>Ga0209474_10003303_pt1 | contig 14204 bp, 4 predicted proteins | sample GraSoiAngelo_145_FD_185902 | JGI IMG/M metagenome (GOLD analysis project Ga0209474, IMG submission 185902) | Grasslands soil microbial communities from the Angelo Coastal Reserve, California, USA - 14_1009_05_20cm (SPAdes) (version 2) | ecosystem: Environmental > Terrestrial > Soil > Grasslands ...
CCATGATCGCGATCGCGGGCCGCAGGTCGCCCTCCCGCTCGTCGCGCGCGCGATCTTTAAGCGCGCCGCGTGCGCGCTCGGCGGCGTCGCTGTTGCCCGTGCGCGCCGCGCTCATGCCGATCGCGAAGAGCTCGTCGGCGTTGCCGAACGTGCTCTGGCGCGCCAGCAGGTGCCAGCTCGCCGTCTCGACGACGTAGCGCGCGCGCATGGTCGAGAGATCGCTGAGGAGCGTGAGCTGGCCGCTCTCCTTCACCACCGGCTCGATCTCGTCGAGCGTCGCGCGCGCCTCGCGGTAGCGTCCGAGCTGCAGCAGCTCGTACTCCCGCCACGCGAGCGCGTGGTAGCTGCGCAGCGTGGCCGGCAGCCCCTTGCGCTTCACCCACGCGTCGGAGGCGGCGAACGCCGCCGCGTCGGAGGCCTCGGCATCCTGCCACGCACCGAGCTGCACGAAGATGTGCGACGGCATGTGCCGCGCGTGGCTCGAGTCGGGCGCGAGCCGCGCGAGCGCCTGCGCCGCCGGCAGCGCGATCGGCGCGTGCTCCGGGTCGTCGTTGTCATGGAGCATGTAGTGCAGCGCGCCCGGATGCGCCGGGTGGACGCGCAGCACCTTCTGCAGGATCTCGTTCACCCGTGCCTGCGTGGCGCTGCCGGCGAGCGCGCGGCTGTGGCCCTCGTGCGGATCCTGCGAGCCGATGAGGCCGCGCGCCATCGTGCCGAGGAGCGCGAGCGCGTAGAACGACGCGACATCGGGATCGTCGGGCTCCTGCGCGTACAGCCGCGCCATCGCGTCGGCGTAATTCCGGCGCCGGGCTGCGGCGTCACCGGCGCCGAACAGCGCGTCGGCCGCCGCGAGCAACATTCTTTCCTTAGGCGTGGCCGCCTTCGCGGCGCGCGCCGCGGACGTCGGGCCGCAGAGGGCGAGCGCCGTCCTTCCCGCCTGGACGTCCTCCTTGCGCCAAAGAGTCTGGTGATAGGTTAGGGCCTCGCCCCAGCAGGCCGTCACGAGGCTGGCGTCGAGGCGATGGGCCTCGCGAAACGCCTCGTTCGCCTCCTCGTACTCGAAGTAATGGAGCGCCTCGATCCCGCGCGCGATTGACGATCGCGCGTCGGCCTGCGCCACGGCGCTCGACGTCGATCCCACGATCAGACACGCGACCGCCGCCGCACGCCCGATCCAAATCGTTGCGTCCGACATTTTCGGCGTCAGGGTACCGCATTTCGTGATTGCGCATCGGCCGAAGGGCACTAGAATGGCGCCGTTCTCCGCGCACATGTTCCATCGGTTCTGCTCCGATGTCGGCAGTTGCGTTCCGATCCTGTGGTCGTCTTCACGGAGGGATGTCATGCACAGACACGTTCCCAGGGGAGCTCTATGCGGGGTGCTCCTGCTTCTCGTCGCCGCCGTCGCGGGCGCGCAGCAGTTCACCGGCGGTGTGCGAGGTGAGGTCCGGGATCAGAACGGCGTGATTCCCGGCGTCGCGGTGACGCTCGTCAACGAGGCGACGAACATCTCGCGCGAGGTCGTCACCAACGCCGTCGGCCAGTACAACTTCCCCGCGGTCGCCCCCGGCACCTATACGCTCAAAACACAGCTCACCGGATACAAAACGTACGAATCGAAAGGGCTGATCGTCGGCACGCAGCAGTTCATCACGCTAGACGTGATGCTGCAGATCGGCGCGCTCGAAGAGTCGATCACGGTGACCGGCCAGTCGCCGCTCATCGACACGTCGAACGCGTCCACCGGCGGCGTCCTCGATCGCCAGGCGCTCGAGTCGCTGCCCGCGCCGGGACGTAACGCGTTCCTCATCGGGATCACGGTGCCGACCTTCACGCCGGTCGGCGATCCGCAGTTCAACCGGCAGCAGGATCAGACCAACGCGTCGCGCGTCTCGCTCGGCGGCGGCGGCGTCCGCGCGAACAACTACCTGCTCGACGGCGTGCCGATCACGGAGCTGCGCGGCCGCGCGGTGCTCAATCCGACGATCGAGGCGGTGGAGGACGTGAAGGTCCAGGTCCATACCTACGACGCGGAGATGGGGCGCACCGGCGGCGGCGTGTTCAACGTCACGGCGCGTTCGGGGACGAACAGCATGCACGGCAGCGGGTTCTATCAGACGCGGCCGGTGTGGGGCCAGTCGCTCAACTTCTTCGATGCGCAGACCCCCGGCAAGACCAAGGAGAACACGGGCCTGTCCGACGCGTACTACCGCCTGTACGGCGGCGGCGTCGGCGGTCCGATCGTGAAGGACCGCACGTTCTTCTACGTCGCGACCGAAGGCTACCGGTCGGGGACGACGCGGAACCTCGCCGAGATCTGGCCGACGGCGAACCAGCGCAACGGCGATTTCTCGCGTTCGACGATCAGCGGCGCGCCCGTCGTGCTCTTCAACCCGTGGTGCCGCGGCGGCGCGGCGAACGCGCGGTGCCCGGCGACTGGCACGGGATCGATCGCGACCGGCGGCCTCTTCACCAACGCGACGATCCCGCTCACGCATCCGGCCGTCAGCCAGGTCGGCTTGAACATCCTGAAGCTCTGGCCGACGAACACGATCAACGGGCCGATGGCGCAGAACGAGAACGATCAGCCGAACGCGATCGGCACCGGGTTCCTCGTCGATCAGGCCGACATGCTCACCTTCAAGGGCGAGCACAAGTTCACCGACAAGTCGAACCTGAGCGTGCTCTACATCTACAACCGCACGAACGAGCCGGGCACGACGATCATGCCCGCCGACAAGCTGTTCATGGCGGACCAGGACCAGTGGTTCGGGCCGCTGCGCCGCCGGCCGCACGTCCTGGTGGCGAACAACACGAACGTGATCAACGACTCGACCGTCCTCACGCTGCGCTACGGCTTCTCGACATGGCAGGACTCGTGCGACAAGCAGGCGTTCTCGCCCGGCCTGCAGTCGCTCGGCTTCGCGCCGTCGTTCGTGAACGCGCTCGGTCCCGGCGGGTCCGACACCTTCCCCTACGTCGGCTTCAGCGAAGCCGAGAGCGTCGGCGGCTGGGGCGGCGTTCCCATCCGATGGAAGAGCCCGTACTCGATCAACGGCGCGCTGACGAAGCTGGTCGGCAGCCACAGCGTGAAGATCGGCGCCGACGCGCGACGGCTCGGCGTCTCGATTCAGACCGCGTCCGAAGGACCGAATGGACAGCCCGCGCTCGGCGGCTACTTCGGGTTCGACCCGCGCTTCACCAGTCGGAACGGCGTCGGCGGCCAGGAGATCGCGAGCCTGCTGCTCGGGCTGCCGTACGAAGGCTCCGCGCCGGCCAATCCAGGTCTCGGCGAGTGGTACACGCGCTACTGGGGTGCGTATCTGCAGGACGACTGGCGCGTCAACGGAAAATTCACGCTGAACTACGGACTGCGCATCGAGCACGAAGACGGCCTGCGCGAGATCAACAACCAGCAGACCGTGGCCTTCGATCAGAATGCCGTGAATCCGGTTGATGGGCTCGTGCCGAAGACGGGTCTGCTCGCGGGCAAGACGCTGCGCGGCGGTCTCGTTTACGCCGGCGTCAACGGGGCCAACGACTACCAGGGGAATCCGAAGAAGATCAAGCCGGCGCCGCGCATCGGCGGCACCTATGCGATCGACGCCAACACCGTCCTGCGCGGCGGCTACGGCCTCTTCTGGGCGCCATGGAACTACGACACCTCGCAGCACGGACAGATCGGGTTCGCGCGATCGACGAGCATGGTGCAGTCGTCGGCGGAGAGCGAAGTGCCGCTCACGATGCTCGACAATCCGTTCCCAAGCGGCCTGCAGCAGCCGATCGGCAGCTCGCTCGGCCTCCTCACGGGCGTCGGCGGCAACATCGCGTACATCAACCAGGACAAGGGATCGCCGCGTGTGCACCAGTACTCGATCGACCTGCAGCGCGAGCTGCCGGGACACATGGCCGTAACCGTCGGCTACATCGGCGCGACCGGACACGACATCGGCTACGGCGGCACGAACGCGGCGGCGATCAACATCAACCAGATCGATCCGGCGGTCGCGCGGCAGTTGTTCCCGGCGCCGGGCGGCGGCTGGGACGCGGCCGCGCTGCGCGCGTCGGTGCCGAACCCGTTCTTCGGCATCTCGTCGGCCGGCGAGCTCGGCACGAGTCCGACGATTCAGCGCGGACAGCTGCTGCGGCCGTTCCCCGAGTTCGGCGACATTCTCCAGTACGAGACGACCGCCGGCGGCCGTCGTCAGTACAACGCGGCGTCGATCGAGTTGAACAGGCGGGTCGGCGGCGAGAGCTCCTGGGGCGGGCGTCTGAGTTACACGTACAGCAAGACGAAGGACAACCAGTTCGCCGAGAGCAACACCTACTCGGTGCGCACGAACACGCCGCAGAACAACTACGATCTCGATGCGGAGTACGCGACGAGCATCTACGATTCGCCGCACCGGATCATCCTCGCGCCGATCGTCAACCTGCCGGGTCCGGCGAACCGCAAGGGCGGCGCGTACATGCTTGCCGGCGGCTGGACGGCGACGGCGATCGTGGAGCTCGTGAGCGGCGGTCCGCTCAACGCGGTCATGAGCAGCGGCACGTCGACGGCGGATCTCGGGCTGTTCGGCGGGCGGCAGCGGCCGAATCTGGTCGGCGATCCGAATAACAGCGGCAGCGACGCGGATCGCGCCGCGTCGGCCGCGCATCCTGACGCGCGCTGGTTCAACGCGAACGCGTTCGCCAATCCCGGCGTCGGCCAGTACGGCAACGCACCGCGGACGATCGACAGCGCGCGGTACCAGTTCCGCAAGAACGTCGACTTCGTCCTGTCGAAGGAAGTCCGCTTCGCGTCGAGCCAGGCGGCCGAGGTGCGGTTCGAAATCCTCAACCTCACCAACACGGCGAAGTTCGGCAACCTGTCGACGGTGAACGCCGTCGATCTCACCAGCTTCGGCCGCGTCGACGTCCAGGCGGGATTCATGCGCATCTGGCAGTTGAGCTTCAGGTACAGGTTCTGACGATCGAGGTGGCAAGGCAGGAAGGCCGATAGGCAGAAAGGCAGGAATTCAAGGCAGGAAGGTGAGAAGGCTGAAATTTCTGCCTTCACCTTCCGGCCTTCCTGCCTTCGGCCTTCCGACCTTCCTGCCTTCCATCCTTGAATTCCTGCCTTCCTGCCTTTCTGCCTTTCTGCCTTGCTGTACAATCCACCAGAGAGGACACATGAAGCTACGGTTTGCGGCGGTTGCACTCATTCCATTCGCGGCGGTGCTGGCGCTCGGGTCGGCGGTTCATGCGCAGCCGCCCACGAAGTCGATCTGGGACGGCGTCTTCACCGACGAGCAGGCGAATCGCGGCAAGGCTCTCTACTCCGAGAACTGCGCCTCGTGCCACGGCAGCGAGCTGACCGGCGGCGAGATGGCGCCGCCGCTCTCGGGCGGCGAGTTCATGTCGGGGTGGGACGGCCTCACCATCGGCGACCTGTTCGAGCGCATCCGGATCTCGATGCCGCAGAACGCGCCAGGCTCCCTCTCCGGGCAGCAGAACGCGGACATCCTCTCGTTCGTGTTCAGCGCGAACAAGTTCCCCGCGGGCCAGACCGAGCTGCCGAAGGAAGCCGGAATCCTCAAGACGATCAAGTTCGAAGTGAAGAAACCCTGATGTAGGTGACCCTGATGTAGGGCGGCCCTTTCAGGGTCGCCGAGGCGAGGCTGAAAGCCTCGCCCTACGCCTGGAGCGGCGCCCGCGGCGCCGCTCTTTTTTTATGATTTCCTTCCCTCGCTCGCGCGCCGCAGTCTAGAATCCACGCGTCATCCACGAGACTGCGGTCCACCCGGTTTTGACGGAGGCGGATCATGAGGCTTCGGGCTGCGCTGGCTCTGGCGGCGGCGTTCGTCGTGTCTCTCGCGGGAAACGCGTCCGGCCAAGGCTTCCAGGGGGGCCTCCGCGGCGCGATCAAGGACGCCGGCGGCGTCGTGCCCGGTGTGGAAGTGACGCTCAACAACGAGCAGACGAACATCAATCGCTCCACTGTCACCAACGACCGCGGCGAGTACGTGTTCTCGAGCGTCGATCCAGGGACGTACACGGTGCGGGCGGCGCTGCAGGGGTTCAAGAAGATCGAGCGCGCCGGCATCCGGATCGGGACGCAGACCTTCATCGTGCTCGATCTGACCCTCGAGGTCGGCGCCATCGAAGAGAACGTCACGGTCACCGGCGAGGCGCCGCTGATCGAGACCGCGAATGCCTCGCAGGGCACGGTGCTCGACATGCAGGCGCTGCAAACGCTGCCGGCAGCCGGACGCGCCGCGTTTCTCATCGGCACGACGGTACCCACTGTCATTCCGTCGGGCGACGCGCAGTTCAATCGCCAGCAGGATCAGTCCAACGCCTCGCTGCTGTCGCTCGGCGGCGGCACACGCCGCGGCAACAACTACACGCTGGACGGCGTGCCGATCACCGACCTGACCAACCGCGCGGTCGCGAACCCCACGATCGAATCGCTCGACGATGTGAAGGTGCAGGTGCACACCTACGACGCGGAAATGGGGCGCACGGGCGGCGGCGTGTTCAACACGACCCTGCGGTCGGGAACGAACAACTTCCACGGCACGGCGTTCTTCCAGACGCGGCCCATCTGGGGCGCCGCGAACAACTACTTCAGCCAGAAAGCGCTCCAGCAGTGCGCGCCGAATGACGCCTCGTGCGTCGCCCTGAACCGGAAGCAGGACACGTCGTGGTACACGCCGGGTGCGGGGCTCGGCGGCCCGATCGTGAAGAACCGGACCTTCTTCTGGTTCGCCACGGAGGACTACCACAACATCTCCACGCGCAATTCGCCCGGCATCGTGCTCCCGACGCAGGCTGAGCGCAACGGCGATTTTTCGGCGACCACCTCCGGGACGACGCCGATCAGAATTTACGATCCGTTGACGCACCTGCCGTTCGCCAACAACGTCATTCCGCAGAACCGGATCAATCCGGTCGCGCAGAAGATGTTGAGCTATCTCCCGCTGCCGCTCTTGAACCTCGACAACGGCGCGGCGAACTTCAGCTCGCAGGCGGTCATCAACGACAAGTTCCAGCAGTTGTACAGCGTGAAGGTGGAGCACAAGTTCACCGACAAGGCGTCGCTCACCGGCTTCTATCTGTACAACCGCACCGACGAGCCGTGCTCGAACTACATCGCGGGGCTCGATGACCCGAACCGCTTCCTCGACACGAACGACTACATCCTCAAGCGGCGCCCGCAGATTCTCGCGATCAACAACACGTGGATCCCGAGCGACAACTCGGTGCTCGCGCTGCGATTCGGATGGACCAGGTTCCCCGATAACCCGTCGCTGTCGATCGACTACGATCCATCGCAGCTCGGCTTCTCGCAGAACTTTCTCGGTCTCGTGAACCAGACCGGCGTGCCGAAGTTCCCGATCGTGAACTTCACGACGACCTATCGCAACCTGGGCGCGCAGGATCCGGTGAAGGACCGCGTATACAAGTCGTGGGGCACCAACGCCGCCTACTCGCGATTCGTCAGCACGCACACCTTCAAGCTCGGCGCCGATTACCGGCGGATCGGCGGCCTCCTCGACAGCACGTCGTGCCCGAGCGGCTGCTTCGAGTTCGGACGCGAGTTCACCTCGTCGACCGGTCTCAATAACGGCAGCGCGCTCGACGGCAATGCCATCGCGACGTTCCTCCTCGGCTATCCGAACGGCGACTTCCAGAGCACCGCGAGCAGGATGGGGCTCACGACGCCTCTCGACATCTACGCCAACTACTTCGGCGGCTACGCCCAGGACGATTGGCGCGTCAGCTCGAAGTTCACGGTCAACTACGGCCTGCGGGTCGAGCACGAAGACGGCATTCGCGAAGTGAACAACAACATCACCGTCGGCTTCGATCCGGCCACGACGAGCTCGCTGTCTTCGATCGTGATTCCGGCCGGCACCGATCCGACCGGCGGCACGGCGGCGCGCACCGTCGTCGGCGGCCTGATGTATGCCGGCGTCAACGGGAACCCGACGCACCAGGGGAACCCGCCCGCCGCGAAATGGTCGCCGCGCGCCGGCGCGGTGTACTCGATCGACAGCAAAACGGTCCTTCGCGCCGGGTACGGGCTGTACTGGTCGCCGTGGAACTATCCGGCGCCGAGCCCTACCTCCTACGGCGCCGTCGGATACTCGAACAACACCTCGGTGCCGCAAAGCGTCGGCGTTCCGACGGTGTCGCTGAGCAATCCATTCCCCAACGGCCTCGTCGCGCCGTCCGGCAACAGCCTGGGCGCGCTCGCCGGCGTCGGGACGAGCATCAACTTCGTCGATCAGAACCGCACGGCGCCGCGCGTCCAGCAGTACTCGGTGGACGTGCAGCGCGAGCTGGGCGGCGGCTTCGCGATGACGGTCAGCTACATCGGCGCGCGCGGCGATCACCTGCCGCTCGGCGGCACCGCCGACACGATCGTCAACATCAACCAGCTCGATCCGAAGTACCTCGCGCTCGGCACGACCGTGTTGAACCAGACGGTGCCGAACCCGTTCTTCGGCAATCCTGCGTTCGCTGGAACAGCGCTCGGCAACAATGCCACGACGACGCGGTCGCAGCTGCTGCGCCCGTACCCGCAGTTCGTGAATGTGAACATGCGGCAGGTGAGCGAAGGCGTGAACCAGTACAACGCGGGCGTGATCGAGCTGAACAAGCGCGTCACGCACGGCTTCGGCGGACGTTTCAGCTACACGTACAGCCGATTGATGGACAACCAGGTCGGCGAGACGAACTTCTACACGAACTCCGGCGTCAGCAACACCGGCGGCGCGGGGCCGATGAACAACTACAACTACGTGGCGAGCCTGCCGGCGTGCAAGGCGGGCACGTCGCGCACGGACGAATACAGCTCGATGTGCTTCGATCCGCTCGTCGACTACACCTACGGCGTCCTCGACACGCCGCATCGGGTGGTGATCGCGCCGATCGTCGAGCTGCCGTTCGGCCGCGGCCGATGGATCGGCGGCAAGAGCAACTGGTCGAACCTGCTGGTGGGTGGGTGGATGGCCGCGGCGGTGTTCACCTACCAGAGCGGGTTCCCGATCGGCACGTCGCAGAGCAACTCGAACAGCAACCTGCTCGGGAACGGCCAGCGGCCGAACCTGACCGGCGCCACCATGGAGACGCCGGGCGATTGGCCCGATCGCATCGCGTCTGCCGATCATCCGTCCGCCCCGTGGCTCAACGCGGCCGCGTTTGCCGCGGCGCCGGCCGGCACGTGGGGCAACGCGCCGCGCGTCGAGACGGAAGTGCGCACGCCCATTCAGACGGAGACCGACGTGTCGGTGTCCAAGAACGTCGGGCTGCCGCGGGGCCGTCAGGTCCAGCTGAAAATCGAGGTCATCAACCTGTTCAATCGTGTGCAGCTGCGCGGCAATCAGATGAATACCGTGCAGGGCAACTCAGCGTTCGGGACAATCGTGTCGCAGGGCGGCTTCATGCGCACGACACAGGTGATGTTCCGCTACTCCTGGTAGCGCGAAAAAGGGGTCGTACCCCTTTTTTCGAAAAAGGGGTACGACCCCTTTTTCGCGGCGCGATTCGGAAAATTGGAGCGCCTGGCGCTGGCGCTCCAATTTCGTCCATCCAGTGCGTTCCCGCCGACATTAGCTGTTGCAAGCCGCGTACAGACACTCCTAAGATCGCCAAATTCCCGTGGAGCACACGGGGCCTCTCGTCCCCTATAACTCGGAGGAGAACCATGAGTATCCGGGCTGCGCTCGTCTTCGGAGCGCTGCTGGTCGTGAGCACCGCCGGCACGGCGTTCGGTCAGGGCTTCCAGGGTGGAATTCGCGGGTCGATCAAGGATGCCGGCGGCGTCATTCCCGGCGTCGAAGTGACGCTCAACAACGAGCAGACGAACATCAAGCGGTCGGTCGTTACCAACGAACGCGGCGAGTACGTGTTCTCGAACGTCGATCCTGGTAATTACGCCGTCAAAGCAGTCTTACAGGGATACAAGACGATCGATCGCGGCGGGATCCGGATCGGGACGCAGCAGTTCCTGACGCTCGACCTGACGATGGAGGTCGGCGCGATCACGGAAAACGTGACGGTCACCGGCGAGGCGCCGCTGATCGACACGTCGAACGCCTCGACCGGCACGGTGCTGGACACCCAGGCTCTGCAGACACTGCCGGCGCCCGGCCGGAACGCGTTCATGATCGGCACGACGGTGCCGACCGTCATCGCGTCGGGCGACACGCAGTTCAACCGTCAGCAGGATCAGACCAACGCGTCGCTCCTCTCGCTCGGCGGCGGCACGCGACGCGGCAACAACTACACGCTCGACGGCGTGCCGATCACCGACATGCGCAACCGCGCGAGCGCGAACCCGACCATCGAGGCGCTCGACGACGTGAAGGTCCAGGTGCACACCTACGATGCGGAAATGGGCCGGACCGGCGGCGGCGTGTTCAACACGACGCTCCGCTCGGGCACCAACAACTTCCACGGCACCGGTTTCTACCAGACGCGGCCGATCTCGCTCGAGAAGAACAACTTCTTCAACGACATCGCCGGCCGCGTCGCCGCGGGCAACGGCGACCTCGTGACCGCCGGCAAGCTCGGCAAGCCGAACAATCCGTACTATCTCGGCGGCGGCGGCTTCGGCGGACCGGTGAAGAAGGACCGCACGTTCTTCTGGTTCGCGGCCGAGAACTACACCGACACGCAGACGCGCAACGCGAGCGAGCTGATGCCGACCGATCTGGAACGCGGCGGCAACTTCTCGCGGCTGACCGACGGCTCCGGCCGTCCGGTGATCATCTACGATCCGCTGACCCGCCTGCCGTTCCCCGGCAACGTGATTCCAGCGGCGCGCTTGAACCCTGTCGCGCTGAACATGCTCAAGTACCTGCCGACGGCCGACACGCAGATCGACAACGGCAGCGTGAACTACAACCGCACGTCGCTCATCAAATCGAGCTGGACGCAGGAATACACGGTGAAGGCGGAGCACAAGTTCACCGACAAGGTGTCGCTGAGCGGCTTCTACCTGTACAACCGGTCGAACGAGCCGTGCTCGAACTACTTCGGCTCGGCGGACCAGAACGACCCGAACCGCTTCGCCGATCCGGGCGACTATCTGCTCGTGCGCCGGCCGAAGATTTTCGCGGCCAACAACACGTGGGTGCTGAGCGACAGCTCGGTGCTGGCGCTGCGCTTCGGCGTGACCCGGTTCCCGGACAACGACACGCTGACGCTGGCGTTCGACCCGGCGAGCCTCGGCTTCTCGCAGAACTACCTGAACCAGATCACCGTCCAGAAGTTCCCCGACATCCGCATTCGAGGCTACGACCAGTACTTCGGGCAGACGATGGGCGCCATCGATCCGACCGATCGCAACTGGAAGTCGGTGAGCGCCAACGCCGCGTTCTCGAAGTTCGTCGGGACGCACACTTTCAAGGCGGGCGGCGATTTCCGGAAGATTGGCCTCGACTTCTTCGCGCCCGGCAACGGCGCCGGCATCTTCGACTTCGACAAGGACATCACCTCGTCGAACGGCACGAACAGCGACCCGCTCAACGGGAACTCGTTCGCGTCGTTCCTTCTTGGCTATCAGTCTTCCCTGTCGAACCGCCAGAGCACGATTTCGCTGGCGACGCCGATCAACCTGTTCACGTATTACTACGGCGGGTATGTGCAGGACGACTGGCGCGTGAGCTCGAAGCTGACGCTGAACTACGGCCTCCGGCTCGAGCACGAGGCGGGCATCGCGGAGCAGAACAACAACTTCACCGTCGGCTTCGATCCGGCCGCGACCAACGCGTTGTCGTCTGTCACGATCCCGGCCGATCCGGTTGCGGGCACGTCGTCGCGAACCGTCGCCGGCGGCCTGATGTATGCGGGCCTCAACGGTAACCCGACGACGCAGGGCAACCCGCCCAAGATCAAGGCGTCGCCGCGCGTGGGCATCGTCTACTCGGTCGACCCCAACACCGTGATCCGCGCCGGCTACGGGCTGTACTGGGCGCCGTACAACTATCCGGCCCCGAGCACCGCGACGAACAACTACGGCCAGGTCGGCTTCGCGCAGAACACGATCTCGCCGCAGACGCTGCCGGCATCAGGTGGCACGCCGGCGGTGAGCATCACCAACCCATTCCCGAACGGGCTCGTACAGCCGCTTGGCAGCTCGCTCGGCTCGCTGACGGGCGTCGGCACGAACATCAGCTACGTGGATCAGAACGGCACCGCGCCGCGCGTGCAGCAGTTCTCGGTGGACTTCCAGCGCGAGCTGCCCGGCGCGCAGGCGGTGACCGTCAGCTACGTCGGGTCGCGCGGGGACAATCTCAGCCTCGGCGGATCGAACGACGCCGGCGTCAACATCAACCAGCTCGATCCGAAGTACATGGCGCTCGGCGCTGCGCTCACCGCGACCGTGCCGAACCCGTTCTTTGGCATCACCAGCGCCGGCCCGTTCGCCAACTCGGCGACGATCTCGCGCCAGCAGCTGCTGCGGCCCTATCCGCAGTTCGGCAACATCCTCGCGCGCCACGTGCTCGAGGGGAAGAGCCGCTACAACGCCGCGGTCTTCGAGTGGTCGAAGCGCGTCACACACGGCTGGGGCGGACGCGTCAGCTACACCTACAGCGTCCTCAAGGACAACCAGGTGATGGAAGGCAACTTCTACTCGGCTGGCGGCTTCAATCCGCTCAACAACTACAACTACATCGCCTCGGCGCCGGCGTGCACGTCGACGAACCTCGCGGCGTGCTACAACCCCGACGCCGACTACACGTACAGCATCCTCGACGTGCCGCACCGCGTGATCCTGGCGCCGGTCGCCGAGCTGCCGTTCGGACGCGGCAAGAAGTGGGGCAGCAACAGCAGCCTCGCCGAATGGCTGGCGGGCGGCTGGACGCTGTCGGCGGCGATCAACCTGCAGGCTGGCTTCCCGCTGGAAGTCCAGCAGAGCGACAACACCGGGACGCTGAGCGCCGTGCAGCGGCCGAACATCGTGCCGGGCGCCGATCTGAGCACGCCGGGCAGCTTCGAGGATCGGCTCGCGTCGGCCGATCATCCGACGGCCACGTGGATCAACCCGGCGGCGTTCACCGCGGCTCCGGCGTTTACCTTCGGCAACGCGCCGCGCACGATCACTGATGTGCGGACGCCGCCGCAGTACAACGTCGACGCGGTGTTCATCAAGAACCTGCGCTTCGGCACGCAGAACGCGCAGATCAAGTTCGAGATGCTGAACCTGATGAACCGCGTGCAAGTGCGCGCGCTCCAGGGCAACAACACGTTCGGCAACTCGAGCTTCGGCCGCACGCAGCTGCAGGCCGGGTTCATGCGGATCACCCAGATCATGTTCCGCTATTCCTTCTGACGGTTGAAGCGGAACGCGACAAGGACACAAAGGAAAAGCACAGAGCGCACAAAGGGAAAAGCACCATTCCGGTAGTCGCAGCAATTGAAGGGCGTCGGGATGTCGCAGGGCGATAGGCGGCGACCGACGCTCCTCACATAGACCGGCCACGGCGACGCAGGCGCACGGAGTACACTTTCTCTGTGTTGCCGCGTCTCCGTGGCCGTTTTGTTTTCCGCGTCCGTGCCGTGCGTCTCCACGTACGCCGCCTCTGTGTTCTCCTTTGTGTCCCTCTGTTATGCGCGTTCTTGCCAGCCTTTGTGTCCTTGTCGCAGACGCCGTCCGCGGCGCTCGGCCACATCTCGTTTCCGACCTCGGGCGCCGCAGCCGCGCAACCTCCGTTCGTGCGCGGCGTCCTGTTCCTCCACAGCTTCGAGTACGACGAGGCCATCGATCAGTTCCGCCAGGCGCAGAAGATCGATCCCGGTTTCGCGATGGCGTACTGGGGCGAGGCGCTCGCCTACGATCAGCCGCTCTGGCTGAACGAAGCGCCCGATCGCGCGCGCGCGGTGCTCGCGCGGCTCGCGCCGACGCGCGGCGCGCGGCAGGCGAAAGCGCCGACCGCGCGCGAGAAGGGGTACCTCGACGCCGTCGAGCGTCTGTACGGCGACGGCGACCGGGCGTCGCGCGTCCGTGCCTACGCACAGCGGATGGGCGAGCTCCACGCCGCGTTTCGGGAAGACGATGAGGCAGCGGCGTTCTACGCGCTGGCGCTGCTCGCGACGATTCCGCCGACCGAGCGCAACCCGGCCGTCTCGCTGCAGGCGGGCAACATCGCGCTCGCGATCCTGAAGAAGAACCCCGAGCATCCCGGCGCCGCGCACTACGCGCTCCACGC
>Ga0209474_10003305_pt1 | contig 14200 bp, 13 predicted proteins | sample GraSoiAngelo_145_FD_185902 | JGI IMG/M metagenome (GOLD analysis project Ga0209474, IMG submission 185902) | Grasslands soil microbial communities from the Angelo Coastal Reserve, California, USA - 14_1009_05_20cm (SPAdes) (version 2) | ecosystem: Environmental > Terrestrial > Soil > Grasslands...
AAGGACGCACGCGCGTGCGGGATCGCCGTTCGCGATCCCGCGCGCGCTCAGGTCGCTCTCGCCGTGCCGGGCGAGGATCAGCCTCTGCATCCGCCTACGCGGCTCGGGCCAGCTCATCCGGGTCGGCCCGCAGGCCCTCGAGCTCGCGGCTCAGCCGTGCGAGCGACTCGCGCTCGAGCTGGCGCACGCGCTCCCGCGTGAGGCCGAGCTGCTCGCCGATCGATTCCAGCGAGGCCGGCTCCTCGTCGTCGAACCCGAAGCGCAGCTCGAGGATGCGCCGCTCGCGCTCGCCAAGCTTGGCGAGCGCCCGCCGGACGACCCCGCGCCCGAATGCGTCGGCGGCCTCCTCGGACGGGTCCTCGGCGGTCGGGTCGGCGAAGAGGTCGCCGAGCTCGCCGTCGCCCTCGGAGCCCACGGCGCGGTTGAGCGAGACGTTCGCCTCCGCCGCTCCGAGCGCCTCCTCGACGTGCTTGAGCGAGAGCCCGGCGGCGGTCGCGAGCTCTTCGTTCGTCGGCTCGCGGCCCAGCTTCGCCTCGAGCTCGCGCGCGACGCGGCGCTCGTGGACGTGCGTCGGGACGCGGATCGTGGCCGACTGGCCCGAAACCGCACGCTGGCACGCCTGGCGGATCCACCACGTCGCGTACGTGGAGAACTTGAAGCCCTTGCGCCAGTCGAACTTCTCGACCGCGCGGTTGAGGCCGATCACGCCCTCCTGGACCAGGTCCAGCAGCGGCATATTCGGGCTCTGGTAGCGCTTCGCGATCGAGATGACGAGCCGCAGGTTCGCGTTGATCATGTGCTCCTTGGCTGCGAGGTCGCCACGCTCGACGCGCTTCGCGAGCGCGACTTCCTCGGCCGCGGTGAGCAGCTTGTAGCGCCCCGCCCGGTTCATGAACAGGGTAAGTGCGTCGCCTGAGACCAGCCCCGCGTCAGTGTCGAGGTCGAGAGCGAGCGGCGTCTCGATCTCGATCTCGCGAGCGTCGAGCTCGGCCCGAAGCTCGGCAAGCTCGTCCTCGTCGAGCTCGTGCTCGAGCGCGAGCGCCTCCAGCGCGGCCTCCTCGACCGCGCCGCGCTCCTCGGCGTCCTCGATGAACTCGTGGATCGGTGCTTCGAAAACAGTGTTCAGGTCCTTCTCCCTTCTCTTCTTGTCAGCGGCGGGCGGCGGCGCGGCGCCGCTCGAACCGCTCGATTCGGCTGCCGCTCTGCACGCGGCGCTCGGCGCCGGTGTAAGCGGGATGGCAGTTGGAGCACACGTCTACGACGATCTCGTCGCGCGTCGAATGCGTGACGAAGCTCCGCCCACAGGAGGTGCAGCGGACCGTGGTGAGCGTGCGCTCAGGATGAATTCTCTTCAGGTGAATCGCCTCCTAGAGGTTGCGGCGCGCACCTTGCGCAGCCAACACGAAGTAAAACGCCTGCAACCGGCCTACTATTCCGCCTTTCACCGTAACATCGCCGAAATGAACCCGCGCATCCTCGAACGGCTGGACCAGCTCTACGCGATCGGCATCGGGCCTGGTGCGAACCGTGTCGGGGGCACGGCGGAGGAGGACCGCGCCCACGCGCTCGCCACGCGCTGGATGAAGGAAGCCGGGCTGGCCGTCGAGGTCGATCGGGCCGGGAACCTCGTCGGGCGGACGGCTGACGCTCGCGTCATGACGGGCTCCCACCTCGACTCGGTGCCGAACGGTGGGAGGTTCGACGGCGCGCTCGGCGTCGTCGCCGGGATCGAGGCGGTCGAGCGACTCGGCCGCGGCGCGGTGGTCGCGTTTCGAGACGAGGAGCGCGGCTGCGTCGGGAGTGCTGCGTTTGTCGAGCGGCCCGACTGCTTCCTCGAGCTCCACATCGAGCAGGGGCCCGTGCTCGAGAACGCCGGGGTGCCGCTCGGGCTCGTCACCCGCATCGTCGGGGTCGTCCGCGCAGAGCCGAGCTTCGCGGGCCAGCCCGGTCACGCCGGCACCGTGCCGATGCCCGGGCGCGAGGACGCGCTCATTGCCGCCGCCGAGTACGTGCTGCGCGTCCGCGACGCCGCCGCCGCGATCCCCGACGCCGTCGCGACCGTCGGGCGCCTGAAGGTCGAGCCAGGATTCGAGAACGTCATCCCCGGCCGCGTGCGCGTCTCCGTCGATGCCCGCGCCCCCGACGCCGAGCGCCTCGATCGGCTCGTCCAGGAGCTGGAGCTCGAGCCCACCTTCCGGCTCGAGCCGGTCCGGATGGCGGGCGAGCCGCTGGAGGCGCTGCGCCGAGAGCTCGACGAGCGGGGCATCGAATACGTGGAGCTCCAGTCCGGCGCGGGCCACGACGCCGCCATCCTCGCCGGTGCCGGCGTCCCGACCGCGATGCTCTTCGTCCGCAGCCTGAACGGCGGTGCCAGCCACTCGCCGGCCGAGCTTTCGAGCGAGGAGGACATCTCTCTGGCGATCGACGTGCTCGAAGGGGCGATTCGCAGGCTGACGCGTTAGGCTCGCCCATCGGCGAGCTGCGGGAGCGGATGGACTGGTCGGAGGTCGGCCTCGCGGCGCGGACGCTCGCCGAGCGGGTGCTCGAGGACGGGTACCGGCCGGACATGCTCCTGTCGATCGCCCGTGGCGGGCTCGTGATCGGCGGCGCGCTCGGCTACGCGCTCGACGTGAAGAACACCTTCACGATGAACGTCGAGTTCTACGTCGGCGTCGACGAACGGCTGCCGATGCCGATGATCCTGCCGCCCGTCCCCGAGCTCGTCGACCTCGAGGAGGCGTGCGTCCTGATCGTCGACGACGTCGCCGACACCGGCCGCACGCTCGCGCTCGTAAAGGACTTCTGCGCGGGCCGCGTCGGCGAGGTGCGCGCGGCGGTGCTCTACGAGAAGCCGCGCTCCGAGGTGCGCTGCGAGTACGTCTGGCGCCGGAGCGACCTCTGGATCGACTTTCCGTGGAGCGCGCAGGGGCCGGTCGTCGCACGCGCACGGCTCTGAATTTGGGGGGTACCTGCTCCGAGTCCTATAGTCGTCGCTCCGGCCCCACCGAGGAGGAAGAGGAGGAGATGAGGAATCGGAAGCACGCCCTCGCGGTGTCGCTCCTCGCTTGCATCGGCGTCGCCGTGCTGGCGCTCGGCGCGACGACCGGCTCGGCGAAGACGAAGAAGAAAACGGCGGCCTTCAAGGTCGCGTGGATCTATGTCGGCCCGCACAACGACGCCGGCTGGTCGCAGGCGCACGACCAGGGCCGGCTCTACGTCCAGAAGGCGCTCGGGAGCAAGGTGCAGACGACGTACAAGGAGAACATCGCCGTCGGCCCGCAGCTCCAGCAGACCGTCGCAAGCCTCGTCCGCGACGGCTACCAGATGATCTTCGGGACGTCGTACGGCTTCTTCGACAAGAAGCTCGCGGCGAAGTACCCGCAGGTGAAGTTCGAGCAGGCGACCGGGACCGACACGGCGTCGAACCTGTCCGAGTACTTCGGGGCCGCAGAGGACACCGTCTTCCTGTCCGGCATGGCCGCCGGCGCAGCGACGAAGAGGGGCACCCTCGGCTACGTCGTGGCGTACCCGATTCCCGAGGTCATCCGGCACGCGAACGCGTTCGCGCTCGGCGCGCAGCTGATGCATCCGGGGGCCAAGATCAAGCTCGTGTGGACGAACTCCTGGTTCGATCCGTCGAAGGAGAAGAAGGCGGCGGAGAGCCTCTATTCGTCGGGAGCGGACGTGCTCGGTCAGAACGTCGACTCGCCGGCAACGGGGCAGTTCGCCGAGTCGAAGGGCATTCCATGGGTCGGCTACGACTCGAACGCCCGGAAGTTCGCGAAGAACTCCTGGCTGACCGCGTCCGTCTACCACTGGGGGCCGTACTACCTGCGGCGCGTCAAGGCGGCGATGAACGGCACGTGGAAGTCCGGCTTCTACTACGGGAGCATCAAGGACGGCTTCACCGGCCTCGCCCCGTACGGACCGAAGGTGAGCAAGGCGACGAAGGTCGCGATCGCGAAGAAGATGCAGCAGATCAAGACCGGCAAGTTCTACGAGTTCACCGGACCGCTGTACGACCAGAAGGGGAAGCTGCGCGTTCCGAAGGGCAAGAAGATGTCCGTCAGGGACCTGTACGCGATGAACTGGCTCGTGAAGGGCGTGATCGGCAGCCCGAAGGGCTAACCGGCCGCCCGAAGGGCGCGTGACGGGAGTCGAGAACGAGCTCGAGCGGAGGGGCGTCGAGGACGCCCCTCCGCCTCCGGCCGTCGCGATGCGAGGGATCACCAAGCGGTTCCCCGGCGTCGTCGCAAACGACCGGGTCGACTTCGAGGCGGCGGCCGGCGAGGTGCACGCGCTCCTCGGGGAGAACGGCGCCGGCAAGAGCACGCTCTCGAACATCCTCACCGGGCTCTACCGCCCCGACGAGGGCGAGATCTTCCTCGACGGGCGTCAGGTGCAGTTCCACGCGCCGCGGGACGCGCTCGAGGCCGGGATCTCGATGGTGCACCAGCACTTCCGGCTCGTCGAGCCGTTTACGGTCGCCGAGAACGTCCTGCTCGGCGAGCAGCGATCGTTCCTGCTCCGCACCCGGTCGCTCGAGCGGCGAGTGGCGGACCTGTCGAAGCGCTACGGGCTCGCTGTCGAGCCACGGGCGCGGATCTGGCAGCTCTCGCTCGGCGAGCAACAGCGGGTCGAGATCCTGAAGGCGCTCTACCGGGAGGCGCGGATCCTGATCCTCGACGAGCCCACGGCGGTGCTGACGCCGCAGGAGGCGCAGGTGCTCTTCGAGACGCTGCGGCAGATGGCGTCCGAGGGGCGGACTGTCGTCTTCATCTCGCACAAGCTGCACGAGGTGATTGCGGTCGCCGACCGCGTCACCGTCCTCCGCGACGGCCGAACGGTCGCCACCGTGGACACCGCCGACGCGACGCCCCGCTCGCTCGCGGCGCTGATGGTCGGACGCGAGCTCTCCGGCACCGTGCAGCGGCAAGCGGCGGAGCTGGGCGCCGCGATGCTCGAGCTCTCCGGCGTCTGGACGCCGGGGGACCGCGGCGGAGAGGCGGTTCGCGGCGTCTCGCTCGAGGTGCGCGCGGGGGAGATCGTCGCGATCGCGGGCGTCGCCGGGAACGGGCAGCGCGAGCTCGCCGAGACGATCACGGGCACGCGAGCGCCGTCGCAGGGAAGCATTCGCGTCGCGGGGAAGCCGCTGCGCGCCGGAGACCCTCGCGCGGCGATCGCGGCGCGAGTCGCGTACGTGCCGGAGGACCGGCTCGGTGTCGGCGTCGCGCCGAGCGTCAGCATCGCGGGGAACCTCGCGCTCAAGTCGTACCGGGGGCGCCACGCGTCGCTCGGGCCGCTCCTGCGGCTCGGCCGGATCCGCGAGCGCGCCGTCGAGCTGATCCGTCACCACCGAATCGCGGCGCCCGGCCCACACGCGCCGGCCCGCCTTCTCTCGGGCGGGAACCTGCAGAAGGTCGTGCTCGCGCGGGAGTTTTCCGGCGAGCCGAGGCTCCTCGTCGCGGCGGCGCCGACCCGCGGGCTCGACGTCGGCGCCATCGAGACGGTGCACGCGTACCTCCGCGACGCGGCCGCGGACGGCGTCGCCGTGCTCCTGATCAGCGAGGACCTCGACGAGATCCTCACGCTGGCCGACCGGATCGCCGTCATGTACGAAGGGGCGATCGTCGGCCAGACGGCGCGCGCGGACGCGAGCGTCGAGGAGATCGGCCTGCTCATGGCGGGAGGGCACGATCCGCGTGAGGATTGAGCGCCGCCTCCGGCAGCCCCGCTGGCTGATCGTCGCCGTTCCGGCCGGCTCGCTCGTCTTCGCGTTCTTCGCCTCAGGCCTGGTCCTGCTCGCGACCGGCCACGACGCGATCTCGAGCTACCGGAAGATCTTCGACGCGGCTTTCGTCTCCAAGGGCGTCCTGAGCGACACCCTCGTCGCAGCGACGCCGCTCGCGTTCACGGGGCTCGCGGCTGCGGCCGCCTTCCGGATGCGGCTCTTCAACATCGGCGGCGAGGGCCAGCTCCTGATCGGCGCCATCACCGCCGCGGCGGCAGGGCTCTACTTCGGCGGCAGCGGCGGGCCGTCCGCGTTCGCGATCGCTGCGATGGTCGTGGCCGGCTGCGCGGGCGGCGCCGCCTGGGCGCTGATCCCCGGCGTTCTGCGGGCCTTCTTCAAGACGAACGAGATCATCACGTCGCTGATGCTCAACTACGTCGCGGCCTACCTGCTGACGTATCTGGTCTTCAACAGCCACTCGTACTGGCGGGAGTCGAAGGGCTTCAACGCCGCCGTCTTCCCGACGAGCAAAACGCTGCCGGACTCCGCGCTTTGGCCGGCCGCGACGGTGCACGTCCGCGGCGGGATCGTCCTGCCGCTCGGGGCGGGGTTCGCGCTCCTCGCGGCCGGCGTGCTGTGGGCGCTCTACTCGCGGACCCGGTTCGGGTTCGAGGCGCAGGTGCTCGGCGACTCGCCGAGGGCCGCGCAGTACGCCGGGATGCGGACCCGGCGGAAGATCCTCGCGGTGATGGCGATCTCGGGTGCGCTGGCCGGTCTCGGCGGCGCGAGCCAGGACGGCGACTTCCGCCACACCCTCGACGCCGACCCGAACGGGCTCCAGCGCCAGTACTACGGCTACGCGGGCATCGTCGTGGCCGCGCTCGCCCGCTACAACCCGCTCGCGGTCGTCCTCGTCGCCTTCCTGATCGGCGGCCTCCAGAACGCGGGGAACACCCTTCAAGGCGTCGACTTCCCGTCCGGCCTCGTCGGCGTGATGCAGGGGATCATCCTCTTCTCGACGCTCGGCGGCGAGCTGCTCGTCCGCTACCGGATTCGCTTTGGCCGCAGCCGTCCCGAGGCCGCCCCGGCTGTGGAGCCCGTATGAACCACTCGCTCCTCGTGGTCCTGCTCGCTTCGGGGGTCGCGTACGGGACGCCGCTCCTCTACGGCGCGCTCGGCGAGCTGCTCGCCGAGCGGTCCGGCGTCCTCAACCTCGGGGTCGAGGGGATGATGCTCGTGGGCGCCGTGATGGGCTTCTGGACCGTCCAGCGGCTGCACGCGGGAAGCGGCGTATCGCTCGCCGCAGCGATCGGCGTGGCGGCGCTTGCGGGCGCGGCCGTCGCGCTGATCCACGCGTTCCTGGTGATCACGCTGCGGGCGAGCCAGATCGTCTCGGGCCTCGCGCTCACGATCTTCGCCGGCGCCGCTGGGCTGTCGTCGTACCTCGGGAACGACCTGAAGCTCGCGGACAACCCGGCGCGGCACACGTTCCACGCGGTCTTCCCGTCGAGCTTCCAGCGCTGGCCGATCGTCGGGCCGATCCTGTTCGGCCAGAACGTCCTCGTCTACGCCTCGTGGGCGTGCGTCGTCGGAGTCTGGCTCTATCTGTCACGGACGCGGCTCGGTCTGAACGTGCGGGCAGTGGGGGAGTCGCCGGCGGCGGCCGACGCGATGGGGATCGACGTGACGGCCTACCGCTACGCGCATACCCTCGTCGGCGGCGCGTTCGCCGGGGTCGCGGGAGCGACGTTCACGCTCGCGATCACGCCGCAGTGGGTGGACGGGATCACCGGCGGCGCGGGGTGGATCGCGATAGCGCTCGTGATCTTCGCGTTCTGGCGGCCGGAGCTCTGCCTCGTCGGCGCGTATTTCTTCGGGGCGCTCCAGGCTCTGGCTCCGCAACTTCAGGCGCGCGAGATCCATCTCGGGCCGACGGAGCTGTGGGCGAACTGGCTCCCGTACCTGATGACGATCGTGGTGCTCGTGCTCGTGTCCGCGAGCGGCGCGCGGCGGCGCCTCGGCGCGCCGGCGAGCCTCGGGCTGCCGTACGTCCGAGAAGAGCGGTAGGCGCGACGCCCGACGTTTGCGCCGACGACGCACTAGAGTGCCGGTCGGACATCGCCAATCGTTCACCTTAGGGGAGGTGATGACCGTGCGATCGAAGCTTCGCGCGGTAACCGCGGCGATCGGCCTCGCGACTGTGGCGCTCGTTGTGCTGCAGGCCGCGTCGGCAACGCCGTTCAGCGAAGGGCCGCTCGTCCAGGTGACGGGCGCCAGCCCAATCCCGGCGGCCTGCATCGGCGACACGAATGCGCCGAGCACGTCCGTGAACAACTACGGCACCGAGGTCGAACCGTTCGTCGTGGTCGACCCGTCGAATCCGAACGTCATCATCGGCGCAACGCAGCAGGACCGGTGGAACGACGGCGGGTCGAGGGGAATCACGACGGCGAGGAGCACGAGCGGCGGCGCCTCGTGGACCGTCAATGCGAACACGAAGTCGTCGGTCTGCACCGGCGGCACCGCCGCGAACGGCGGGGACTACGAGCGAGCCTCCGACCCCTGGGTCGCGATCTCGCCGAACGGGACCGCGTACCTGATGACCCTGTCGGTGGACACGAACCCCGGCGGGTTCGAGACGTACCCGAGCGCGATGCTCGTCATGCGGTCGACGAACGGCGGAGCGAGCTGGGGGAATCCGACCACGCTGATCCGGGACGACAGTCCGAACGTCCTCAACGACAAGAACTCGATGACGGCGGATCCCAACAACTCGAACTTCGTCTACGCGGTGTGGGATCGCCTGGCTTCGCCGACGAGCGGGACTCCGACCCCGGATGCGTTCGAGAACTCGAGGGACTTCTCCGGCGACGTCTACTTCTCGCGGACGACGAACGGCGGGGTGTCGTGGGAGCCGGCCCGGAAGATCTACAAGGCCGGCCAGATCGCGCAGACGATCGGAAATCTCATCGTCGTCGAGCCGACGACCGGCGGCTTCAACGGCGAACTGGTGGACGTCTTCACCCAGATCCGGTTCCGCAAGAACAGCGGGGATACGCGAGGAGCGTTCATCTCGGCGATCCGGTCGACCGACCACGGCGCGTCGTGGACGCAGAAAGAGGTCACGATCTCCGACTTCCAGCGGGGCATCGTCCGCGATCCGGACGACAGCGCTGCCCACCGCACGGGCGACATCAACGCGGAGGCCGCGGTTGACCGCAACACCGGGGCGATCTACGTGATCTGGCAGGACAGCCGGTTCGGGACGCGGTCGAGCATCGCGCTTTCCCGCTCGACGGACGGCGGGCTGACCTGGTCGACGCCGATCAAGGTGAACGCGACGCCGACGAACATCCCGCTCGGAAACCAGCAGGCGTTCACGCCGATGGTCTCGGTGCGGAGCGACAGCACCGTCGCGGTCTCGTACTACGACTTCCGCAACAACACGGCTGACGGCGGGGCGACCACGCCGACCGACGCGTTCATCGTCCACTGTCACGCAGCGACCGAGGACTGCACGTCCGCGGCGAGCTGGGACGAGGAGATCCGGACGACGGACACGTCGTTCGACAGCCGGCAGGCTCCCGTCGCGCGAGGGTTCTTCCTCGGCGACTACGAGGGGCTGGGCACGGACGGGACGAGCTTCTTCCCGTTCTTCGCCATCTCCAGCGCAGCCGACAAGGCGAGCATCTTCACCCGCAAGGTCGGCTGAGCGAGCCTAACGAGGGGGCCCCGGCTGCTCGGGGCTCCCTCAGGTCTCGCGGAACGCGATCGGCTGGGCGCCTTCCCAGAGCGTCAGTCGCCCCAGCTCGCGGAGCTGCTCGACGCCCTCGACGAGCGTCGCGAAGTGGTTCGCGGCCAGCTGGCCCGCCTTGCTCGCGAAGTTGCAGTAGCCGTACGGGAAGAGCAGCTCGGTCTCGCTGACGCCGCCCGGGTACAGCGCCAGCTCGCCCGGGTGTGGATAGGACGTCGCGTTCTCCGGGCCGATGCCGAGGTCTCGGTCGCCCCACGGGATCCAGTTCGACTCGCCGCTCCAGCGGCAGTGGATGATCCGGTCCTCGAAAGGGAGGATCGCCCGGAACGCCGCCACGGTCTTCGGCGCCAGCTCGTCCTCGAAGCGCGCTACGAAGCGCATCCCGGCGGCCGTGATCTCGAGCATCAGCGGGAGCGTAACCAGCGGGCGAGCAGGTCGCGCTCGGCCTGGGTCATGTGGGTCGCGTTCCCCAGGGGCATGGCCTTCAGCACCACGGCCTGCTGCTCGATCGCGCTCGCCTGGGCCTCGATCTCGGCCCGCGTGTCGAAGCGGATGCCCTTCGGCGCCGAAGCGACTCCCGATTGGGCGGGGTTCTGGGAATGACACGGCACGCAGCGCGCCTGGATGACGGCGTTCGCCTGCGCGAACGAGACGGGCGGCCCGGCCGGGACGGACGGCGCGCTGGGCGGGCGGATCAGGACCGCGACCGCCGCCAGCCCGGCGAGCGCGACCGGCGGGATCCACAACGCGCTTCGGCCGGCATGGCGGAGGTTGAAGAAGTGCCGCACCAGCGCGCCGATGGCCATGATCGCGACGAGGACGAGCCAGGCGTGCGCGTGCTCGTACGTGAACGCGAAGTGGTTCGAGAGCATCGCGAAGACGACCGGCAGCGTCAGGTAGTTGTTGTGCACCGACCGCTGCTTGCCGCGCGCGTTCCAGCGCGGATCGGGGTCGCGTCCTGCCTGCTTCGCCCGGACGAGCTCCCAGTGCGCCGGGATGATCACGAAGAAGACGTTGCCGACCATCATCGTCCCGATCATCGCGCCGACCTCGAGGTAGGCGGCGCGCGGGGCGAACAGCCGCGACGCGCCCCAGGCGGCCAGCACGACGAAGCCGAAGACGGCGGCGGCGAGCACACGGTCGTCGCCGGCGAGGAGCCGGCAGAGGAGGTCGTACACGATCCAGCCGAGCGCGAGCCCGCCGAGGCTGATTCCGATCGCCGCCGCGGTCGAGAGGTGGGCGACGCTCGGGTCGACCAGATACGACGACGCGTGGACGTAGTAGAGGACGATCAGGAGCGCGAACCCTGAGAGCCAGGTCGTGTAGGCCTCCCATTTGAACCAGTGGAGCGGCTCGGGCAGCGTCCGCGGCGCGACCCGGAACTTCTCGATCCGGTAGAAGCCGCCGCCGTGGATCTCCCAGGTCTCGCCGCCGATGCCGCGGTCGGCGTCGCGCGGATCGCGCGGCGGCTCGAGGTGGTTGTCGAGGGCGACGAAGTAGAACGAGGTGCCGATCCAGACGATCGCGGCGACCACGTGCAGCCAGCGGAAGAGCAGGTCGCCCCAGTCCCAGACGTACGGGTCGACGGCGAGGACGGCGAGGCTCATCCGCGCCGCCAGCGGTCCTCGGCGATGCGGACGAGCTCCTCGAGGCCGGTGTCGAGCTCCTCCTCGCGCGTCCGCCCGAGCCGCTCCTGCAGCACGGGCAGGAGGTCGGCGCGCGACCGGCGGTTCACGAAGACGACGAACCGGAAGCCGAACTTCTCCTCGTAGACCTGGTTCAGGTACGCGAGCTCGGCCAGGACTGCCGGATCCTCGCCCCGCTGCTCCGGCGAGGGCTCGCCGATGCGTGGGTGTGCCGCGAGCGCGGCCGCCTTCTCGTCCTCGGTGAGGCCCGCGATCACCTCGCGCGCCTCGCGGAGGGGATCCTCGCGCTCGGCCAGCAGCTCGACGAGCCGCGTGTGCGCGCTGAAGAGCTCCGCCAGCTCCTCGACGGTCAGCTGCCGCGGTAGGTCGCGCATGCGTAGGACGAGACGAGCAGCGGGATGTGGTAGTGCCCGTCCTCGAGCTCCACCTCGAGCTCGACGCGGTGGAAGAACGGCGACTGCGGGTGGAAGACGAGCCGGTACGTGCCGGGGCCGCCCTCGCCGAGCGCGCGGATCCGGCCGTCGGCGTCGGTCTCCCCGGAGCCGACGAGCTCGTCGCCGCGGTAGAGCTCGACGCGGACGCCTGCGGCGGGCCGGCCGCGCTCGGTGTCGAGGACATGGGTCGAGATCGTCATCGCGGGAGCCTCGCCGCCTGTTTCCGGTGCTCGCGGGCGATCTCCTGCTCGTCGGCGTGGACGAGCACGCCGCCGCGGACAACCGCCTCGCCGCCCACGAGCAGGGTGTCGACCCGGTGCGGCGCCGAGAGGACGAGCCCCGCGACCGGGTCGTCGGCGCCGCCGAGCTCGAGGCCGTCGGTTCGCCAGATCGCGACGTCGGCACGCTTGCCCGGCTCGAGCGAGCCGATGTCGTCGCGGCGCAGGACGGCCGCGCCGCCGCGCGTGCCGAGCCGGAGCGCTTCGCGCGCCGTCAGCGCTTTCGGGCCTCCGCGGCCGCGTGCGACGAGCAAGGCCTGCTTCACCTCGAAGAGCAGGTCGCCGCGCTCGTTCGACGCCGAGCCGTCGACCCCGAGGCCGACGCGGACGCCCGCGGCGAGGAGGTCGCGCGTGCGCGCGACGCCCGCACCGAGGCGGAGGTTCGAGGTGGGGCAGTGCGCGACGCCGACGCCGCTTCGCGCAAACGCGCCGACGTCGGCGTCCGAGAGGTGGACGCAGTGTGCGCACCAGACGTCGCCGTCGAGCCAGCCGAGCCGCTCCAGGTACTCGACGGGCGCGCAGCCGTAGAGCTCGCGGCAGTACGCCTCCTCCTCGACCGTCTCGGCGAGGTGCGTGTGCAGGACGAGGCCGAGCCGCCGCGCGAGCTCCGCCGAAGCCTCCATCAGCCGGCCGGTGACGGAGAACGGCGAGCACGGGGCGACGGCGATCTGGACGCGGCCGTCTTCGTCTTGCAGGGCCGCGAGCCGCTCGGTGTCGGCCAGCACGGCGTCGAGCTCCTCGACGAGTGAGTCCGGCGGGAGGCCGCCGTCCGACTCGCCGAGGTCCATCGAGCCGCGCGAGGCGACGATGCGCAGGCCGAGCTCGCGCGCCGCCTGCACCTCCGCCTCGATCAGGCCCGAGCGCCCGCGCGGGAAGACGTAGTGGTGGTCGAAGACGGTCGTGCAGCCGGAGAGCGCGAGCTCGGCGAGGCCCGTGCGGGCCGCGGCGTACTCCATCTCGGCGTCGATCCCGGCCCACACCGGGTAGAGGGCCCGGAGCCACTCGAAGAGCGTCGCTTCCTGCGCCCGCGCGCGCGTGAGCGTCTGGTACAGGTGGTGGTGGGTGTTGACGAGGCCCGGGGTGACGAGCGCGCCGCCGAGGTCCTCGCCCGGCTCCGGCGAATCGCCGCTCCCGACCGCCGTCACGAGGCCGTCCTCGATCGCGACCCAGCCGCGCTCGTGCTCGGTGCCCGCGTCGTCCATCGTGACGACGTACGCGTTCTCGAGGATCATTCCGCCTGCAGCGGGACGAGCTCGAAGCGGTCGACGTCGACGAGCCCGCGGTCGGTGATCTTCAGGCTCGGGATCACGGACAGCGCGAGGAAGGACAGGGTCAGGAAAGGCGTGGCTCCCGTCCAGCCGAGCTCACGGGCGGCGTCGTTGCAGGCGAGGCTCTTCTCGATCACCTCGGCGAGCGGCGCATCCGCGAGCAGGCCGGCGACGGGAAGCGGCAGCTCGGCCCGAGTCACCCCGCGCTCGACGACGGCGATCCCGCCGCCGAGCTCGGCGAGGCGGCGGACGGCGCGCACCATGTCGCTGTCGTGGACGCCGACGACGACGATGTTGTGCGCGTCGTGCGCGACGGTGGAGGCGAGCGCGCCGCGTTGCAAGCCCGAGCCGCGGACGAAGCCGAGCCCGACCCGGCCGGTGCCGAGATGCCGCTCGATGACGGCGATCTTCGCGAGGTCGCGGCTCGGGTCGGCGACCGCCTCGCCGTTCGCGATCGTGGGCTCGTCGACCAAGTGCTCGGTCACGACCTGGTCCGTCACGAGACCGATCACACGCGCCTTCCCGCCGGTCCACGGGATCCGGAAGCCGGTCTCCGTCAGCGGCTGGACGCGCACCGAGTGCTTGACCCATTCGGGCACGTCCGGATGAGGGATGTCCTCGACCCGGCGACCGCGCTTGAGCGTCACCTCGGGCTCGAAGCGCTCGAGGTCGGGAAGGATGAGCAGGTCGGCCTGGTAGCTGGGCGCGATCGCGCCGAGGTGCCAGAGCCGGTGCCACGTTGCCGGGTTGTGCGAGGCGAGGACGACCGCGTCCTCCGGAGCGATCCCCGCGGCGACGGCCTCCCGCACCATCCCGTTGATGTGGCCGTTCTCGGCGATGTCCTCCGGGTCGCGGTCGTCGGTGCAGAAAGCGATGCGATTCGTCCCGAACTCCTCGACGAGCGGGAGCAATGCGCGGAGGTTCCGCGCCATCGAGGCCTCGCGGATGAGCAGCCACATCCCGGCTCGCAGGCGCTCGCGCCCCTCTTCGGGGGTGAGCGCCTCGTGGTCGGAGCGGATGCCGGCGGACGCGTACGCGCTCAGCGTCTTGCCGAGGATGCCGGGGGCGTGGCCGTCCACGTGGACGCCG
>Ga0209474_10003307_pt1 | contig 14196 bp, 13 predicted proteins | sample GraSoiAngelo_145_FD_185902 | JGI IMG/M metagenome (GOLD analysis project Ga0209474, IMG submission 185902) | Grasslands soil microbial communities from the Angelo Coastal Reserve, California, USA - 14_1009_05_20cm (SPAdes) (version 2) | ecosystem: Environmental > Terrestrial > Soil > Grasslands...
CCCCGCCGCGCCAGCTCCTCTTTCACGCCGGCGATCGTGACCTCGCCGAAGTGGAAGACCGAGGCGGCCAGCGCGGCCTCCGCCCCACCTTCCGTGAGGGCGTCGTACATGTGGGCTGCCGAGCCCGCGCCGCCCGAGGCGATCACAGGCACCCGCACCGCGGCAGACACCGCGGCGGTGAGCTCCAGGTCGTAGCCGTCGTGGGTGCCATCGCGGTCCATCGAGGTGAGCAGGATCTCGCCCGCGCCGAGGCGGACCCCCTCGGCCGCCCACTCCACCGCGCCGCGGCCGGTGGCCCGGCGGCCCCCGTGGGAGAAGACCTCCCAGCCGGCGCCTTCCGCGCGCCGCCGGGCGTCGATCGCCAGGACCACGCACTGGGAGCCGAAGATTTCGGCCGCTCGTGTCAGCAGCGAGGGTTCGGCCAAGGCGGCGCTGTTCACCGAGACCTTGTCGGCCCCGTGCGTCAGCAAGGCCTGCATATCGTCCGTCGAGCGGACGCCGCCGCCCACCGTCAGCGGGATGAAGACCTGGTCTGCGGTCCGAGCGACGGCATCGAGCAGGATCGCGCGCTCCTCCGAGGAGGCCATGATGTCCAGGAACACCAGCTCGTCCGCCCCCGCCCGGCTGTAGGCCTCGGCCAGCTCCGCCGGGTCGCCGGCGTCGCGGAGGTCGACGAAGCGCACACCCTTGACGACTCGCCCCTCGTCGACGTCCAGGCAGGGAATCACCCGCTTAGCCGGCACCACAAACCTCCAGGAAGTTGCGGTAGACGCGAAGCCCGTCGGCACCGCTGAGCTCGGGATGGAACTGGGTGCCCATGACGTTGGCCCGCGCGGCCGCCGCCGCGGGCGAGTGCTCCGTGGCGCCGATCGCGAAGGCCGAGGCGGCCGGCGTGTAGGAGTGGACGAAGTAGAAGTAGGCACCGTCCGCGATGCCCTGCCACAGCGGTGACCACTCGGTCTGGCGCAGGCGGCACCAACCGATGACCGGCAGGCGCGGGGCCGACGCCACCTGCACCACGGACCCCTCGAAGAGCCCCAGCCCCGCGTGTACCCCGTGCTCCTCGGAGCGCTCGAACATCAGCTGATAGCCCAGGCAGACTCCCAGCACCGGCATTCCCTTCCGGGCCAGCTCCACGACCCGGCGGCCCAGCCCGCCGGCCGACAGCTTGTCCAGGGCCGGCCGGAAGGCCCCCACCCCGGGCAGCACCATACCGTTGGCCCGCCCCAGCTCAGCCTGGTCGGACACGAGGCGCGGCGAGGCGCCCGAGCGCTCCAGCGCGCGCGCCACCGAGCGCAGGTTCCCGACCCCGTAGTCGACGATGGCGATCACCCCAACAGCCCCTTGGAGGAGGGCACATCGGGGCCTCCTCCCAGCGACATGGCGTCCCGCAACGCCAGGCCCAAGGCCTTGGCCGCCGATTCCGCGATGTGGTGGCGGTTGCGCCCGCGGATCAGGTCTACGTGGAGGGTGGCGCCCACGTGGACGGAGAAGGCGCGCCACCACTCCTCGAGTGTCTCGGACTCCAGCGTCCCAATCCGCCCCTTGAGCGGAAGGTTGTAAGACAGGAAAGGCCGCTTCCCCAGGTCGACCACCACCCGGGCCAGCGACTCGTCCAGCGGTGCGTAGGCGGAGGCGAAGCGGCGAATGCCGGTCCGGTCGTCCAGCGCCCGCGAGAGCGCCTGCCCGATCACGATCCCGGCGTCCTCCATCAGGTGATGGGGGTCGACCTGGACGTCGCCGGAGCCCTTGAACTTGAGGTCGAAGCCGCCATAGCGGGCGACCTGCTCCAGCATGTGGTCCAGGAACGGCAGGCCGGTCTCGACCTCGATCTGCGATCCGTGGTCGAGGCGCACCTCGCACTCGATCTGGGTCTCCCGGCTTCGGCGGCGGACCAGCGCGGCGCGATCACTCATCGGACAGGCGTACCTCCACCGCGTTGGCGTGGGCGCGCAAGCCCTCCATGCGGGCCAGCGTGCGGGCCGCCTCCTGCAGCCCCTGCAGGTCGCCCCGCGTCACCGAGGCCACGCTGGTGCGCTTCAAAAACGAGTACACACCCAGCGGCGAGGAGAATCGGGCCGAGCCCGATGTGGGCAGGGTGTGGTTGGGTCCGATCACGTAGTCCCCCAGCGTCACCGCCGCATAGTCGCCCAGAAAAACCGCACCCGCGTTCTCGACCAGTGGCAGCCAGCGCGCCGGGTCCTCAGCCACGATCTCCAGGTGCTCCGGCCCGAAGTCGTTGACGACCTGGAAGGCCTGCTCGAGGTCCTCGGCCAGGATCACGGCCAGATGCGCGGCGGTCACCACCTCGGCCCGGTCGAGCCGCCGCAGGAGTCCCGTGAACTCCTCCTCGACGGCGTCCGCCAGGGCGGCCGAGTCGGTGACCAGGACGGCCCAGGCCAGGGGGTCGTGCTCCATCTGGGAGGCCAGGTCGGCGGCCACGTAGTCGGGGCGGGCTCGCCCGTCGGCCACCACCATGATCTCGGTGGGGCCGGCGATGGCGTCGACGCCGACCACCCCGAAGACCTCCTTCTTGGCCAGCGTCACCCAGATGTTGCCGGGCCCCGCGATGAAATCGACGCGGGGGATGCTCGCCGTGCCGTAGGCCAGGGCGGCGATGGCCTGGGCGCCTCCCGTCCGGAAGACCTCGTCCACGCCCGCGATCGCCGCCGCGGCCAGGACGGCCGTGGGCAGGCCGCCGTCGGCCGCGGGCGGCGTGCAGACCACCAGCTCGCTCACCCCCGCCAGCCGGGCCGGGATGGCGGTCATCAGCACCGTGGAGGGGTAGGAGGCGCGGCCGCCGGGGACGTAAAGCCCTGCCCGGCGCACCGGGCGGGTGAGGAGCTTCAGGCCGGGCGGTCCGGCCACGTCGGCGAAGGCCTGCGAGGCGTGGAAGGCGCGGATCCGGCGGGCCGCCAGCTCCAGCGCAGCCCGCTCTCCGGCCGGCAGGCGCTCGCGAGCGGCCTCCAGCGCGGCGCGCCCCACCGCAAAAGGCTCGCCCTCGGCGGGCGCCCAGCCGTCGAACCGGCGCCCGTACTGGCGCAGCGCGGCATCCCCCTCTGCGGCCACCCGGGCCACGATCTCCTCCACCACGGCCCGTTCGTCGCGCAGGCCGGAGAGGTCGAGCCGCCGCCGCGAAAGCGGGCTGTCCAGCCAGTCACCGATGCGATAGCGCCTAATCGGCACTGTCGACCGCTCCCCGCAACCGCCTGACGACGTCCTGCACCTCGCGCGCGCGCGTCTTAAGGCTGACCGCGTTGGCGATCAGACGGGTCGTGGACTCGCCGATCATGGCCACGACCCGGAGCCGGTTCTCGCGCAGAGTGTTGCCGGTCTCGGTGAGGTCGGAGATGGCGTCTACGAGGCCGACCTGCGGCGCCAGCTCGACCGAGCCGTGCAAGTGCACGATCTCCACCGCCTGGCCCACGGAGTCCATATAGGCGGTGGTGGCGCGCACGTACTTGGTGGCCACCCGCAGCGTTGGGGGCCAGGTTTCTGGGCCGTGCAGCGGCGACTTCTCGGGCACCGCGACCACCAGCCGGCAGGAGTTGGTGCGCAGGTCGACCAGTTCGTAGAGGCCCTGGCTGTGGCCGGCCTCCCAAAGCTGGTCCTTGCCCACGATGCCGAGGTCGGCGGCGCCGTGCTCGACGTAGGCCGGCACGTCCGCCGGCCGCACCACCACCAGCCGCACCCCGCCTGACTCCACGAGCAGCCGGCGGCCCAGCTGCTGCGTCGTGATTCGGATCACGTCTGACCGCGCCAGCAGCGCAAGGCCCGGGCCCTGGATGTTGCCCGTGGGCAGCGCGATCGTGATCACCCGCGGGCGCCTGCCAGCCGCGCCACGGCCTGCTCCGGCGGCAACCGGCGAACGCGCTGGCCGGATGCCTGCCAGCTCACCGCGGCGGCGCCGGTGCAGTGCAGGAGGTGCCGGGCGCCGACCACGTCCCGCCAGGCACGGGCGGCGGCCAGCGACCGCGCCTGGGTGTCGACCACGGCCCGCATCCCGAACAGGCGCAGCGAGGATCCGATGCGCAGGGCGGCCTCGAGGCCAGGGGCGGACCAGGCCACCGCGGCGTCCAGCCGGGGCAGCGCGGGCGGCTGCTCGGAGCGGGCCAGCAGCTCACCCAGGAGGTCGAGGTGGAGCACGAAACCCGTGGCCGGCGCCGGCCGGCCGAAGCGGGCGAGCAGCCCGTCATAGCGCCCGCCCTGCGCGAGCGGCCGTCCGAGCTCCGGACCGAAGCCCTCGAAGATCACGCCCGTGTAGTAGTCGAAGTCGCGGATGGCGCCGAGATCGATCTGGATGGTGGCGCCCAACCCGTGTGCGGCCAGCAGGGTGAAGACCCGGCGCAGCTCGTCCAGGGCCCGCTCCGAGCGCCGGTTGCGGACCAGCTCGCCGGCAGCGACGATGATCTCGGGCCCGCCGCGCAGCGCCGGGAAGCGCAGGAGCAGCTCGTGCTCGGCGCTGCGCAAGGGCGTCGCGGCCAGGACCGACTCCAGCTGCACCAGGTCGCGGGCGGCCAGCGCCGCCTTGATCCGCGACTTCACCTCCGGTCCCAACCGGAGCCCGTCGAGCAAGCCCTGGAAGAACTCCGAGTGCCCGACGTCGACCTGGTACCGGCGGAGCCCGGCAGCGTCCAGGCAGCGCACCGCCAGGGCGATCACCTCCGCGTCGGCGACCGCCCCCCCGGCGCCGATCAGCTCGGCCCCCACCTGCTGCGACTCGCGGCGGCTGGCGAAGCGCCCGCCGTCGTTGGAGAGCACCGGGCCCGAGTAGCAGAGGCGCAGCGGCAGCGGCGCACCGCGCAGCTGCCCGGCCGCCAGCCGGGCCACCGGGATCGTGCGCTCGCCGACCACCGCCAGCAGGGCGCCGTCGGCGTCGCTGAGCTTGAACAGCCTGCGCTGCTGCTCAGGGCCGAGACCGCGGGCGAATACCTCCAGCGATTCCAGGGTCGAGGTGACCACGAAGCGGTAGCCCCAGCGGCGCATCTCGGCCAGCACCGCCTCCTGGACGGCGCGCATGGCCTCCGCCTCGGCGGGGAGCAGGTCGCGGAAGCCGGGGACGCCCCGGACCGCCGACGTCAGCTCAGGCTCGGTGAAGCCACTCCTTCGGACGCATCAGCTGTCCTCGCGGTCCTCGTCGTCGCCCGAGTCGGCCTCCTCGGCGAAGTCGATCGGCTCGCTGTCCTCCTCGACCTCGTGCATGCCCTCGTCCTCGTCGATATCCGCGTCGATCCCGGCCTGGACGAGGTCTTCCTCGTCCTCGTCGGTCGGGAACTCGGCATCCCGCTGCAGCAGGGACTCCCGGGCGTAGGGCCGGAAGGCGACCTCGCGCTTCTGGCGCATGGGGAAGGAGGGCTTGCCGGCGAACTTGGGATCCTGGTAGGTCTCGCGCACGATCACCCGGATCTGCCCGTTCTCGCAGCCGGTGACGCCGGCCTGGTAGCGGTTGCCGCCCTGCATGAACTTGATCAGGCGGCGCGCCAGCTTGGGCTCCAGCTGGCCCAAATGGATGCCGCGCAGGGTGGCGACCGTGATGGTGTCGCCCGCCACCGTCAGCTCGGCGATGTCCCCGGCCACCACCTTCTCGCAGACGTCGGGATCCTCAACCGCCTCCAGCTGCGTGATCACGGTCTTCCCCATCTCCTCCACGAAAAGGTTGAGGTCGACCCGGGTCGCCCCGCTCTTGATGTCCGCCTTGTGCTGGATCAGGACCTCGAGCTTGGAGCGATTCTTCTTGGCGACGGTGTTGAAGGGGTTGAGCCTGAGGCTCTTCTCGTACTGGTCCCGCGCCTCCTCCAGGCGTCCGAGCTCGGTCAGCGCCTTGCCCAGGCGGTTGTAGACCTGGTCCTCGGGACCGAAGTTCTCGAGGACGAACTGGTTCAACTCGACGGCCTCCTCCCACTTGCTGTCCATGGCAAGCCGGATGGCGTCTTCGACGTACTGCGAGCGGGGCTTGAGATGCTCGCCGGTGGGGGTCTTCAAGGGCGCGCGCTCCTAGGGCCGGGTGGGGAAGAGGCTGAGTATATCGAGCCTGGGAACGGCTGAACCCGGCTCCGCTTGACAGTCGCAGGTCGCCTGCACACACTTTGCGGCGGAGTAGTGGGTCGGCCACATAGCGTGGCCGCGGCCCTCGCCGGCGCACTCTCGCCCCGACCGGGACCGCGATCGGTAACGGCGGGAAGAGGGCGAGGGGATCGACATGACGCCCGATTGGCGTCTCTTTCACCAGTCTCGAAAGGGGGAACCATATGAGGTTGACAAGTCTCAAGGCGCTGGCGCTGCCAGTGGCGGCGGTCTTCGCGACCGTGGCCTGCGGCGGCGGCGGCACGACTGGCGGGGGGTCCAGCAAGGGAACCATCGTGATCGCCAGCGACTATCCGGCTTCCGGTGGGGAGGCCAGCACGGGCATTCCCGAGCAGCAGGCGGTGGCCTTTGCCGTCTCGCAGCATCAGACCATCAAGGGCTTCACGATCCAGTACAAGCCCTTTGACGACGCCATCAACGGGGTCCACGATCCCCAGAAGGGCGCCCAGAACGCCACCACTATGGCCGGCGACTCGTCCATCGTGGCCATGGTCGGCCCCAACAACTCGAACGTGGCCAAGGCCATGATCCCGATCCTGGCGGCGGTTCCGCTGGCGATGGTCAGCCCCGCCAACACCAACGAGTGCCTGACCAAGTCGTTCTCCTACTGCAACCCGGCCCCGTCCGAGCTGCGCAAGGGCTCGACCAACAACTACTTCCGGATCGCAGGCACCGACGACCAGCAGGGTCCCGCTATGGCGGTCTACGCCCATGACACCCTGAAGTTCACGAAGGCGGCCATCTTCTCGGACAACGAGACCTTCGGCAAGGGCGTGGCCGACAACTTCCAGAAGAAGTGGACCAGCCTCGGCGGCACGGTCGTGGTCCGCAACGACTACGACGCCAAGAACACCTCGGACTTCAAGACCTACATCAACTCCGCCAAGTCGGGCGGCGCCCAGTTCGTCTACATCGGCGCCACCACCGGCAACAAGCCCTGCATCTTCAAGGCTCAGATGAAGGGCATCCTGGACGTCCCGCTGACGGGCCCCGACGGCTTCGCCCTCGACCCCCAGTGCATCAAGGACGCTGGTGACAACGCCACAAACATCTACGGCACCACCGCCGGCTCCGACCCGGTGGCCGGCAATGATCCCAACGCCAAGTCCACCATCGACGCTTACAAGAAGGTGTACAGCAAGCCCACCGACATCGCGACCTACACCTTCCAGTCCTATGACGCCGCGCTGATCGTCCTCGACGGCATCAGCCGCGCCATCGACGCCGCCGGCGGCAACAAGCCGACCCGGGCCCAGGTCCGCGACGCGATCGCGAAGACCAAGGATTTCAAGGGCATCACCGGGACCTGGACGTTCGATCAGAACGGCGACATCACGACCCCGGTCTTCTCGTACTACCAGTCCGACCCCACCAACACCGCGACCGGTGGTTGGAAATACCTGTCGTCGCAGGGCGTGACCTCCTCGTCCTAAAGACGCGAACGAAAGTAGGCGGAGGGCCTCCCCACTTGGGGAGGTCCTTCTTTATCGTGTAGGCTCCCGCACAAGCTGTGGATGGCTCGCCCGCCGGCACCACCCAGGATTCCGCCTTGGCCGAGAAGGCCGAGGAGGTTGAAGACCCGGCTGCCATAGCCGCCCGCGACCAGGCCTGGACCGAGGGCCTGATGGCGGTGCGCGCCGGAATGGTGGGCAACCGCTGGGTCCGGCTCCTGCGCTGGCTGGTGCTGGGCGTCGTGATCGTGGTTCTCCTGCTGATGGCGCGCAACATCGCTACCCACAGCCAGCCGCTGGCTTACTTCCTGCAGACCATCGTGTACGGGCTGGGCAGCGGCTCCCTTTACGCGCTCATCGCGCTGGGCTACACGATGGTCTACGGCATCATCGAGCTGATCAATTTCGCCCACGCCGACGTGGTCACCTTCGGCGGCTTCATCTCGCTGTCCGTGGTCACGGCTTTTGGCTTCAAGGAGGGCGTGGTCAACGGCCCCCTGATACTGCTGGCGCTGGTGCCGATCACGGCGGGCACGATGCTCGTCTGCGGCCTGCTCAACATCACCATCGAGCGGGTGGCCTACCGGCCGCTGCGCAATGCGCCGCGCGTCTCTCCGCTGATCACCGCGGCCGGCATGTCCTTCGTGCTGGAGGGCCTCATGTTCCTCTGGAAGGGCCCGGTCAACAACCACTACCCCGACCTGATCCCGACCGGCCAACTGACCCTGATCGGAACCACCGTGCGCATCAAGGATGCGGTGGTGGTGGTGCTGGCCCTGCTCCTGGTGCTGGCCCTGGACACCTTCGTGACGAAGTCCAAGCTCGGCAAGGCCATGCGGGCCACGGCCCAGGATCGGGACGCGGCCTCGCTGATGGGCATCGACATCAACCGCACCATCGCGGCCACCTTCTTCATCGGCGCCGTGCTGGCCGGGTTCGCCGGCACCATGTATGGCCTCTACTTCGGCAACATCGTCTTCGACCTGGGCTTCGCGACCGGCCTGGTCGCGTTCACCGCAGCGGTGCTGGGTGGCATCGGCAACATCCGCGGCGCGGCCCTGGGCGGCCTCTGCATCGGCATGTTCGAAGCCTTCTGGAACAGTTACTTCGTGTCCGCCTGGACCCAGGTCATGATCTTCGTGATCCTGACGCTGGTCCTGCTCTTCCGCCCCGCCGGCCTGCTGGGCATGCGCGTTCCGGACCGCACATGAGCAGCGCCACTGTCGCCAACGCTCCGCTGCGCTCCGCTTCGCGGGAAGAACCTGCGGTTCCTCCCGCGGACCTACCTCCCTTTGGCTCCGCGCTATGTCCCCAACGCCTGGATCACGGGCTCATTCGGGCCAGCGAGCTGGCCCTTACCGCCACGCTGGGTCTGAGGTGAATACATGAGCAGCGCCACCGTCGCTCGTCCGCGCCCGGGCCCTCGGCGGGGCCGGATCCGCATCGGGCGGTTCACCCTCAACCTCCGCGATCGCGACACCGTGATCTACCTGGCGCTCGCCATCGGGGCGCTGGCCTTCCCCACGGTTGCGGACTTCGTGACCGGCGGCGCGGGAGGCTCGATCGTGCTGCTCGCCGCCGACGCCGGCGTCTACGTGCTGCTGGCACTGGGACTCAACGTGGTGGTGGGCTTCGCCGGGCTGCTCGACCTCGGCTACGCCGCGTTCTTCGCGATCGGCGCTTACACCTACGCGCTGATGGCCTCGGGCGCGCTCTTCCACACGCCGCTGCACCACGCCATCCACATCCCCTTCTGGTTGTTGCTCGTCGTCGGGGTGATGATCGCCGCCACGGCGGGGGCGCTCCTGGGCGCTCCCACGCTGCGGCTGCGCGGCGACTACCTGGCGATCGTGACGCTGGGCTTCGGCGAGATCGTGCCGCGCGTCTTTCGCAACGCGGGCGACTGGACGGGCGGCATCAACGGGCTCTCCGCCCTCGACAACCCGGTGCTGCCCTACTGGGTCGACGGGCCCTGGGCAGGCGTCGGCGAGCAGTTCGGCATCGTCAAGGACCTGATCTTCAGCGTGGCCAACCCGACCGCCTGGTACGTCCTGATGCTGATCCTGGTCGGCATCAGCGTGGTCATGCTCAACAACCTGCGCAAGTCGCGCCTCGGGCGGGCGTGGATGGCGATCCGCGAGGACGAGACAGCGGCCCAGGCCATGGGCATCAACACCGTCAGCACCAAGCTGCTGGCGTTCGCCATGGGCGCAGCCACTTCCGGCTTTGCCGGCTGCTTCTACGGGGCCAAGCTCTCGCTCGTCAGCCCCGAGAACTTTCAATTTCAGGTCTCGATCACGATCCTGGTGATGATCGTGCTGGGCGGCATGGGCAGCATGCCGGGCGTGATCGTGGGCTCGCTGACGGTCTACCTGATCCTCTTCAAGATCCTGCCCGACGCCCCCAACCAGGTGCACAGCCTGCTGGCCACCACCGGCTTCACGGCTATCGACCAGCCCACCGGCGACTGGCCGGGGCTGGGCGAGTTCGTGTCCCGACTCAAGTTCCTGCTCTTTGGCTTGATCCTGGTCACGACCATGCTGTTGAGACCTGGCGGCCTCATACCCAGTCGCGCGGAGATCGACGTCGAGCGGGCGGCCAAGGAGACCTCGGCGCTGGGGCTGGAGGGCGCCCAGGGGTGAGCGCTCTCGCCATGAACGGCAACATCCTGGAGATCCGCAAGGTCACAAAGCAGTTCGGCGGCCTGGTCGCGGTCGACGATGTCGCCTTCGCCGTGCGCCGGGGCGAGATCTTTGCGCTGATCGGGCCCAACGGCGCCGGCAAGACCACGCTCTTCAACTGCATCACCGGCATCTACCCGCCGACCATGGGCTCGATCTACTTCGACGGCCGTGACATTTCCGGCTCGCGGCCGCACCAGGTGGCGCAGATGGGCATCGCCCGCACATTCCAGAACATCCGCCTCTTTCCTTTCATGACAGCCCTCGACAACGTCAAGGTCGGCCAGCACGTGCGCATGAAGGCCAAGCTCTGGGACGCCATGCTCAAGACCCCCCGGGAGCGCAAGGAGGAGGTGCGGGTACGTGACCGCGCCTACGAGCTGCTCCGCTATGTGGGCATCGAGCGCTTCGCCGACCACTACGCCCGCAACCTGCCCTACGGGCAGCAGCGACGTCTGGAGGTGGCGCGGGCCCTGGCCACCGACCCCAAGCTGCTGCTCCTGGACGAGCCTGCAGCCGGCTTCACGCCGCAGGAGAAGGTTCAGCTGATGAAGCTGGTCGAGAAGATCGTGGCCGACGGCGTCACGGTCTTCCTCATCGAGCACGACATGAGGGTCGTGATGAGCATCTCCAAGCGCATCTGCGTGCTGGACCACGGCGAGGAGATCGCGCTGGGCCCGCCGGACGTGGTGCGCAGCAACCAGCGCGTCATCGAGGCCTACCTGGGCTCCCAGGGCGGGCATTAGCCATGGCGCTGCTCGAGCTCAAGGGCATCGACGCCTTCTACGCCCGCATCCAGGCGCTGCACGGCGTGAGTCTGACCGTCGACCGGGGCGAGATCGTGGCCCTGATCGGCTCCAACGGCGCCGGCAAGACGACCACCCTGCGCACCATCAGCGGCCTGATGCACCCGGCTGCCGGCACCATCACCTTCGACGGCCGGGACATCAGCAGCACACCGCCGCATCGGGTGGTGCAGCTCGGGATATGCCAGGCTCCGGAAGGCCGCCGGCTGTTCCAGCGGCTGACGGTCCAGGACAACCTGGAGATGGGCGCCTACTCCCGCCGCGACCGGGGCGGGATCCGGGACAGCCTGGAGAAGGTGTTCACGCTCTTCCCGCGGGTCAAGGAGCGGCGCCACCAGCTGGCCGGGACCCTGTCCGGTGGTGAGCAGCAGATGGTGGCGATCAGCCGGGCCTTGATGGCCAACCCGCGGGTCCTGATGCTGGACGAGCCCTCGCTGGGCCTGGCGCCCCTGATCGTGGACACCATCTTCGGGATCATCAACGAGATCAACAGCTCGGGCGTGCCCATCCTCCTGGTCGAGCAGAACGCGGTCAAGGCGCTGGACGTCGCCCACCGCGCCTACGTGCTGGAGACGGGCACCATCGTCCAATCCGGACCGGGCAAGGAGCTGGCCCAGTCCGAGGAAGTCCAGAAGGCCTACCTGGGCATCTAGCCCGGCTCAGCCCGGGTGGGGCGTGTAGCTCGCGTAGAAGAGGTAGCCGAGCAGGATCACGAACGATCCGTACTCGATGACCACGTTGCGGCTCATGGTCTCCTCGACGGTGTGCCGGATGATGCCGCGGTTCACGTACCAGAGAAAGACCAGGATCGCCGCCATCGGCCCCTCCTGATAGGAGAGGTAGACGGTGCTGGCCCAGGAGAAGAAGGTCACCAGCTGGGCCACGAAGACCGAGAAGAGGAAGGCGCGCCGGGGCGGCATCACCCGGCCCAGCGACCGGAAGCTGCGGTACGTGGCGAGCAGGGAGATGGCGAAGATCCAGCCCAGGCGCACCGGCAGCGGCAGCGCGACCGTGAGGACGACCAGGAAGGCCGCCGCCATGGCCAGGATCATCACCGTCTCCTGGAGGACCACGTGCCCGGGCTTCTCGCGCTCGCGCAGGCGGCGGTGGTCGAGCCAGCCGGAGAGCACGAAGCCGAGTCCGAACAGCGCCACCATGGCGTCGAACTTCCACCAGTCCATGGGGAAGGTGGAGAGGCCGGCCACCGCTACAGCCCCGATGGCGACGGGAATGAAGCTTTCGACAGACGGCGCGCCCTCGTCGGTGCGCAGGTAGCCGAGCAGAGCCGGGAAGGCCAGCACCAGCAGCCCGGCGCCGAAGGCCCAGACCTGGGTGGGGGCGACCAGCTCTGACTTGAGGCCGAGCGTCAGGGCCACCAGGACCACCGCTACGAAGACCAGGAAGCGCCCGTCGCGGCGCTCGGAGATGTCCACCGCGCGGGCGACGTGAAGATCCGGCGGAGGAGGGGTCTTCACGAAGCGAGCAGTCTAGCGATCGGCTCTGCCGTACCGGTCCTCCAGGCGGACCACATCCTCGATTTCGGGCGTAGAGACTTCGAAGACGTCGCAGTCCTCGACCGCGGTCATGCGGTGCCGGGTGCCGGGGGTGATGTGGACGGTGTCCCCCACCGTCAGCCGGTACTTCTTGAGCTCGCCCGACTCGTCACCCAGCTCCAGGTCGAGGACGCCGCCGGCCAGGTAGAGGCACTCGTCCTTCTCTCGGTGGTACTGCAGCGACAGGGCTTCGCCCCGGTTGATGTGGAGGATCTTGCCCAGGTAGCGATCGGTAATCGCCCAGCGCACCTCGTAGCCCCAGGGCTTCTCGACCCGGGTGTCCTCGCCCTTCCTAACCTCCGCCATGGCCCTCCAGGCCGACCACCGCCTCCAGCTCATGCAGCCGCTTGTCCACCGCCTGCGAGTCCTCGGCTTCGGCGTAGACGCGAATCAGCGGCTCGGTGCCGCTGGTGCGCAGCAGGACCCAGGAGCCGTCCTTCAGGAAGAACTTGAAACCATCGTCATCGCGCACCCGCTCCACCTCGACCCCGGCCACCATGCGCGGCTGCTTCTCGCGCAGCGTTTCCAGGATCCGGCGGCGGTCCTGGTCGTAGCTGTCGCGGGGCAGGTGGATGTCGTGGCGGGCGTAGGCGTGGGGCCCGACCTTCTTCTCCAGGTCTTCCAGGAGCTGGGAGATGGAGCGCCCGCTGCGCACCATCATGTCGGCGAAGCACAGGCCGGCCAGGATCCCGTCGCGCTCCGGGATGTGGCCCTTGATGGCAAAACCGCCGCTCTCCTCGCCGCCCAGCACGGCGCCGGTTTCCATCATCTTGGGAGCCACGTTCTTGAACCCGACCGGGACCTCGTGCACCTGCACGCCGTACTGGCGGCCGAGCTCGTCGGCCATGTGGGTCATGTTCAGCGAGCGCACGACGGGGCCCTTCCAGCCCCGCATCTCGATCAGGTAGACCATCAGCAGCGCGTAGACCTGGAGCTGGTTCACGAAGCGGCCGGACTCGTCGATGATGCCCACCCGGTCGGCGTCGCCGTCGGTGCAGATGCAGAGGTCGTAGCCGCCGCTCTTCATGGTCTGCAGGGCCTCGGAGAGGTTGCTCGGGATGGGCTCGGGGTTGACGCCGCCGAAGAAGGGGTTGCGCTCGGCGTGGAGCTCGATCACGGTCGTCGAGCCGCCGCCCAACAGCTCGCGGATGTAGCCGTAGCCGCTGCCGTGCATCACCTCGTGCAGAACGCGCAGGCCGCCGACCTTGATGGGACTGAGCTCCAGCATGCGGCCGATCTGCTCGTAGTAGGCGGGACGCGGATCGTAGCGGCGGATGCGCTCCGAATCGGCCGGCTCCCGCTTGACCTGCTGGGCGCCGTGGATGCGCTTCTCCAGCTCCGCGATCACCTCCGGCGGCGCCGAGCTGCCGGTCTCGGGCTTGTACTTGAGGCCGTTGAAGATGTACGGGTTGTGGCTGGCCGTGATCACGGCCGCGCCGGCCGCCTTCTTGTCGATCACCGTCCAGGAGGCAACCTGGGTCGGCGAAGGCCGGTCGAAGAGCAGGCTCTGCACGCCGTTGCCGGCCAGCACCCGCGCCACCTCCTCCGCGAAGAACTCGGAGGCGAACCGGCAGTCGTAGCCGACCACGGCCAGCTGGTCGTCGCCCTTGGCGGCCAGGTA
>Ga0209474_10003308_pt1 | contig 14196 bp, 10 predicted proteins | sample GraSoiAngelo_145_FD_185902 | JGI IMG/M metagenome (GOLD analysis project Ga0209474, IMG submission 185902) | Grasslands soil microbial communities from the Angelo Coastal Reserve, California, USA - 14_1009_05_20cm (SPAdes) (version 2) | ecosystem: Environmental > Terrestrial > Soil > Grasslands...
TACTGGCGCCACCAGGGCTGATCCAGGCCGAAGAAGCGCCTGAGCTCGGCGACCATGGCGGGGCTGACCACGGCGTCGGCGCCGATGAGCTGCTCGACCACCGTGCCGGGCACCAGGCGCAGCATCAGGAAGACCAGCACCGACAGGCCCAGCAGCGTCATGGCCATCGAATACAGCCGAACGACGACGTAGCGGCCCACCGCTCGTGACGCCTACGCTTTCTCGATCGCCGCTCCTTCCAGGCCGTACAGCAGTGCGGTCGGATGCTGCCGGAATCCCTTCACCATGGTTTGGGTGAAGTCGATCAAGTCGGCCGAGTACAGCCAGAGATGCGGTACGTTTTCGAGGATCGCGAGCTGCAGCCGATCGTAGATCTCCTTGCGCTTCTTCTGGTCCATCGTTCTGCGCCCCTCCTCGAGCAGCGCATCGACGGCGGGCACGCTCCACGAGTTCCAGTTCTGTCCCTTGGTGGAGTGCAGCGCGCGGAAGAACGCCACGTCCGGGTCGGCGTAGCCGGGCGTGCTGTTCATCGTCATGTCGAAGTCGTGGGCCTGCCAGCGCTTGATCCATACGGCATACTCGACGTTCTCGATCTCCATATTGATGCCGATGCGCTTGAGCTGGGCGGCGATGACCGGCGCGCCGGATACCATCGTCGGGAAGGTCGGGATGACCATGCACTTCACGGTGAAGCCCGACGCCTGGCCGGCCTCGGCCATGAGCTTCTTCGCCTTGTCGACGTCGGGCTTGTAGTACTTCATCCATTGCTCTTCCGGCAGCTGCCACTGCTTCATGGGCGCCGTGCACGGCGCGGTCAGACGGCCGAAGCCGGCGGTGGCGACGCGCATGACCTGCGAGCGGTCCACCGCCCACGAGATGGCCTGCCGCACGCGCACGTCCTTGAGCGGGCCGCGGTTGGCGCTGATATTCAGGTAGTCGTAGCCCAGTCGCGACGAGCGGTAGCCGGTGAGCGACTTCTCGTCCTTGAGCAGGTTGTAGTTCTTGTTGTCCTCGATGAACCCGTGGTGGATCTGACCCGTGCGCAGGGCGGCGACGATGTTCGCCTCGTCGGGGATCACACGCACGATGAGCTCGTCGACGTGCGGCACCCCTTTCTTCCAGTAATTGGGGTTGCGCTTGAAGACCATCTGCTGCTCGACCTTCCAGTCCTCGAGGATGAACGGGCCGGTCCCGAGGGCATTCTTGTTGAGGTCGCCGTACTTCTTCACGCCGGCCTCGCTCACGATGAAGCCCCAGAAGCCGCCGAGGGCCGCCACCAGCGCCGCGAACGGCTCCTTGGTGACGAACTTCACGCCGTACTTGCCGACCGGCTCGACCTTGTCGACCGCGCTGAAGTCGGACTTGCCGGACTGCGACTTCTCGAGCAGGCGGTCGAAGCTGAACTTCACGTCGGCCGAGGTGAACTCCTGGCCGTCGTGGAATTTCACGCCCTGACGCAGCTTGAATGTCCACGTGAGACCGTCGGGGCTGATCTGCCACGACTCGGCCAGCTCGGGGACCGGCGTCATGTCGGGCTCGAAGCGGACGAGCTGGTTGTAGGTCAGCGGTGAGCGGCGGCTGCGCGACAGCGCGGGAACCAGCTGAGGATCGAGGCCGGTCGCCTCGGTGGTCTGCGCGGTGATGAGCGTGCTGCCGCCCTTCGTCGGCCCCTGGGCGTGCGCGACACGGCCGCCGACACCGAGAGCGCCGAGCGCGAGGCCGGTGGTCGTCAGAAAATCGCGGCGGGTGAGGTTCCGTGACATGGCGGTCTCCTTGTTCAGCTGCTGGGGTCGAGGATGTCGCGCAGCCCGTCGCCGATCAGGTTGAACGCGAGCACGGTCAGCATGATCGCCAGACCGGGAAAGACCGAGATCCAGGGCGCGGTCTCGAGATATGTGCGTCCTTCGTTCAGCATGTTGCCCCACGACGGCGTCGGCGGCTGCGCCGACAGCCCGAGATAGGACAGCGAGGCCTCGATGAGGATCGCCTGCGACAGCGCGACGGTGCCCTGCACGACGAACGGCGAGATCACGTTCGGCAGGATGTGCTTGAGCGCGACGGCCACGCGGCTGGCGCCGAGCGCGCGGACGGCTTCGACGTAGTCCTTGGCGCGCTCGGCCAGCACCGGACCGCGCATGACGCGCGCGAAGATCGGCGTGTACACGATCGCGATGGCCAGTACCGCGCTGTTCACGCCGGGACCGCGCATGGCGGCGATCCCGACCGCGAGCAGCAGCGCGGGAATGCTGAAGAACACGTCGAGCACGCGGTTGATGGCGTTGTCCGAGGCGCCGCCCATGTAGCCGGCGGTCAGGCCGAGCGCGCCGCCGAGCGTCATCGACGCGGCGATCGACGCGATCGCGACGTACAGCGAGATGCGCGCGCCGTGGATAACGCGGCTCAGCACGTCGCGGCCGAAGCGATCCGTTCCGAACACGGCCTGGGCGCTCGGACGCGACTCGATGAGATCGAAGTTCTGATCGTCCGGGGCTCGCGGCGCCAACCGATCGGCGAAGATGGCCATGCCCACGACGAGCACGGCGCCGAGCAGGCCCAGCACGACGAGGGTGTTGCGCGTGGCGCGCCGCACCGACCGGCCCCAGCGCGCGCGTCCGGGCGCCGCACGCCGCACGTCGAGAGCGCCGTCGCCGACGCTGTCGGCGAGCAGCCCCGGCGGCGCCGGCGTGCTCACCAATTTTTGTGGGGGGCCCCGACATGGCCCCCCACACCCCCCAGCGCTCGGCCGCGCCGCGGCGGAGCCGTGGCGCGCCTCGGCTTGGCCGCGCGGGATCTCATGGCAGATTCAGCGGCCGGTGCCTCGCCCACGGACGGGCCGTCTCGAAGGCGGCCGAGGCCTGGAGCACCGTCAGGTCGTCGAAGCGACGGCCGACGATCTGCAGGCCCACCGGCATGCCGGCGGCCGTGAAGCCGGCGGGAACCGTGGCCGCGGGCTGCCCCGTGAAGTTGAACGGGTACGAGAACGACGCCCACGGAAACCAGTCCCAGGCGTGCTGCGGGAAATCCGGGGGATTCAGTCGGCCGACCTCGAGCGCGGTCACCGACACGCTCGGCGTGAGCAGCAGCGCGTATCGCTCGAACAGCGGTCGCACCGAGTCCCAGAACGTCATCTTGCGGTCGCGCATCTGAAGGTAATCGACGAGGCTCACGCGCAGGCCGTCCTCGATGCAGGCGACGAGGCCGGGATCCATCTGCGCTCGCCACTGCGGCAGGTGAGGTGCGTAATTGCCCGCCATGTGCGCGCTCCACATCACGCGGATCATCTCGTGCGTGTCGGCGAAGCCGGGCTTCACCTCCTCGACGACGCAACCGAGCTCCTCGAACGCGCGCACGGCGGCGCGCACCACCGTCGCTACCTCGGGGTCGACGCGCAGCCCGCCGAGATCGGGACTCCATGCCACGCGCAGGCCGTTGAGATCGCGCCTGAGCTGGCCGACGTAGTCGCCCGGCGCGCCCTCGAGCGACGTGCGGTCGCGATCGTCGGGGCCGGCCATGACCGACAACATCAGCGCGGCATCGCCCACCGTGCGGGTCATCGGACCGTTGTGTGAGGTGTAGTCGTTGTTCGAGACCGGCCACATCGGTACGCGTCCGTACGACGGCTTGAGCCCGTAGATGCCGCAGAACGACGAGGGAATGCGGATCGAGCCCGCGCCGTCGGAGCCCTGGTGCAGCGGACCCAGGCCCGCCGCGACCGCGGCGGCGGCGCCCGCGCTCGACCCGCCGGTGGTCGTGGCGGTGTTCCACGGGTTGCGCGTGATGCCGGTGAGCGGGCTGTCGCCGAGCGCCTTCCAGCCGAACTCCGGACTCGTCGTCTTGCCCAGGAAGATCCCGCCGGCCTTCTGCAGCCGCGGGATGAACGCGGCGTCGGCATCGGGCACACGATGCTGGAAGATGAACGAGCCGCCCATCGTGGGCACGCCCTTCGTGAAGTTCAGGTCCTTGATGGAGTACGGCACGCCGTGGAGCGGGCCCAGCGGCGCGCCGGAGGTCACCGCACGCTCCGCCTCGCGTGCGGCGGCGAGCGCGGCGTCGGCGGTGAGGGTGCAGAACGCGTTGACCACTGGGTTCACGCGCTCGATGCGCTCGAGCACTGCGCGCGTGGCCTCCACGGGCGACAGCGCCTTGGTGCGGATCAGACGGGCCAGCTCGGTGGCGGGCGTGAACCCGAGCTCGATCGAGCTCATACGGATCCTCCGGGTCGAGAATGCGGCGCCCACGTTAACATAGCGGGGCGCACCGGGGAACCGGCGCGGGGGAGAACACGACGATGGGCGTGCGGCCATGATCGGACAGTCACCGAAGAGCAAAGACGCGATTCGCTTGCTGCGCGGGCAGGGACGCTACGTGGACGACCTCACGCGCCGCGATCTCGTGCACCTCGGGGTCGTGCGAAGCGCGCATGCCCACGCCCGCATCACCCGCGTCGAAGCCAAGGCGGCGCGCGCGATGCCCGGCGTGCTCGCGGTATGGACGGCCGCCGATGTCCCGGAGCTCGGGCAGCCGCTGACGACCGGCGGCTCGAAGGAGCGCGGCTTCGCGGTGCCGATACTCGCCGGCGAGCGCGCGCGCTACGTGGGCGAGCCGGTCGCCGTCGTCATCGCCGACACGCCGGCGCTCGTCGCCGACGCGCTCGCGGCCGTGCAGGTCGACTACACGCCGTTGCCATCGCTCGTCGGCGCCGACGTCGCACGCGCAGCGTCCGCGCGCGTACACGCGGACTGGCCCGACAACGTCGCGCTCGAGGCGCGGGGCGCCGTCGGCGAACCGGATCTGGCGCAGCCGGGTCTCACCGTGGTGCGCGAGCGCTTCCGCCACCCGCGTCTGGCCGCGATGCCGATCGAGTGCCGCGGCGTCCTCGCCGACTACGACGCCGAGGCCGGTGTGCTGACCGTGTGGGCGTCGATCCAGAGTCCGTACAGCCAGCGCGACGTGATCGCGCGCGTGCTCGGTTTGGCCGCCGAGCGCGTGCGCGTGATCGTTCCCGACGTCGGCGGCGCGTTCGGTCCCAAGGGCCAGGTGTACGCGGACGAGGTGCTGGTGGCCGTGGCGGCATTCCGCCTCGGTCGTCCCGTGAAGTGGATCGAGACGCGGCGCGAGCACGCGCAGTGCGTCGGCCACGACCGCGAGCAGCTGCACGAGGCCGCCGTCGCCTTCGCCCCCGACGGGACGATCGCGGCGCTCGAGGATCGCTTCCTCGCCGACGTCGGCGCCTATCCGGTGATGGGCAACGGTCTCACCGCGAACACCGTGAATCACCTGCCGGGTCCGTACCGCGTGCCGCACTATCGCGGCCACGGCGAAAGCGTCGTCACCACCACCATGTTCAACGCGGCGTATCGCGCCGCCGGTCGCCCCGAGGCCAACTTCGTGATGGAGCGCCTGATGGACATCGGCGCTCGACGCCTGGGCCTCGATCCCGCCGACGTGCGCCGCCGCAATCTCATCCGCGCCGCGGAAATGCCCTACCGTCCCGGCCTCACCTACAAAGACGGCATCCCGGTGACGTACGACCCCGGCGATTATCCGGCGGCGTTCGAGCGCATGCTGCGCGCGTTCGGCTACGACGACTGGCGCAAGCGGCAGATGGCGACCGTCGGTTCGCCGCGGCCGATCGGTGTCGGCATCGCCTGCTACGCGCAGGGCACGGGCCTCGGCCCCTTCGAGGGCGCCACGGTTCGCGTCGATCCGCGCGGGAAGGTCTACGTCCTGATCGGTGTCGCCGCGCAGGGGCAGGCGCACTCCACGACGCTGGCGCAGATCGCCGCGGGTGAGCTCGGCGCCGAGCTCGACGACGTCATCGTGCTCGGTGGCGATACCTCGCTGATGCCGTACGGCATGGGCACCGGCGGCAGCCGCGTGATGGCCAACGCGGGGCCCGCGGTCGCGCGCACCGCCGCCGAGGTTCGGCAACGCGCGGCGGTCGTCGCCTCGGAGCTCTTCGAGTGCGCGGCGGCCGACGTGCGGTTCGAGGCGGGCCGCGCGTTCGTGGCCGGCATGCCGGACCGCGCGCTGCCGCTGGGGCGGCTGGCACAGGCCGCCGTTCGCAGTAAGGCGCTGGCCGCCAGCGGCGAGCCGGGACTGAACGCGTGCACGTGGTTCTATCCCGACACCGTGACGTGGGCGTTCGGCGGCCAGGTCTGCGCGGTCGAGGTCGATGTCGAGACGTGCCGTGTGCGACTGCTGCGTCACGTGGCCCTGCACGATCCCGGGCGCGCGATCAACCCTGCGATCGTCGAGGGCCAGCTGCAGGGCGGCGCCGCGCAGGCGATCGGCGCCGGGCTCATGGAAGAGGTCGTCTACGACACGCAGGGCCAGCTGCTCAGCGGCAGCCTGATGGACTACGCGATCCCGAAAGCGGACGATCTGCCCTCGCTCGACGTCGTGCTCGACGAGCATCCGTCGAGCATCAACCCGCTCGGTGTGAAGGGCGTCGGTGAGAGCGGCTGCATCGCCGGCGCCAGCGCGATCGCCAACGCGGTGGAGGATGCGCTGGCCGACCGCGGTGTGATCGTGCGCGAGCTGCCGATCACCGCAACGCGGCTGTACGCGCTACTGCACCGAGGCGTTTGACGGCGCTACGGCACCGCCGCGTCTGACGGCCGCTCGCCGACGGTGCCGAGCGCGACGCCGCCGAGGATCAGCGCGACTCCCACCAGCAACGACGCGCCCGGCCGCTCGCCGAGCCACAGCGTCGCGAGCGCGACGCTGAGGACCGGTGTCGCGAGCAGACCGAGCGAGATCGTGGCCGCTGGAAGCCGGAGCCCGGCCATCGCGCTCGCCCAGTAGGCCAGTGCCGAGCCCGGCAGTCCGGCGTAGGCGAACAGCGCCGCGAGCCCGGGTGTCCACTCGAACGCGGGTGGGCCGACGACGGTCCACGCGAGCGGCACCAGGATCACGGTCGCGAGCAGCATCTGCCACGGCAGCAGATCGAACGGCGTCGAACGCCAGTGGTGTCCGCGGATGTGCAGGATGGCGCCCGCCCAGAGCAGCGCCGCGCCGAGAATCGCGACGTTGCCGAGGACTGTCGTCCGCCGCGTCCAATCGAGCGCGGCCGGATTGAAGAGCACGATGAGACCGGCCAGTCCGACAACAACGCCGACGACCCGCCGTCTCGTGAGCCGTTCGCCGAGCAGCAGGCTCGCACCGGGCACCACCCAGAGCGGCGTCGTGTAAGCGAGGACGGCCGAACGGCCGGCCGGCACCAGCTCGAGGCCGATGCTGGAGAGCGTCGTGAAGCCGACCATGTGCAGCAGCGTGATGCTGACGAGGACGGGCAGATCGGCGCGCGGAGGCCGCGCCAACCGCCGCGTGGCCAGTGCGAGCGCGGTCAGCGCCACGGCGCCGATGCCCGTACGAATGGCGACGGCCCACAGCGGCGGCACACTCGCGACGATCACCTTGTTGACGGGCCACGTGAAGCCCCACGCGAAGACGACCGTGACGAGCAGAATGAGTCCGACGCGGTGGGACGCCGCGGACGTCGAGCGGGTCAGGACGCCCAGGGGTCGGGCTGGGCCACGCTGGCGGCGAGCGCCTGGCGCTGCAGCCAGCTAGCGCCGAGCGGCGCGAGCAGCATCACGGCGCCGAGCACATTCAGCATACCGAAGCCCCACGCGCCGAGCACCATGCCGCCGAGCGCGCTGCCGACCGCGCCCATGAGGCCCATGACGAGATCGGCCAGGCCCTGAATCGACGCGCGCTCGACGGGGGACAGTGCATCGGTGAGCAGCGCGCTCGCGGAGACGAACGCGAGGTTCCAGCCCACGCCGTTGAGGAAGAGCCCGGCCATCACCACGCCCCCGGCGCGGCCCGGGGCCAGGCCCGCCAGCGCCAGCGCGCCGAGCAGCACGACGCCGCCGGCGCCGATCATCGGCAGCCGGCCGAAGCGGTCGCACAGCCATCCCGACAGCGGCGAGGCGATGTACATCCCGCCGAGATGCATGGACACCGCGAGCCCGATCGTGCCGACGGCGTGGCCGTGATCGTGCAGGTAGAGGGGCGACGTCGACGTGGTCCCGATCATCACGAGCTGGCTCACCATCAGCGCGCCGTACGCGACGATCACGCGGGGCTCGCGCAGGATCACGCCGGTCTCGCGACCGCGTTGGGCGGCGCGCGTCGGGCTTGCCGGCTCGATCTGTCGCGCGATCGCGAGCGGATCGGGTCGCAGGAACGCCTCCACCAGGATCGCCGCGAGCGTGTAGCCGACGACGGAGATCAGAAACGCGCTCGCGACCCGCGACACGCCCAGCATCGCGCCGACGCCGATCGCCGGCGCCATCAGCATCGGGCCGATGATCGAGCCGACCGTAGAGCCCCAGACGATCAGCCCCATCGCGCGGCCGCGCTGCGCGCCCGGGCTGATGTCCGCCGCGGCGTACCGCGCGAGCAGGTTGGACGTCTGCGCGGTGCCGAACAGCGCCATGCCCGCCAGGAAGAGGACGAAGCTCTGCTGCACGACGCCGACCATTCCGAGCGCGGCGCCCGCGACGGCGAGCGAGTAGCCGACCGCGAGTCCCAGGCGCCGTCCCGTCCGTGCCATGAGCCGTGAGAGCGGATAGCTGGCGAGCGCGGTGCCGAGCGAGCCGATGGCGACGGGCAGGCCGGACCAGGTGTTGGTCCCGGTGATGGCGGCGGCCATGATCGCGCCGACGGCCATGCTCATCGAGAAGCCGGTGCTGCCGCAGACCTGCGCGGCAAAGAGTGTCGCCATCAGCGCACCGCGCCGGCGCAGCGGTGAGCCGGCGGTGGGGAGCGAAGTCACGCCGCCATGATACTCACTTCAGCTCGAGGCGGAACGGGTACTCCTTTCGGTCCAGGTCGCCCGCGACGAGGACGTCGGCATGGGCGGCGACGCCTTGCGGCGTTAACTGAAAGCGCCACGTCCCGTCCTGCTCTTCGCTGACGCTCGGGCTGAACGACATGACCGGCTGAAGGTCCGCGTCGGTGAGCATCACGTACAGCAGGCGTTCACCTCCCGGACCTGTTTGGAGCGTCAAGGCTCGCCGACCGCGCGCGGTCACCGTGACGGCCAGTCCCGCCGTTTCCGCCCGCTGGCCGGGGAAGAGCTCGTCCATGCGGAGTGTGCGAATCGACCGCGGGAACTGCATTGTCAGCACGCCGGCCACCGCCTTGATGGACTCCGGCGGGATCTTGCTGTCGACGAACACGTACAGGGATGTCGTCAGCAGGCCGTCCCTCGGCGACCCACCGAAGCGGACGGTCGTCTGCTGCGGAGTCGGCGGCGTCAGCGCCGTGCCGTCTTTCAGCTCGATCCGCTTCACCGCGAGCCGGCCGACGGTGAAGGCGTGCTCGAAGTTCGGCAGCATCGGGCTCCGCAGCTTGAACTCCAGCCTGGTGTTGAAGAACACGTGGGCTTTCTCGAGTGAGAGCTCGAACGGGTTGGGAAGTAGCACGTCTCGGCGAAGGGCCTGAACGCTGTAGGGCCGAAAGTCCGGCGTGGTCGGCCGCAACGGCATGCCGGGCTTGCCGCCTGTCATCGACAAATCGGTGAGCCGGAACGGCCAGCGCAACGATTGCTCGGAGACGACGAACGTCGCCTCGATCGTGTCCGCGATGCCCGCGTACTGCACGCGCGCCGTCGAGCCGTCGCCGAACAGGAAGTCGCTGCTCATCTTCATCTCCGACGCCAGCGGCTGCCCCGCCGCATTGAGGGCGCGGACGGCGAGCACGCGGTCGCGGGCACCGGTGATCTGGTACTGGACGTCGCCGCCGTCGACCTTCGTGATCGTCACGGTCGCTCCGTGTGCCGCGAGCGTCGCGCCCGGCGTTGGGCGCGCGGCGCGTTGGGTCTCGACGCGCGTGGGAAGGCGAAGCTCGACGTGGCCGGCGATCGTGCCCACCGTGCGCGGATCTGCGCCTGCCAGCAGCCGCACCGTTTTCGTCGCGCGCAGGCGCCGTCCGCCGGAATCGGTGAACGTGCTCGCGAGGCCATTGCGCTGGCGGCCGCACGGCTCCGGACGCAGAACCTCCTGACCGGTGATCGAGATGACGCTGTCGACGAGCAGCCGGGCTCGCTCACCACCCCCAGCCAGGTTGGGAACCGCCCCGGCGAAGGCCTCGACATCGAGCTCAGGCCCGCTGTCCGACACCGACGGTACGCGCATGGCGCCGAGCCGGACGCCGAACGGGCCATGGACCTGATCGACATCCTCGGCGAACATCGCGGCCGCGTCGTACGCCGCGAGTCCGGCGGCGTCGACCGCCGGTGTGAACGCGATCGCCTCGGTGTCGATGCGCTCGGCGCGTACGCTCGGCCGGGCACCGGGTTCGCGCCCGCCACCGAGTCCCGCGAAGATCGACGCGAGCAGCTCGCTCACCGCGCGCTCGAGATTGGACGCGAACGTCCGGTCGACGGTGAACTCGATGGTCTCGCGGTTGCCGCTGGACTTGACGCTGACGCTGTCGAGAAGCGGCGCGAGGCTCGGCGCCGTCTGTGCCCATGCCTCGCGCGACTGCTGCAGCGCGCGTCGCCACTCGTCGACTTTCTGCTGGATGCCGGCGCCGTCCGCCGCGTCGAGAACGAGTCGCAGGCGCCCCGACGGCGGCACGGTCTTCGCTCCGAGGCCGAGATAGACGTGCTCAACGCCGACCGTCTGCGCGAGGACGGCCTGCGCGGACATTTTCAACAGTGGCCCGGACACGCTCTTGTCGGCCTCTCGCGGCCGCCACATGCCGATGCTCACGAGGTCGGAGTGGGCGAGGGCGCGCCACCAGGCGAGCTCGGCCTCGTCGGCGGGTGGGATCTGCGTGAGGCGCGATACGAGCAGGTCATGCGCCACCGCATCGCCGATCAGGATCCAGTGCGCGTCGGCGGTGATCATCCAGGTCGTCACGTGGTCGCAGCGGTCGGGATCGACGCGCCGGACTTCGTATGCCGTGCGGCCGCCAACCGGTCGGGCGATGCCGCCGAGCTCGGCCACGAGATAACGCTCGATGTCGCCGGGATCGAACCGGCCGACGATGACGATCGCGTGGCGCGCTCCCCGCTCGGTCGCGGGATACAACCCATACAGGACGTGCTCGACGTCGCGTCGCAGGTCGACACGGGCGGCCGCGAGATGGTCGAGCAACGAGCGCTCGTCCAGCGCGCGCGGCGCGCGCGCGTCGACGGCGCGGATCACGGGCGCGCCGAGGAGCCAGCGCTCGAGGAAGACCATCTGCCTGACGTTCAGCGCCGCAAGCAGCACCAGATCCGGCGTCGCGAGCGCCGCCTCGGCGGCGATGGTTTGCGCCGCCGGCGCGACGAGCGGCCGCACGACGATGACGTACGCGCCCGCGGCGGCGGCAAGCAGCACGGCGAGCGCGGCGACGAGCAGTTTTTTCATGAAACCATTCTAGGCGGCGGGGCGCGAGAATCCGGCGTGAGAAAGCGCGCCAGAAGGAGAAATGCGCCAGAGAGGATCTGTAAGCCGGGTCCTGTCCCCCGAGCATGTGACCCAGGGCGACGGTCATTTCTCTAGGACGCCGGTTACCCGGCGTCTCGAGCGGCCTTACCCGAGAGCACGGACGGGCCGTCCGATCGCTCTCCTATTTGGCCTTGCTCCGGGTGGGGTTTGCCTAGCCGACGCGGTCACCCGCGCCGCTGGTGAGCTCTTACCTCACCGTTTCACCCTTACCAGCCTTGCGGCGGCGGTATGTTTCTGTGGCACTTTCCGTGGGGTTGCCCCCCCTGGCCGTTAGCCAGCACCCTGCCCTGCGGAGCCCGGACTTTCCTCCCGCCGTGTTGCCACGGCCGGCGACCGTCCGATCTTCTCTGGCGCGTCGTCTAGTATAGCCGGCCGGCGGAGTCGCCCGGCGCGCCAGGCTCATGCCGCCACGAGCGTGCGGCGCTCGCGGTCCCAACGCCAGAGCGGCGCACCCGGCCGCAGGTGCACGCCGCCGAGCCAGCGGTCGAGCGGCACCAGTGCGAGGCGGTCGGCGCGGCCGGCGAGCACGCCGGCGCCGAGCGATGTCCGCCAGACGCGCCAGTCCGCGAACGGCCGATCGCGATGCTCGATCGCGAGCAGCGGCGTGCCGCCGGCGGCGAGATCGCGCACGATCGCGGCGAACTGGACGTCGCCCAGGCGAGCTCGCTCAGTTCTGCCGACCGCGTCACGCGGCGGAACAGGGCGCCGAATGCGAGCGGGTCATCGAGCGCGCCCAGCGTCGCGTGCTCGACGTCGTCGAGACCATCCACGACCGACGGAAAGCGCGCACAGTGCAGACCGACGGCGGCGGGCGCGAACGGCAGTGTCGGCTGCAATCGCGTCAGCGACAGCGGCTCGGGTGCGGCGTACGCGCGCCAGAGCGCGCGGGCGTCGGCGATGTCCGCCGCCGTGAGCGCTCGACGCCGCTCGAACAGCGGCTCGAACGTGTCCGGCGTGAGCGCGCGGAGGCCGCCGCCGGCCGAGAGGGGCGGAAAGACGAGCGAGACGCGCGCGGCCTCGAGACGATCCAGCACGAACCACAGGTTCGTCGCGCAGAAGAGGTCTTGCTCGAACCAGAGGACGACCTCATCGTGCTCTTTCGCGTGTGCGAGCATGCTCTGCCCCTCGCGCCAGCGCCGGGCATAGTCGTCGATACCGACGCCCAGCCGAGGCGCCAGCCACGCGGCCCGCGTCTCGGTGTCGGTGGCCGCCGGGCCTTCCATCAGGATGTCGCCCCAGACCGCGCGCTCGCCGGGCAGCGTGCTCGGGAAGACGGCGGCGGTGGCGTCGCCGTTCAGGACGTGCAGCACGCGGATATTCTACGAGGCGATCGAGGCGGCGGTCAGTTGCCGAAGACTTCTTTGAAGAACTTCGTGACCGGACCGGGCTCCGCGGCGGCCGTCTTCACCACACGCGGTGGCTGCGGCCGCGGGCCCAGCGCGATGCGAATGTCCGAGCGCTGGCCCGAGTGCACCTCGACGTGACGGACTTCGGTGAGAAAGCCCGGGTGCGTCACGCGGAGCCGATAGCGGCCTTCCTTGAGTCGTCGCGCGAGGTGGCCGTCGGGCTCGGCATCGAGCGTCGTGACGATGGCGTCCTGCGGCGTGAAGATCTCGACCGTCGCGTGCGGCAGCGGCTTGCTCGAGCGCACGTCCTGCACGATCGCGACGATCTCGCCTTGCTGCGACGGCGTCGACGATGACGTCAAGCCCGTAAACGACAGGAAGCCGCCGCCGATCGTCAGCAGGCCGGCGAGGATGCCGACCAGGGTCTGCACGGTGGAGAGCGGCTGACGCCCGATCACCGCCAACCACGTCGACGTCGACGGTGTCGGCGTCTGCGGCGTTGCTGCGGGAGTGACGAAGTCTCCGTCGGCCACGCCCCGAGATTTGGCAAGGATCGGGCCAGACGTGGCCGTCGCTAACTGGCTGTTATTCCGAAGCCGAATCGAGCTCGCGTGTCGGCTAGGTCAGCCAGAACGGCAAAGCGCTGACCAGGACTGTCGGAACGCTGATCACTGACTGACCAGCGTCGCGATCGCGCCGCGCGCAAGCGCGTCGACGCGCTCGTTGAGTACGTCACCGCTGTGGCCTTTCACTTTGTGCCACACGACGTCGTGGCGCCGCGTCTGCGCGATGAGGCGCTCCCACAAATCGCGATTGGCGACGGACTGTCTGGCCGCGCCGAGCCAGCCGTTGGTCTCCCAGCGCGCCCACCAGCGATCACGGAAGCAGTTCATCACGTACGAGGAATCGGTGAAGAGATCGACGCTGCGGCGGCCGGCGATCGCGGCGAGGCCTTCGATGGCCGCCATCAGCTCCATGCGCTGATTCGTGGTGTGCGGCTCGGCGCCGCTGACGATCCGCTCGACGCCGTCCTCGAGGAGGAGGGCCGCCCAGCCGCCCGGTCCCGGGTTGCCGGAGCAGGCGCCGTCAGTGTAGAGCGTTACTCCTGCCAGTAGAGGTACCGCCCGCAGCTCTCGCAGACCATGAGGCCGGTCGCCCCGCGTAGCTCCTGCAGCGCCTGGGGGCGAATGCCCACGCGACAGCCGCCGCAGACGCCCGCCGCCGACACCGCGGCGACCGCGACACCGCCGCGCGCCTTGAGGATGCGGTCGTAGCTGGCGAGCACGCCGACCGGCAGCTCCTTCGCGCGCGAGGCGCGCTGCGCGCGGACGATGCCGAGCTCCTGCTCGACGGTGGCCAGCTTCTTGCGCACCGCCGCCTCGTCCTGCCGTGCCTGCTCC
>Ga0209474_10003310_pt1 | contig 14192 bp, 15 predicted proteins | sample GraSoiAngelo_145_FD_185902 | JGI IMG/M metagenome (GOLD analysis project Ga0209474, IMG submission 185902) | Grasslands soil microbial communities from the Angelo Coastal Reserve, California, USA - 14_1009_05_20cm (SPAdes) (version 2) | ecosystem: Environmental > Terrestrial > Soil > Grasslands...
AAAACGGGCTCGATGTTCCCCACCTGCTCTCCATCCGCGACCGTTTCGGACGGATCGACCGCCGGCGGCTTTTACCGGGAACACGCTGCGAACCGGAGCCGGCCTGGCTCCAGCATCCGGTCGACGTCATGATCCCAGCTGCTATCGGTCACGCGATCCGCGCAGACAATCAAGCCGGCATCCGCTGCCGGCTGCTGGTCGAAGGGGCGAATAACCCGGTGACCGATGAGGCGGAGCACGCCTTGGAGCAACGCGGCGTCGTCGTCCTCCCGGACTTCGTCGCGAACGCCGCGGCGGCGTTCCTCTTCTGTGGGCTGCTCGAGAAGCGTCTCGCCCCCAACCTCGACTCGATCTTCAGCGTGACCAGCCGCCAGCTTCGAAGCACAACGCGGCAACTGCTGGAACGCGCTGGGCGCGAGCGGGTGTCGAGTCGCCGCGCGGCTGAGGAGATCGCCGAGGAACGATTGCGAGCGCGGCTGGCCTAGCGAAGCAAACGACCGTGACGGCGCATCATGCAGTCGTCCATGACCACATCCAGCCCGGCGGCTCGAGCCCGTGAGGCGGCGGCCTCGTCGATAACGCCGTCCTGGAGCCAGACGGCACCTGCCTTGATAGCGATGGCGTCGTCGACGATCGGGCCCACGAACTCCGATCGCCGAAAGACCTCGACGACGTCGACCGGCTGCGGAATGTCACGCAAGCCGGGATAGGCGCGCTCACCGAGGACCTCCTCGACATTGGGATTGACCGGGATGATGCGATAGCCCGCGCGTTGCAGGTAGCGCGCGACACCGTGGCTAGGACGGTGCGGATTGGCGCTGAGGCCCACGACGGCAATCGTTCTCGCCGAGTTCAGGATCTTTTCCGCGACGTCGACCACCTGCGGGTCCACGCATCCACTCTACAGGCGCGAATCCCGCAACTCTGACCTAGAATTCGCGCGTGGTACCTCATGCCCGGCTCTCGCCCATCCCTACCCAGATCGTGGACGCCTTCCGCGCGGTGGCACCGGCGATCGAGGCCTTTGCCCTCGAGCACGATCTGCTGATCGACCGCTACCGGCGGGGGAAGCCATCCTGGGAGCTTCGCTTCGCGCGTCGAATCGGCGGCGAGGCGGTCCTCACCATCAGCTACCGGGAGCGGACCGGCCACGTCCTCGACGTCAGCGCCACCTGGTGGCTCGACGACCACGCCGCGCAGACGCGCCGGCTGCGCTCAGAGAAGATCGGCGTCTACGACCGGCGTGCGCCGTCGACGACGCTGGTGCGGCAGCTCGAGGCGGGGCTGGCCATGGTCGACCACTGGACCCTGTCCGATTTGGGTCCGCCGCGCGGTCCCTTTCCATCAGCCGCCCCCGGCGTGGAAAGGGCGGCGAGATTGTCACTCCGATGACTGATGCCAGCGACGACCGCGCCGCCGAGGACGAGCTGCGACTCGCGTTCGGTCGCGCGATCGGGTTCACGCTCGCCGCCCTGCTTCTCTTGCTCGGCGGCGGCATCCTCCTGCTCCTGATCGCCGCCGCCTTCTTTCGCTTCGCCTTCGGCGGCTAGGGCACCGACTCGAGACGCCGGGCCGCCGACGGGTGCGGCGCATCGACCGCGCCCGGGTGAAGGATGCCCGCCATGATCTCCACGCTGTCGACCAGCCGAGGACCGGGGCGGCTAAAGAAGGCGTTGCCGTCAACCACCCAGATGTCTGCGCCCAGCCCAAACAGGTGCCCGCGTGCTGACTCGACCTCCTGCAAGCTGCGCTCAAGGGAAAAACCGCACGCCATGACGACGACGACCTCGGGATCGGCGTCGATCACCCGCTGCCAATCGAGTAGCTGCGCCGGTTGGCGCGCCACGCCCAGCAGCTCGTCGCCGCCGGCTAGTGCGACGAGCTCCGGAGTCCAGTGACCGCAGTTGAAAGGCGGGTCGACCCATTCGAGACAGACGACCGTCCGTCGCGGGCGGTCGGCGACCCTCTGCTCGACCGAGGCGACGCGCTGGCGTAAAGAATCACAGACCTGCTCCGCTGTATCAGCCCGGCCTACCAGGCGGCCGATGAAGCGGATGTTCGCGAACACGTCCTCGAGACTTTCCGGTTCCAGCGAGACGAGCTGCGGGGACGAGCCTAGCCGGCGCGCGGCCCGTTCCACGATCGGGTAGGAGACGGCACAGACCTCGCAGAGCTCCTGCGTCAGGATCAGGTCGGGATGGAGCGCTTCAAGGAGCGGCGCGTCGAGCGCGTAGATGCTGCTGCCCTCGTGGACGAGCTCGCGAATGTGCCGATCGACCTCGGCACCCGAACTCGCGCTCGACAGGACGCTGCGGGTCAGCACCGGCTTGTCCCGGCCCGAGTCGGGGTAATCGCATTCGTGCGTGACCGCCACCAGATCGTCCTCCATGCCGAGCGCGCAGACGATTTCCGTGGCGCTGGGTAGCAGTGAGGCGATGCGCACTCAGCGATCGGAGGGAACGAAGGGATTCAAGAGCATCTCTTCTTCGATGGTCGTCGATGGCCCATGACCCGGATAGACCACGGTTTTCGGCGGCAGGCGGTAGAGCACGTTACGGATGCTGAAGATGATCTTCTGCGTGTCACCACCCGGCAGGTCGGTCCGGCCGATGCCGCGCTGGAAGAGGGTGTCACCCGCAAAGCAGTCCAGCCCAAAGAGAAAGCAGACCGATCCCTGGGTGTGGCCCGGCGTGTGGAGCACGCGGATGTTCACGTCCTGAAACGACAGGGTCGCATCATGGGCCAGGCGGGTATCGATGGTGAACGGCGCAAACCCGGGGGGCACGAAGGGCATCTGGGCGAATCGCTCCCAGTCGAGGATGTCGACGTCATCCGGCTGCATGGCGATCGGCGCACCGGTTTCCCGATGCACTTGGGGAACACCGCCGACGTGGTCGATATGTCCATGGGTCACGAGGATCCGCTCCACGGTCAGCCTGTCCTTAACAACGCGCTCCAACACGCGCTCGACCTGCAATCCCGGATCAACGACCAGTGCGGCCGTCGTGTCGCGCCGCCGGATCAGGTAGCAGTTCTCACCGAAGAGGTCGTCGGCAAAGACCACAACGGCGACCTTTTCGCGCAGCGCCTCCGCCGGCGTCATCCGACACCGATCTCCCAGGAGGCCGAGGTCAGCACCTCCGGGCCGGCTTCCGTGATAAGCACCATTTCCTCGAGGCGGACACCACCCCAGCCCGGGATGTAGATACCCGGCTCGTTGGTGATCACCATTCCGGCCCGCAGCGGTGTGTGGTCGGTGGGCGAGAGGAAGGGCCGCTCGTGCACCTGCAATCCGATGCCGTGACCGAGGCCATGGCCGAAGGCGTGGGTCTCGCCGGCGAGGACCTCGCGGGCACGCCGGTCGACGGCATCGGCGGCCACACCCGGCTTCATCAGGGCCATCGATTGGAGCTGCGCCTGACGGACGGCCTCGATGACGCGGGCTTGCTCGGTGCTCGGTTCGCCGATCACGATCGTCCGGGTGGTGTCGCTATGGTAGCCGGCGGCGGTCGCGCCGAAATCCACCACCACCATATCGCCGCGCTCGAGCACACGGTCGGAGGCGCGTCCGTGCGGCAGGGCGCCGCGTTCCCGGGCGGCAACGATCGACTCGAAGGCTGGACCGTCGGCTCCCAGCTCGCGGAAGGTTTGCTCCAGGAGAAACGCGACATCCCGCTCGCGTAGCCCCGGCCGGATGGCCCCGCGGACTCGATCGAAGGCACGGCCGGCGATCCCGGCGACCGCCCGCAGCAGTTCGACCTCCTCGGGAGTCTTGACGATCCGCAGCTCCTCCACCAGGCCCGCGATGGCCACCAGGGTGTGTTCGCCAGGGAGACCGGCTGAAAGCCGCTGGTGCTGCTCGAACGTTAGATGCTGCGCCTCGAAGCCAACCCGACGAAGGCCGAGGGCCTTGAGACGCTCGGCGACCAGCGCCCACAGGCCGTGCGACGGCCCGCATCGGACGAGCGTGAAGCCCGGGGCTTCGGCTTCGATCTGCAGCCAGTAGCGGCTGTCGCCCAGGATCTCCGCGTCGGCTCGGCTGATGAGCAGGTACGCGAGGCTGCCGCTGAAGCCCGACAGATAGCGGATGTTCTCCGGCGTCGTGATGACCACACCGTCAAGCTCGAGGTCCACCAGGCGCCCCCGCAGGGCGGCCACCCGGCGCGCCGATTGGTCAACTCGCATCGGCCCTCATGATACGGAGGGGGCAGGTCGAGACCGCCTCAGCTGATGCCCTCGGGCCGCGTGGAGCCGAGCGAGCTGAGGGGCTCCGTCGCCAGTTCAGCAAGCTGCGCAAGCAGGTCCATTGCCGTGTCGACCGGTTCCGGTCGATAGACGGCGACTGCGCCCCAGATCGCGCCGCGCTGCGCCATCGGGGTCGCCGCCACCGCGCCGGCCGGCGGCTGCGCGCCGTGAAGCAGGTGTCGAGACCAGCGACTGTGCCCGAGGTCATGGATGACCGCTGGTTTCTCCGTGTACAGCGTCCACTCAAGGAGCGCCTCGAGCACGGGTGCCAGCTCCTCGAGGCGGTCCGGCCGACCGGGGAGCACGAAGCTGTCCTTGTTCCAGCGACCCTCCGCATCCCAGAAGACGACCATGCCGCCGGCCGCCTCCAACATCTGCAGCGCGCGTCCCAGTAGAAGGTTGGCCGCCATCTCGCGCACATGGCTCGTCTGGACGATGGGGTCCGGCTCCCGCGCCGGCGCAAGCGGGCGTTCCACTCTGTCTGCTTCCTCCAACGTCCAGCCTAACCGGCAGTGTTCAGGCTGACAAGGCTCATAAGCCGCAGTCGCTATTGACACGCTTGGGATTTTGGGTGAGTCTGGGGTCGGGAATGGCCCATTTGAGGCCAGGGAGGGAATCGATGACAGAGGCAGAAGGCTCACTCGCGGCGTCGACAGCGCCGTCCGAATCCGCGATCGCCCCGGAACCAGCTCAGGCCCCGGTGGCGGATGGCGGCCGGAGGCGATCCGGGCGCCGGTGGCTGATCATCGGAGGCATCGCGCTGGTCTTCCTATTGCTCATCGGCTACGTCCTCGGCGGCGCGGCGGCGGCAAGCGGCCCGATCGCACGGGCCGACAGCGCACTCCACACGGCGGTCAGTCACAACAACGAGATGGTCGACAGCTTCAGCAATGATCCGTTCAAGGGCATCGATCTCACATCCGACAATCCCGACATTCCGGCGGCCAAGACCGCGGTGGCCACCGACAAACAGAAGGTCGCGAAATGGCAGGCCATGGTGTCGAGCGATCGTGCCGCGCTCAAAAACGTGCGACCCGACCTGACGGGCTCGCTTTTCACCCTGCCCGAGCGGGGGACCCTCGACCGGCATCATCAGCGGGTCGACGCCGCCTTGTCGGCGTTGAACACGGCCCAGAAAGGCATCGACCTGTATACGCAGGAGTTCGCGTTCATCGACCCCTTCCTCGACGCGATGGCCGGCTTCGAGGCGATCGGAAAGGCGGGGACGGCGAACGACATCGCCGGCGTCAAGGCGCAGCTCCCCGGCACCGGCGCCAACATGCAAAAAGCGATCGATCTGGCCAAGCCGCCCGCGGTTCCGGCCGAGCTCGTGCCGGCCCTGAAGTCGATCCAGCAGGTCCTGAACGACCTCCGGGCCCTGGTCGCGGCGGTCGACGCGAACGACGACGCCGCCGCGCAGAAGGCCGATACCGCGCTAGAGGCTGACGCCGCCGGTCTTAGCAAAATCGACTGGACCGCCGGTGATAGCGCGACCAAGGCGCTCTTCCAGCCGCTCATCGACGCCTACAACCGGGACATGAAGATCGCGGCCGGCAACTAACCTCCGGGTCGTGAGCCGGCGTCCCGCAGTGGGCGCCGGCGCCAGCCGAGGATGAGCGTCAGCACGAAGACGAGCACGCCGAGGCGGATGGCGGCATCCGCCAGGTTGAAGTCGGTTGGCCACAGGTGGACTTCGATGAAGTCGATGACGCTCCCCAGGCGCACGCGGTCGATCAGGTTGCTGGTAGCTCCGCCGGCCACCGCGCCGAGCGCGACGGCGCCGACCCTGCCGGGCGCGCCGCGGACCACGATGACCGCCACCGCAACGACGACCAGGAGTGACGCCACAAGGAAGACCAGGTTGTGGCCGCGAAGCAGGCCGAGGCTGGCGCCCGAGTTGCTGGCCAACCGGAACCACAGCCATCCGCTGACGACCGTGATCTCGTGGTCCGGCCGGAGCGAGCCCTGAGCCCAAGCCTTGGTGGCCTGATCGGCAGCGACAACCAAAACGGCAATCGCGCCCGATGTCAGGAGCTGGCGACGCCGGGCCATCGGGGCCATGCTAGCGGGCCGGCCCGGACTGACTAGCGCTTCGGAGTCGGGTGCGGCGACGCCGTGCCGTTTCCCTGGCCGCTGCCGTTCGGTGAGGCGCCGGGGTTGCCGTTGCTCTTGCCGTTCTTGCCGGCGGTCTGGAGCGCCTGGGCGGCTCGGTCGCGCGCCTGCATGATGGCATTCAGAGCTGTCGGGTTCGTGACCTGGCCCTGAAGGCCGGCAAGCTGCGCGTCGTGCGTGGCGATCTCCTGCCGCAGGCGGTTCTCCATCGCGGCTCCGACCGCCGGGTCGCTCTGCTTCTCCGCCTGGATGACGAGCGCGGCGTCGTTGAGCTGGTCATCCAGGGCGCTGAGCGCCTGGTCGGCGAGATCGACCCGATGGCGAGCGAACATCGCCTGGGCTTCGGTCAGCCGGGTCCTGGCGAGGTCGAGGTGGTAGGCGAGCTGATCCGAGGCGCCGAAGGTCAGGGCGCCCCGCGTGTTCTCGAGGACTCCCTTGAGGGGGTAGAAGATCGAATCCGGGAGGCTGTCGGCGGATGCAGCGACGGCCCCGGCCACGAGCAACACCGTGGCGGCCAGCGTCGCCAGGACCAGGCGACGGATCGGATGGACGCGCAATCGCGCCGTATTGGACTGCTCGACGGCGGCCAGCACCAGGTTCCAGCCCCGAATCTTCGCTCCGGGCGGAGGAACGTAGGGTTCCACGGCGCGGAGACGCTCCGCCAGCCGTTCCAGCCGCTCGATTTCAGGCATCAATTGACGGGCCTCCCCTGCAATACGCGCTCCAGCGAGCCCAGTGCGCGGTGTTGCAGCGCCTGCACGGCTCCGACACTCTTGCCCATGATGGAAGCCACCTGCGCGGCGGTCAGGTCCTGGAAAAAGCGGAGGATCAAAACCTGTTGCTGCTCGTCCGTCAGGTCGCGGATGGCGGTGTGCAGGTCAGCGTTCGAAAGTTGCTCGACCGCCAGTTCCGAGGGATCGGCCGATTCCAGTGCCGGTGCGTGCTCGAGCGAAACGAGCACCACTTTGCCGTGTCGGCGATAGTGGTCGATGGTGGCGTTGTGCGCGATGCGGTAGATCCAGGAGGAAAAGGCGACGCCCTGATCCTGGAACAGGTCGAGGCGGGTGAGGCCGCGCGTCATGGTATCGATGGCAAGGTCCTCCGCATCCTCGGCGCGTCCGAGGCGGGCGTAGACATAGTTGTAGATGCGGTCGAAGTAGCGCTCGTAGAGGGCGCGGACAGCGTCCTGATCCCCTTTCCGCACCCGCTCGATGAGGGGGCGATCGTCGTCGGACGCCGCCTTTCCCAGTGGGCGCATTGGGTGCCATTATGGGTGGTGCCGGCTTGGGCGGGCGGCCACGAAGCTCCCACGAATTCACGCATGGTCACCTTCTAATACGCGCTACCGGGTGGCCGCCATATTGGCCGAGCGCGCTCGCGACAAGATTGTCGCGGGGTTCTCTCGATCAGGTGACGACGATCGAGCCGGCCTCCCCATCGGTCAATTCGCCGATGATGGTCCCGGCTACGCGCCTCGCCTGTAGCGCCGCCATCAGGGGCGGTGCGGCGGTCGCGGGGACGGCGAGCAGCAACCCGCCGGAGGTCTGGGCGTCGCAGAGCAGGATCTGGCGAGCGGCAGGCAGATCGGCCGGCCAGCGGACCCGCGACGCCAGGAAGCGCTCATTCGAGCGGGTGCCGCCCGGCACCTCGCCGGCGTCGGCGAGAATCTCGGCTCCAGGAAGGAACGGCACCGAGGCCGCTTCCACGCGGGCGGCGAGGCCCGACGCGCGCGCCATGTAATGAAGGTGTCCGAGCAAGCCGAACCCCGAGACGTCGGTGGCGGCATGGACCTCCACGGTCGCCATCGCGTCGGCGGCGTCGCGGTTCAGCCGCAGCATCCCCTCGACGGCGGCCGCGGCGGAGGCCGGGGGTGCAACCTGATGCTTGATCGCCGTCGAGATGATACCCGTGCCGAGCGGCTTGGTCAGCATCAGACGGTCCCCCGGCCGGCCCCCTCGATTGCGGCGCACCCGGTCAGGGTGGACGGTGCCGGTCACGGCGAGACCGTATTTCGGCTCGCGGTCGTCGATACTGTGGCCGCCCAGGATGTCGATGCCCGCTTCGCGGACTTTATCGAGGCCCCCGCGCAGAATGTCCGCCAGCACCGATGGGCCTAACTCCTTGATGGGAAAGGCCACCAGGTTGACCGCCATCAGGGGCTGCGCACCCATCGCGTAGATGTCGCTCAAGGCGTTGGCCGCCGCGATCGCCCCGAACGTATAGGCGTCATCGACGATGGGTGTGAAGAAGTCCGTGCTGACCACCAGGGCAAGGTCGGGTCGGAGCCGGTAGACCGCGGCGTCATCGCCGGTTTCCAGCCCTACAAGAACGTCCGGGTTGTCAAGCCGCTTGGGCAAGTGGCTCAAGACCTGAGCCAGGTCCTCAGGACCGATCTTGCAGGCTCAACCCGCGCCGTGCGACCACTGCGTGAGCCGCACTTTTTCCACGGTACTCACCAGTTGCACTGTACTCGACACCTGTTACCGTCACCTCAGTGGAGGTGACGTTTCTCGGGACGGGCGCGGCCTTTTCCCCCCACGCGTACAACGCGGCGATCCTCATCGACCGAACCATCCTGATGGATGCCGGCGCCCCGCTGACCGTGCACCTCCCCAAGGCCGGTGTATCGCTCGAGGAACCTCGCGCCGTGGTACTCAGCCACTTTCACGCCGACCACACGTTTGGCATCGCCTGGTTGATCCTGGGGCGGGTGCTCGATCATGAGGACTCGCCGCCGCTGACGGTCTTCGGTCCCGTTGGAACCACGTCCTATCTCGAGCGGCTGCTCGACCTGGCCTGGGGTGAGGAGATGCGGCACTACAGTTGGGAGCGGCTGCAGTTGACGGTGCACGAGCTCTCCGGTGGGGATGCCTTCGAGGTCGATGGGAGCCCCGCCCGGGCCTTCCGAATGGAGCACGCCAGCCGGATGAACTGCCTCGGTTTCACGATGGAGCGCGACGGGGTCCGCCTCGGTTACAGCGGCGACGCCAGGATGTCAGCCGAGCTCGAGGCGCTGGTCGCCGCCTCGGACCATGTGATCACCGAGATGACTCACGACGACGAGGGCGGGGCGATACACCTGGGACGCAGGGACGTGGAGGGTCTGATGCAGCGGCATCCATCGACCCGATTCATCATCACCCACCGCGCCGGTAATGGGTCGCTCAACGGCGCGGTGATGGCTCGTGACTTTCTGACGCTGCGCCTTCCGCTCTGAGCACGCGGCCCCGGCGCAGCGCGTCCCGCCAGGCCTTCGCCACCAGCCCCGGGTAACTGCTTCGGATACGGCTCCAGGCGTCGCGAGCCGCCGCGAGCTCGTCCGCCCGCAGTCCGCCCTCCCGGAAGCTGGCGCGGGTGTAGAGCGTGGCCAGCTGCCGGACTTCATCGTCGAGCGGTGGCATTGAGGCGGCCAGCCGCCCACCGAACTCCTCGGCCGTATCGCCAGGACGCCGCGGGACCTTCAGACGATCGCCGAGGAAGAGCAGGCGTCGCCAGATCCGGGGTACGTCGCGGGCAGCGAGTAACCAGCGGAGCGCGAGGAGGATCGCGATGGCGAGCAGCAGGAGCAGACCGCCAACCGCGATCAGCGCCGGCCGCAGGATGTCGGGGAAGCCGCCTTCACTGCTGCCGCTCGTCGGCACCCCCGCGGGCTCCCTCAGGTTTGGCGGAATGCGCGATGCGGCGTCCGTACCGGAGGGTGTCGCCGCATTGAGTTGCTCCAGGGTTTGCGGGCGATTGATCGGTGAATTCGTCCCGTCGGGGGTCGGTTCGAATGGGATCCAACCGTAGCCGGGAAAGAAGACCTCCACCCAGCTGTGCGCTTCGACGGCGTTGACCAGATGCTGGTGCGTCTTATCGTCCAGGGTCCCGGCGCTGAAGCCGCTCATCTGCCGGCTCGGAATGCCGAGCATCCGGAGCATGACGTTCATGGCCGTGGAAAAGTCCTGGCAGAGGCCTTTCTTGGAGTCGAAGAGGAAGTAGTCCAGCTGCCGCACCCCCGCTGGTGCCGTCGGGGGCTTCAGGGTGTAGGTGAATCGATCTTTCTCGATGAACCACGATTCGATCGCCTTGGCCTGGTCATAGGGGGTGGTGGCCCGCGCGGCGCCAACGATCGACTGGGCAAGCTCGGTGACCTTCCGATCCTGTCCGGTGCCCGCGGCCACGCGGCCGTTGTGGTAGAGGGTTTTGTACGGGTCGAGCCAGGCCGGGTAGTCGGTGCCGGCGGCTTGCAGGTCCTGGACGTCCACATTGGGGACCGCCTCCGTGACCGTATAGGTATAGGGCGCCTGCAGCCGTTTCGCAAACTGGATCTTGTCGACCGTGTCGAAGCTGGCGATTGGGAGGTTGTCGCCGGCGACGTTGACGAGGGCGGGCCCCTGCGCGTTGACCGGCGGGCCGACCGAAGTCATGATTCCCCGCACCTTGCTGGGCTGATTGTCGACCGAGATGATCTCACCCCCACTGAAGACGGTGTACGTCGTTTGCTCGGGTGGAACGAGCACGTGGAAGGTGGTGTGGAGAACCTGGAGGCGCAGGCTCGCAGGCAGATCATCCCGCGGAAGCGTGGCGTGCGGGGCCAGCAGGGGTTGCAGACGGACGGGGATGTCCCGCGTCGAAGGAAGCTCATACCACTGGATGCCGTCCCAGCCCGCCAGCGCGATGCCGCGCCAGTAGGGATAGAAGCTGGGGCTATCACCGTCCACCCGCATCACGGTCTTCGATTTCGCCGTCAGCTGAGCCCCCGGGCGGACGGTCTCGCTGTAGCCGACCGATCCGGTCGCAGCCGGTTGCGACGAGCTCCCCAGCCCGAACGGGTGGACGAAATCCGCGTGCACCACCCCGGGGATGAGCACTCCGCTGATGTCGGCGCTACTCAGCGGCGGCAGGATGAGGAAGGCTATCGCGAGAATGGCAACCGTCGCCTCGATGCCGACCTCTCCAAAGGTCCAGCCCGTGTCCGCCGCGTGTGGCACGTGTCGCGTGCGCCACCCCTCCTTGAGGGCGACGAAGTTGAGCCGGAGCAGGACCGAAGCCGCGGCGGCCAGCCAGACAACGGTGAAGAAGACCGGGCCCGGAATGACGTCATTGATGATCTCAACCGCGAGGATCGTGCCCGTGGGCAAAAGGGCCACGAGACCATTGCGCCGGCGAAAGATCCACCAGCTGGCCCACGACCCGGTCAGGGCGAACATCAGCAGCAAGGCGATCAGGAGCAACAGGTTGGTTTGATCGGGAAGCGCCTGCACCCATTTGAGAAAGGCTGCGACGCCGGCGTGAGCCGTAAGAAGTGGCGAGGGAGTCAGGAGCAACAAGGAACCGAGCGTCACCGGAATCGAGGCGAGCAGGTAGGCGAGCCGTGAAAGGCCGGCAGCAACGAGAAGCCATCCAAGCAGGGTGGTGATGGCCACGGCCGGCACCAGACGGCCTTCCGTGCCGGGCACCCACTGGGACCGCTCCACCGCCGCCGCCACCGCCCAGCCCATCGTCAGCGCAAGCAGCAGGAGAAGACCCGTGTCCCGGAAATCGAAGGTGGCGAACACGCGGCCGGCGCGAAAGGCACGAAGCGTGAGACGGCCATCCTCATAGTGGGGACGGATCAGCCCGGCGGCCCAGGCAGCGCCAATCGCGGCCACCAGCAGCAGGACAATCGTCCCGGGATTAACTTGCGGCAATCCGTCTCTCCGGCGCGAACTCCAGGTCGTCAGCGCCACGGATGATCCACCAGTTGACCGCCTGACGCCAGCGACCGGCAGGCGCCAGGGACGGCTGGCTTCCACCAAAGCCACGCGGATCCAGGTAGACGACCAGGCTACGCTGGCCGCGCACCCCGAGGTCGAGCAACGCCTCGAGCCAGTGTTCATCGGCCGAGGGGGTGATGACGATCAGCCCGCCGCGATGGCGCCACTGCTGCCGCTGTGAGTTGAGGAGAGTGGCCAGCGACACCGTGCCGTCGGCCTGGGCCAAGGTGAAATGCTCGAAGAGCTTCTTCTGCTGCTGCTCGCCGCGCGCCGCCTCGATCACGCTGAGCCGGCTGTCATTGCTCACCAGGCCGATGGCGCCGCCGCGCCGCAGTGCGGCATCGGCGATCGACGCCGCCATGCTCATGGCGTACTCGAGCGTCGATTCCGGCGCCTCGCCGGCGTGGACGGCGGCCTGGAGGTCGAGCACGATCCACGCATCACCGCCCTCGCGGGTTTCAAAGCTGCGGCTCATCAGCCGGGCCAGCCGGGCCGACGACGCCCAGTGGATACGCTTCACGCTGTCGGTCGGCACGTACTCTCGGATCGTGGTCGCGTTCGGTGGGATATCGAGCACCCGCCCCCGAAGCTGTTCATCGCCGGCGGTGCTCGGGGCCAGCGCATCGAGAGATCCGACCGGCCGGACCACCGGGTAGACGACGACCGACCGGCTGCCGGCAACGCGGAGCGATCGGGTGAAAAGGCCAAAGGGATCCCCGTAGCGCAGCTCGACCGGACCGAATGTGAAGAGGCCGCGCTGCTTGAACCGCCCGCGCGACGTCCAGCGCCGCGTCCGCCGACCCTTGAGGCTGAAGACCCGACCCGGGTCATATCCCGGCAGATTGGAGAAGTCCGTCAGTTCGATCAGCGGGATGGGAATCCAGGACCGATTCTCGATCGTGAAGTGCTCTTCGAAGTTATCGCCCACCTGGAATTGCCCCTCGGGGCTGGAGCGAACGATCGAGAGGTTATCGGCGGCCAGCCGGCTCCAGAAATAGCTGACGACGAAGATCAGGACCAGTGCATAGAGCAGGCTGTAGGCCAACCGGATCCCGGTGATATACGCAAAGAAAAACAGAAGCGCGAGCGCCGTGACCAGGGGGAGGCGCGGGAGTCGCATGGAGGGGCTAAATTGCTACTCGCCGCCCGAAGCGAGACACCACGTTCGGCGGGGGTACCGGTTCCGTCTCGAGGATCTGGGTCAACACTTTCGCCGGGGTGAGGCCGCGCAACTCGGCATTCGCCTTGAGGATCAGGCGATGGGCCAAGACTGGCAGGGCCAGTGCCTTGACGTCGTCCGGGGTGACGAAGTCGCGTCCCTCGAGTGCCGCCCGTGCCTGGGACGATCGAAAGAGGCCCAACGACCCGCGCGAGCTCGCCCCCAGCCCGATGTCGGCGTGGGAGCGGGTGCGATGGGTGACGCGCGCGATGTACTCCTTCAGCTGCTCGTCGACATAGATCTCCTGAACCGCCTTCTGGCCGGCGAGCAGCTCGTCGGCAGAGGCCACCGGCTCGAGCTGGTCGATGGGCGAGGAGCGCTGGAAGCGATCGAGCACCTGGACCTCGTGGGCGACATCCAGATAGCCGAGGTTGACGCGCATCAGGAAGCGATCGACCTGGGCTTCCGGCAGCGGGAAGGTGCCGGCGAATTCGACCGGGTTTTGCGTCGCCAGCACCAGGAAGGGTGGGGCGAGTGGGTACGTGGTGCCGTCGACCGTCACCTGCTTCTCCTCCATCGCTTCCAGCAGTGCCGACTGGGTCTTGGGCGTCGCGCGATTGATCTCATCGGCGAGCAGGATCTGGGTGAAGATCGGACCCTGGCGGAACTCGAACTGCTGCGTCGACGGGCTATAGATGTTTACACCCGTGACATCGGACGGAAGCAGGTCAGGCGTGAACTGCAGGCGCTCGAAGCCGCAACTCAGCGAGCGAGCGAGCGACTTCGCCAGCATCGTCTTCCCCACGCCGGGCACGTCTTCAATCAGGATGTGGCCGCGGCTCAGCAGCGCAATCACGCACAGCTCGATCTCCGCCGCTTTACCGACGAGCACACGGCCGACGTTTTCCACAATCCGCGAACCGAGCGCCTCGACCGAT
>Ga0209474_10003311_pt1 | contig 14190 bp, 9 predicted proteins | sample GraSoiAngelo_145_FD_185902 | JGI IMG/M metagenome (GOLD analysis project Ga0209474, IMG submission 185902) | Grasslands soil microbial communities from the Angelo Coastal Reserve, California, USA - 14_1009_05_20cm (SPAdes) (version 2) | ecosystem: Environmental > Terrestrial > Soil > Grasslands ...
AGACGGGATTAAATCCTACGCTCGCTGCTCTCGAGATGCTCTTCTATCCGAAGAGCAGCGTGGTGACCCAAAACCTGGCGCGGGCCCGCGGTGGCATGTTGGAGATCATACCGGTCGAAGCGCCATTGACGCTTTTTGTCTGGGGTCCGCAGCGGGTGTTGCCCGTGCGCATTACCAGCTTCAGCATTACCGAGGAAGCATTCGACACGCAGCTCAACCCGACGCGCGCCAAAGTTGATCTGACTTTGCAAGTGCTGAGCTACTACGACTTGAAGATCGAGAACCCGGGGTTCTCACTCTTTATGGCCTATCAGATCGCCAGGGAAGCAATGGCCACTAGAAACACGAGCAGCGACAGTGTTCAGAACATTGGCGTGTCGCTCTAGACCTTTTGAGGTTAAGGCATCATGTTTTCTCCAACCAGCCGTTATTACGATATTGAGACCGCCAAGTACGTCGCTGTCGATGGGCGTGAATTCGTCTACCTGCGCCGCCGCTTTTTACCTGACGCGCGGAAGATGATCGTACTAACCGAACACCCTGTCACGGAAGGCGATCGACTAGACAATATTACCGCACAGCATCTCGGTGACCCGGAACAATTCTGGCGAGTGTGCGATGCAAACGAGGCCATGCGGCCGGAAGAATTGACGTCCGAGGTGGGCCGTCGTCTGAATATTTCTCTGCCACAGTGAGATGCAAACGATGCTGGAGTCAGGCATACGCTTACAGCTTTTGATTGGACGCACGAACCCGGTGCCGCCGCCCTTCGAGGTGCTGGATGCGCTAACCAGCCTCGAAGTGACTAACAACGACAGCGGCCGCGATGGCTTTCAAATGACGTTTACGCTGGGAAAATATTTGCTGACCGATGCCGACTTCTGGCTGCTGAGTCAACCATTTTTCGAACCTCCGAGCCGCGTCATTATCGCGGTCATGATCGGTAATATTTTAATACCTCAAGTGTTGATTGACGGGATTATCACCAACCATCAAATAGCGCCCAGCAACACGCCGGGTGGTTCCACTCTGGTCGTTACCGGCGAGGACATCAGTCTGAAACTCGACTTGGAAGACAAAAACGAAACCTATTCCGACCAGGCGGATTCGGACATTGTCACCACTATTCTCGGCCGTTACGGAGATTGCGATCTCGTCCCCGCCGTAACTCCCACCGACGACCGGCCGCAACAGAATCAACGCATTCCCACCCAGCAGGGGACCGACCTGGCCTTTGTCAAGCAACTGGCACAGCGCAACGGCTTCGTTTTTTACGTTGAGCCGCAAGGAATTCGCCGGAACATCGCGCACTGGGGCCTGCAAAACTTCACCAGCCCGCCGCAGCCTGCGCTCTCAATGAACCTGGGGTCGAATACAAATGTCGAGTCATTCAATTTTACTTTTAATGCGCTGGGACCGGTTACGCCGAGAGTCACAATCGTAGAACCTCGCAGCAGAACCGCGATTCCCATTCCCGTTCCGAGTGCTTTGCGGCCGCCACTCGCCCGCCGGCCTACAATTTCGCTTCGCCAAACTTTGCCGCGAAACACGGCCAATCTGGATTCGACCCAAGCGACGCTGGAGGCGCTGGCCAGCTCGAGCGAGGCGGCTGATGCCGTAACCGGATCTGGACAACTGGATGCGGTTCGTTATGGACGCGTGTTGCGCGCGCGCAGTTTGGTTGATGTGCGCGGCGTCGGCGCCACTTACGATGGCCGGTACTACGTCAAGCAAGTTACCCATCGACTCAAGCGCGGCGAATACAAACAGAGCTTTTCGCTTTCACGCGAAGGGCGTGGGTTCTTACTGCCCGGAGTGGTGACATGAACGGAGAAGGTCGTTTTTACGGAAAGTTCAGGGGCGTCGTGAGCGACAACCGCGACCCGAGCAACCTGGGGCGAATTCGCGCCAAGGTGGCTGACGTGTTTGGCGAAGAAGCCAGCGGCTGGGCAATGCCGTCTGTGCCCTACGCCGGCAGCCAGGTCGGTCTTTTTCTTATTCCGCCAACCAACGCCTCGGTCTGGATCGAATTCGAACATGGCAATCCTGACTATCCAATTTGGACTGGTTGTTTCTGGGCCGAGAACGAGGTGCCGGTTTCGCCCGCCTCAGCCGACAAGAAAGTGCTGAAGACGGGCGCGGGCACGATTACGCTGGATGACACGCAAGGCTCGAATAGCGTCACCATTGAGACTACGAACAACTTGAAGATCAAGTTGGACCAGCAGGGCATCGAGATCAGTAATGGCTCGCAAAAGATCATGATCTCAACGTCGAGCGTCTCGGTTAACGACGGGGCTTTGGAGGTCAGTTAATGGCTAACTACATGCTTGATACCAGCTCGACGGTGCTGTGTACGCACGCGGGCCAAGCACAAGCGGCGGGATCGAATCCGCGCGTCAAGATGGGTGGTCAGCCAATAGTAACGCAGACCAACTCTTACACCGTGTCCGGTTGCTCGCTGCCTCCTCCGAACGCAGGCAACGGACCGTGCGTCAGCGCGCAATGGACCAGCGCCGCGACCCGAGTCAAAGCCGGAGGCACGGCCGTCCTGACCAAAGATAGTCAGGCAGTCTGCGCTCCGACAGGAACGGGGTTGAATATTCTCAACACGCAAATGCGCGTGAAAGCAACGTGATGAATATAGATTTTCCGTTTCACCTAAGTAGCGATGGCCGCACCGCCGGCACAGGCAACGACGATCATATCCGCGACATGATCGAACAACTGCTCTTCACCAGTCATGGCGAGCGGGTCAATCGGCCGGGTTTTGGCAGTGGCCTGTTGCAGATGGTCTTTGCGCCCAACACTCCGGAGGTGGCTACGGCTTTGCAGTTCTCTCTGCAGGCCGATCTGCAACGCTGGCTCGGTGATTTGATCGAGCTGCAGGCGCTCGAAGTCAGCAGCATCGATTCCAGCCTGCTCATTTCAATTCAGTACCTGGTGCGGCGCAGCAACGAGAGTAAAACGGAGCAATTTACCCTGGCGGCATAATCGCATGACAAAACCTTCACAACTCTGCCGCGACAAAGATGTAAGGCGGCGGGACATCAGAAATCATAAGAATGACGCGGGCGAGCCTGACCTGAACGGCATAGACTACCTGGAAGTAGATGAGAAGCAGACCACCCTCACCGTATATTTTCTGGCCCAAGTTCCTAACGATCTGACGAAGGGAAATGTGCGGATCGATGGCGGCAGGCGGATTCGCAACATCCAGGTCGAACGGATTGACCGCTGCGATCCTAAAGACCGACGGGTGGACGGTTGTCTGCGGGTTCATGTTGATCGGCCCGGCGACTTCTCGACCTACACCCTGCGCCTGGTGAAGACCAACGCGCAGGGACATCCTGGCGATGAATCTCTCGAAGGTTTTGACCCTCTCTATGCGCAACTCGACTTCTCATTCAAAGCCAGTTGTCCAAGCGATCTCGATTGCGCTCCGCAAGACACATGTCCGCCGGAGCAACTCTCTGAGCCGGAGATCAGTTATCTGGCCAAAGACTACGCCAGCTTTCGCCAACTCATTCTCGACCGACTTTCCCTGGTCATGCCCGATTGGCAGGAGCGCCACATTCCTGATCTGGGCATCGCGTTGGTCGAATTGCTGGCGTATGTCGGAGACCATCTCAGTTACTATCAGGATGCAGTTGCGGCCGAGGCCTACCTTGATACGGCGCGCCGGCGCACCTCCGTGCGCAGGCATGTCCGGCTGATTGATTACCGCATGCATGAAGGATGCAATGCGCGCGCCTGGGTCTATGTTGAGACTGATAACGATGAGCCGCTCGGCGTACTGGAAGACATATATTTTCTCAGCAGCAACCGGGGCGAGCTCAGTCCCATCATGAACCCGGATGATCTCCGCAAAGTTCCGTTTAGGGACTATGAAGTGTTCGAGCCGATTATCGTAAATCCAAATCAGCCGCTGCAGTTTCATGGAGCGCACAATCGCATCTCTTTCTACACCTGGCGCGAACGCGAGTGTTGCCTACCGCGCCGAGCGACGACCGCTACCTTACTGGATCAATGGGTTGATTCTGAGGGCTCATCATCGCCACACAATGCTTCACCTTACAAAAACGAATCGCAGCAGTACGCAGTCGCTGAAGAACATTCAAGTCCGAGTCAGAAACACACGAGGCCGGGAACGGCGGATGGCGCTTATGAGGAGAATTGCGATTTTCAATCTCTGCCGGCGCCGCGCCATCGTCTCTTACAACTCGAAGTGGGAGACGTGCTCATTTTTGAAGAGGTGCTCGGACCGGTGACGGGCGAACCCGCGGATGCCGATCCCACCCATCACCACGTGGTTCGTTTGACCAAAGTAGAACTCGATGTCGACCCTCTTTACGATCAACCCGTAGTCGAGATCGAGTGGTGCGAAGAAGACGCGCTGCCGTTCGCTCTCTGCGTTTCAGCCATCGGACGGGCGCCGGACTGTCGCTATCTCGATGACGTTAGCGTTGCGCATGGGAACGTCCTGCTGGTGGATCACGGGCGCACCGTCGAGCCAACTGAAGCTTGGACAGTTCCCCCCGTGCAGGAGCAGGACGCGGGCTGCTGGGCTGAGGGAGAGCCACGCGAAACTTCTCTGCGCGCCGGTCGTTTTCCTCCTCCGAAGCTAACGCTCGGGCCTGTGACCTATGTCGAACCATTTCCCGTGCCGCCGACGGTCGCCCGACGGCAGGCATATCTACTAACCAAACTAATGGCCGCGGTGCGCGCGAGAGTTGAACAACTTTGGCGAGAAGCGCGCGATGGCCGTTTGCTAAACGAGGAGGAGGTTGCCGAGATTCGCAAGATATTCGGTCCCAATGTGCTGAAACGCACTGGCAGGCGTCACCGGCCGCTTGGCTCCGATGAACAGGCCCAGACACTCGAGCAGTTGCTTCAGCATGAAGAACGGTTACTGAGGAAGAAAGCACGACGCGTGACTACGCTGGCGGCGCGCGCCCGGGCGGGTTATGTGCTGGGTCAGACAGAAGAGCAAGAGCTTGCGGAAATGTTCGGCGAACGAGTGACCGGCCAAATCGGAATTAACCGCGCCCAGCTGCTTGGTCCTGCCAGCCGGGCGTTGAGTCAGAATCCGCGCGACGCATTCCCGTCCGTAAGTCTGCTTGAGCAATCTACCCAGCCATCGAGCCGGCCGGACACGGGCTTAACGGACGAAGGATCGGCAACATGGTTGCCTCGATCGGACTTGCTTCAAAGCGACGCTCAGGATCGCCATTTCGTAGTTGAGATAGATAACGCGGGTCGCGCGCATCTGCGCTTTGGCGATGACGAGAGAGGGCGCGCCCCGATTGCGGACACGAAACTCACAGCAACCTATCGCGTTGGGAATGGTGTGCGCGGCAACGTCGGCGCAGAGGCAATCTCATCTATCGCGTTTCGTAATACGAGCGTCACCGGCAGCAACTTGCGCGTGCGCAATCCGCTGCCGGCTCAAGGTGGAATCGAGCCGGAACCTCTGGCTGAAGTGAAGTTGTTTGCGCCCGGTACTTTTCGCCGGCGATTAGAGCGAGCCGTCACCAGCAACGACTATGCGCGTCTGACGGAGCGCAGTTCAACCGGCAAGATCCAGCGAGCCGCGGGCGCCCCCTTGCGTTGGACAGGAAGCTGGTACGAGGTCGGCGTGGCGATCGATCCCTTCGGCAGCGAAGAGTTGGACCAGAGCCTGCGCGAAGAAGTTGAGGGCTACCTGTACCGCTACCGGCGCATCGGGCACGACTTACAGATCAAGCCGGCCCATTACGTTTCGCTCGACATCGCCCTGAAGATTTGCGTCTTGCCGCATTACCTGCGCGCTCACGTTGAAGCCGAGCTCCTCGAGTTGTTCAGCAATCGCAACCTTGCGGCGGGCGGGCGTGGTTTCTTCCATTCGGACAATCTTTCATTTGGCGAGGGGATCTTTCTCAGCAAGCTGGTGGCTGTGGCTCAAGGCGTCACCGGGGTTGAGAGTGTCGCCGTCACCAAACTGCAACGTCTGTACGAAGACTCAAACCACGAAATCGAAAATGGAGTGTTGCCACTTAGTCCGTTAGAGGTGGCGCGCCTGGACAATGATCGTAGTTTTCCCGAACACGGCAGGCTGGTGCTCGATCTCGGGGGTGGACGATGAACGAAACCTGTCGCTGCTGTGAAGGCATCCATAAAGTCACACCCCTGACGACGAGTAACCGGCCGGGCCTTAATGCGCTCAGTTATCGCATCGGAACGCATGCGAGTTTTCTCGAAACCATGAAGGCGTGCCTGTCGAATCTTGAGCTGACGGCTGAAGATTTCGACAGCGCGGCCGGTTCTGCTAACGGGCGACTGCGGCCACTGCTGAATCTTACAACCCGCGCGGAATCCGATCCCGCTATCGCTCTGCTCGACGCCTGGGCCCTCGTTGCCGATGTGCTCGCTTTTTATCAGGAACGGATCGCCAATGAAGGTTTTCTGCGAACCGCCGTTGAGCGTCGCTCAATTTTGGAGCTGGCCCGGCTCATCGGTTATCGACTGCGCCCGGGTGTGGCTGCGAGTGTCCACTTGGCCTACACCTTGGAAAAAAATACCGCGGTCGTAATCCCGGAGGGCGCAAGATCTCAGAGTGTCCCCGGCCCCGGAGAGCTACCGCAATCTTTCGAGACCGCCGACAAGCTGGCTGCGCGAGCGGAGTGGAATACGCTCCAGGCGCGACTGACGCAGCCGCAACTACCTCTGCGTGCCGAGTCTTTGTACTTCAAAGGCATAGCCACGAAATTGAAACCAAACGATCCTTTATTGATTCATTGCGGCACTTCCACTCCTACGCTCCTGCGCGTGCTGACGGTCGAACCGGATCAAGCCGCGGGGCGCACGAAGGTTATGGTTCAAGCCTGGCAACGGGTTGCGACCGGACCCCGAGTCGTCAGCCCGACTCTCATGGACGAAGCCGCGACCGTGGCAGATCCCGTTGCCGGATTGCGCGAAACGATCGATCGGTCCAGGCGGGCTGAGGATTTCGGCGTAAATCCGAATACGCAGACGGCGCAGCGCGTAATCGCTCATCTGGATGAGCTGGAAAGACAGGTCGAGTCGATCACAACTGACGCCAGCGCCTTGGATTCCATCCGCGCTTCGTTGCAAGAGGAACATCGACTCGCCACTGAAAGAAACTTCACGAAACTACAGCCGTGGATCGAAGGTCTCATGGCGGAGCTGGATCAAGTTACCGCCACCGTCACCGAAACGGCGGCGGCTACGAGCACGGCTGACGCAACACCGGTTGCGTTCGCGCGCGTGGCCGCGGCTGAGCCTTCATCTTTCGAGCAGGTAAGCGGATTGATCGAGGCCCTGGAAAAGCCGGCTTCTCAACCTCCGGTCAATAGCCTGCGGTTGGGTCGCAGTGTCGCCGGTAATTTTTCGTCCGGCTCTGACGCTTTGTCCCGACTGCTCGTAACAATGCGGCCATCGTTGGGCGACTCACTCTACAGTGCCTGGGAAAATCTGTCCGTCACTTCCAGTCAGCCGTGCTGTGTCTACGCGCTGCGAACGCGCGCGTCGATGTTCGGCCATAACGCGCCGCTCAAACCAATTGCCGATGTGCAAACGGGTCGAGTCGTTAACACTGAAGAGTGGACATTGTTCAAAGATGTGGCAACAGCCGTGAACGAGCGCTTCGAAATCAGACTTGAGTTCTTGACTGCTTCGCCGCAGTTCAATCCGAACGTTTTGTCGACCGCTTCGCCGCAGTTCAATTCGAGCGTTAGGATTCTCGACCGGAATGGCGGAGTGATCGGGACCGCGCAGAGAAGAAATGAAAACATTGCTGCCAACTTGATAGTCTTCCCTCTCCCCCTCAACTTGACTATTTCTGACGTCGGGCCCAGCCAGGCGGCGGCGACGTTCACTTTCGATTTCCGAACGCGCGGGTTTCAGGTCGTGATCGAATGGAAGAATAGGGGAACGGACATCATTGTCCGCGCCGTGGGCAATCCTCTGGTTAGTGTGGAGCGCGTTGTCGAGCAGCCTGCCACTTTCGGTATGGGAGGCTCGATTACGGCAACGGGAACAATTTCAGTAAGTACGGGGAATGTCGCAACCGAAGAGCCCAACAAGATCAGCCTCGACGCGTCCTACAAAGAAATCTTGCCGGACAGTTGGGTCGTGCTGGAAAAGCCAACCGGACTTCTCATCACGCAAGTCGCGAGTGTCCGCGAGTCTTCCCGCGCCGATTATGGAATGGCCGCGGAAGGTACGCGACTTGAACTTGAACAGCAATGGATCTCACCCGGAACTGCGCCGCGAGAGCCATTCACCAGCGACGGCTTTGAGATAATTCGCGGCACGAAGGTTTTTGCCCAAAGCGAGTTGCTCGAGTTGGCTGAGGAACCGGTCACCCAACCGGTATGCGGTGATCGTATCGAGCTTGCCAACCTGGTCAGGGGCCTCGAGCCTGGCCGCTGGTTGATCGTTACTGGTGAACGCGCCGACCTCACGCCGGCTCAACAAGATCAAACTGTCGCGCCAAAAAACAAAGAGGGTTACGTTACCCTCAACGCCGCGGAGAAAGTGGCAGAGGTGGCCACCGCCCCGGCTGCTAACGGGAACGAAGAAAAGCCGGTTGTGCCTGGGGTGATGTCTACCGAATTAGTGATGCTGGCCGGCGTCGAGCAGGGTTACGACCCTCGTTTGCCTGGTGACAAAACACACACCACGCTCTTGCTGGCTCAACCGCTGGCCTACTGCTACAAACGCGAGACATTCAGTATTTACGGCAACGTGGTGAAAGCGACTCACGGCGAGACAAAGAAGGAAGTGCTTGGCAACGGCGACGGCAGCAGGCCGATGCAGGAATTCGATTTGCGACAATCTCCACTCACCTACCTGGCGGCACCAACTCCGGCCGGCGCGGAAAGTGCGCTGCAAGTGCGCGTCAATGATCTGCTCTGGCATGAGACCGAGAACATCATCGATTTGGGACCAAAAGATCGCGGCTATATCACGCGTACCGACGACGAGGATCAGATAACGGTAGTGTTCGGCGACGGCAAGTTTGGAGCTCGCTTGCCCACGGACGTCGACAACGTCAAAGCAGTTTATCGCACCGGCATTGGCAAGCCCGGCAACGCTAAAGCGCAACAGATTAGCGCCCCAGTGACCAGGCCGTTGGGTGTCAAGGGCGTGATCAATCCGCTGCCGGCCACCGGCGGAGCGGACCGAGAAGACCGCGATCAGGCCCGGCGAAATGCGCCCATGGCGGTGATGGCGCTCGATCGCCTGATCTCCGTTCAGGATCATGAGGACTTCGTGCGCACCTACGCGGGCATCGCCCGGGCCAGCGCGGTGCGACTCACGGACGGGCGGCGCCAGATTGTTCATCTTACCATTGCCGGAGCAGATGACATTCCCATCGCTCCCACCTCCGATCTGTTTATTAACCTGCGTCAAGCCCTGCTTCAGTTTGGGGATCCCTACCAAAACATTCAGATCGCTGTGCGCAAACTCAAGCTCCTGATTATCAGCGCAAAGGTGCGTTTGCTGCCCGACTATCAATGGGAATCCGTCGAGCCAAAAATTCGCGCCGCGCTGCTAAGCAAATTTGGTTTTGCGCAGCGCGAGTTAGGTCAGGATGCTTTGGCGAGCGAAGCGCTCAGCGTAATTCAAGCACAGGCCGGAGTGGCTTATGCCGATCTCGATACGTTTGACGCAGTGGATGAAGACGAATCAGCCGCGGATCTCGTCGACCTCGCCGCGAGGCTGACGCTGAAGCGGCGAGTGAAAGTTTACCCGGCGAGGATTGACAGACATCCTGTCATGCCGGTCATTCTGCCCGCGCAACTTGCGTATCTTAGTCCAGCGATCGCGGACACACTCATTCTCACGGAGCTAAGCGGATGAACGACGAACGTACCGACCGGTTGTATGACCTCCTGCCCGGCGTCTACCGAAAGCGTGACGCTGAATTTGGTCAACCCTTGCGCGCGCTGCTCTGCGTGATCGCCGAGCAAGTCAACCTCGTCGAAGATGACATCGCGCAGCTCTACGAAAACTGGTTCATCGAGACGTGTGAAGATTGGGTCGTGCCCTATATTGCCGATCTTGTCGGGTACCGCCCGGTATCCGAAGCGGGACAAGCGGGATCGCCCACCACGTTCGAAGGAATAGAGCGCAACAGAATTCTGATCCCGCGCTGCGAGGTAGCGAATACCATCCGCAGTCGCCGCCGCAAGGGAACACTTTCCCTGCTCGAACTGCTTGCGAGAGACGTGACCGGTTGGCCCGCCCGGGCGGTCGAGTTCTATCAAAGGCTAAACGTGGCTCAGCATGTGAATCATCTTCATTTGGATCGAGGGCGGACAGTTGACTTGCGCGCGGGTGATGCGCTGGATCGTATTGACGGGCCGTTCGATGAACTGGCCCACAACGTCGACGTCCGCCGCATCAATTCGCATCGTACGCAGGGTCGCTACAATATTCCCAGTGTCGGCCTCTTCGTCTGGCGACTGAAGGAATATTCGATCACGAAAGCTCCCGCCTATTATCTCGAGCGAAGACACAAGCGACGCGATCGTAACCGCTTTACGTTTAGCGTCCTGGGCAACGATACCCGGCTCGTCACGCTTCCGTTCCAGGAGCCGGAGCCGACGCACATTGCCGACGAAATGAACGTGCCCGCTCCGATTCGCCGCCGCGCCTTTGACGAGCGCACCGCCGACTACTACGGCGCCGGCAAGAGCCTATCGATTTGGTTGGGCGATCTCGATCATCCGGTGCCGCTGGAGCATATCGTCGCTGCGGATTTGAGCGATTGGGCTTACAGCCCTCAGGAAACTCAAGTAGCCGTCGATCCGCGTCTCGGTCGTATCGCGCTGGCCAATGACCGCGAAGAAACGGACATGTGGGTGTCGTACCACTACGCCTTCAGTGCCAATATTGGTGGCGGAGAATATGATCGTCCGCTGCGGCCGGCGCTGAAACGGAAGCGATATCGCGTCAGCCAACAGCGGCCGGGACACGAGCCGGATTACTTTGAGACGATCAACGAAGCCGTCACCGCCTGGGTGCGTGATCGGGCTGCTCATCCAGACGCGCTCATCGAGATCGAGGACAGCGGCACCTATAGCGAACCGATCAAAGAGATCAAGTTGAAAGCCGGCGAGCGCCTTGAGATACGCGCGCGAAACGGAGCCCGCCCGGTGATTCGTCTCTTTGATCTGCGCGCGAGCGGCGCCGACGCCCTGATGGTCTCGGGCCGGCGTCACGATGGCGAATCGAAACACGCGCCTCAGTTCACGCTTGACGGAGTACTGGTCACCGGCCGGGGCCTGCGCTTCAGAGGTGAATTGTCGAGAGTGACAATTCGTCATTGCACCCTGGTGCCCGGCTGGTCTCTCGGTCACGATTGCGAGCCCGAGAATGAGATGGAGCTGAGTTTGGAATTGATCAATACGACGGCCCAGGTCAGCATCGAACGCAGCATCGTCGGTTCGATCCTGGTGGATCAAAACGAGGTGATGACTGAGCCGCTGCGAGTCAACGTCAGTGACAGCATTCTGGACGCGGTCAGGTTGAACTATGAAGCGCTGGGCGTCAGCGGGCCCGGTCGCGCAGTGGCCCATGTGTTGTTGACGATCGCGCGCAGCACCGTGTTCGGAGAGGTCAATGCGCACGCCATCGAGCTGGCGGAAAACTGCATCTTCATGAGTCGCGTTCGGGTTGCCCGCAGTCAGTTGGGTTGCATGCGCTTTTGTTACGTGCCGCTGGGATCGCGAACGCCGCGTCGCTACCACTGCCAACCTGACGGCGTAACCGCGGCATTGACGTCGACCAATCAAAAAGCGCGCGCCGCAGAGCGCGTGACGCCGCGGTTCAATAGCGTCCGATACGGCACGCCGGCTTATTGCCAGTTGGCCGCGACCTGCGCCGAGGAAATCAAGCGCGGCGCCGACGACGAATCAGAGATGGGAGTTTTTCACGATCTATTCCAGCCGCAGCGCGAAGCAAACCTGCGTGCGCGGCTCGACGAGTTTACCCCCGCCGGAACCAACGCGGGAATCATTCTTGCGAATTGAAGGAGTTCTCATGGAAGGCGATTACTCACGCGACACCTTTGACCCGATCAAACACTTCTCGCGCGTACTCATGCAACAGGGTCGCGTGCAACTGGACGCCGACTGGAATGAACAGGCCTCGATTGTGCTACACTACCTGCGGACTCTGGCGGCGGATCTCATCGGCCCACATGGCGGTCCGGCAAACCAGCTTGGCTTTAAGATCACGCCCCGCGTTCAGTCAGGCCGAACGTCCCTGGAGATTGGGTTCGGACGTTATTATGTGGATGGCATACTCTGCGAGAATGAAGTAGTAGCAGCTCCCGTCATTGGCGGTGAGAACCTAAGGCTGAGTAGACCGTTGCTAGATTATTTCGGCCAGCCTGACTACCCTCTGGATCCGGCAATCGGGTCGCCTGACCAACTTCCCTCGGGAGCATTGTTTGTTTATCTCGATGTTTGGGAACGTGACCTCACCTACCTCGAGGACGACAGCATACGTGAAGTAGCGCTGGGCGGGCCCGACACAGCCGCGCGCGCCAAGATCGTTTGGCAGGTGAAGGTCAGGCCTGTGGATACACTGAAGGTTCCCGCTGAGCAAATCACCTGTGATAGCCAGAGCCTGAGAGACGTCATGATGCAGCTGCAGCCCGCGAATCGCGGATTGATGGCAGCGAGAGCACAGGTACCGGAAGATACCGAAACCAATGTTTGCATTGTTTCACCAGAAGCCAGATATCGCGGCGCAGAGAATCAGCTTTACCGCGTAGAAATTCATCGGGGCGGTGAGTCATGGGACGGGCAGAGCGCCGTCAAAGACAAAGCGGCCACCTTCAAATGGTCACGAGATGCGGTTGCATTTCCTATTCAGTCGCTGAGCGGCCAGACCGTCACGCTGGAGAATCTTGGTCGCGACGATCGCTTTGGTCTCGAGGTCGGGGATTGGGTTGAGGTTGCGGATGACAATTATGTGCTCCTGGGGAAGGCCGAGCCTTTGCTCCGAGTTGAGAAAATAGATCGGATTGACATGCGAGTGACGCTCAGCGGCGAACCGAAGTATGGTCATGACTCGGGCAGACACCCTTTGCTCCGTCGTTGGGACCAGCAAGCAGGAGATCCGGCGACCGGTGGTCTGGAATTAGTGAGCGCCGGAACAGCGCTGGTTCTCGGCAGCGACACCGAATGGCTGAATCTTGAAGACGGCGTTCAGGTCCGATTTGCGCCGGGTGCTATGTATCGCACCGGTGACTATTGGTTGATCCCGGCCCGCACTACGACCGGAGATATTGAATGGCCGGGCCCGACGAATGACCGGCCGGCAATGCCGCCTCACGGTGTCGAACATCATTACGCGCCGCTCGCTGTGGTCTTTCCGGAAGGAGACAAGGTGACGGATCTTAGGCACAGCATCGCACCAATCGGAAGCTGCTGTCCGAAAATCGAGGTGTTGAATCCGCCCACGTGGTCGAAGCCTTCGCCGACGGTTAGGCTTCAACCGATTACGTTTACCGCGCGAGTCAGTGGCCGAAGTACAGGTTTGCAATACAAATGGACGGTCATGGGCGGAACCACTACCGGGACAACCGACACGGCGTCGATCACAGTTGCTTCCGATGGCAAATCCACCGCTGTCATCGCGGTAGTTGTGATCGAAGGACTGCCCGGAGACTGTCCAAATTCGGCAATGGGCGCTTGTGCCATAGTCAGCGAAGCCCAGTAACGTTGCTCTCAGCCCGCTCAACAGAACACGTGTAGGCCTTTAGCCGTTTGCTTCGGGCACACAAAGGCGTTCTAATCCTTGAATGTTATGAGGGAGGTCAATAGAATTCTGGCGGTGATCTGCACAGTTAGATTCAGGAGAGGGAAATGCTTAAATCACTCGTAATCAGTTCTGCTCTTTTGTTCGGCGGTACGATGTTAGCTTGCAACAGGGCCGCGGCCTCGGCGGTTGCAATCCCGGACCCCGCTCTGGATGAGACCATCCGAAATACATCACAGAAGCAAACCATCGTCCTGGCTGGAGGTTGTTTCTGGGGTGTGGAAGCTGTCTTCGAACACATCAAAGGCGTCACGGATGTTAGGTCTGGTTATGCCGGAGGAAAAGGTTCGGCCAGTTACGAAGAGGTCAGCACCGGAGATACCGGTTACGCCGAATCCGTCCAGATTACTT
>Ga0209474_10003313_pt1 | contig 14187 bp, 10 predicted proteins | sample GraSoiAngelo_145_FD_185902 | JGI IMG/M metagenome (GOLD analysis project Ga0209474, IMG submission 185902) | Grasslands soil microbial communities from the Angelo Coastal Reserve, California, USA - 14_1009_05_20cm (SPAdes) (version 2) | ecosystem: Environmental > Terrestrial > Soil > Grasslands...
CCCCTCACCGGGTATCTGCCCATCGGCTGCTTCGGCGCCAGCACTGGCGCTGCCGCCGCGCTGGTGGCGGCCGCCCGTGAACCGGGATTGGTGCGCGCGGTGGTCTCCCGTGGCGGGCGCCCGGACCTCGCCGGCGAAGAGCTCGCCGCAGTCCGCGCTCCTACGCTGCTGATCGTCGGCGGCAACGACAAACAAGTGATCGAGATGAACTGCGAGGCCTTCCGCCGGCTGCGCACGGCGAAGGAGCTGCAGATCATTCCCGGCGCGACCCACCTTTTCGAGGAGCCCGGCGCGCTCGAACGCGTCGCGCAGCTCGCGGCGGAATGGTTCGTGCGCCACTTCGCCCCGGCCGGGGCACACCGCTCGGAAGAGGCGAGGTACTGAGGGAAGAGGTCACCCATGCCGGCGAAAAAGAAGAGAGCGCGGCGCCGCCCGCAGGCGCGCCGCTGGTCGCGGCGGGTGACCGAGCGCAGCGACGCGCTCGATCTGGAGAGCCGGGTGTTCACGCGCAGCCCGCGGCAGATCGCGCTTTCGCTGAAGCGATCCGCTGAGCGCAGCAATCGGCGCAAGTCCGGTCCGTTCCGCTCGGCCATGTCCATGCTGACCTTCTATGAGAATCGCGCAGGCCGGAACCTGAGCGCTGCGAAGCGGCGCAGGCTGCACCAGGCGAAGGAAGAGTTGCGCAGACTCTACGGGCGTTAGCGCCTTCGCACGCTACCGCGCCTGCGACTCGGTCAGCGGGATGGGAAACGCCGCGTGGATGACGTCCTTCGGTATGTCGATCGACACGTGGCTCGCGTCCAGAATCCCGTAACGGCGCAGGTCGATCCAGCGGTGCCCTCCTTCGAACAGCAGCGAGTAGCGCTTCTGTTTGAGGAGCTCGTCGAGAATGTTGCCGGAGCCCAGGCCGCTCGACGGCGCCAGGCCGCCCGAATTCACCCGGATGCGGTCGATGTCGGTGATGGCCGGGACGAGGTTGCTCTGCCCGATGTTCGCTTCTGCCCGCAACAGGATCAACTCCTCGTTGCGGATGATGGGGACGGGCGAATCGCTGTTCGGATAGAGAGTGAACCCGTACGAGGAGCCGTGGTCGGAGAGCGCGACCGGTGTGGTCAGCGTTTTCACCTTTGCGGCCACGCGAAGGTCGCCCGCTTCCGCCTCCGTCACGGTGGAGGGGTGGCAGAGGATGTCGCTGGTGTTGAGCACGTTGGGAGTGTCACCCGAGCCCGCCCCGAACGCGTGGAACGCGCCGATGTCCAGGGATTTCCTGCAGGCCGCGTCGGCAGGGGGAGTGCTTGGGCACTTGGTGTCGTCGAGGAAGGACTCTCCGAGGGCGGTGAGGGCCTCAGGATACTTCTTGTGGTACACGGCGACGCGCGCGCGCAGCGCCCGGTTGAACTTCAAGAACGTCGCAGGCGTGTCGAATCCAGTGAAACCGGTCCCCAGCGGGAAGGGAAAGGCAGTGCCGCCGGCCGTGAGGTTGGTCTTCGCGTCTTCGAGGAGCGTCTCGATGAATGTGAAGATCTGGTCGGTGCTGGTGACGATGGGTGCGACCTGCCCCACCGGCAGGTCAACGTTCAGCACCGCGCCGTTGACGTCGTGCGAGTCGATCACTTGGAGATAGTCCAATGCCTGGATGGTCTTGGCGAATCCCCGCGTCGCTTCCTTCTGCGCGGTCGTGAACCCCACGAAGGAGGGATTGTCGAGCGCGTGGAGCAACAGGTTGGCGCCGCGGATGTTCGAGTAGGGGATCACCCAGAAGTTTCCGCCGAAGTTGTTGCTGCCGGGGTCGAGGCTTCCTTGCAAGAGCTCGTTGACGAAGCGCGGGTCCGATGGAGTGAGGACCAGCGCCTCCCGCCCGAGGATGCCCCATTCGACGACCAGGCCGACGCGATCGGTGACGCCCTTGCGTGCGCCGATCAACAAGCCCGTTGCAAGCGCTTGCACCGAGGAGGTGGTGGGCTTCTGCAGCGTGTCGAGACCCGGCCGGTTCAGGTCGGGAACGTCGAAATCACAGGCGGTCAGGAGCAGCGTCGCCAGCATTCCCATCCGAAGTGTCTTCATGACGTCGCTCCTGTCCTAGTAAAAACTCATGTCGACGGAGGTCCAGAAGCTGCGACTCGAGGGATACGGCGTCACTTCGATGTTCCGATAGATCGGTTGGTTGGCGAAATTGGACACCTCCGGGTCCCAGCTCGAGTACGGCGTGATGGTGAAGAGGTTGCGTGCGCTGACGCTGAAGCGGATTTTCTTGATCGCGCTCCACAGGCTGCCGGCGAAACCGGAGGGAACTTCGTAGGCGAGCGTGATCTCGCGCAGCTTGAGGAAGGAAGCGCTCTCCACGTACGCGTCGGCGTACGAGGCGAGCCAGTGATTGAAACGCGCCTGACCGGTTGTGTTCCAATCCGCCGAGTTCGCGTTGGCATCGTAGAGCAGGCGGGTGAGATTGATGATGTTGCTTCCTTTCTGCCAATCGAGGAGGAAGTAGAGGGAGAAATTGCGCCAGACCAACCGGTTGCTGAAGTGGACCAGGAAGTCGGGCTCCGCGTCGCCGATCTTCTTCAGCACGCAGCAGGTGCCGTCGGGAAGGAGACCTACGTCGCCGACGATCTGCGTGGCCGAGGCGCCCTGCTCGATGCGGTAGACGCCCAGGCTGGCCCCGAATCCGCCGGTGACGAAGGCGCCCCCGGGCAGGGACCGGACCGAGCTCACGTTCCGGGAAAATCCCACCGTCGACTCGAGGCGGAGATCGGAAGGCAGGGTCGGCCGGACGGACAAGGCGATCTCGATTCCGCGGTTGCGGAGCACTCCGCCGTTGGACCACTGGGCTGTCCAGCCCGACGAGGCCGGGACCGCGTGTTGCAGCAAGAGGTCGACGATGGTCCGCTGGTAGAGGTTCAGCTCCAGCGTCGCCGCGCCAGCAAAAGCCGTCACGTCCGTCCCCACCTCGAACTCCCTGGCGCGCTCGGGTTTGATGTTGGGATCGCCGGCGCATGCTCCGTTCCCCGGAGCGGCCGGCGAGCAGATGAAGTTGACGCCGATGCCCGGGTTCCCTTGTATGTTCGTATTCACCTGGAGCGAGGTGAAGCGCGCCCCGTAGAGAGGGTGGTTGCCGGTCTCGCCGTATGCGGCGCGCACCTTGAGCTCATCGAGGTCGCTCAGCAGATTCTGGAAACGGTATGAGGCCGATGCCTTCGGATAGAAGTAGATCTTGTTGGGATCGCCGTTGCTGCTCGACGTCTCTCCGCGTAGCGCGGCAGTGAGCGCCAGCCGGCGCTCGAGCAACAGCACCTCCTCTTGGAGATATGCGCCCCGGTCGTGGACGCGCTCGCGGTTTTCAGTGATCGACGATTGCGTGCCCGCGTCGATGTTCGGCTGACCGGCGTTCAGGTTTTGACTGAACAGGCGGTAGGTTCGCAGGTCGCTGCTCTCATACTGGAACCCGCCCGAGCTGATTGCGCCGAACAGGCCGCTGGCCGGACGCCAGTCGTGCACCAGGTTGAGCCCGAGGTCGACGCGTAGCCCGAGGCCCCGTGAAGCGGGCTGGTCTGCTGCCAGAACAGCTCGGGCGGGAAGAGCAGGTCGTTCTCCTGCTGGAGCCGGTCCACGCCCCCAGTGACGATGAAGCGGAGACGTTGCTCCTCGGTATCGTAGAGGCGGAAGGTGGAATCCGCCGAAGAGGTGAAGCGCCAGACGCCCTCGTTGTTGTTCATCAGTGCGATTGTCTGCAGCGGGTTGTTGAGGTTGGGAGAGTAAGGGTTGGTCGGATAGGCCCCGCCCTGCGGGTTCAGGTTGACGTAGCTGGGCGTGCCCGAGAGGACGATCCAGTTCGAGGTGTTCGTGTTGTCGTTGTTGGTGATGCCCCTCTTCGCGTCGGAGTGGATCAGATTGGAGTAGAAGTTCACCGTGATCTGGTCGCCGAGGTCCTTGCCCAGGTTCAACCGCACGGCCTGCTTCTGGTAGCCCGTATTGTCGATGATGCCCGGGTCGTTCTTCACCGCGCCCGAGACGAAGTAACGGAAATCCTTGGAGCCGCCGCTCACGCCGACGATCGTCTCGGTCCCGAGATCGTGCCGTCCCGCGAGCTCCTTGTCGTGATTGTAGACCGTGCCGGGTCCATAATAGGCAGTCTGATTGGCCACGCAGGTGGCATTTCGCTGCCCGGTGGTCTTGTCCGGCGGGCAGAACTGATCGAGCACCGCGTTCAGCGATCCGAAGTTGCGGGCGCCGATCTCATTCGAAAGCATGGAGACGCCGAACCGCTGCGTCACATCCACGCGGGGAGGCCCCACCTGCCCGCGCTTGGTGTTGATGATCACCACCCCGTTGCTGGCCTTCGCGCCGTAGATGGCCGCCGCGGCGGCACCCTTGAGGACTTCGATGCTCTCGATGTCCTCGACGTTGAAGTCGGCCATGCGGTTGACCACCGAGTCCTGCATGATCGAGTGGTTTCCCCCCAGGTTGGACTTGGTCACGTTGAAGATTCCGGAGGGCACCGACACGTTGCTGACGATCATCCCGTCCACCACGAAGAGCGGTTCCGCGCTGGCGTTGATCGAGGAGACACCGCGGAGCCGTACCTGCACTCCACCGCCGGGCGCGCCGTCGTTGCGCTGGATGTTGGCGCCGGTCACTTTCCCTTGCAGCGCCGCATCCACCGTCTGCGCCGGGGTCTCGGTGAGATCCTCGGACTTGACGGTGGAGATGGAGACCCCGAGATTGCGGCGCTCGGTCCGCGAGACGCGGCCGGTCACGACGATCTCTTCCGCCAGCTCCCGGGTCAGGCCCACCCGGACATCCGACTGATTCTCTGGAACCGAAACGGTCGCGCCGCGATATCCCGGCGCGCGCAACTGGACCGTCAGCGCCCCCGCGGGCGCGTCGGGGATGGTGAACGCGCCGTCCGAGGCAGTGGTGGCGGAGAGCGTGGTCCCCTCGATGGTGACCGTCGCCCCTGGCAGCGGGTCGCCGGTCGCGACATCAGTCACTTCTCCCTTGATGCTGCGAGGCTGTGCTTCTGCCGCTCCCGCCGCAACCCACGCAATGAACAGCGACAAAACCGCCGCAGTAAAGAGACGACGCGTCTTCATGCGCCCCCCCAAGGTCAAGACGACGATACAGCCGGCACCGTGGACGCGAACCTTGAATCGTCCTGAAAAAAATGTCCATAGGGGACGGGGCAGAGCCATCCAGTTCACTGCGCGGTACGAATCACGTCCGCTTCACGCAGTGCGGCAACCGCAGAGGTAATCATGCGATACCTGGAGGACTTCAGCGAAGGCCAGGTGTTCGAGCTGGGCGAGGAGACGATCCGCGAGCAGGAGATCCTCGACTTCGCCCGCCGCTTCGACCCGCAGCCTTTTCATGTCGATCCGGAAGCCGCCAAGAGATCGATCTATGGAGGGCTGATCGCGAGCGGCTGGCACACGGCCTCCTTCTTCATGGGCCTGCTCGTGCGCGGTCTGCTCCACGACGTCGCCAGCATGGGAGCCGGCGGCATCGACGAGATGCGCTGGCAGAAGCCCGTACGGCCCGGGGATACGCTGAGGGGACGCCTGACGGTCCTCGCGACGCGGCGCTCCACCAAGCATTCCGATCGCGGCCTCTTGACCGTCCTGGGCGAGCTGTTCAACCAGAAGGACGAGCGCGTGCTGATGATCCGCTGGTCGGCGATGATCGCGCGGCGCAGCTGATCACTTCGGCGGCTGCTGTTCCGCGGCGGGCACGATCGTCGGCGAGCCGGTGCTGGGGTTCGGCGGGGTGACCGGAACGATCGCGGGCGCCTTGCTGCTGGCCGCCGAAGCCTTGCTCTCCACGCCGATCATGGTGTCGGGCACGCACCTGATATCCGTCATCGTCTGCGCGCAGCGCTCGCCCGAACCGCACTTCCCTTGGCAAGGGAGCGACTCGCACAATCCCGACCTGGGATTGCAGAACGTTTCGCCGGTACAGATCGCGATGCATCCGCCGGCCGCGCGCGATGCAGCCGCGGCGCCGATGGCGAGGCTGCTGATCGCCGCAGCGCCCGTCAGCTGGCTCACGTTGCCGGTCCTGCATGCCGCGAGCAGCAGGAGCAGCGTCAGGGTGACCCTGGCCATGCGTCCTCCACGGGCCCCGTTCGCTGCGACGCCCGACGCGCGACCATTGTAGTCTTGGATGCAGCCTGGAGGCGACCCATGAGCCTGTGTCACCCGGTGCGGGTCTTTGCTACCGTGCCCCGATGCCGCCTCGAGCGCGGGACTACCTGGAACGGATCCTCACCTCGCGCGTCTACGACGTCGCCGTCGAGACGCCCCTCGATCGCGCCCCCGCGCTCTCGCTGCGCGCCGGAAACCAGATCCTCCTCAAGCGGGAAGACATGCAACCCGTCTTCTCCTTCAAGCTTCGCGGCGCCTACAACAAGATGTCCGCGCTGCCGAGCGCGGCGCTGAAGCGCGGGGTGATCGCGGCTTCCGCCGGCAATCATGCCCAGGGAGTCGCGCTCTCGGCGCAGCGCCTGGGGTGCAGGGCGCAGATCGTGATGCCGGTGACCACGCCGCGAATCAAGGTCGACGCGGTCGCCGCGCGCGGCGCGGAAGTGCTGCTGGTCGGCGATTCCTACGACGAAGCGTACCACCACGCGAAAGAGCTGGAACGGCGGCGGAATCTGACGTTCGTGCACCCCTACGACGACCCGGACGTGATCGCCGGCCAGGGAACCATCGGAATGGAGATCCTGCGCCAGCACCCGGGTCCCATCCATGCCATTTTCGTCGCGGTGGGCGGCGGCGGACTGATCGCGGGAATCGCCGCGTACGTGAAGCGGCTCCGGCCTGAAGTGCGCGTGATCGGCGTGCAGCCGGTCGACTCCGACGCGATGTCGCGATCGCTGAAGGCGGGCAGGCGCGTGACGCTGCCGCACGTGGGGCTCTTCGCCGACGGCGTCGCGGTGAAGCGGGTGGGCAAGGAGACCTTCCGTCTGGCCCGCAAGTACGTCGACGAGATGCTCCGCGTCGACACGGACGCCACCTGCGCGGCGATCAAGGACGCCTTCGAGGACACGCGCTCCATCCTCGAGCCCGCCGGTGCTCTGCCGGTGGCGGGGGCGAAGGCCTACGCGGAGCGCACGGGGATCAAGGACCAGGTGCTGATCGCGGTGGCCTGCGGCGCGAACATGAACTTCAACCGGCTTCGCTTCGTGGCCGAGCGCGCGGAGGTCGGCGAGCGCCGCGAGGCCATCCTGGCGGTGACCATCCCCGAGCGGCCCGGAAGCTTCCGCCGCTTCTGCGGGATCATCGGCCCGCGCAACATCACCGAATTCAACTATCGGATGGCGGATGCGGAGGTGGCGCACGTCTTCGTCGGCGTCGGCATCAACAGCCGCGACGAGACCGCGGACATCGTGCGCTCGCTGCAGCGCGAGGGGCTGAAGACGCTCGATCTCTCGGACGACGAAATGGCGAAGTTGCACGTGCGTCACCTGGTGGGCGGACACGCGGCGCTCGCTCGCGACGAGCTGGTCTACCGCTTCGAGTTTCCCGAGCGCCCGGGCGCGCTGCTGCGCTTCCTCTCGCGGATGCGCACCGATTGGAACATCAGCCTCTTCCACTACCGCAACCACGGCGCGGACTACGGCCGCGTGCTGGTCGGCATGCAGGTCCCGCGCGCGGAAATGGCGGAGTTCAGGCGCTTCCTGGAGACGGTGGGTTATCCATGGATCGACGAGAGCCAGAATCCCGCGTACCGGCTCTTTCTCGGCTGAGCCCCCCGTCAGTCCCCGGCGGGTACCGCGATCTTGACGGTGAGGACCTCTACACCGGGGTTGTGGTCGGCCAGATGTGCATTCGAGATGTGGCTGAAGCCGATTCCAAGGCGCACGGCCTCGACCGGCGCGATCGAGAGCTCGAGCGAAGAGCGGAATTCGAGCCGCGAACCGAGGTCGCCGTCTCCGCGCGCCAGCAGCACGCCCGGCGCGAATCCCGGAGTCAAGCGCAGACCGCCGGGTAGCGGGATCTCGATGGCCACCCCGGAATAGAGGAAAGCGGTTCCACTCGTAGTGCTGAGCAGTCCCGCCACCGGACGGAAGACTGTCCAGCGCCAGGGTGGGCGCACCTCCATCTCGATCCCCAGGGCGTGCGGGATCTCCTTGCGCAGGCCGTATTGACCCGTCGAGAGCGCGAACGCGACTGGCTCACCGGGAGCCGAAGTCGACCCGAGCATGATCAAGGCTGCTGCGAGCGCGCCCGCGAGACGGTGTTCCGGCATGCCTCCGGGCTTCGATGCCGCGCTCATGAAAGCGGTCCCCCGAACAGGGCCGGCGCGAACGCGCGCAAGAGGCCCAAAGCGCCGCCTCCCAGGACGACGACCACGACGTTCAAGCGCCATCTCCAGAAAGCTAGCGCCGCGAATGCCGCGAGACCGAGGACGACGGTGATCCAGTCCACCGTTCCGGACGGCATGAAGGCGACCTTCGCCAGCGGGATGGAGATCGAGAACATCAGGCCGACGACACCGCTCGTCACGCCGCGGAGGAACTCCTTCACGCCAGGGCGGGAGGTGAGCCACTCCATGTGGCGGGCGGCGCCCAGCACCAGGACGAACGAGGGGAGGAAGAGCCAGAACGTCGCCCCGAGGGCGCCAAGCCAGGGAACGCCGCGCCCGTTGCCGGCGAGGTAGCCGACGAAGATCCCGATGGAGATCAGCGGACCCGGCGTGGTCTCGCCGAGAGCGAGCGCATCGATCATCTCGCGATCGGTGATCCAGCCATATCCCGCCACGGCACCCTCCCGGATGTAGGGGAGGACCGCGTAGGCGCCGCCGAACGAGAACAGGCCCACCTTGAGGAAGAAGGAGCAGATGTCGAACAGCCGCCGGCTGGCGGACTCCACCGCGTCTGCGCGCCCGGGAAGCAGCAGCGCCAGCGCCACCATGGGCGGTGTGAACCGCCGCCATCCCACGGAGGCGAATCCGGACCCGAGCAGGACCAGCAGGAAGGGCATGTGCCCGAAGAAGAACGCGACGAACGCCGCGAGCGCGAGCACGACAGAGAACGTGTCTTTCAATGTAGCGCGCGAGATGCGCACCAGCGCGGCGAGGAGCAGGGCGAGGCCGACCGGCCGGAATCCCCAGAGGACGCCGAGGACCTCCGGCCTCTTGCCGAAGTTCACGTAGATCCACGCCAGCGCGGTGAGCGTGATGAAACCGGGGAGGATGAAGAGAAACCCGGCCAGCGCGCCGCCGGCATAGCCGCCCTTCTTGTATCCGACGTAGATCGCGAGCTGCAGCGCTTCCGGGCCGGGCAGGACATGGCAGAAGTTCAGCGCGCGGACGAACTCCTCCTCGTCGATCCACTTCTGCCGTTCGACGACCTGCAGGTGCATCAGGCCGATCTGACCGACCGGCCCGCCGAATGCGAGCCAGCCCAGCTTGAGGAAGTACCAGAAGATCTCCCTCATCGTCGGGTTCAAATGCGATGGCCTCGTGGAAAGGCCGCTACGATACTCGCACTCGCGCGGGAAACGAGAGGTGATTGCCGTTGACGACGCCGACGGTGGCTCGTTGTGCGCCGGAGGCTCTCCTGCTAGTAGCCGCCGGATTCATCAGGAGAGGTGTCGATGCGGCCGATTGTGTTGGCAGTCCTGAGCCTGGCCCTCGCGCGGTGCGGTGGCGATGAGGGAGCGCCCTGGAGGCAGCTCGCGGCAAAGTGCGCAACGCCGCGCAGCGGCACCGACCCGTTCACGAACAAGGGGTACCCCGACCAGAAGGGGAGCCTCGACGACGAGAAGAAGTGGCTGCGGGCGTGGACCGACGACACATACCTCTGGTACAGCGAAGTGCCCGCGGTCGATCCCGCCGGGTACCCGACTGCCCACGCATACTTCGATGCGCTGAAGACTCCCGCCGTGACGGCGTCCGGGAAACCGAAGGACCAGTTTCATTTCACCTACGACACGGCCCAATGGGAGCAGTTATCGCAAGCGAGCGTCGAAGTCGGGTACGGGATCACGCTTGCGGTGCTGCCGCCGCCGCCGCCGCACACGACGCCTCGGACATGGATCATCGCTTATATCGAGCCGGGTTCGCCGGGGGATACCAAAGTGGCGCGCGGCGCGCAGATCATGACAGTGGACGGCGCGGACCTCGTCAATGCGACGGATGCGGCATCGATCAATACGCTCAACGCGGGCCTCTTTCCCGCCACGGTTGGCGAATCGCACACGTTCGACGTCCTCGACTACGGTATGACGACGACGCGGCAGGTGACGCTGATCTCCGCGAGCGTGACCAGCGCCCCCGTTCCCCCGACGCTGGTTCATACCATCACCACAACCACGGGTCCGGTCGGATACATCCTCTTCAACGATCACACCCAGCCGGCCGAGAAGGGGCTGAGCGACGCCGTCAACCAGCTCAAAGCGGCCAGTGTGACGGACCTCGTGCTCGACATCCGCTACAACGGCGGAGGCTATCTAGATATCGCCGGGGAGCTGGCATACATGATCGCTGGGGCGGGCAAGACCGCCGGACGGACGTTCGAACGACAGCAGTTCAACGACAAGCATCCGATGTTCGATCCGGTGACGGGCCAGGCCATCGCACCGGCGCCCTTCTTCAACACGGCCCTGGGATTTTCGCTGAATCCGGGTACGCCGCTACCTTCGCTGGGGCTCAGCCGCGTCTATGTGCTGACCGGGCGTGGGACGTGCTCCGCGAGCGAGGCGATATTGAACGGCCTTGCGGGAGTCAACGTCCAGGTCTTTCAGATCGGCGCCACCACTTGCGGCAAGCCTTACGGCTTCTACCCCGCGGACAACTGCGGGACGACGTACTTCTCCATCCAATTCCGGGGAGTCAATGCAAAGGGCTACGGCGATTACGCCGACGGCTTCACCCCCGGCGCGACAACGACTGCCGGCTTCCCGGGCTGCAGCGTCTCCGACGACTTCGGGCACGCGCTCGGCGACGCCACGGAGGCCCGCCTCGCCACGGCTCTGAGCTACCGCGCGTCGGGAAGTTGCACCGGGGCCGCGATGACCCGCACTCTGGTGTCGGGTGGGCTGCGCGGCGACGGCGAGATCCTCAAGCCCATCTGGCGGCAGAACCGGATCTTCCGACGCTAGAGCGCTTCACTCCATGTCGATGGTCTGGAAGTTCCCGCTCGCGTCCAGCACGGTGCCCCAGACCTTGTGCGACGCCTGGTGCTCGCTCATCCCGAAACCCATGGTGGCGCCCACTCCAAGATCGAGCGCGCGCAGGTCCTCCAGCGCATCGACCAGCGTCTCCGTCGTGAAGTGCCGGCCCGCGCGCTTCAGTCCCTCGATGAGAAGGCTCGCCGCCAGGTATCCCTCGAGCGAGACGAAGTCGGGCTTCTCGCCCAGCGAGTACTTCGGGAGCAGCTCCTGGTAGCGCAGGACGGCGGTGGCCTTGCTCTGCGGCAACGGCACCACCTGGGTGACGATCACGCCTTCGGCCACCTTGCCGCCATAGCTCATCAGCTCGTCAGCGAGCGCCTGGCTGCCCACGAAGGAAACGTTGCTGAAGACGATGTCCGGCCGCTCCGCCTTCACCTTGTCGATGAACTTGGCGGCCGCCTTGTACGTCGCCACCATCACCACTGCGCGCACCGGATGCCTGCTCCGCAGAAGTGTGCTTACGGCGTCGTTCACGTCGCCGGTGTTGCGCTTGTAACCGACGCGCAGGATGCGCTCCGGGTTGCGGTTGTACTTGCGCAGCATCTTCGCCACGCCGTTGAAGCCGGCATCGCCGTAGCCGTCCTGCTGGGCGAAGACCGCGATCTCGTCGACCGCGACCCGCCGGACAGTCACCAGATATTTCACCGTGGCAGCCGTCTCCTCCGCATAGCTGGCCCGGTAGTTGAAGACGTACCGATCGGGCGGGTCGCGCCGCAGCAGGCCGGCGCCGGTGAACGGGCCGAAGAAGAGCATCTTCTTCTCCAGCGTGAACGGCACCGCCACCTCGGCGGTGGGCGTGCCGACGTTGCCGATGAAGCCGAACACGTTGCGGCTCTCCGCCAGATCCTTCATCACCGACCGGGTGCGCTCGGGCTCGTAGCCGTCGTCGAGAGCGACGAGGCGCAGCCTGCGGCCGCTCACTCCGCCGGCATCGTTCGCGGCGGCGAAGGCGAGATCGATGCCCGTCTTCATGCCCCGGCCGAGCTCCTTGGCCGGTCCGGAGAATGGCGCAGCCATGCCAAAGACAATCTCGGAGTCCGTCACGCCCTGGACGGTCGGCCGCGTGCGTGTCTCGGCCTGGCGCTGAGTCGCGAGCGCCGCCTGCCTGGCGGTGGCCGCCGCTGCTTCCTGCTGCGAACGCCACCACATCGCTCCGCCCACGGCCGCAGCGGCGACGGCCGCGCTGGCGAGGATGACGGGGAAGGAGGAACGGCGCTGCGGAGGCGGCGGTGGCTGCTTCTTGGGAATCACGATTTTCTCCGGCCCCGCGGCGGTCGCACCGGCGCCTTTCCCCGCGCCGTTCTGCGCTTCGTCGTCCGACACCATCTCGTCGAGGAGCAGCTTGTTGCACGATTCCCAGATGGTGCGTTTCTTGGCGGCGACGTTCAGCTCGACGTGGAACTCGCCCTCGCGCAGGCGCATCGCGCGGCGGACGGCGTCGATGCCGCCCATCTCGCCGAAGCGCGCGTCGATGATCTCCCCATTCTCCATGAACACGACCACGTCGTGCTCGGGACCAGCCGGCGAAACGACGGTGAGGGCGGCCGTCTGCCGGCTGATGTTGTAGAACTGAATCAAGTCGGTGAACGAGGTCTCCGACAGATTTCCGCTCAGCGCCACGCATCGAGCGTACGACGAGCACGAGACGAGTCGAAATTCCCGAACGCCGGCAATGTCGCCCTTGGCCGGGGCGAGTGGGCCGCTGTAGGAAACCTCCCTACCGGCGCTAGGGCAGCAGGCGCTGCTTTCGCGCGAGAAACTCCCGCGCCTTCATGCAGCCGGATCAACCCCGTAGAAGCGGATCATTCGGGCGAGTGTACCTCAGCGTACGCGTTCTCTGCGTTTCGGCCGGCGGACTGGATGCCCGACTTCTCCCGCCGCTCCGTCCTCAGGGGCGTGCTTGCCGGCGCCGCCTCGCTTGCTCTCCCTTCCCTCGCCCGCGACGACCTCGCGCCCGTCTACGAGCAGATCGCGCGGCACCACGAGCAATCCATCCGGCGCATCCAGCAGTGGATCCACCAGGCTACCATCGCCGCGGAGAACGTCGGCGGTGAGGAAGGCGTGCAGCAGATGATCGAGCTGCTCCGCGACGCCGGCTTTCAGCGCGCGGATCGCGTCGGCACCGACGGGAACCCAGGAGTCTTCGCCCTTCTCGACGCCGGCGCGCCGAAGACCTTCGGGCTGTACTTCATGTACGACGTGAAGCAGGTCGATCCCAGCGAGTGGTCCTCCCCGCCCTGGGAGGGGCGCCTGGTGGACAAGCCCGGATTGGGCAAGGCCATCGTCGGGCGTGGGGCGGTGAACCAGAAAGGGCCGGAGGGCGCGTTCCTGGCGGCGCTCCACGCCATTCGCGACGGCGGCCGCAAGGTCCCCGTCAACCTCGTCCTGGTCGCCGAGGGAGAGGAGGAGATCGGCTCGCCGCACTTCCCGCAGGTGGTACGCCGGCCGGAGGTGATGCAGGCGCTCGCGAAGTGCGTCGGCATCACGATCCACCTGGGTGCCAAGGGGGTGATCGAGTGCGAGCTGGTGGCCAGCGGCGAGAAGTGGGGCCGGGGGCCCGCGAAGGACGTCCACTCTTCGCTGCGGGCCTCGGTGGACAGCCCCGCGTTCCATCTGGTCAAGGCGCTCGACACCCTGGTGTCGCCGGACGGCGTCGATCCCGCGATCGATGGTTGGTTCGAGCGCGTCCGGCCGCTGTCGCCGGCGGAACAGAAGATGATCGATGTGGCCTCCCACCGCCTGGACGAGCAGGCCCTGAAGAAGCAGTACGGAGTGCGCCGCTGGGTGCGAGACCTCCCGTTCCGAGAGGCATGGATGCGCCTCGCCGCGCAGCCCACCGTGAACATCGAGGGCCTGGTGGGCGGTTACACGGGCCCCGGGGGAAAAACCGTTCTGGCGCACAGGGCGGTCGCGAAGCTCGATCTTCGCCTGGTGCCGGAGATGACCGTGGACGACTGTCTCAAGAAGCTGCGGGCCCACCTCGACAAGCGGGGATTCGCCGACGTCGAGATCAACG
>Ga0209474_10003314_pt1 | contig 14186 bp, 7 predicted proteins | sample GraSoiAngelo_145_FD_185902 | JGI IMG/M metagenome (GOLD analysis project Ga0209474, IMG submission 185902) | Grasslands soil microbial communities from the Angelo Coastal Reserve, California, USA - 14_1009_05_20cm (SPAdes) (version 2) | ecosystem: Environmental > Terrestrial > Soil > Grasslands ...
AAGGCGCCGCGCGGGTCCGAAGTACGCGGGGCGCCAGTTGATCTGGAAGTCGAGCGCGGGCTGCCAGGGTCCCCTGCAGGAATTGCGCCCGGCCACGTGTCCCAGCTGCCGCCGCAGGCAGTCGCGCACGGCCGGCGGTGCCGTCGCGAGCAGCGCGCGCATCGCGGTCGCGACGGCGGGGTCGGCCGCCGTCGCCGGGTCGAACACGAACGCCCGATCGTTGCGCGCGCCGTCCCCGTTGATGTCGGAGCCGACGAGCGGTGTGAACGGGGCCCCCGAGGTGAGCCGGCCGAAGGCGCTCACCCCGAGCGCCGCATTGACGGGAAACGAGACGATGGCGAGCAGGGAGTGCCGCCGCTCGAAGGCGCTCGTCGCCCACTCGCGCCCGTTGGGGTCACCGGCGGTGGTCGGCGCCGCGAATCCCTGGCTGACGGCGCAGCAGGAAAACGACGACTGGTCACGCGCCCGGGTGAAGGTGTACGACATCTGCAAGGCCGCACCGCGCGGCGGCAAGCGGCTCACGCCGACCGCGAGCTGTCTGGTATCCGACTGGAGGTCCGAGCCGATCGCGGTCACCTGGCCGAACTGCGGATGCACGCGGGAGTCCAGCGAGGTGAGCGCGCCCGTCGTTGGTACGATCGAATCAGCGGGCACGTAGACCGGGCGACCGCCTTCGTCAGGCAGCGTGAACCGCGGCGTTGCCACCAGGTTGAGATCGCGAAACCCGTACTGCTGCACGCCCTTGGCGTAGCTCGCGTCCACGGTGAGCGTGTACGCCCCCGGTAACTGCTGCTGCAGGCCGAGGGAGGCACGCCAGGCGCGCGGCGCGGCGTAACCGGGATCGAACACCGTGGCGTTGGGGCGCGGGCTGATCGTCACGGCGCTCGCCGCGTCGACGCACTGCGAGGGGATGGTCACCGGGTCTTGCGCGTACCGCGCCCAATCAGGCGTCGGCACCGCCGACCCGATACACTCGAGCTGCGTTTCGGCGGTCGCGAGCCCGGGCGCGCCCAGCGCCGCCGAGTACAGCGCGGTGGGCGGCAGGCTGCGGAAATCTCCCACGCCGCCGCGCAGGATGCCCTGCGGCAACCCCTGCCCCGCTCCCTCCCCTCCCCCAGATGCGGCAGCGAACGTCCACGTGAAGCCGATTCGCGGCGAAACATGCCGCTCACCCGGGATGCGGTCGGTGCGGACCGCGAACAGCGAATCGAGAGTGCGGTTGTAGGCTGGCGTGTCGCGGAACTCCGTCGCTTCGAGGCGGGCGCCGTAGGTGAGTTGCAGCCGCTCGCCCGCGCGCCACGTGTCGCCCAGGTACAGCGCCTCGTTCAACGACGTCCCCGCCTGGTAGAGCGGCGCGAGGGTTCGGGTGAACGACGATGGCCTTCCCGCCGCCCACGCGTCGAGTGAGTGGAACACGAAGGTGCCAAGCTGGTTGGGCGTCTGGTTCGCGCGCAGCCGCACGGAGTTGACATAGCCGCCGAGCTTGATGCGGTGCGTCGCGTCTTGCGTCAACCAGGAGACCTCCTCGCGGACCTCAGCCGTGGTATTGTCCGTGTGTTGCGGAAAGGCGTGGTTGCCCCCGAATGTGAGCGTCGCGATGCCCCGGATGCTGTCTGGCAGGTCCGACGTGACGTGCACCCGCGCCTCCGGGAGCGCGAGGAACCCCCCAGCGTCGGTGTGCTCGGCCGAGACGTAGCCACGCACTTCGTTGATGAGTTGCTCGCCGAAGTGGGACGTCAATGACGCCATCACGCCTCCAGCCCGCTCCCAGCGCCTCCCCCCGGTGGACGGGAGAGCCAGTGACCTGACGCGCGTGGGGTCGTCAGAATTCCACCGTCCGTCCAAACGCAACATCAGTGTGTGCGCCTCCGCCACGTTCCAGTCCATCCGCAGCAGGGCGGCGGTGTTGTCGGTGCCCCGGTCGCCCCGCGCAGCGGGCACACTCACGGGGACGGCGGTGGCTGCCAGCAGCGTGAGGAAGCGCGCAGCGGAGTCGGGACTCACGCCGAGCCGTTCGAGGGTCGCCGGATCCGCTGTGGCGAGCGACGGCAGGGCCTGATCCTTCGAACGTACCTGCAGCGCGCCGAACACGAACAGCCGATCGCGCACGACGGGGCCGCCCATCCCCTCGCCGATCTGGGTCTGCGTGTACCCCTGGCTGAACGGCGATGCTGTCACGCCCCCCCAGGCGAGCGCGCGGTCGCGCCCGTCGTAGGTAAAAGCCCCCTGGGGGACGTTGGTGCCGCTGCGCGTGGTCGAGGCGACGAGTCCGCCTGAGAACTGGCCGCGCGCCACATCGTACGTGTTCGTGACGACGCGCGTCGCGCGGATGGCATCCTGCGGCACCATCGCCCCACCGAACGACAGGCCGTCCAGCGTGATACGGTTGGCGGTGGGGCGTTGTCCCGCGACCGAAAAGGCCGGACGCGTGCTGTCGGTCTCGGCGATGCCGACCACGCCGGGAGCGAGCGTCGCGAGTGCGGTAAGATCCGAGGCCGCGATCGGGAGACGGCTCATCGCCTCGGACCTGAGGTCGCGTCCGGTCGCGCCCGGCCCCAGTCGCTCCAGCCCGCGCAGCTGGGCCGTCGCTTGTACCGCGACCGGCTCCAGAGTGACGATGGCCAGGTCCATCCGGACGTTGGCGACGAGGCGGTCCTCGTCCGCCTGGCGCGCGATGGTCGCCCGTGCCGGTGCCATGCCGACGTAGCGGACGGTAAGCTGGTACTGCCCACCGCCCTCCGGGAAGACGATGGTGAACCGGCCGCGCGCGTCAGTCGTCCGCTGGCGCGACACCTGGGTCTCCAGGGACGTCGCCTGCACGAGCGCCCCGGCGAGGGGTTGGCTGTCGCGCCCCGTCACCGTACCGGTGATGATGTCCGTGGTCGTGCCGACTTGGGGCGCGGCGGCTCGCGGCAGGGCGAACGCCAACAGCATCGCGACCGCGAGTGTCCCCCCCCTCTCCCCCCTCCCGCGCGGGAGCCGCATCAGGCGTTGACAGCGTCGTAGCGCTCGGGGCCCGCGCCGGTCATCCGGAGGCGGTACAAGTTGGCGTACGACCCCTCCGCTCGCAGCAGCTCGGCGTGCGTGCCGCGCTCCCGCACGCGGCCGGCCTCGAGGTACAGGATCAGGTTCGCGTGAGTGGTCAGCTGCAGGTCGTGGGTGATGAGGAACGTGGTCCGCCCCTCCGTCAGGCGCTCCAGTGCTTCGAGGACGGCCCGTTCGTTTTCGCCGTCCAAGCCCGTGGTGGGCTCGTCCAGGATCAGGAGCGGTGCGTGCCGAATCGCGGCGCGGGCAATAGCGATCCGCTGGCGCTGGCCGTTGGACAGGGTCACGCCGCGCTCGCCAACGACGGTGTCGTAGCCCTGCGGCTGCGCCATGATGAACCCGTGAGCGTTGGCAAGCCGGGCGGCCGCCTCGATCGCCTCATGCGACGCGCCCGGCGCGCCCTGACCGATATTGTCGCGGATCGTCCCCACAAACAGGATGCTGTCCTGCAACACCACGCTGATCTGCGTGCGCAGCGACGCCAGCGTGTACTCGCGAAGGTCGCGCCCGTCGATCAGCACCCGCCCCGCGGTCGGGTCGTACAGCCGCAGGATCAAGCTGGCAAAGGTGGACTTCCCGCTCCCCGAGGGGCCCACCAGGGCGACGTGCTGGCCGGGTTCGACCGCGCAATCGATCGCCTCGAGCGCGGCGTGGCCCGGGTCGTAGGCGAAGCCCACGCCCTCAAAGCGCACGTGCCCGCGCAGGGGGGGGGCCGGCACCGCGCCTGGCAGATCTCGCACGTCGGGCGTGCGGTCCAGTAGATCGACCACGCGCTCGCCCGCCGCCGACGCTTTGGCGAGCCGGCCGGTGTACTTGGCGAAGTCCTTCGCCGGCCGAAAGGCGGTGCGCAAGTAGGCGAGGAAGACGACCAGGTCGCCCAGCGTCATCGCGCCGCGCAGCACGAAGTGCGCACCGCTCCAGAGCACAAGCGCCGTGGCGACGGCGATGAGTAGGTCCACCGTGCGCTCGAGCGCGGCTTCCAGCCGCGTGGCCGCCGCGCCCGTCGCGAGATTCTTGCGGCTCTGCTTGGTGAAGGCCTGCGCGAACGTCCCCTCCAACGACAAGGCGTGGACTACCTTCACCGCCCCGATCGACTCGGCCGCCGTCGCGGCCATCGCTCCTTGCTGCTGGCGCTGCCGCCGCGCGTTGTCGCGGATCCGCCGGCTGAGGCGCACCGTGCTCAGCAAAAACAGGGGCCCCGTCGCGAACGCCAACAGCGCCAGCGGTGCGTTGAGCCAGAGCATCACCCCGGCCATCCCGACGAAGGTGAGCCCGCTCGCGAGGAGCGGCAAGAACGCCGTGACCACCACGTCCTGCAGGAACCCGACGTCGCCCGTCACGCGCACGATGAGATCGCCGGTGCGGGCCCGCGTGTGGAACGAGAGGGAGAGGCGCTGCAGCTGGGCGTACAGCTCGTTGCGCACGGCGGTCAGCACGCGGTTGCCGGCGAGCGCGAGGCCGACGGTGTTGTAGTAGGCGGCCAGAGCCCGCAGGCCGGCGAACGCGACCACCGCTACTGCCGCGAGCGCGAGCAGCGTCCCGGGGTCGAGGGCGGCCAAGACACGGTCCACCCAGCGACCGTGGTGGCCGGCGCCAACGACGTGGTCCAGGACGACCTTCAGCGGCCACGGCTCGAGCAGGCGCAGGCCGATTTCGGCATAGAGCGCCAGCAGCGACACGACGATCAGCGGCCGCTCGCGCCGCACGTACGGCCAGAGCCGCCGCACCAGCCGCCCGAGGCCAGGCAGCGCCGCGCGCAGCGTCAGGGGCCGTCCCACCTAGGCCTCCACCGCGGCCGCGGCGAGTGCCAGCACCCGGGCCGCGACTGCGTCCCACGTGTGGTTGCGGAGCACCGTCGCCCGCGCAGCTCGCCCCAGGCGCGCGCGCACCGCCGGCTCGCACCGCAGTCGTTCGAGCGCCGCGGCCAGGGCTGCGGCATCCCCCGGCGGGCACAGCAATCCGTTGACCTCATGCCGAATCAAGGTCTCCAGCTGGCCCACCCGGCTGGCCACCACCGCTCGAGCCGCCGCCATGTACTCGTACACCTTGAGCGGCGAGAAATAGAAGCCGCTCGCGAGAGAGTAGGGGGCAACTGCAGCGTCGACCGAGGTCAGGAGCCCAGGAACCTCGAGCGGGGCCACCGCTTCCGTGCAATGCACGACCCCGGCGAGCCCGCGGTCCGATAGGTCGGCGCAGACGCCGGCCCGCGCCGGCCCGTCGCCCACGAGCAGCAACCGCGCGTCGGGGGCGCGCTCGTGCAGGCGCGCGAACGCCTCGACCAGGACGTCCAGTCCATGCCACGGCTTCATCGAGCCGACGAAACCCACGGTAAAGCTTCCGGGCGGTCCGGGGGCGGCCGGCCGCACATCGGGCCGGAACCGCTCCGCATCCACCCCGTTGGGGATCACATGCACGCGACCCCGCACGACCCCTCGGCGCTCGAGCCAGGCGGCGACCTCCGCGGACACGGCGAGCAGCACGCTGGCCGCCCGGAACGCGCGCGCGGCCACGCGGTCGGCACCCCCGGCGTCGCGCAGCCCCCGGTACTGGGCTTGCTCCTCGATCAGCGGCGCGTTCACTTCGAGCAGCCCCGGGACGCCGGCGGTGGCCGCGTGCTCCATAGCGGCGAGGCTCCAGAGCGAGTAACGCTCGTACACGAGGTCATACGGCCCGGCACGATCGAGCAGGGCGGCGAGCTCGTCGTTTAGCGCAGCGATCGCAGCTGCGTGGCTGGACGGGTCGCCATCGCCTAAGGGTGTCAGGTGGTGAATCTGCAGCGACTCGAGTCCGGACGGCGGCGCCTCGTCCACGCGGGCGGCAAACAGGTCCACGCTGGCGCCGTGCCCTTGCAAGGCGCGGAGCATCTCCTGTACGTGGACCGAACAGCCCTTGTGGCCGAAGACGGGAACGCCGGGGTCGGCGCAGACGTACGCGATCCGCATCGTCATGCAGCCTGCACCGCTTGAAACAGCGCCAGCAATCGGGCGGAACAGTGGTCCAGTGAGAAATGCGCTGCGAGCTTGGCGCGGGCGGCTTCGGTCAGGCGCGCCCGCAGCTCCGGGCTTTCCAGAATCCTGTCGAGCGCGTCGGCAAGCATGCCGGGATGGTTCGGCTCCACGAGCAAACCGCTCCGGTCGCATTCGATCAGCTCGGGAATCCCTGATACCGGGGTGGAGACGACGGGCACGCCGCTGGCCACCGCCTCCAGCAGCACGTTGGGGATCCCATCGCGATCACCATCCGCAGCGACCCGGCAGGGGAGCGCAAACACGGAGGCTCGCCGGTAGGCGAGACAGACCGCCTCGTACGGTTGAGCGCCCAGCAGCCTCACGCGATCGTCCAGACCGAGCTGCGTCGCCTGGGCCTTGAGCTTCTCCCGCAGCGGCCCCGTGCCAATGATCTCCAACCTCAGTCGGCGCCCCCGGAGCCGCAGGATATCGACCGCCGCAAGCAGGTCGTCCAAACCCTTCTTCTCGACCAACCTGGCGACGGACAGTATCACCGCTTCCCGCGGCTCGGGCGTGTGCGAACGGGCGCAGCGGAACGGCGCAAGGTCGAGTCCGTGATAAACGCGGAGCACCTTGCCGCCGCATTCCCGCGGGTATCGGCGCAGCAGATGTTGCCGGTTGTACTCGGTGCAGGTGACCACCGCGCGAGCCTCGCGGAGCTTGGCACGGAGATCGTCGGGATGGCTCACGTAAATGTCCTTTGCGTGCGCCGTGAGCGTATATGGAACACCTGTGATTCGCGACGTGAGCAGCGCCACGAGCGCCGGTGACGAAGCGAAGTGCGCATGGAGATGCGTCGCCGGCTGGCCGAACAGCACATCCGCCAAGTAGCCGGCTTCCAGAAAATGGCGTAGCGCGGCCAGTGCGCGCAGCCCGAGCGCCGGCGAGCCGCGATGCCGGCGACGATGGCTCAAGACCTTCACGAGGGCCATGAGCAACGTCCGAAGGTACCTGCCGGGTCGGCGGCGCAGTGAGCGGAAGTTCCCCGGCAAGGCGGACTTCCAGTGGCGCCGGGGCGACAGGTACGTCACGTTCGCCCGCACCAGGGCAACCCCGTCGTGGATCGGACCGGGATTCGGGTCTTTCACGGAAAAAATGCGGATGGAAACGCCGCGGCGCTCCAGGCCGACGATCTCGTTGAGAATGAATGTCTCGGAAAGCCGCGGCCAGGCTTTGACGATGTAGGCGATCGCAAGCCGACCAGCCGATTCCCCGACGCGCAGCGGCGCGTCACGCTGCATGGTGAACCTCGGCGCGGACTCGGCGGCGCGGCCGTAGCGGCGGTCGGATGCCGAAGAGTTCTTCCAGCAGTTGCGGGACGCGGCTCAGGCCGTTGAAATCGATCCGTTCCCTCGCCGGTCGGACCGGGGCCCGCCCGCGAGCGAGCCAGTTGCTCAGGGCCGCGGCACTCAATGCTTCCGGATGGAGCACGTCCACGAGCCCCAGCGCCTGCAACCGCTCGGCGCGGATCAGCTGCTCCTGTCGAGGCGTGACACGGGGCACGATGAGCGCGGGCTTTTCGAACGACAGGACCTCGTAGACGGTGTTGTAACCGCCCATGGCGACGACACAGTCTGCGCGACGCACCAATCGCGTCGGCTCGTGCACGAACGAGACCACCCGGCGGCGAGGATTGCTCGCGACGCTGCGATTCAGCCGTCCCCGCACGCCGCCAGGCAGGCACGGGCCGGTGACGAGCAGGCCGTTGGTGTCTGGCGGGAGTTCCGCTTCCACGAAGGCCTCCGCCAGCTCGGCGCCGTCCTGCCCGCCGCCCACCAGACAGAGCGCGAGCCGGCCGCCTGACCATCCCAGCGCCGCCACCGGGTCCTTGTCGCCGCGTCGCGCGAACGTGAGCCGCGCCCGCTGATCGAGATATCCCGTGTAGCGCACCTTCGCCGCCACGTCGGGAGCGAAAGCATACTCGCGCACCGGGTCATAGACTGCGGGGTCACCGTAGACCCACACGGCATCGTAGTAGGTGCGCACGGCCTCCTGGTTCCGGGCGCGGGCCCACTCGCGTTGTAGCCTGGCCGGCTCGTCGAGCACGTCCCGCAGTCCGAGCACGAGCCGGGTCCGTCCTCGCGCGCGCAGCGATTCCAGGACGGGGTCCAGCTCCCGCAAGGCTCCCCGCGGGACGGTGTCAACGATCAGGACGTCCGGCGCGAACGCCTCCAGCGCGGCGCCGGCGGTTCTCGCCCGCAGGGCCAAGAGCTCTTTCAGGGAAACCGCAAGGTGGCGCGGGTGATACTGCCCACCGCCGTCCTTCCGGAGCGACGGCAGCGCCACGCAGTCCACGGCGGCGGTCGACGTGACGAGGCTCGCTTCGCGCGCCCCGGCGATCATCAGCACGACGGCCTGCAGCCGGGAATGCCGGAGCGCCTGCGCCAACAGCAGGTTGCGGCGCATGTGGCCCAGCCCCATCGTGTCGTGCGAGTAGAGGGCTACACGGTACGGCACACACGCTCCATAGCGGCGGGCGATTGCCCCTGACTCGAGGTGAGTCAGGCGCCTCAATCCACCTCATCCTCTTGGGCGCTTATGGTTCGGCAACTGCGGTATTCAGTCCGCGAGCGGCGCTTGGGTTGGATCCGCGCGCACGGAGGCGTCGGCTCTCGGTCCCGCCTACATAACCGACGGCAATAGCCTCAGTCCGTGACAGTGCTCACCGGCTGTCGGGCTAGGTACCGATGCGTTTCAGCCTGCACGTCGTTGGCGCGTCGCAGGGTCGCCGCGCAGCAGCAACGCTCCGTCCGCGGCAGTCGGACTGAAGCGAGGTCAGCACCCCCCCGCTGCCCTCCGTATTCAATAACAGAGACGGAACGGGCTCCCTGACCGCGGAGCCCGTCTGCGTTTGGGGTTCGCGGTCTGGCCGTCGGTTTGGAAGCCGTAAGCGAAAGGAAGATCATATGTTGACAGCCCTGCTTTTACTCCATTCCCTGGCCGCGCCTGCTGCACCCGCGGCCGCCCGCGGCGGCGCTGCGGATCCTCCAGTGAAGGTGTGGTTCAGCTCCGACGGCAAGTATCTGTTCGGCGACCGGGCGAAAGTGTACGCCAGGACGGCCGAGGACGGCTATCTGGTCGTCCTCCGCGCCGACGCGGGGCGCGTGCGGGTGCTATTTCCGATCGATCCCGACGGAGATCAGCACCTCCGGGGCGGCAAGAAAGCCGAGTTGAAGGGGCGTGGCGGCCGGGAGGCCTTCGTGGTCGACGACACGAGCGGGCACGGGACGCTGCTCGCGGCCTTCTCCAAGACGCCGTTCCAATTCGACCAATTCGCAAAGAACGGGCGCTGGGATTACAGCGCGCTCGACCAAGGCGTGCAGGACGATGCCGAAGCGGCGCTCCTCGACATCGTGCAACGGATGCACGCCGACGCGCAGCACTTCGATTACGACATCGCGACGTATGCGGTCGCGCCACAGCCGCGCTACGTCGGGTGGGCCTATGCGCCCTACCCCTGGGCCGGTTGGTGGGACCCCTGGTACGGTCCGCGGATAGCGCTCGGCTTCGGGTTCCGGACGCCGTACTACTATCGGCCGTTCTTCGGTCCGGGGCGGTGGCGGTAGTCCCGCAGTGAACACGGGATGGCGGGCGCCCGCCCCGGTTGGATCAACTCAGTCGGAGAACCCCGGGGCGAGCGTCGCCGTCATTCGGTCCGCATTGACGATGCCCTGCGCCGTCATCCAGGTGTTCGCCTGGTGCACGAGCGCGCGACCCTCATCCCCCCCTATCAACTCGCCGAGCCGCCGCTCGGTGACAGCCAGGAACAGCTTCATGTGGCAGGCTTCGAACCCCGCGAGCGCCGCGCGCAGCGCCCGCACCGCGGCCGCCTCGTCCCCGCGCCGCGACGCGACCCCGGCCCTGAGGAGCGCCGCGGTCGGGGCGCAATAGGACGCGCGCTCCGCAGCGATGGCAGCCGCATCCCGCTCCGCAGCCGCAAGCAGCGACGCCGCGCCCGCGTGCGCCGTGCGGCTCGCCCCGATGCCACAGCTCGCGCGAGTCTGGCGAGCGGTGGTCCGCGCCGCCTGGATCCGGAACAGTCCCGTGCGCCTGAGAGCCGGCCACGCCCGCTCGATCGCTTCCCAACCGTTGCGCGGGGTGCCGGCATACAGCTCGATCCGCCCCTGCGCCGTCATAGCCATGTAGTGCGGGCTCCCAAACGGCCGCTCAGGCCACTCGGCGAGTGCTTCCGTGAGTGCTGTTCGCGCGCCCGCGACGTCGTCTGCGAAGAGCCACGTCGCGTTCGTAGGACCGGTGCGGAACATGAGCGCGGCGAACCGGTTGCCGCGTTCCGCGGCATCCTTGAGGTACGCCGCCGCGCAGCGGCTGAGCTCCTCTACCTCACCCAGGTAATACAGCGACAATGCGTGGTAGAAGCGCGCCGTGACGAGCTCCCAGGCGATGCCGATCCCGTGCTCGAGCAACAACCGCTCCGCCTGTCTCGTCGCGTCGCGGGCGCGCTCGAACTCCCCCGCGAAGTAGGCCGCGGCCCCGTTCATGACGGCGCGCAGGCCCAGGACGTGAGGCGATTGAATGCGGCGGCCGAGGCCCTCCGCTTCGGCGAGCAACCGGTCGTACCAACGGCTCCGGCCCCCCAGTGCCGCTGTGAACCCGCCTTCGAGCGCCAACGCCCGGGCGAGGCGGTCCGGCTCTCCGGCGCGGAGCGCGAGCAACAGGTGCCGCGTCTGGAAATCGGCGGCCCGAATCGTATCGAGGTGAGCGAGGCCTTCGGCCACGGTGCGACACACGTCCACCCGAGCGAGCTGGGCGGACGGGATCGCGGCGGCGCGGCGCTCGACGAAGCGCAGCCCGCGGAGCCGCAACCAGGCACGGTGCCACAAGAGCGACACCACCGCCCGGCCCTTCGACTTCGAGAGACCCAGGCCCGTCGCCTCCAGCACCGACTTGAGCATGTCGAGCCCCTCCTGGATCCGTCCGCCGATCAGGAACTGCTCCCCCGCGAGCCGTCGTAGCTCCAGCGCGTCGGAGGGGCTCGACAGCGCCGCGGCGCGACTGTACGCCTCAGCCGCGTCGCGCACGCGGCCCGCGTTTGCGAGCGCCTCGCCCAGCTGGCCGTAGAGAGCCGCGGCTTCTGCGCCGCCCTCTGGCGTCAAGGCGAGCGCCCGGCGGTAAAACAGCGCCGCCCGCTCGAACGCGAGCGCCCGGCCCGCTTTCACCGCCGCCTGCGTGGCGCAGCGCTGCGCCCGCTCCCGCTGCCCCGCCTCGAGGTAATGCTCGTACAGCGTCTCAGCATCGTCAGCGCGGCGTGCTTCCATCGCGGTGGCGAGACTCAAGTGCATCCGCTGCACCCGTGCCGGATCGATGCGCGCCACCAAGGCACGGCGGATCCCGTCGTGGTACAGCTCGAGCCGCTCGGCGCTTCTGGTGTCCTTGAGCCACCGCTCGGCCTGCAACAGCGCCACGAGCTGCCGCTCGTCCTCCTGGAGCCCCGCCACGTCGCGCGCCACCGCGGCGTCGAGCGGCTGTCCCGCGAGCGCCAGCGTCTCGAGTAGCGTGCGCGCCCCGCTCGGGAGCTGCGCCAGCCGGGCCTCGAGCACGGCGCCGAGGCTCACACCCGAGGTAGCCGCCTTCCCGTTCGGCGGCCGCAGCGCGAGATAGTGCACGAGCTGCTCCACCAGGAAGGGATTGCCCGCCGCCTCGCGCACGATCGCGTCCACCCCATCGCTCCCCTCGTGCGCGTCGGGCCCCGCGCGCCCCGCGCGACCCGCGCGCCCGCGCATCCCACCGCTTCCTTCCCGGCGCTCCGTCTCCAGGAGAGCGTGCGCCAGGCGCCGTGTGTCCACCTCGGACAGGGGCGACAGCTGCAGCTCGCGACACGACTCGGTCCCGGTGCGGCCGAGCAGCGTCCGGAGGAAGGGCGGGGGCGAAGCCGTGTCCTCGCTCGAGAAGCTCGCGATCACGAGGAGCGCCGGTGGGTCGGGGGGGGCGAGCAGCGAATCGAGCAGCATGATGCTGTCGGCGTCGCCCCATTGCAGGTCGTCGATGTGCACCACCACCGGCTTCTCGGCCGCGATGCGCCGGAACAGGCCTTGGAGGGCGCTGAACCGCTGGCGCCTCAGCTCCACCGGGTCCACCACGTCGCGCTGCGGGGTGGGGAGTTGCAACAGCTTCGGGACCCGCCCGAGCACGGGAAACAGCTGCAGCACCGTCGCGAGATCCCGAGTGATCAGGCGGTCGAGGTCTCGGTCCGCGAGCGTCCGCAGGAAGCGCGTGAGACTGTCGATCACGCCGTCCAGCCCCTTGTACGGCATCGACTCGCGCACGTAGCACCGGCCCGAGAGCACCACCGCACGATCGTCGGCCGCCAACTGCTCGACGAACCGGCGCACGAGCGCCGTCTTCCCGATCCCCGACGGCCCGCGCACGATCGTAAGCACGGCACGGCCGCTCCGCGCGAGCCCGAACGCCCGCTCGAGCTCGGCGAGCTGCGCATCGCGACCGATGAGCAGCGCACTCGCCGGAGAGGGGCCGGTCGCCACGGTGCCCGGCGCTGGCGACGCAACGCTAAGGCGTGTGAGGATCTCGTCGGCCCCAGGGCGTCGCTCGGGGCGTCGCGCCAGCAGGTCCCGACACAGCGCCACGAGATCCGCCGGCAGGCCCGGCTTGACCTTGCTCGGATCGGGAGGGTCCTGCTGCGCCTTTTCCAACAGTACCCGCAGCGCCGCTCCCGCGAATGGCAGCCGGCCGGTGAGCGCCTCGTACAACATGCAGCCCATCGCGTACCAGTCGCTCGCCGCGCTCGCTTCTCCTCGCCCTTGCTCGGGCGACATGTATTCCGCGGTCCCCCAGATGCCATCCTCCGCGGTGCGGAGGGGGTCCTCGCCGGCCACCATATCCGCCGCAATGCCGAAATCGAGGATCACGGGCCGGCCTTCCGGCGTCACTACCACATTCGATGGCTTCAGGTCGCGATGCAGCTTGCCCGCGCTGTGGAGTGCGACGAGGCCGGTCGCCAGCTGGGCGAGCGCCGAGCGGAGCCGCTCGACGGCCAGGACGTCGGGTCGGACGAACTCGAGAAAGCGACTGCCCTTCACGAGCTCCATGGTGAAGTACCATTCGTCCGCTTCGCCGAACAACTCGTACAGCGCTACGAGGTTGGGATGGACAATGCCGACCAGCGTGCGGAATTCCCGTTTCAGCCGATAGATCGCGGAAGGATCGGTCCACCGCAGGGTCTTGAGGGCCACGACCTCGTTCCGATCGCGGTCGAGGGCCTCGTACACCACCCCCATGCCGCCGGAGCCGAGGCAGCGCTGGATCTGGAATCGCTCGTTACCGGGGAACCCCCGCGGGTCGGACATCATGGCCCGCTGGGGTGGTGGCTGTCGAAGAAGGCTGCCTTCACGATCCGCACCTCGAATGGTCGCGCCAGCGCGCCTCAGCTGCCTTGCGCAGGGCTCTTGCCTCTGACCATGGCTCCAAGTCTACGTGATTTGCCCGCACGAGCAAGCAATTGCTCGTGCAGTGCCACACATTTGGTCACAGAGAGCTGTGGTTGGGTTGGATGCGCCGAGCCTTTCGACCCCAGCGTCACCCGTGCGGTGGGCCCAGGCGCTCGGCGACTCGTTCCTTCGCCAACAGCCGCTCGGCGAAGTCCATACGCTCCTCGAGTTCCCCAAGCCTGCGCTGCACGTCGTCGAGCGCCTGCGTGAGGCGCGCAACATCCGGCTCGGTAGGATTCTGCCAGGCGCCTCGGTTTGCGGGCCCGACGAGCCGTCGCACCACAACTTGCGCGGCCGCGACCACGGCGATGATGAACGCAAAGCCGATGGCCCAGCTCGGAATCATCAGCACGCTCCACCTCCAGCCCGGCCGCTGCGAAATGCAGCTGCGCCCTCCTCATGATAGTGCGCGGTCATGCCGGGTGAAACCAGCCCGTCGCGGAGTTATATGCCAGAGAATGTGCCCCAAGGTTGCGGGCGGAAGCGCGGAAGTCGTTGCGGTGCAAAGAGGCGCCGGTCGGAATCGAACCGACGAATAGAGGTTTTGCAGACCTCTGCCTTACCACTTGGCTACGGCGCCGGAAGAAACGTAAACTCGCAACTCACTACGAGTTCGGCAAGAGTTGAAGGTCGAATCGTCTCACCGGAATGGCCCGTCGTCAATACGACG
>Ga0209474_10003316_pt1 | contig 14175 bp, 13 predicted proteins | sample GraSoiAngelo_145_FD_185902 | JGI IMG/M metagenome (GOLD analysis project Ga0209474, IMG submission 185902) | Grasslands soil microbial communities from the Angelo Coastal Reserve, California, USA - 14_1009_05_20cm (SPAdes) (version 2) | ecosystem: Environmental > Terrestrial > Soil > Grasslands...
GCAGGGTCCGCACCTTGCGTTCGCCGACCGCGCCGCCTCCGATGACGACGCCGAGGCGCCCGTCGAGCATAAGGATGGCCGGGTAGCCGGTCGTCATCGAGTTAGGGCCGCGTGCTCTTGGAGGCGCTCGCCGTGAGCCGCTTGCCGCGACGCACGGTCTCCAGCGCGCTCTTCCGCTGTTCGTAGAACGACAGGATCTGAAGCTCGATGGAAAGGTCGACCTTCCGCAGAGACACGTCGTCGGGAACCTGTAGCACCGTCGGCGCGAAGTTGAGGATGCTCTTGACGCCGGCGGAGACCAGCCGGTCGGCGGCGTCTTGGGCGGCGCCCGCCGTCGTTGCGACGATGCCGATCGAGATCTCGCGCTCCTTCACGATCCGCTCGAGGTCGGCGAAGTCCTCCACGACCATCGAGTCCACCGGCTCCCCGATCTTGGTCTCGTCGATGTCGACGAGCGCGCTCACGCGGAAGCCGCGCTCGCTGAAGCCTCGGTAGTTGGCCAGCGCGCGCCCGAGGTTCCCGACGCCGACGATGACGCAGTTCCAGTCTTGCGTCAGACCGAGCTCGCGGCTGATCTGATAGATGAGATACTCGACGTCGTAGCCGACACCACGGGTGCCGTAGGACCCGAGGTACGAGAGGTCCTTCCGCACCTTCGCCGAGTTCACGCCGGCCGCTTCCGCCAATCCTTCGCTCGAGATCGTCTGCATCCCGCGCTCGGTCATATCGACGAGGCTTCGAAGGTATAGAGGGAGCCGGGCGACGGTCGCTTCCGGGATGGCGCGTTCTCTCACGAACTCTCCCCAACGGTGCTTCAGAGGATTTCACAAGGATTCTAGGCGCTTGTGAGCGCAATCACAAACGGCCTCTGGCCCCGTCGAAACCGCTGCTAGACGCTGTTGCGCCGCCGCACGCCGAGCGCTCGCGCCAGGGCTCGCTCATCGATCGGGGCTTCGGCGATCACGGCCCCGTCGAGCTCTACGACGGGCACGCGAAGCTCGTACCGCGGGTCGGACTCGACCACCTCGTAGGGGACCGCCCACGCCTCGAGCAGCCCTCGCGCGTCGTCGCACAGATGGCAGCCCGGCTTCGTGTAGAAGACGATGCGCGAGGCCATCAGGTGGGCGACTCGCCCGGCTGCTCGACCCTATGCCGAGGCGCGCGCGAGGCGAGCAGGAAGCCGACGAACATCACCGTCACGCCGATCGCGAGCGTGACGGAGAAGGCGGCGCCCCGCCCGTACCGGACCAGCGCCGTGCTGCCGATCGCCACGATCGTGACGCCGATCGCGATCAATGCGTTGGCGCGAACGCGCTCCTTCGGCGGCGCGACGCCCTTCCTCGGACGGGAGGAGAGGGCGGCGATCCCGACGACGATGACGTATGCGATCGTCGAGTACCAGATCGCCAGCGAGCGGACGGAGCGGTCCTTGTGCCACACGTCGGACCCGCTCGGGATGTCCTTGCGCCCGAACACGCGGTTGCTGAGGTCGGTGCTGGCAGCTGCGACGCAGGTTTGATGGCCGCTCGGGCCGACGATCGCTTCACACGGGTGCGATGAGACGACCTTGAGAAAGCCGAAGATCGAGAGGACGGCGATAAGGACGAGCGCAGAGAGGGTCAGCTCCCTCTTGTTCAGCAGCGCGATGCTCCCCAGCGCGAGCCACGGGACGTTCAGCATCGCGCCGAACAGATAGAAGATCTTGTACGACGTGGGGTCCCATCCTTGCGAGGTGCCGTACATGACGACGAACGAGGCAAGCGCGAACATCGCCATCGAGACGCCCCACGCGAGCTGCTGAACCTTTCGCTTCTTCGAGTACTGGCGCAGCAGCAAGAATGCGAAGACGGTGCTCACCGCCGCCGCGATCAGCGGGAAGACGATCACGCGGTCTCCTCCGCCGGCTGCCCGTCGTCACGGAGCCGCCGTCGCAAGATCTTCCCTGTGTCCGTGTGCGGGAGCTGATCAACGAACTCCACGACCTGCGGGCACTTGAAGCGCGCGATCGAACGCTTGCAGAACTCGATGATCTCTTCCTCCGTCGCCGAAGTGCCGGGCTTGAGGACGACGACCGCCTTCACGGCTTCACCGGTATAGGGGTGCGGCACGCCAACGACCGCCGCCTCCGCGACCTTCGGGTTGCGGTACAACGTCTCTTCCACCTCGCGCGGATACACGTTGAATCCCGACACGATGATGAGATCCTTCTTTCGATCGACGAGGAACAGATAGCCGTCCTCGTCTTCGTACGCGACGTCCCCGGTACGGAACCACCCGTCGCGCACCGCTTCGGCCGTCGCCGCGTCGTCGTGCCAGTAGCCTCGGAAGACGTTGGGTCCACGGACGGCGATCTCGCCCGGGTCGCCGTCTTCCACGTCGTCGCCTTGTTCATCGAGCAGCCGGAGCTCGACATCGGGCAGCGGCTTGCCGATCGAGTCCGGCTTGGCCTCGGCGCCCATCGCGTTCGACGTCACGCCGGGCGACGTCTCGGTCAGCCCGTACCCTTCCCAGATCGTGATGCCGAGTCGCCGCTCGAAATCCTCGAGCACCGGCCCCGGAAGCGGCGCGGCCCCGGACACGGCAAGACGCACTTTGGAGAGATCGCGCTTCTCCACGTTCGGCGTCGACAGCCACGCGACGAACATCGGCGGTGCGCCGAAGATCACCGTGATGCCGTGACGTTCGATCGCGTCCAGCGACGCGACCGGGTCGAAGCGCTCTTGCAGCACGGCGGTCGCTCCGACTCGGAAGGTCAGCCCGAGGCTCACGTTCAGCGCATAGATGTGGAACATCGGTAGCACCAACAGAACGACGTCGGTTTCGGCTTCGCTCAGCAGCGGGACGCGATGCATCTGCTCGAGGTTGGCCATCAAGTTGCCGTGCGTCAGCATCGCGCCCTTGGGCTTGCCCGTCGTGCCGCTCGTATAGGGAAGGCACGCAAGGTCCTCCTCACCGATCGTCGCCGACGGCGGCGCCTCACCGCGGCCGATCATCTGATCCCAGCCCATCGTGCCGATCGGCGAGCCACCGCCGACCACCACGACGTGCTCGAGCATCGGAAGCGTCTCGCGCAACCCGTCCACCGCACGCAAGAACGGCTCCGCGACGACAACAGCGCGCGCCTCTGCATCGGCCAGGATGAACGAGACTTCGTCGGCGGTGTACATCGTGTTGAGAGGGACCATCACGCCACCGGCACGTTCGATCCCGAGATACGCATAGACGAAATGGGGGATGTTGTGCACGAGCACTCCCACCCGATCGCCCTTCCGGATACCGAGCGACGCGATGCCCGCAGCGGCCTGCTCGATCGACCGCTCGAGCTCGCCGTACGTGATGGGCTTGTCTTGAAAGATGAGCGCAGCCTTGTCCGGAAGGCGAGCAGCCGTCTCCTTGACGATGTCCGCGACGTTCATGCGCGCGCGCTCATGCTCCGAGGAACGCTCCGCGCGCGCTCAAAGCGTCCTGTACCGCGGCGACGTCCAGCGCCCGTAGCGAGGTCCTCTTTCGAGCAGCCATCGCACCGGCGATCCCCGCCGCTTCGCCCTGTGCCATCGACGGCGCGATGACCCGCGTCGATGCGAGCGCTTCGTGGGTCGCGCTGATACAGCGGCCGGCAACGAGCAGGTTGTCCACCCCCTGGACGAGCAACGACCGATACGGTACCTGGTAGTAGGCGCCTTCATCGAGCCAGACGTACTGGGTTTCCGTTCCGGCAACGTGGAACTCTTGCGGCCAGGCGCCGCACGCGATCGCATCGTCGAACCGCGCAGCACCGAGAACATCGTCACCCGTCAGCTCGTAGTCGCCGCGCGCGCGCCTCGTCTCTCGCACGCCGAGCTGGGTCGGCGTGTCGGCGAAGTACGCGTGCTCGAACCCCGGCATGTTCTCGATGAGGAAACGGCCGGCCTTCTCTGCCTCGGCCCGGCCGGCGATCTCCGCGGCCGTCGCCTCGAACGGGTCGGTCATGTCCGGGGAGTGCCCGTCAACCCCGATCCTGGTCATCGCTCCGTAGACCTCTCCCTTGCGCGGCGTCGGCAGCACCGCGCCTCCCGTCCGGGACAGCCCCCATTCGCGACCGGTCGTCTGGAGCAGCTCGTTCAGCTTGTCCAGCCCTGCCGCGTACGCCGCGGCGACGTCCACGTCCTGCATCAGGAATTGCATCGAGGGGAACTGCCGCTGGCCGGGTCCGCCGAGGTCGGTGGCGAGCCCGGCGTGATGAACGACGTCTGCATCGCCGCTCGCGTCGACGAACACCGAACCGGTCACTGCGAGCGGCCCCCGCTTCGAGCCGACGACGACCGCGTCGATCGTCGAGCCGGTGCGTGCAACGTCGGTGACCGAGCAGTGCAGCAACGGCGTGAGGTTCGGCTCACCGGTCACCAGCCGGTCGGCGAGGAACTTGTATGCCCAGGGGACGTAGAGGAAGACCGCTGTTTCTTTGAACGGCACCGGGCCACCACCGAGCCCAATCGCCGCGATGGCATCGGCCCACTCCCCCGCGAACCCGCGGCACACCCGATCGAAACCGTCCGGACTCTTGCGGTACAAACCGCAGATCGTTCCGACCCACGCTGCGGTGGCGTTCCCGCCGAAGAAGCCGTATCGCTCGATGAGCACCGTGCGGGCGCCGGCGCGCGCGGATGCGATGGCCGCCGCCAAGCCGGCCGACCCCCCGCCGACCACCACCACGTCGGCTTCGGCGACGACGTCGGCGTTCCGTTCTTTCACCCGGATCTGCTTCGCCATGACCGCGCGCAAGTCTACGAGCGGGCCGTGTCCGATTCATCCATGCATAGACAGAAACGCCTAGAAACTGGCCCACATTGCCCACTGATCGCGCTCAAGTCACCTCCCTGAGCGCCGATAGAACCACTGGAGATTGCAGGATAGGTGCGAGCCTGAACTGCAGGCCTGTTTCCACGACAAAGGCAAACCCGCCGCAAGGCGGGGACGCAAAGCCACGGGACCTTCCGCAGGGGTCAGCCGGGTTGCCGAAGGAGACGACGGAACGCATCGCCCGTCGATCCAAGGCGTCAAAGCCGTGGAGAGGCGGGCTTGTTGTTTCAGGCCCTGAACCAAGGGGCCGAACATGGGAAAGCGATTCGTTTCCGGGACGCTGCTTGTCTCGATGATGATCGCAGGGATCGTCACGATCTCTGCAGGAACAGCTTCCGCATCCACAGCGAGTGACGAGTCTCGCTTCGTTTCTTTGATCAACTACGAGCGCACGACCGACACGAAGTCGTGGTCGTGTGGCCGGGCCGGCGGCCTCAACTCCCTCGCGGTTTACAGCGATCTGGTGGCGGTTGCGCGCAAGCACAGCCAGCAGATGGCGGCGAAGGGCACGATCTGGCACGACTCGAGCACGTGGAACTCCGTCAGCGGCTGGAGCGAGTACGGCGAGAACGTCGGCATGGGTCCGAGCAACATGACCGACCCGGTCGGGAACCTCCACACCGCCTTCATGAACTCTTCCGAACACTGCCAGAACATCCTCTGGTCGCACACCAACCCGACGTTCAACCAGGTTGGGGTCGGCGTCGTCATCTCGAACAACACGATGTACGTGACGGAGATCTTCGTGCGGCGCGGCTCGAGCTCGACCTCGACCACGTACCACCGCAGCACGACGACTCGACGCACGACGACGACGGCGCGGCGCACGACGACCTACCACCCGGTTGCCTCGGTGACCCACACCGCGCAAGCGGCAGCGAAGCCGAAGCCGAAGCCGCTCGCGCCTCCGCCGGTCGCGACCCCGCAAACGGTGGCGCTCCTGGTGCAGATGATGGGCATGGATTCCGACAACGTCGATCCAGCGACGGGAGCTGCTGCAGCGTCTTAAGGGGAGTCTCCGCCTCACGGCGGAACGAGACCCATCTCCGCGCCCCGGGGCTTCGGCCCCGGGGCCGGCCCCCTTTCGGGGTCGAATTAACATTCTCGTCGCGCGCGCATCCTGCGTCCTCTGTAGCATCTGTCGTGAGGGGACGCCATGCCGAAGCATCCACAACTTCTTTGTTCCACTGGGCCGTTCTACATGATGCCGATCGGCCAAGTCTTCGAGTCCTTCTCTCGCTCGGGCTTCAACGGCGCAGAAGTGATGGTGACGAGCGAAAAGGCCTCGCAGGATCCCGTCGCTCTCAACGCCCTCGCAGAGGACTTCGGCGTTCGCATCCCCGCGATCCACGCTCCATTCCTCCTCCTCACGCGCACGGTCTTCACAACCGATCCGCTCGAGAAGATCAAGCGTTCGACCGATGTCGCGCACGGGTGCGGCGCCTCCCTCGTCGTCGTCCACCCCGCGTACCGGTGGCAGTTCGGCTACAACTCCTGGCTCGAGAAGGACATAACCGAGTTCAACAGCAGCGAGGGGCTCACGGTTGCCGTCGAGAACATGTTCCCCGTCTGGGTCCGCGGCCGAGGCTTCACGTTCCACCGGTCGCTCGGCGTCGAAGACATGAAGAAGTTCCCGGCGATCACCCTGGACACGAGCCACCTCGCGGTCAGCGGGATCGACATCATCCGGGCATTCGAAGAGCTCCAGGACCGCATCGTCCACATCCACCTTTCGAACAACCTCGGGACCGGGCGGGACACCCACTCCCCCTTGACCCAGGGCGTGCTCCCGATCGGGTCCCTGCTCAAGCGCATCGCCGCGGCCGGCTACACGGGAACGATCACGCTGGAGCTCGACGTCCGGGAGTGGGCGAGCAAGCCGGCCCAGCTCGCGTCGGTTTTGCGCGAACAGCGCGAGTTCTGCCTCGATCGCCTCGGGGCCCCGACCGGGGCCTAGCCCCCGGGAGCTAGAGATCCCTCAAGTCTTGGGGTTTGGGTGCCGAACCCCTAAACGTCACCTGTGTCCGTTACGGGCGGGCACGGACGCGTCTGGGTGAGAGAGATCGAGGACACAGTGGCCATCCGGGTTCTGATCGTGGACGACACAGATCATGTGCGGAACATGCTGTCGCACATGCTGACGCTCGACGGGTTCGATGTCGTCGGCGCGACCGGTGGCGCGTCCGAAGCGATCGGTGCGCTTGGGCAAGCGGCACCCGACATCGTGATCATGGATCTCAAGATGCCGATCATGGACGGCATCGCCGCCACCCGCGTGATCCGTCAGGATCACCCCACGCTTCCGATCGTTCTGTACACAGCGTACCTCGACGACGCGATCGCGGAGCGCGCGCGCGAAGCGGGCGTGACCGCGTGCATCGGAAAAGTGGAGGGCATCGCCTCGCTCGAGCGCGAGATCTCCGCGCTTTGCCTGGAGCTCGTCGAGCACTAACGGTCTGAGAACCTCGAAGGGCGAGCACACGGTGCTCGCCCTTCACGTTGCAAAACCTGTCGTCGCGCGTAAAAAGAATTCGCGTCAGACGTTTTCGTTCTGCAGGTCCGCGCAGTTGCCAGGCTCGTCATCCCTCGCCCGTGTCCGGCGGGCTTCATACCTGGAGCCACAACACTTTCGGTCGCGAGTCCTCGATTGCATAACTACCCCGGAGGCTGTTTGGTTACCTTCCGCAGGTCGGAGCCTGGTCTCCATCTGCCGGTTTGTCCGCGACCGGGTATCACTCGCCGGCTGCTCGTACCTCCGGGATGAACACAGGAGGGAGGTCGATGAGCGTCGTGGAGGGGCTCCCACCGACCTCTGCGCGCGCCATAGAGAGCGCATCCTCAAGGCTCGGCGCCCACGAGAAGCCCATCCGCTCGACCGGATCGGGATCTTTGCCGCCGCAGAAGATGACCCGCCCGAGATGGCGCCGGGCGAACGCGGTTTGGCCCCAGAGGAACAGCGGATGGGCGCCGTGGAACGAGAATTGGTAGCGGTACGCGTACACGTACTCCGGCCGGTGGGCGAAGTCTTCGGCGTGCTCGTCCCAGATAGCGAAGGGGTCAGTGGTTCGCGGAAGGATCTCGTGGAAGAGCTCCGGGTACGAGCGATGGTGCCGCTCGAAGCCTTGGTCGACGGGATTCACGAAGATCGCGACACCACCTTCGCGAACGATCGGCCGGCGCGTGTACAAGCCGAACGTGTAGGAGCAGGCGAGGTTCGCAACGAGGATCGGATTGATCTTCGAATGCGCGGAGTACGGATCGCGGTTCGGCAGCCCCCAGATCCCGATGTCGCTCTGTCCGTCGACGACGGCCGATTGCTGGCGCCGCAAGATCTCCAGCGTCGTCCGATGAACCTCGGCGGGGTGACCGGCGTTGACCGCCGCGATGCGCCCCGGGATCTCGTTGGTGGCCACCGTTTCGACAGAAAAGAGGCGCTTTCCGGTGCGCGCAAGCTTCGCGTCGACGACCGCACCCATCTCTGCGAGCAGCTTCTGGAACGCGCTGCGCTCCGGATCCATGATCGAGTGCCCGCGCGCGAACGGGAATGGCCGATGGTGATGCCGGATGGATCGGAACGACGAAAGCCCGACGACGATCGACTTCCATCCGCCGTTCATCGGTGACGGCGTGCAGTTCACGTAGATCAGCTGATCCGATTCGGTGACGGCCCTGTTCAGCTCGACTTCGAAGCCTCGTTCGGTCTCGCCGAGGTACACGAGCTGTTCCGGATCGCACGCGTCATGGTTCATCAGGCGCTGGGGCGGTAGCAGCGAAAGCACCGGACCGAGCGCCGACGCGAGCTCCGTGCGCGTCCACTTCCGGTGCAACGCGTTGGCGACCAGCAGGCGCACGTCCTCGGGACGCACGCCGGCGAGTGAAAGCTGCTCGAGAAGGATCGGGATGATGAGGCCGCGGAAGTCGGGGGCGGCCATCGGCACGACCGGGATCGTGAGATCGTCGAACGCGATCGTGACCTTCGAACCCGGCCCGACGAGGGACCGAAGCGGCTGCTGGCCGATCGGCTCTTCGAGCGCCCGATAGACGGCCGCCTCCGGATCGTCGAGCGCCGGGAGGGAGGGCGGAGCTCGGAGAACCCTCGTCTCATCAGGCAGGACGGCGGTTATCGAGCCGTCCCCGCACCAGATATTCCGCTCCATCGGGAGAAGGATACGTGTCCTTCCAACCCTTTCGTTGGGACTTGCGTCCCTTTACCGCGTTGTTCGAGCGGCCCTATCCTGGCCCCCACACAAGTCACCATGCGAAGAGGCACTGCACTCCTGCTGACGGGGCTCCTCCTGATTCTCGTCACGGCCGTAGTCCTCCAGTTGGTGGTCCGACGGTGAAAGTGACTATGGCTCTGAGGCACGAACGGGCTATCAAAGACGCGGCGGCGCGGGTCGATACCGCGAGCGTAGCCATGGCCATCAGACCCGTTCCTTCCGAGCTTCCGATCGGCGGCGCCGTCGGTGAGGATGACGTCATCGCACTGGTCGACCGCGCGCGCGACGGCGAGCCCGACGCGTTCGCCTCTCTCTACGACCGCTACGTCGACCGCGTCTATCGCTTCGTGTTGTATCGCGTGAGTGGAGACACCGCGCTCGCCGAGGACATCACCTCGGAAGTGTTCGTGCGCGCGCTCCGCAAGATCAAAGGCTTCACGTGGCAGGGACGAGACGTCGGTGCGTGGTTCGTTACGATCGCTCGGAACCTCGTGCTCGATCATTTCAAGTCCGGTCGCTTCCGCCTCGAGGTCATCGGGGCCGATCCGGGTCAATCGACGCGCGAAGGTGTTGTGGATCCCGAGGACGCCGCGTTGTCGCGGGTTTCACAAGCGGACCTGTACCGCGCGATCCAGCAGCTCGGGAACGAGCAGCAAGAAGTCATCTACTGGCGCTTCCTGCAGGGATACTCCGTCGCAGAAGCCGCCGCAGCCATGGACAAGAGCGAAGGCGCCATCAAGGCACTTCAGTACAGAGCGGTAAAAGCCCTGTACAAGCTCGTTGTCGTGGATGATGACTAGTCCGTTCGAATCACCTGAAAAACCACCCCTTGGACTTCCATCACCAAACCGGGCGATGCGTCGTTGTCCACGGTGAGAGACCATGCCCAGCCGACGGCCCACGGACAAGGAATTTAGCGACCTCCTCGAGGGAAAGCTCGCGGAGGCTTCGCCCGAGCTGGAGCGTCTCCGGAAGCTCGCAAGCGCGCTCGAACCCGCCGAGCGGCCCTCCCCGTCACCCCAGTTCCGCGCACGCCTCCGCAACGAACTCCTGGCCGCCGCCTCGGTATCCGATGAGGACACATTCGCCGCCCTCCTCGAGGGATTGGAGATCGAAGCGCCGAGCGAGGTCGGCGCGCTCGTCGCCGTGGCCGCTGCGCTGCAACCGGCCCGGCTTCCGGTGCCCGACCCGTCGTTCCGGTACCAGCTGCGCAACGAGCTGGTCGACATCGCGTCCGGCCGCCGCTCCTTCGGGGCCCGCGCGCGCGACCGCTTCGTCGCGATCAATGAGCGGATGCGCCGTAACTTGCGCGTCGTGGTGTCGACGGGACTCGCGGCAGCGATCTTGGCCGGCGGCGGCGCGACCTTTGCCGCCGCGTCCAACGCGTTGCCGGGCGATGCGCTGTACCCGGTGAAGCTGTTCCGCGAAGCCGCACAGCTCGCCGTGTCTTCCGGAGAGTCTGAAGGACTCAAGAGACTTCAGTTCGCACGCACGCGCCTCCGCGAGATCAAAGGCCTCGAAGCGCGCGGCTCGAAGAACGCCGACCTGTACATCGCCACGCTCGACCGGATGGATTCCTTGACCCAGACGGGGAGCACGCTCTTGATCGACGCGGTCCGCTCCGGTGCCGCGCCGGCGATCTTGAAACGGGTCGGCGGTTTCACGTCGGTGCAGCAGCAGGATCTGCAAGCGCTCATCCCGAGCTTGCCTGCGGGTGCGATCCCCGCTGCGCGCGACTCGCTCGTCGTCCTGCAGCTGGTAAGCCGCACGGTCAACAGCGTGCTGAGCTACTGCCCGTGCAATCCACCGTCGAACCCGCTCATCCCTCAGGCTGGAGCCGGGACATCGTCCAACCAAGCCGTGCAATGCACGTGCAACCAGACGAGCAGCGTGTCCGGTCAGCAGGCTCCGAACGGCACGAACAACGGAGGGACGGCGACCGGCGGGAACGGCAACACGACGCGAGGGCAAGAGCCGCAGGCTCCGCAGACGAGCCCGAGCTCGCCGGTCGATCAGCTGGTGCCCGACGTCCCCGGAACGAATGTGGACAATGAAGTAGAGGGTCTCATCGATCAGCTGCTTCAGGCGCCGCCGACTCCACTGCCGACGACCCAGCCGCCGCCGCTTCTGCCGACCCAGCTTCCCGCTCCATCGCTGTCGGCGCTCCCGTAAGAAAACGGCCGGCGCGCACGCCGCGTATCACCCGAAAACAGGCATCGCCAGCGTTGCTTTCTGACGAGATGAATCGTTACACGAACGAACATCACCGCTTCGCAACGGCCAGGACGAAGACCCGTTCGATTTGTCCCGGAGCGTCCGCGAAGAATCTGAAGGAACTTTGTCTTTCCGAACGAATACGCACAGGCAGTACAGCCGACGGCTTTGGGGCCAAGGGGGCAAGTCATGAAGGTTAGGAACAGCATTCGCCGGTCGGCGGCAGTTCTTGCCGTCGCCGTTGCTACGTTCGTAGCGGCGGGCTCGGGTGCGCAGGCTGCACCGACGATCCCCGACACTCTGAACGGCATCGCGGACGCGCAGGCGCTTCACCTCAAGCTGGCGCTTCCCACCCTGGCGGGCCTGCAGAACACGCTCAGCGGCGTGCTCGGCGTCCCGACCTCTGCACTTCCTGCGCTTCCGGCACAGGTAACGAGCCTGCTCAACACCGTGAGCAACCTCGACGAAGTCATCTCGCTTAACCACGGCGAAGTCATGCACGGGGTCACGAAGGCCGTCGACCACGCGCTCGGTTTCGCCAACCCCTTGACGGGGACGTTGGACCCGCTCCTGAAGACGCTCGGCGTCAACTCGACGGCGGTCACGTCCGGGTGCACGCAGAACGCCGGCTGCACCAGCTCGAACCCGCTCCCGAGCCAGCTCCAGAACGGCCTTAACATCACGCTCCCGGCCGGCCTCGGCGATATCAAGATCGCCGGCGCGCAGTCGATCACGAAGAACCTCCTCGACACGCAGAACCTGACCGGTCTGGTCAACGTGAAGCTCGGTCTGTCCGGCCTCTTCGGTCAAGTGCCGCAGCTCGCTGCAGTCAAGACCGCGATCCAGCAGCTCACGGACCAGCTGAACACGCAGGTCATCAGCCAGGTGAACAACGCGCTGGCGCCGGTCATCACGCAACTCCAGAACACGATCTCGCAGACGCCCCTCGCACCGGTTCAGGACGAGCTCAACAAGCTCGTCACGCTGAAGGGCATCATCAACGCGATCCCCGACCTGACGCAGGCAGACCTGTCGGTGCTGACCGCCGGCGCGAACGTGGTCAAGAGCGTCGGCGCCAGCGGCAAGACCGGCGTCCTATCGACGAGCAACTCTCAGATCGCGAACCTCGACATCCTCAAGCTCGGCAGCGGCAAGGGCTGGGCGCACATCGACGCGATCTCGTTGCTGACCAAGGCATTCGCCGACGGCGTCAAGAGCGACGCGATCGCTGAGGCGAAGAGCAACGCGACCGGTGGAGACATCGGCGGCCTGCTCGGCCTGCACATCTCGAACGCGGATCTCGCCGACCTGCTCAACGGCACGGCGCTCTCGAAGACCCTCACGGGTGTGCTGCAGAAGGCCGGCGTCCCGGCGGATCAGGTCAGCCAGCTGACCGGTGCAGTCAACATGCTCTACAAGATCGCCGGCATCAGCGTCGAGAACGTCGGCACGAGCATCGTGAAGACCGCTTCCTTCGCTTCGGCCAAGGCCGGCACGTTGAGGATCACCGTTGCTCCGCAGATCCCGGTCCTGAGCGACCTGCTCGGCACGCTGACCGCAGGCACAGCTGCGGCCTCGGCGCTCAACCTGAACGCAGTGAAGTACGTGCCGTCCGGCATCGTGCTCTCGCTGGAGCTTCCGAACTCCTCGGCGGCATCGGGTGTCGGCGCCAAGGTTCTGGGCAAGACCTTCCCCGGTCCGAAGGCCCGCACCGGCGTCGGCACGCCGTTCGCGATCGCCTTCGTGCTCATCGGCGCAGCCGTCCTCGTGAAGCGGTTCGCACTGGCCAAGTAACACGGCAGACTCGAACGGGCGGCTCTAGGGGCCGCCCTTTCGCTTTGCCGTAGGAAGCTAGAAGAAGACGCTGCGGCGTGACATCAGGTTCTTGTACAGCGTCTGCTGGATCGCCTCGCGCACCTGGTCGGTGAGGTTGAACACGAACATCGGGTCGAGCGCGGCGTCCGGCGTGAACGGCGCAGTCTGGATCGGCTCGCCGTACTCGATGATCCACTTGGACGGCAGCGGGATCGCTCCGAGCAATCCCAGCGCCGGGAACGTCGGCGTCAGAGGGAAATACGGGAATCCGAGCAGCCGCGCGAGCGGCTTCACGTTGTAGATCATCGGATAGATCTCTTCAGCGCCGACAATCGATACGGGGATCATCGGCGCACCGGTGCGGAGCGCGACCTCGACGAACCCGCCGCGCCCGAATCGCTGGAGCTTGTACCGCTCTCGGAACGGCTTGCCGATGCCTTTGTAGCCTTCGGGGAACACGCCGACGATCTCGCCCGCGTCGAGCAGCCGGGTCGAGTCTTCCGCGCACGCAAGCGTGTTGCCGCTCTTGCGCGCGATCTCACCGACGAACGGGAGCCGGAACGGCAGATCGGCGGCGAGCAGCCTGCAGTGTCTGCCGGTTCCCTCGTAGATCGCGAGCTTCATCATGAGCGCGTCCAGCGGCAGCGTGCCGGAGTGATTCGAGACCAGCAGAGCGGGGCCGCTCGCAGGGATGTTCTCGAGCCCACGCTGCTCCACGCGCCACCAGCGGTCGAAGAGCGGCCGGAGGATGGGCAGCAGCACGTTCTCGGTGAGGTCGGGGTCGAACCCGAAGTCGTCGACCGCGTACGCGCCCGTTACGCGTCGTCGCAAGAATGCGAGCGCGCGCTCCAGGTCCGCCTCGAATCGAGACGGTGCCGGCGTGGCAGCCCGTCCGGCCGTCGGCTCGTGACGCTTACAGTATCCGGACGCACCTGCGCGGTTCCGACACGGACGTCCGTCCGCGGTGCGACCGCGGCACAGCTGCGGGTCGGCGCGGCGACCGTCTTGGATCCGGATGACTTCCGCTCCTGCCATCGTCTACACCTTCGCCGCGTCCGGCGCGCTCCGCCTGCGGCTGAGTCGCGCC
>Ga0209474_10003318_pt1 | contig 14173 bp, 14 predicted proteins | sample GraSoiAngelo_145_FD_185902 | JGI IMG/M metagenome (GOLD analysis project Ga0209474, IMG submission 185902) | Grasslands soil microbial communities from the Angelo Coastal Reserve, California, USA - 14_1009_05_20cm (SPAdes) (version 2) | ecosystem: Environmental > Terrestrial > Soil > Grasslands...
TCACTTTCGATCCACTTAACGAGGATGAGTTGACCGCGCGATTATTGGATATGGCGTCGCAGTCGGACCACGATTTGGAGCGCTTGCGGGAAGCGAGTCGCAGAATTGCGGCGCGCTTTGGACCGGAACTTTTTGGCAAGGGCTTGGAACAGGCTGCCAGCATGGCGATGCAGCTTAAGCGAAAAAAGTTTGGAGTAATCGACCGGGCGCTGGTATTCGCGGCAGCAAGATATGGACGATGAGATGAACGATCCGGTCGCTGCCTATTTCGACAAACTCCCGCAGACTCACAAACGCCAGTTCGCGCGAAGCGCTTCCGGCGCGAGCTTCAATTTTCAAATGCGGCTAAGACTGGCATGTGAATTGGCTGGCGGGTCGGCGGGACGATTGCTCGACTGCGCGGCGGGCACGGGCGAAATCACCTGCGCGTTACTAAAGTCCGGCAGGTTTTCTCATGCAACCCTGGTGGATATTTCGCCGGCGATGTTGCGAAGCGCAAAGGAACTCCTCAGCGCGCAAATCACCAACACACAGCTCGAATTCGCTCATTCGGACGTGTTTAACTTCAAGCCTTCTGATTCTCATTTCGATCTCGTTCTCTGCCTGGGCTTAATTGCCCATGTCGGCCGGCTGGAGATCTTACTGCGACATTTGAAATCGATGCTGACGCCGGGCGGGCGAATCATTTTGCAGACAACACTTACCGATCATGTTGGTACACGGGTTGTGCGCGCACTCACTGCGCGGCGCGAGCTAGCGCAGCGCGGGTACGGCATTTCCTGGTTTTCACAACGCGATATCGCCAGCGCGTGCGATCGCACGGGGCTCCGCGTGTTGGAGATGCGGCGGCACAGCCTGGGTATCCCGCTTGGCGACCGGCTCTGGTCGTGGGCGAATTTTCAACTGGAAAAGCGCCTGCAAAGGTGGGCCAGCCGCCATGGCGGATGCGATTTATCTGCTCGCACCAATTGCGGCTTAGCACGTGAAAATCGGTTTCGTTGTCAGCAGCATTTCGCGCGAAGCGGGAGGACTTTTTCAGAGCGTGCGCGGACTGGCCAAGGCGGTGACGGGCGCGAGTGCGAGCGCGCGCGTTTTTGGTATCAGCGACGAACAGAGTGCCGTTGATTTGCAGGACTGGCAGCCTCTTTGTGTTCAGACGTTTCAGCCACAATGGCGCGCGTGGGGTTACTCGAATCAACTTGTGCCTGCCATGGTCGGCGCTGATCTCGACATTCTGTCCACCCACGGGTTGTGGAAATATTGTTCCGTTGCTTCGCTGCGATGGCATCGCCGGACGGCTCGGCCGTATATCGTTCATCCCCATGGCATGCTGGAATCATGGGCATTGCAAAATGCGAAGTGGAAAAAAAGAACCGCCGCGCTGCTTTATGAGAATCAGCATTTGCGCGTCGCGGCGTGCCTGCGGGCGCTATGCGAAGCCGAAGCGCAATCGATCCGCGCCTACCGATTGCGCAACCCGATTTGCGTCATTCCTAATGGCGTTGATTTACCCGATCTGAGCGAGACGCCGACGCTGCAGGCTCAGGCATTTGCTGAAGGCCGAAAAGTCCTCCTTTATCTGGGCAGACTTCACCCGAAGAAAAACGTGGCGAATCTGATTCGCGCATGGAAACAAATTCTCAATTCGCATCCTTCGACCAGGTCTTCCTGGGTCCTGGCTATCGCAGGCTGGTCCCAAGGCGGATATGAGCGGAAGCTCAAGCATCTTGCAGGAGATCTCGACACGGCTGCCACTCCAGAACTCGCCTCTATTGCATTTCTCGGTCCGCGATTCGGCAGGGAAAAAAATGAATGTTATCACGCGTGCGCCGCATTCATCATGCCGTCGTTGAGTGAAGGTCTGCCAATGACGGTGCTGGAAGCATGGGCCTATGCGAAGCCGGTGCTGATGACACCCGAGTGCAATTTGACCGAGGGGTTCGCTGCCGGAGCGGCATTGCAAATTGGGACGGGCCCGGAGGAGATTGCGGCGGGTCTAAAGCAACTAATCGAAATGAGTGATGACGATCGACGAGCAATGGGCAATCGTGGTCGCAATCTGGTGGCGACAACATTTTCATGGCCTCGAATTAGCGAACAAATGCGCTCGGTTTATGAGTGGGCGCTCGGCGGCGGTCCAACGCCGGAAGTGATCGTAAAGTGAGCAGGAAATAGCGGTTTAAAGGAGAAGCATGCTGGACGTTGAAAAAAATCGTCGCGTCAGGAAATACTCAACTGGCGAGATCATCCGAAGGGTGCTGTGGATGTTCGCCCAGCCGCTTTTCCGGTTCAGCCCTAGGCCGTGTTTCGGCTGGAGGCGATTTCTGCTTCGCTGTTTCGGAGCCAGGGTTGGTCGCAATGTTCATGTGTATCCTTCCGCGACGATTTATTTTCCATGGAACCTCGAGGCCGGAGACGAAAGCGCCATCGCCGAGCATGCATTCATTTACAATCTCGGCCGCGTGACACTGGGGCCGCGCGCTACGATCTCGCACCGCGCGCATCTTTGCGCAGGAACACATGATCATACTAAGGCGGATTTTCCGTTGCTACGTCCGCCGATTACGATTGGCCCCGAGGCGTGGATCTGTGCCGATGCGTTCGTTGGGCCGGGTGTGACCATCGGCGAAGGAGCAGTCGTTGGGGCGAGAGCAGTCGCGATGAAAGACGTGAGACCGTGGAGCATCGTGATCGGAAACCCAGCGCGCGAAGCGAAAAAACGCGAGATTACTCAATGAGCGAGCGATCGGAAGCGCGGGCGCCCTTGTCGGTGCTTGTCCCGGTTAAGAATGAAGGTGCGAATCTGCGGGACTGCCTTGCCAGCGTCTCGTTCGCAGAAGAAATCGTTGTAGTTGATTCGGCGAGCACAGATGGAACGCTAGCGATTGCCAAGGCGGCGGGAGCTCGCGTCGTGCAGTTCGTTTGGAACGGAAGCTTCCCACGAAAGAAGAACTGGGCTTTGGAAAATATCCCCTGGCAACATGAATGGGTGCTCATCGTGGATGCCGACGAACGTGTCACACCCCAGTTAGAACGCGAAATCCGAGAAGCGATTCGGCGTACCGATGTGGACGGATTTTATCTTAACCGGCGCTTCTGGTTTCTGGACGGTTGGATAAACCACTGCGGTTATTTTCCGAGTTGGAATCTGCGCCTGTTCCGGCATCGGCTGGGTCGGTATGAACAGATCGAAATCGAGGACAACGTTCTCTCAGGAGATAACGAGGTGCATGAGCACGTAATGCTCAATGGCCTAGCCGAATATTTGTCCGCCCCGATGGAGCACTACGCCTTTCCCGATATTGCCACTTTCGTCGAGAAGCATAACCGCTATTCCACTTGGGAAGCGGCGGCGTCCGGAAAGCTGCATGAGCGAGAAGGCGAAAAGACATTGCGAGCGACACCCTTCGGCACCCCTGTAGAGCGCAAGCGCTGGCTAAAGAAACTCGCAACGAGAACGCCATTCCGTCCGAGCTTACGATTCCTTTATCATTACGTTTGGAAGCAGGGTTTTCGCGATGGCTACCGTGGATGGATGCTCTGCCGGCTGCTCGCCTGGTACGAGCGCATGATCCTGCTGAAGCAGCGTGAAGCGACGGCGCGGTCGGGTGTCTCCAGTCATTCAATTACGCAGCGCTAGATTCATCAGAATGCCCATTCGCCCCTGGCAAATAGAACAGCGAATAATGCGAAAAACAGCAGCGACCACACGGTGAGAGCGCCGAACCAAAAGCGGTTCCTGCCAAGCAGCGCAAAGAGGATAAATATTGGGAACATCGTGAGAGTGTAGCGCGGCACGCTCTGCAAAAAGTTAACAGCCGTGAAGAGGAGCCACGTCCCAGTCATCCACACGGCGTAAACCGGCCGAAGTTTGATCCAGCTAATGAGCATACAGACGAAGCCCAGCGCCACGAATTGCAACTCCTGCGCGCCGACCATTTCTGCTTCATTTGGTGTGAGGTAGTGTGCCGAGATCGCGTGGCGAATTCCCACGGAAGGCAAGGCAAACCACTGTTTGAATGATATTTTTCGCGTTTGCAGGAAGGCCAACGCATCTCCGCTGACGTGCCAGTTAATTAGCAGATATACTGCAAAACCAAGAGGCACGACGGCGATCCAAAGCCATCGCCACTTCCAACGCCGCGTGCTGCAGTATTGCTGCGTAGCTTCGATGGCGAGCGCGGGCACGAGAATGGCGCCCGTCCCACGCGTCATCCAACAAAACGCTCCCAGCAGTCCTGCCAACCACCATCGCTCGATGCGTGCGGCCAAGATGGAAGCCAACGCCAGAGCGAGAAATAAGCTTTCACTATATCCAATATGAAGAAAATATGCCGTCGGAAAAATGAGAAAGAACCATACGCTCCGCATCGCGACACTGGTCGGGTAATCAAGCTGAACAAGTCTTCGCAACAGGATCGCTGCGACAACGGAAGCGATACCAGAGACGATGAGGGCCGCAGCAAGATAACTTCCGCCGATAGAAGCAACCAAACGGATCGACCATGGAAACAGTGGATAAAAGGCGATGGAGCCGTCCTCTCCGCTGTAACCAAATTCTGCGATTTTCTGGTAATACCCGAAGTCCCACTGGTCCCATATCTGAAGCCATTGTTGTGGGCTTGGTTCATATCTATCCCCAAACATGGGGTAGCTCTTCACACCGATCAGGAACAGCAGTAGCTTGATAGCCATCACCCAGCCGACCACGATCCAGTCCTGTCTTGGCAACAAAGAAACGATTCGTCGCAAATCTACACGCCTGCTTTCGCCCAGGGCTACGGCCCGGCAAGCCCTTCGACCAGGATCATGTTTGTCCTCGCGGTGCGGTGCCGCATTTGGCGGGGTTCGCGATATTCTTCGCAATTCAGCCAGTCTTTAGCGTGCTGCGTTGAATCGAATTGAAGCACCACGATGCGCTTCGGCTTCCAATCGCCTTCGAGCACCTCGGTCCTACCGCCGCGGACGACATACTTCCCTCCGTACTTTTCAACCGTCGCGCCGGCGAGGTTTTTGTATTCTTCGTAGCCGGCCGGATCGACAATGTCGATTTCAACGATGACGTATACAGGCATTGCGTCAGCCTCCGTTGCGGTCTTTCGCGGCTAACTCCGGAATTTTTTTCCGGCGCCGCAATCGCAACCAGTTGTTCCAAGTCTTGCGGAGGCTATCGCGCGGGGTCTGGTATTTTTGATTCAGCTCGTTGCTCTTCAGGATTTGCGCGAGAATTCCTTTCACCGAAAAATCATCGGTATTTACGATGGTGTAAGCTGTCCCGACGGCGGCGGCATGATGCGCGTCGCTGGCTGCCGTCATGGGCAAACCACGAATCTGCGCGTACTTGAAAGCGTAACGGTTGTAGCGGCGAAGTGTGGTTGCCGCGTTGAAAACCTCGATCGCATCCACCGGCAGCGTTTCCAAAGTGGAAAAACGGATACCGGCACGGAACAAATCATATGGATGCGGAGGAATGGCGAGACCGCCACGTTCATGAATGATGTCGCAAACTTCGCGGGCCGGTTTTCCTTTCAGGTAAGGCAACTCCGCTCCGATGCAGAGTAGATGACCGTCAGCGGTCGTGACCTCGACCCCCGGGAGAACGAGAAAATCATTGACCGGCAATCCATCCAGCCGCATCAGGCCTTTCTCGAGAAGATAATTCACCGCGTCGCACGTGTTGTGATCGGTGATGGCGATGCCGTTCAGACCTTTGGCGCGCGCGGCCGCAATCAAGTCTTCCGGGCTGGAAACACCGTCTCCCGAAAAAAACGAATGCGTGTGCAGGTCAATGTTAAACGGCATTGCGAGAGGCTATGGCCATTGCTTTCCGAATTGCTACACGAGCTCTTCAACAAGAACGCCTGCTTCGGCTTCGGGTTCCTTCTGAATCCGATTGAATTGGTGATCGTATAATCGGCGATAGTAGCCGGATTTTTCGAGCAGCTCGGCGTGCGTCCCGATCTCCTTAACCCGGCCGGAATCCATCACAATAATTTGATCGGCGGATAGAATGGTGGAGAGACGGTGAGCGATGGCGATCACGGTGCGTCCAGCGGCCAGTTTGGCCAGGGCCTGTTGAATTTGCTGTTCTGATTCGGAATCGAGCGATGACGTGGCTTCGTCGAGCAAAAGAATTGGCGCGTTTTTCAGAATAGCGCGCGCGATGGCGAGGCGTTGCTGCTGGCCGCCGGAGAGAAGACATCCTTTGTCGCCAATCACTGTCTGGTAACCGTTTGGCTGCGCCATAATGAAGTCGTGCGCGTAGGCAGCTCTTGCGGCTTCGTAAATTTCTTCAGGCGTAGCGTCCAGCCGGCCAAACTGGATATTCTTGAAGATCGTGTCGTGGAACAAAAATGTCTCTTGGGTGACAAGCCCCATCTGTTCGCGCAAGGATTTTTGCGTTACTGAGCGCAGATCTCTGCCATCGATTTTTACAGCGCCGGCGGTCGGGTCGTACAGGCGCAGGATCAGTGAGAGAATGGTGCTTTTGCCCGCGCCGCTGGCGCCGACCAGAGCATGGGTTGTCCCCGGTTCGAAATGCAAGTTCAGATTGCGGATGGCATCTATGGCGGTGTTTACATAGCGGAAGGTTACATTTTCAAAATCAATTCGACCCTGTGAAGAATTCATCGCCTGAGCGTCTGGCGCGTCCTGCACCGCAGGCTGTGAATCGAGAATCGAGAAAATCGCCGCCGTTGCTGCGATCGATTGCTGCATCACCATTTGGATCTTGCTGAGCGTCTTGATGGGGTCGTAGAGAATGAAAATTCCTGAGATCAGTCCAAAAAATCGGCCGACACTCAGGTTCGCGGCGTAAACATAAAACAACGCTATTCCCACACCGATCGCAGCGATCGTCTCCACCAGCGGGCTGACTGCCTCCATTGATCTTACGATGCGCATCATCTGCGAGAACTGAAGTTGATTGCTGCGTTTGAACTCCTTTTCCTGGTATCCTTCACGCGCAAACGACTTGATCACGCGAATGCCGGCGAACGTCTCCTGCATCGTCACGACCATTTCGCCCATGCCTTCAAACTGACCTTGCGCCGCCTTTCGCGCGCGCCGCCCATAAATGCGAAGTGGCAGCAAACAGGCCGGGAAAAGAATCAGGGTGACCACCGTGAACTTCCAATCCATCAGGAGAAGAACGATGATTGCGCCTATAATCGACACTGGTTGCTTGAAGATATCGCTACCGACGGCAATTAAAGCGGTTTGCACTACGCGGGTATCATTGGTGATTCGTGATATCAGAAAACCGGACCGCATCTTATTGAAGAAGTCCATGGAATGGCGAACCATCTTGCTGAAAAGCTGGGCGCGGATATCGGTGACGACCTTGTTGCTCACCCACTGCATGCAATAGGTGCTTCCATAGGAACAGAGACTGCGCACTGTCATGATCGCCGGAATGGCGAGACAGATCAGAACAATCGAATTAATCTTTGGGCCCGTATCCAGGACGTGGAGGTTTGAGCGTATGGCCCCTGGATTGGGAGCGGCGCCCTGGAAAGCAGTGCTAGTGACGCGCGCAATGGCCAACGGTAAAAGTGAAGTGACGCCGCCGTAGCCAAGACCGAGCGCCAGGCCGAGGATGAAACGCGCCTTATAGGGCCTGACGTAACTGTAGAGCCGCCGATACGAACCGGAAGCCGCGCGTAACGTTTCCCAGAATGACTGCTTGGTCCTAGCTGCCTTTGCGCCGCTCATGAGCTTTGCGCCGCCGCACGAAGCGACAGCAGCGAATCCATAGCACTAATCACCGCTTCCGTCGAGATTTGACTCATTGCAAAGCGCGGCTGCGCCGGCACAAACTCGGTGACTGGCGCGGCTGATTTTCCTTGTAAAATGAGTGCCGGACTCTCTCGGGGGCGCCAATGGAATGGATTAGTCGGCCCAAACAGCGCTACCTGCGGCGTACGGGTCGCCGCCGCCAGATGCATGGGAGCGGAATCGACCGTCACAAGAAGCCGCGCATGGCTAATCAATGCGGCCAGTGTTAGCACATTTGTCTTGCCAGAGAGATCGATGATTTGTTGCACCTTGTTTTTGATTGCCGCGATATGCGCTTGCTCGTTCAGCGATGATCCACTGGTCAGGACAAGATCGATATCGTTGTTTCGACCGAAGTGGTCGATGACCTCCGCCCAGCGCTCGGGCTCCCAGAGTTTTTCCCGGCGGGCCGAGCCGGGATGCAAAATGACATAGGGCCTGGTGATTTTCCAATAGCGTCGCAGCGCGTCGCCTTTTTCGTGGGCCACTTGCGTCAGATGCAGATACGGGGCGCGGGAGGCAGCAGTTCGGACCCCGAGTGGCTCAAGTAATGCCAGATTGTAGTCGATAGTGTGCGTGTCCCTCATACGAACATTAACAAAATCAGTGTAGGCCCGCGCACGCATCTTCGACTGTTGGCGCACGCGATAAGACACCACGCGTCTTCGCGCGCCGGATAAGAGCGCCAGAAAAGCTGAGCGATCATTCCGTGTGAAATCGATGCAGTAGTCAAATCTGCTGGCTGCAACGGAAAAAAACAGAGCGAGGTCGCGCGTATTGCGTCGCGCCATCAAGGTACGATCGACATCTGCAACGGCTGGCAGCAGGTCAGCACATTCGCTCGAAACGACGATCGTCAGTTGTGCATCTGGAAAGCTTTCACGCAAAGCTGCGACGGCGGGCGTCGTCAAAATCAGGTCGCCGATGCGCCTGAGTTGCAGAAGGAGAATTTTCATGAGCTTCTAACTGTAGCGGCGGTCTGTGACCGCCGATTGCCATGTTTCGGTGGTCAGAGACCGCCGCTACAGAAATCACCGCGCCGTACGCATCGCGCTTGCATACGCGTCCAGCAATCGTGTCCGAAAATGGTCCCAGGTGAAATTTTCCACTACGCGACGTCTTGACGCGCTGCCCATCCGTTCAACGATTTCAGGATGTCGATACAAATGCTCCAGTGCCGTTGCGATGGCGCTGACATCCCCTGGCTTCACGATCATTCCCTCAATGCCATCGCGCACCACGTCGCCTGCCTCGCGCGTAGTGATTTGAGGCAACGCGCACGCCGCTGCCTCATATGTGACTTTGGCGCTCCCCTCCCATTGCGACGGAAAAACATGCACCGTGGCTTGGTTGAGATAATTCTCCGGATCGCGCACGAATCCGACGACGCGAATATTATCGCGCCAAAATTCCTTGAGATAGGGCTTCGCTTCATCGTGCACGAAACCAATCAACCAAAGCTCGGCATCGGGGAGATTGAGGCGGTGCCATGCTTCGAGCACATGTTGAACGCCCTTTCGCTTGATCAATGCGCCTGCAAAAACAGTGCGAAATTTTGCCGGCCGCGGCCCCGGCTTGAAGCGCTCCACGTCGACCCCGCGCGGCAAATAGAAGAGTTTTTCCTCCGGGAAGCCGCGCATACGAAAGGTCTCGGCAGCCGTTTCTGACAGGACGAGCAGAAAATCAGCGCGTTTGTACTCTTCGATAAAACGACTCCGATGGAGCAACAGTCTGGCTTTCCACTTTCGAAAACCCGATAGCTTGCCTCGCGATGCTGCAATTTTCGCCTGCTCGAATTTCTGTTTGCCGCCATCGCGATGCCAGGTTGGGACCTCCACGATCGAAGGGATGCGGCGTTGTTTTGCGATTTGGAGGGAGCGCAAACAGTCGCCCGACCAGCTATGAAACAGATCGTAACGTCCGGTTGCCAGATGCCGTGACGTGATCCAATCGAGATACTTTTTTTTGGCGCCGTAATAATAGGGCCGATCAAGAAAGGAAATGAGCCGTACCGGATGCCAGCGCAGCGAATGGATGAGCGAGCTGGGAATTTCGTTCTGCCGGTTGCCATAAGCGACTGCCTTGCCCAGGAATCCGCCGCGATACGAGGCGCGCAGGGTTTCAAATGCATCCGTATCCAGGCCGGAACCACCGATGCGAGCGAAAATCGAATAGAGCAAGCTCCTCGGTAAAGTGCGCGCCGCGAGTGCGGTGGAACGTGGTGGCGCAGGAGCGTTTAAGATTTCACCCGGCATCGGGTTAGAAGTATTCTGGCGAACGTGGAGCATGTAAAGTGCCCTGTTGTCATGTCGAGCGGAGTCGAGAGATCTCTAATTGTTTGGTCCATGCGTCGCTTCTGCCTAACCATCAAGAGATTTCTCCACTGCGCTTCGCTCCGGTCGAAATGACAAGAAGGTATGGAGAAGAAACTCCGACTCGCTTTTGTTCGGCGCGGCTATTCTCCGACCGGCGGAGCGGAAGCGTACTTGAAACGCCTCGCGCGTGGAGTCATCGAGGCCGGGCACAAGGTGCGACTGATCGCCACGAATGAGTGGCCGGAGGATCAATGGCCGCTTGGACCGATCACGCGCCTGCGTGCAGAATCCGTCATTGGGTTTGCGGATGAACTGGAACAAATCCGGCCGCAGCTCGACTGCGACGTTTTGTTGAGCCTTGAGCGTGTCTGGAGCTGCGACGTTTATCGCGCCGGCGATGGTGTCCATCGCGCCTGGCTCGCGCGCCGAAGAAGATTCGAGCTTCCCCTAAAGCAATTTGCCCGGGCTCTCAACCCCAAGCATCGCGACCTATTGCATTTGGAGGAGTCGCTTTTCGCCAGTCGCAAAGCTAGGCGAGTGATCGTTGCTTCACAAATGGTCAAGAAGGAGATCGTCGATCTTTATCGCTATCCTGCAGACAGAACCGACATCGTTCACAACGGCGTTCCGCTCGATAAATTCCGGTTCGATTCCGAGCTCCGGGAAAAATCGCGCGAAGATTTGGAACTGAAACCGGATCAAATTGCGCTGCTGTTTGCAGGCTCTGGCTGGGAACGCAAAGGGTTGCTGTTTGCAATCAAGGCGATGGCGCTCTGCAAGAACAGAAAAATGCGGTTGCTCGTTGCCGGCCGTGGAAATGCAGCGCTCTACAAGACGAGACGCTTGCGCTTTTGGCGCGAAGAACCGGTGCAATTTCTCGGCGAAGTTGCAGACCTCATGAGGATTTACGCGGCTGCGGACATCTTGATTTTGCCTACGATTTACGATCCATTTTCCAATGCCTGCCTGGAAGCCCTCGCCTGCGGATTGCCGGTAATCACGACGCGTTCCAACGGCTTCAGCGAAATCATCGAAGACAGCGTCCACGGATCAATTGTCGATCACGCAGGCGATCTGATTGGTTTGCGTGACGCGATTCGCTTTTGGTCCGATCCGTCGCGCCGAGCCGCAGCGCGGTCAGCGAACATTAGGCGAGCTTCGCAGTTCGACATTTCAAAAAACGTCGAGCAAACAATGGAGATTTTAACGCGCGTTGCGCTGTAGTGTCCGGCTCGTCCGCCGGAGCCTTGGCGAAGGAGGATGTCCTCAGCGGAGATCAGTTCGCCAGCGCAGCGTCCACGTCTGGGAAAATCTGAAATACCTGATCGAGCCGCGAGATTTCGAAAATCGAGCGCACAGTTTCCTGCAAACCAGCGAGCAAGAATTTGCCGCCGTAGGCTTCCACCTTTTGCATTGCTTGTATTAACGCCGCCAAACCCGCGCTATCGATGTAAGTCACATCGGAAAGATCGACCACCAAACGTCGCGGCTTTTTCTCGATCATGGCATTGAGCGACGCCGTGACAGAAGGTGAGACGTGTAGATCGATTTCGCCTTTGAGCGGCAACACGCTCGAACGATCTCTTCGCGCCGTCGGGCCAGATGTAGAAGCGTCTTTTTTCATTTCACCTTCCAATCGTCAATGGATCACCATCCGAGCGTATCGACAATGGTTTCCACATCTGAGAGATCATCGATCAAAAAATCCGGCTGATATTTCGCAAGTTCATCTCGGCTCCATGTGCCGGTAGCCACCGCAACAGTGCGCGCCCCAAGTGCTTTGCCGCAGGCAATATCGCGCGGCGTATCGCCAATGACATCGATCTCGGATGCGGCAAACTCGCGGCCGTGCTTCTCTTTTGCGCGCGCGCGAGCAAAACGCCCGAGCTGATTGCGGTCCTGGTGATCATCGGCAAAAGCGCCAAATTCGAAAAAGTGCCAGACACCGTAATGCTCGAGCTTTAGGCGCGCGCCGCGGGAAACGTTTCCAGTGAGAAGGGCAAGCACCAGATGCGGTCGCGACTTGAGCTGTTGGAGCAACCGGAGTACGCCAGGGAGCAGGTTGCCTTTTCGGCGCGGCAATTCCAACGACAGAAAGTGCACGTAACTATCCAGGAACGCGCTCACGTTTTCGTTGGTTACGGGAATTTTATGCTTGTTCAAGATGCTGAGGACGATGCCTGAATCGGTCATGCCGGCGATTTCGATGTCGTGCAGATCATCCATGATACCGAATCGCTCTTTGAAGGCGGATTTGAGCGCTTGAACGCCCGCGCCACCCGAATGGATCAGCGTGCCATCGATATCGAAAAGCAGGAGCCGCTTTGTACGTGCTGTCAGCCCGAGAGAAGTCGAGCGAACTCGGTGCATTATCCTCAAGTTTGGCACGGGATTCCTCGGACTCAAAGGCTCGGCGCGTGCATCATCATCACTGCGATCATGCTCAGGAGAAATACGAGCAGCACAATTGCAAGGCCAATTAATATTGCCTTGCGAACCGGGTCATTCTGTTGTTTTTGGCTCCGGAAAAGCGACGCGGTCGTAAAATCGGCGGGAGCTGCGCTCGTTTCCTCAGGTGTGGTTTTTGAAATGGGCAGGTCTGGCATACCAGCCGATTTTAATCGAATGGATCGGATGAGACAAATAAGGCGAATGGGCAGCGTAACAATTGACCGACAACGGTGGTGCTCAGATAGTCCGGAAAACCTTGGGGATGTCCATTGAGTTCGATACGCGAAATCGTAACTCAAATTAGGACAGTACCGATGCGTTTGGCTCGCGATACCTGGTGCGACTCTTTATCCTTTTTAGTGGCTGCCTGTCGTGCCCGTGGTGCCAGTGCCGCCTGTGGTGGATTTGGATTTGTCCGTAACACCGCCGCCACCTCTCACGTCTCTTGCTGGTTTCAGGTCACGAATGATGGCGTCCTTTATATCCCTTTTGACTCGGCGCCAAACGGATCGAACTAAATTGAGGTTTGGGATTTGTGTCTTCATGCTCAAATGGCCTCCCCGTTATTTCGTAGGAACGTTTTAGCGAGGACTCCCGGCGAGAGCAAGCTGAAAAGCTACTTGATCGCGCGCGTGACTTCATGCGAACAAACCAATGATCATTCTTTAGATTTTTGCGCCCATGTCGCTGCCGTTTGACTCGGGTGTTGTCTCTCGTACTGTTCGCGGCTCGCCTCCTCCGGAGCGCCTCCCTTCAATGAATAAGATCCGTAATATCGCCATCATTGCGCACGTCGATCACGGCAAGACGACGCTTGTGGATCAATTGCTGCGCCAATCGGGGACGTTTCGTTCCAATCAAAAGATCGAAGAGCGCGTAATGGATTCGATGGATCTCGAGCGCGAAAAAGGAATCACGATTCGTGCGAAGAACGCGGCTTTTCATTGGAACGGTTATCGCATCAACATCGTCGATACACCCGGCCACGCCGATTTCGGCGGCGAAGTCGAACGGATCATGAAAATGGTGGACGGCGTGCTGCTAGTGGTCGACGCCCACGACGGACCGCAGGCGCAGACGCGCTTTGTCTTGCGGAAGGCAATGGAAAACAAACTCAAGCCGGTCGTTGTCATTAACAAGATCGACAGAGAAAACGCACGGCCTCACCGCGTTCTAGATATGGTGTTCGATCTTTTCGTTGAGCTGAAGGCAACAGACGAGCAGCTCGATTTTCCAATCATTTACGCCAGCGCGAAGAACGGTTATGCCGTGCGCGAGCTGCACGAAAACAACGCAGATATGACGCCGCTCTTTCAGGCGATCGTGCAACATGTGCCGCCGCCAAAAATCTCAAGCGAGCCGTTTTTTCAAATGCTCGTGTCCAACCTGGATTACAGCGATTATCTTGGCCGGATCGCGCTTGGACGCATCGTGAGCGGGCGCGTTGCCGTCGGCGATTCGATCGTCTGCATTCACCGCGATGGCCGCCACGAGCGAGCTACAGTCACTGCCCTTTTCACCTATGCGGGATTGGAGCAAGTCGAAATAAAACACGTCACCGCCGGCGACATCGTTGGGCTAACTGGCTTCGAGGAGGTTTACATCGGCGAAACGCTGACCGATCGCGAGGA
>Ga0209474_10003319_pt1 | contig 14172 bp, 15 predicted proteins | sample GraSoiAngelo_145_FD_185902 | JGI IMG/M metagenome (GOLD analysis project Ga0209474, IMG submission 185902) | Grasslands soil microbial communities from the Angelo Coastal Reserve, California, USA - 14_1009_05_20cm (SPAdes) (version 2) | ecosystem: Environmental > Terrestrial > Soil > Grasslands...
GCGGACAGCAGACACAAACCCGAATGCGAACACCGCCAATGCTATCACAATAAGTTTCTTCCTCATGAGCGGATATTCCTCCTGTTGTTTGGCCGATTGAACCCAGGAATCACTGCGAAGTTGCCCAAAGAATTGGTGCCATGCCTGTGCTCGCCACGGGAGTACGTTCGGACGCAGGCGACACGCCTGCCACTACAGTTTTGCGGCTGACACTCCGAAAGCTTTCGCGAGCAGGCAGCCGCCGCTACAACGCTTCGGGTTGGACGCTACTTTTTCTCCACGAGCGAAAGGTACGCTGCGTAACCTCGGTCTTTCATTTCTTCGACCGGGATGAAATGGAAGGCAGCCGAGTAAACGACGTAACGCTGTCCCGTGGGCGATTTTGGGTCGGGAAACACATAGCCAAGGTGAGCGTTACTTCGCTTGGCGCGGACCTCGGTTCGCTGCATGTCGTGCGAAGTATCCAGGCTCTCGACGAGGAGATCTTTTGAGATCGGCTTGATGAACGTGGGGAAGCCGACCCCAGCATCGAATTTGTCGAGCGTAGTGAAAAGCGGTTCGCCGGTAATCACATCGACGTAAATGCCAGTCTTCTCGTTGTTCCAGAACTGATTTTGGAAAGCCCTTTGGGAGCCACCCTCGCGCACGACAGAATATTCCTCAGCCTTCAATCGTTGTTTCAAGACGGCGTCGCTGGGAACCGGACGGTTCGGATCGAAAGTTGTGGTCTCCTTTTTTTCTTTCTGTGCGAGAAAGAAAAAGTACAGCCCCCCGACGATGAGCACGACTGCGAGGCCAGCACCGACGTACGTGCTGATGGCCGATCTTTCCTCGCTGGTAACTCGTCCCCCGCGCATCGAATTGTGATTGAATCGGAGACTGGCCCCGTCCGTCAAGACGGAACAGCCGTCTGATCTTCACTTTTGGCACCTCGGGCTTCTGATATTGCAGCCAAGCTGCTATGGGCCGTTCTAGTTCGTGCGACTAGCTATCGCTGACGGCCCGCGCTTAAGCTCAAAGGCTACTACGGCGTCGGGCGCGGCCGCGGAGTCGGGCGAGGCCGCGGAGTCGCGCGAGGTGTCACGGTAGGCGTAGCGGTTGGAGTCGGTGTGGCAGTGGGAGTTGCTGTCGGCATCGCGGTGGGCGTTGGCGTTACAGTTGAAGTTGGCGTTGCAGTGGGCGTCGGCGTCGGCAGTGGAAGACCTTCGGCGTCGATGTAGCGCGCGAGTGCAAAGTCAGCGAACAGCTCGAGGCCGGTCGCTTGGAAACCGACAGCCACAATCTTCCCATCGGGCTGAAAAACGGCGCCGTTGGCTCCGCCGTTTAGATCGCCAAAGGAAGTTCGGACTTTGCCGCCAGCGCCAAAGGTGGGATCGAGCGCACCGGTAGGAGTCAGACGCGCCAACAAGAAGTCGTCCTCGGATGACTCGCCATTCGAACCGCCGACGGTGATGATTTTGCCATTGCTTTGCAGCAGAACTTTGGTAGCACCCTGGCAGCAGTTGCCAAAATCGATTTGCGTCATCCCGTCGGTACCGAAGCTGGTATCGAGAACTCCGTTGGAAGTATAGCGCGCGACAGCGAAATTCTGGACTCCGCCGTTTTGAGAGATAGCGAATCCAGCAGCGACAATCCGGCCATCGGGTTGAAGCGCGGCCGAGCGCGCGCGATCAAAGTTTTGATCGCCGAAGTCGGTGTGCACTTTTCCAGCCACGCCGAATGTCGTATCGAGGGTGCCATTACTGAGATAACGCACAGCGGCGAAGTCGTAGAAAGTCGCAGGATCATTGGCGGAGCCGATCGCGACAATCTTTCCGTCGGGTTGGATCAAAACCGAAAAGGCATCGTCTTCCAAACCGAGAAAATCGGTTGAAACCTGGCCGCCATTGCCAAATGTGGCGTCCGGGGTTCCATCCGGGTTGTAACGCGCCAGTGCAAAATCGGTATTGGAAAAATCGCCAGGATTGAAATCTACGAAGACGGTCCCGGCGGCAATGATTTTGCCGTCAGCCTGCAAGGCCACGTCGAACGCGTAACTACCCTCTGGAAAAGTCGTCGTCACGATGCCGCCGTCCCCAAAGGAAGTATCGAGCGATCCGTTCGAATTGTAGCGGACCACTTTGAAATCGCCGGCAAAGGTGAAGAGCGGAAAGGCGCCTCCGGCGACCACGATCTTTCCGTCGGGTTGAATGACTACCGATGACGCCACAGCCGCCAGGTCGGGAAAATCGGTTTGCACCTTGCCGCCGACGCCGAAAGTTTCGTCCAGCGTGCCATCCGGATTGTATCGAGCAACAGCGAAGTCCTCATCCGAAAAATCATTGTTGATATAGGTTGTGCCGATGACAACCAGCTTGCCATCTGTCTGCACCGCCACGGCATTGGCGATGTCGGTGCTGTGATCGAAATCGGTCAGCACTTTGCCGTCGGTCCCAAATGTCGGATCAAGGTCTCCATCGGCTGCTTGCGCGATCTGTCCACTCATTATCAGGACCATTACTGCCGAGGCACAGATCACCCGGAAGTGAGTCGTGAGCCCGCATCGTTGTGAGACGGAGACTTGCAGATTTCCTTTCATTTTCCCTGAAATCTCATAACGCGATGCGTTACCCCTCCCAAGCCCAGTGTAGTAACAAACCCGTTACAATTCGCCACGTAGCGCGGTTTAATTGAATGCGGAGCAAGGCGGTTGAGTTACTTGTGTATCAGCCAGCGATGACCTCGATTGTTACAACTTATCTCGAGATGCATTCGCCCGACCAGCTTCGCCCAAAGCGATGCACGGATCGGCGATTTCATATCCAGGAGCAAATCGAACGCGACTGGCGGTTCAATCGGGATCTTTACCTTGCCGTCGGGCAGATGTGGTCATGGAACGACAAGCGCGTGTGGAGCGACGAGCAATGGAAGGAATACGGGCTTGCACCGGAGCTGCGGACCTTCGCTGCGTATTATGAGCATACGCTCGCAGGCTATTACGAACTGCGTCACGACGATGGAGGCGGTGTTGAGATTGCCTACTTTGGTTTGTTACCGGAGTTTATTGGTCGTCGACTGGGCGGAGCATTATTAACCAGCGCAATCGAAGAAGCGTGGCGGATGTCCCCTTCAGTCAATCGCGTTTGGGTGCATACCTGCGACCTTGATCATCCCGCGGCCTTGGACAATTACCAGGCCCGCGGCATGGTGATTTATAAACAGGAAAGAACACAAGGGTGACAGGAGTCTGCTCGGCATCTGGCTTCGTCCCCACCAAAAAAGCCGCAGGATTCACGGAAATCGTGCGGCTTCTTATTGGTGATATCTCCGGTCGCGCGGGCTTAATCGACAACGACGTGATCAACCGTTCGTGAATCGCCTGTGCTTACGTAATAAACGCGCACGTGCGTTCCAGGTTTGATCGCGGTTTGGATCACCTTGCCGTTCTTGTTCACAACGCGACCAGGTCCATTGAGAACGTAACTGCCAGGAGTATTCGAACGGTCCTCGCGAACAACGAGAGTCTTAAACGGCTGGTAACTCGCCGCCGATCCTTCCCCAGTTGTCATTTTGATGATCGTTCCAGTCACCGTTATCGGTTGTTCTATGGCAGTGGTTGTTTGTCTCTTATGTGTCGAACGCGTCTGGCCAAATGCCACCGGCGCAATAAGTGCGCCGCAGGCGAGAATAACAATTGTCTTCATGATCATGATGGCCTCCTTTGTTGATGCTGACTATTACGACCGTTAGAAAGGTTTGTTAAACTTGTCGTTCAACACTCGTTAGGCCATGTCGGTAACAAAGTTGTTACCGACCGGCGGACGACATTCTCCACGGCTGATCTGCCGGAAATGCAATCGCGGGTAAAAACAGGCGGCGTATTGCGGGTATCAGAAGAAAGCCGCGGCACGTGTTACCGACACGGCGTCAGATTTTGAACGATGTTCCCTGCGGGAAGGTCTAGGCTGCTATGACCAAACTCATTGCGTTAATAACGGCGGGACTCTTTGCGGCAGCGACGATGTTTGCAGGCGAACACGGCAACTGCACAAAGCAAGTCGGAAATGAAACGAAGATGGCGTGCGAGGTTTCGTTGGCGAGTCTAAGCCTGACCTCTGATCAGAAGACAAGGATGGACGCAGCGATGGAGGAGCATCAAAAGGCCGGCTGCAACGAGGCCAGTGAAGCCAAATACATGGAATCGGCGAAATCAATCCTGACCCCGGAGCAGTACGCGAAGTTCGAAGCTCAATGCAAGAAAGGCGAGAAAGGCAAGACGCAAACCTGATTTCACATTCCAATCAGATCAACGCTTCGCGCCGGGAGCAATCTCGGCGCGTTTTGCGTACGGGATTTTTAGGTACCTATTGAAGCCGTGATTCCTCTCGGCCTGAAAGTTGTCTATACGATTTTCGTTTGTGCGCTGGTGCCGATCTATTGGCGAGAGTACGGGCTGGCCAACTTCCTTTGGTTTTCAGATATCGCCTTGCTGGCGCTCGTGCCCGCGCTTTGGTTTGAGAATGCGCTGCTCGTCAGCATGCTTGCCATCTCAGTCGTGTTTTTTGAAGCACTCTGGAATGTGGATTTCTTTTTCCACCTTGCGACCGGCAAGCCTTTGATTGGTTTGAGCGCCTATATGTTTGATCCAAGGATCCCGCTGTCCATCCGCGGATTATCATGTTTTCACATCGTCCTGCCGCTACTACTTCTCTGGATGCTGCACCGGCTCGGCTACGATCAGCGCGCTTTTCTCTGGCAGACAATTGTCGCGATGGTGGTCCTGCCGCTCTCCTATCTGGTGACCAATGCACAGGAGAATGTGAACTGGGTCTATGGTTTAGGCGAAAATCCGCAGCGGATTCTGCCAGCGCCGCTGTTTGTGATTCTTCTAATGCTGTTGTTCCCGCTGGCTGTCTATCTGCCAACGCACCTTCTTTTCGCCAGAATGTTTCGAGCCGCAGGGGCGTAAAGGCGATAAGGCGGATGCTACGACGCGATCGTCGTTCCCAGTCCCGGTTTTTCGACCAGGTATACGATTCTCGATAGCCGTTTTTCAGTTGTAAGGCGATGGACAGCCGCAAAGAATTGTTGAAGCCCTGCGAAGCGCTCTTCCCCTTCGATTTTGATCAAGGCATCTTTATGGCGCTCCCGCGATCCATGCCAGTGCCCTGATACCGTCGCAGCATTTGCGGTGACATCTTCCTGTTTTACCAAACGAAGGCCCGCCGTCTCGATAAGCTGTTCGTTGACGCCGATCGGCGCAAACAGGAAAAGACCGATTGAACTTCGCAGAGCTAGTTCGTCGTTGGTTACTGGGCCAGTAATTACTACTGGGTCAGTGAAAACGGCACGCCGACCGGGACGAAGGATGCGGCGCCATTGCTGGAACACTTTCAGTCGATCTGGAAAATGATTCATCGAATCAATGCAGAGGACCGCGTCGAACGAGTCATCATCGAAAGGCAACGGGGAATTCGCGTTGGCCACCGTAAAAGTCACCTGACCAGCTTGATTTGAGTCGGCTGCGCTCTGAGTGGCTGTAGCGACTCCTGCCTCGTTAGCGTCGATGCCGGTAACTCTGCAGCCTGCGCGATTGGCGACGTAAAGCCCGGGGCCACCGGAACCACTAGCGACCTCGAGCACGTGATGCTCAGGTCGAAGATCAAGCCACGATAGGAACCGATCGTATTCGTCGACTGTGGTCCAACTGTTCTGGCCAATGTCTTGACCGAACGTTTCCTTACGGATCGTCTCCAAGACTTGCTTGGTGAAATGGCTGTAGGTGCTATCAAAGAGATCGATGCGTTTTGCCACGGTGAAGGCCCTTTCGATCAATAGAATCCAGCTTGATTACCGAAGTACAAGGAAGGGTGCGCTCTCCAATCCTTGACGAGATTCGACATAAAATGTTGTCAGCCAGAACCGCGCATGATTTTCTAGGGCTGGCTCATGGCCAGAGAATTCAAACCAGTGCGTTTTTTCATGATGATGGCACTGGCGGCCTTTGTCGTGTGTGGAGTTACATCATTCTACACTCATCGCGCAGCTCATGGTAGAACTGCGGAGGAGCGGGCGGCTTATGCAATCGGGTTGAAAACGGGAGAGCAAGCCCCGCCAGGAGCAACGTCGCCAACCGCTGCTGACTTAAACATGATGGCTCAAAAATATTTCAAGCAGCAGGGGTCCGGGAACCCGCAGACATGGGACCAGGGCTTCGAGAACGGTTACACGAACGGGTTCAACAAGACGCATCCCCGGCAATGAACCCGCCACCTTTGCCGATTCGGAAACCTTTCCCGTGGATTTTTTATTGGATCGCTCTCGTCCTCATCGTTCTCTTCGCGTTTGCGCCGATAGGATCGGTGATGACATGCGCATGGATTGCAAATTCACACGGCTGCAAAGTGGATGAAGGGTCGGTGCATCCCTGCATCATAAATGGAAAAGATTATGGCCAGCTTTTGTATACGCTGGGTGTGCTCGGCTGGTTGATGCTTGTTACAATTCCCGGCGGGCTGTTCGCATTCGTGATCTGGTTGATCGTTCTCATTCTGCATCGAGCCAGCTGGCGAAAGCGATTCGGCGTTCCTCCTCCAATTCCACCGCCGCCTGCGACGGCATAAGCGCCATAATTCGCCGTTCGCTACTCTATAAACTCCGCGAGTGAGCGATATTTTTCGCTGAGCTCTTTGACCCGGTGCTCGAAGTGGCGAATGCGACGGATCGAACGGAAGACCAGCCAGGTGCCGAGTACGACCAGACCAAGGTTCAGGAGCATCAGCGGCAGCAGCAGAGGCAGCACCTTCTCCATGCTGTAATAGCGCGATGTCGCAATCAGCGCACTCAGGACCGACAGCGGCAAAGCGAATACGGCGATACCGGTGCGAAGAGAAGCCAGCGCAGTTCGTTTCTCAGCGAGGAGCACCTGGATTTCACCGAAGATGACATTGTCGAGCTTCGGTAGCCCGTCGGTCTCCATACTCATTTTCGCTTCAATTTAGTCGGTTCAGAACAAAACTCGCTCGAGAAATCGAGTTGTTCCTGGCGTTACCCGCACGCGTTCTTCCTTCCGATTCGCCATCGGTTCCAGCGCCTGCCAAACTGATTGCACATTCGTATCGGACGTTACAAGGCCAACTGCGACACGGAATGCGTTCCTTCTATGGGGAGCAAGTGTCGGTCACATGGATGAACAGAAGGGAATTAGTCGACGCCGGATGATCAGCGGACTGGGCGCAGCCGGCATCGCCGCGCTTGGAGGTTCGCGCACCTTTGCCGCGCAAGAAAGACAGGAACCTATGACAACACAGCCAGTAGAAGACCCGAAAACCAAATATCCGAGACCGCCGTTCAAAGAACAATCACAGCCGTGGCCGGGACTGGCAGGCAAGATGGATCCGCGACCGGACCATGGCGAGAAAAGTTACAAAGGCTCGGGACGATTGGCCGGTCGCAAGGCGTTAATCACTGGCGGTGATTCCGGAATGGGTCGCGCGGCCGCGATCGCCTATGCGCGCGAAGGCGCCGACGTCGCGATCAATTATTTTCCCAATGAACAACCGGACGCGGACGAAGTCGTAGCGCTGATCAAGGAAGCCGGACGCAAAGCGATCGCGATCCCCGGCGATCTGCGCGACGAAAATTTTTGCAAAAAACTCGTAGCCGATGCCATAGAACAACTCGGCGGGTTGGACATTCTCGTGTGCAACGCCGCGCGCCAACAAACGCGCCCGTCGATTCTCGATGTATCCAGCGAAGATTTCGACGCCACCATGAAGACCAACGTCTACGCGCCGTTCTGGACCATTAAAGCGGCGGTGCCGCACATGCCGCCCGGTTCGGTCATCATCGGCACTACTTCCGAGCAGGCGACCGATCCGTCGCCTGAAATCTACGATTATGCGCAGACGAAGGCTGCGACGACAAATTATGTGCGCTCACTTGCGAAACAGCTCGCATCAAAAGGAATTCGCGTAAACGGCGTGGCGCCTGGGCCGATCTGGACACCGTTGCAAGTGAGCGGCGGCGCGACCCAGGAAAAACTAAAGCAATTCGGCAGCCAAACACCATTGGGCCGCCCAGGACAACCAGCCGAACTCGCGTCAATTTACGTTCAACTCGCCGCTAACGATGCCAGCTATGCAACTGGTCAGGTCTATGGCGCAGCGGGAGGATCCGGACAGCCGTGACGGGCAAAGAGGTTGATTGTGACCGGTCTGTCGTAAGACGACAACAATCGCCGCGGTAGGAAAAATTTCGCGCCGCTCAAATCGAACCGCGTATGCCGCGGTCCGAATCGCGCGGGCCGATGACGCCGCCCAGTCTGTCGAAGACCGCGCTTGCCGCGGGGCGCACCGTGTCCCATGGCAACGCTGAACCCGGTTTCGCCTCCTCGTAATCGGCCGCAACCGAATCTTCGACTTCATCAAATGTTTTCCCGGGATACTTGAAGAACGTATCGTAGCCGGTGCGATACGCGTGCTCGAATTCCTCGTAGGAGTAGTTCTTCGCGTACGATTGTTTGGCATGTTGTTCGCGCCAATACGCGGCTTCCTTTTCCGGATCCACTCTACTGCTGCCGCCTTGATCACTTTTGTCGCCTGCTGTTTCGGAACCTGTTTGCATAGTTTACGCCTCTAGTGCTGGTTATTAAGAACTTCGCCGGTGGGCAGCTGATCGGTCGCTTCTTTCAATGGATCCGGGACAATGATCCAAGTCGAATCACTCTGTAGCTCAGGTCGCAGACTCGCCGTGGTGAGAAATCAAGAGACTGTCACTCGGCTTAGCGTTCGTTGACAGCGACGATTGCCAGATCGTCGCCGCTCGGTTTCAAAACGAGGGTTTTGTCGATCTTGCCTGACGAATGTTTCGCACCGTTGCGCAATTCGTACCGAAGCGGAAACGTAACCATTACTTTGCTATCGTTCTCCGGCTCGACCGTGATGTCGCCTGCGAGCCAGAAACGCCGCTCGGGCCAGCGCGCCGCATAACGCTGTAAATCCTTTCGGATTTTGTCGCGACTCATTACACCATCGTTGTAATACTGGACCCGATCGGCAAAGAAATCCGTTTCCGAGCCGACATGTGGATCCAGCCCGGCGAGCACAAATGCGCCGACATAATCGCGCAGCCGTTCCGTGCTGAACTCCGACGCCGGAGAACCCGAGACTGCAGCCGGTGGCGCTGACGCCGGTTTCGCGCCCTCCGAGGAGATGGGCCCAGTAGCCGCACCGCCTTCTCGAGTTGTCGTTGCAATGCTCGTTGGTGGCGTTTCATTGGTGCGCGGCGATTGCGCGGCCCGCGCATTGTTTCGGGCTTGCTGGTCCCCCTCGCGTAACCGCCGCCAGGTCTCCGAACTCTTCGTGAGATCGGCTGCGGCTGTCGTCACCGCCGGCTTCACGCCCAATGCTTTGCTCGTATCGACATCGAGCTGACCACTAATCGGCAGCCCGTTGCGAATCTGATAACGGGTCAGCGCCACAGCCAGCTCACTGCTGTAGGCGCCATCGACTTGGCCCGAGTAAAATCCGCCGTCGCGCAATTTCTGCTGCACCCCGCGCATGTTGTCCTCAGCCCAGCCGGCGCGCGTGTTGTCGTCTGCCCAAACCAATCCGGCGACTGCAAGCCCGATTGCGATCGCGAAAACCAACCGCTTCCTCACAGCACTGTATCGCAGCCCAAACGTCGCCTGCTCCTGAAAAGAGGTGAATCAGGAAACCAAACGCACGAGCAAGAAATCTAATTGAACAGAGCTGATGGAATCAGCGACATAGAACACGCCGCGAGTGAGGGAATGGAGCGTTTGGGGAAAGCGACATAGAAGGCAAAGCCGCGGTGGATAGCGGTGAGTGAGCTGGGAAGCAAACGAGTTTCAATCGCGCGGGTAGACGGCGACGCAGCTAGGTAGCTGGCGCAAGCACTGGGCAGTGCGAGTGATCAAGGTAAAGCTGAGAGGGGTAGCGGCGAGCGAGCGTGGGCAGCGAGTGAGTTTCAATGGAGCGGTTGGGAAGCGCGACATTGCTTCGGTGAAAAAATTAATATAGAGCGCCTTGCAGGAACCGCCTAAGCTCATGCCCCGATGGGAGACGAACAGAAATCGAAACTCCGACTGGAAATCGCCCACGTTCTTTTCATCGACATCGTGGGTTATTCCAAATTGCGGATTAACGAACAGAGCGCTCAGATTGATACGTTGCGCGACATCGTCCGCGGGACTGAGCAATTCCACGCCGCCGAAGCTGAAGGAAAGCTGTTGCGGTTACCGAGCGGTGACGGTGGCGCGCTTGCTTTCCGCAACAGCCCGGAGGCGCCGGTACTTTGCGCGGAGGAAATTGCCAAGGCACTAAAGAGTCATCCCGACCTCCGGGTCCGGATGGGCATCCACAGTGGTCCTGTTAACGAAGTCACCGATTTAAACGAGCAGGCGAACATTGCCGGCGCCGGCATCAACATCGCCCAACGAATCATGGATTGCGGTGACGCCGGTCACATTCTGGTATCGAAGCATGCCGCAGAGGACCTCGAGCAGTACGACCAGTGGCAACCGTATCTGCATGATCTCGGCGAATGTGAAGGCAAACATGGCGAACGCCTGCACGTCGTAAATCTCTACAACAATGAAATCGGAAACCCAGCTGTTCCCGGAAAGTTCGGGCGTAAGGCGATCGCCGGAACGACGGCATCTGCTGCTACCGGAAATCGCCGCCGCTACTCCATCGTCGCAATGGCTATCGGTGCGCTGATCGTCCTTGGCGTGACCAGCCTGTTTTTGACAACACGAACCGCTTTCCGAAACATCGCGGGACGCGGCGCACCGGCATCGCCGGCTTCGGAAAAAAGCATCGCCGTCCTGCCGTTTCAGAACCTCAGCGACGATAAATCGAATGGTTACTTTACCGACGGCATCCAGGACGAGATCCTTACCAGACTTTCAAAGATTGCCGCGCTTAAGGTGATCTCACGCACCTCGACGCAGAAATACAAGAGCGCTCCCGAGAACTTGCGTGAGGTGGGCCGACAGTTAGGCGTAGCGAATTTTCTCGAGGGCAGTGTGCAGAAAGTCGCTAATGCTGTGCACGTAAATGTCCAGTTGATCCGCGCCGCGACGGACGAGCGTCTCTGGGCGGAAAGCTACAACCGCAAACTCGACGACGTCTTTGGAGTGGAAGGCGAGGTCGCCAACGCCATTGCCGACCAACTCAATGCCAAGCTCTCTGGTGCCGAGCAAAAAGCGGTCGCGGAGAAGCCGACCCAGAATGCGGCAGCGTATGACACCTACTTGCGCGCGATTGCAATCGACAATGCGACCACCCTCGACACGACAAAGCGGGTGGCTGGTCTTCATGCCGAGGCGGTCCGGCTTGACCCTCAATTCGCGCTGGCATGGGCCCGCCTCGCCGTCGCGCGCAGCCAGCTCTATTTCAACGGCGTTGATTTGGAGACGAACAGCGGTGCCGCAGTGAAGGAGGCCACGGATCGGGCGATCTTACTTCAACCCGAGCTCGGGGAAGCATGGCTCGCGCAAGGCGTTTATCGCTACCGCGTCTTGCGCGACTTCAAAGGCGCGCTCCAATCGTACCAAGAAGCACTCAGGCGGTTGCCGAACAGTGCTTTCGTGCTTGATCAGATGGCTCATCTGGAACGACGGCTCGGACAGATTGACGAAGCGCAAAAGCATTATCATGCGGCCGCACAATTGGATCCGCGCAACATCGGCATTCTTTTAACGCTTGGCGATACAATCCAGAGCGTCCATCGTTTCGACGAGGCACGGACGGTCTTTGATCGTGCCCTTGAGATGTCGCCCGGAAACGAGGGCGCGCTCGCGGGGAAAGCATTGAGCCTCCAGGGAGAGGGCCGGCTCAATGAAGCCGCCGAAGTTCTGGCGAAAGCTCCCGCGAATTCCCAGGACGAGGCCCTTGCCATCGCGAGAGCCCTGCAGCTCTATTGCGAGAGGCGCTTCGACGCCGCGATCGTTCAAATTCAGCAGAACACGCCCGTGGCCTTTGCGAACGATCCACGCACCATGACGCTACTTGGGTACTGCCAGAAATTTGCCCGTAAGGATGACGCCGCTCGCGTTACCTTTACGCGCGCAGCCGCGGCGATGAAACCGACGCCTGACTCAGGTGTTATTGTCGATGCGCGAGAATTGCCGGCCTATCTCGCCTGGGCTTATGCGGGCCTTGGCGAAAAGGAGAAGGCACTGGAGCAGGCGCGCCACGCGATCGCTGATTACGACGGCGACGCTTTATGCAAACCCTTCGCAGAGGCCTCTCTGGCTATCGTCGAGGCCCAACTTGGCGATATCGATTCAGCGGTCGCCGCTTTGCCGCATCTGCTGGAAGTGCCAATGGCGAAACCCGCGGCGATCTTCGGATCAATCCGCTGTGGGACCCGCTGCGCAAGGATTCGCGCTTTCAGAAACTGGTTGCGGAGGAGCAGCGTTAGCCTGTCATGACCCCTCATGTTCAATCGCGAGCGCACGACGGAAAGCGACCGACTTCGCTGCCTCGGTCGCTATTTTCCGAATCTGGCCTATAGTCTTGGATGTCTAAACGGTCTGGTATCTCTTTCACACGCCGCGCGCCCGACAACATTACCGAAGAGTTGGTCGCTGTGCTTTCGTCGAAGGCCGCTTTCGAATTCAAGCCGTTATTCGACATTATCTTGCTCAATCTACGGGAGCGAAACGCAGCCAGTGGCGGCGAAGAGATGCTCCGCTTGCGTGCTTATGAAAAGCTTCAGGGCCTTGTCAGCCAGGGCGCAGTCAATCGGACAGTCACAGGGGTCACGAAGAAGTACAAAGGCGTCGGTCCACGGATGGTGGCGCTGCGCGCTGAGATGAAAGCGTTGCGCGCCGCCTGTAACGAGCGCGCTCTCGCCAAGGCTGCCGCGGCGGGCTAATGCCGCTTGAGCAGCGATAACGCACCGCGGCGAACTTTTCGTCGAACGCAGGAAAGAAGTCTGCGTTAATGGAGCCGATGGGATCAGCGACATAGAAGGGTCCGAGCCGGACTGGCATAGTCGCGAGGGGGTAGCGGCGAGTGAACGGAGCCGCCGGAGCACATGATCAATCGGCAAACGAAATGAGTTTCAACTGTGTGCCGAGGCAGAATTCGGCAACGACCCTGCCACGCGTCGCAAATCATTGAGCAGTATCTCCATGTCGCGCAAAGTGGTCCGATAATTCAGCACGCAACCGCGCAGCGCGAAGCGACCTGCGAGAGTAGCATTGGATAGATACGAACTGCCATCGCGTTGGAGAGCGATCAGCAGGCGTTCATTGAAGGCATCGATTGCCTGCGGCGATTTGTTTCTGAGCTGCACCGGTACATGACGAAAGCAGAAGATCGACAATTCGACCGGCGCGACCATCTCGAAGTCATCGCTGGCTCGGACCATCGACTCCAGGTAGCGCGCACAAGCAAGATTGCTTTCGATCGCCTCGCCCAAAGAATCGAGGCCGACTCCTTTTAACAACATCCATACCTTCAGGGCCCGAAACCGCCGCGACAACTCCGGCCCGTAATCCCAAAATGCGAAGGCCTCGTCTGCTTTCTCCCCAATAATGCGAGTGTATTCGGCTTCGTGGGCGAACGCGGCCCGTGCAATTTCTGGCGCGCGATAAATCACGCAGCCAACATCCACCGGGAGATAAAGCCATTTGTGAGGATCGAGCGCGATCGAATCCGCCCGCTCAAGGCCCGCGAAAAATTTCCTCGCCGATTTCGCGAGAACGGCAAAGGCGCCATAACTTCCATCCACATGCATCCAGAGTTGGAAGCGATCCGCAATCTCTCGAATCTCCGCTAACGGATCGACCGCGCCAGTGTTCACAGTTCCCGCATTAGCAACCACGCAGAATGGAAGGTAGCCCGCCTCCAGGTCAGCGGTGATTTTTGCAACGAGATCGTCCACTCGAATCTTGAAGCACTCGTCGACAGCGACGAAGCGCACATTCTCCCGGCCGATTCCCAAAAGCGCTGTTGCCTTTGCGATGGAAAAATGCGTCTCGCTTGACGCATAGATGCGCAAGCGACCTGACAAATCGTCTTTCGCCTGCCGCGCGGCGGCGATCGCGGCGAGATTGGCCATCGAACCACCGCTCACAAAGAGTCCGCCGGCTTCAGCATTGAATCCAAGAATCTGCCGGATCCAATCGATCGTCAGGCGTTCGAGTTCCACCGGCGC
>Ga0209474_10003322_pt1 | contig 14168 bp, 13 predicted proteins | sample GraSoiAngelo_145_FD_185902 | JGI IMG/M metagenome (GOLD analysis project Ga0209474, IMG submission 185902) | Grasslands soil microbial communities from the Angelo Coastal Reserve, California, USA - 14_1009_05_20cm (SPAdes) (version 2) | ecosystem: Environmental > Terrestrial > Soil > Grasslands...
TAATCTCACGCTCTCGACGACGATGTGGTACGGTAGCGATGGCGTTGCGCTTTCTGCAGCGTTAACCGGTGATGCGACCGCTGCGGCCTTCGCAGAGAGCGTAGATTACCCAAATCCAATCTTCGGACTTCCGGACTCGCTGCAGAGCGAATGGCAGCCAATTGCCGACGAGATCGAAGCCCGCACGGGAATCAAGCCCGACGCCTTTGCGCTATCGACTTACGATGCGCTCTTTGTTATCCAGCGCGCCCTGGAAGATGTGGGCGACCTGAAGAACTTCGTTGATTTCAAAACGGCATTCGTGAGTGAGGCGGACGCGTACTCGGGCATAACCGGATCGACGGCGCTCAATTCCGCCGGCGACCGTGCCAACGGCGATTTCGATTTCTGGGCTGTTCGCAATGATACGTGGGTTCGCATTGGAACTTACAACAACGGCGTGCTCACGATTTTCTGATCGAGGAGCGCACGCGACTCGCGGATTTAGGCGCTCATAGTGCGCCGCTACAGCAGTTCGGCTTGGGCGCCGGCCGGCGGTTTCAATCCGAGCTTACGATACGCGTTCGGCGTAGCGACGCGGCCCTGCGGCGTGCGTTTGATATAACCTTCCATGATTAAATACGGCTCATTCACCTCTTCGAGCGTCCCAGCTTCTTCGCCAACCGCGACCGCGAGCGAATTTAATCCAACAGGGCCGCCATTGAACTTGTGGATCAAGGTTTCGATGATGCGCTTGTCCCATTGATCGAAGCCGTCGCGATCGATTTCGAGCATGGTGAGGGCGCGGTCGGCCAGTTCAGCGGTGATTTTTCCGTCCGCCTTCACTTGAACATAATCGCGCACCCAACGCAGCAGATTGTTTGCAGTGCGAGGCGTGCCGCGTGTGCGCGTGGCGATCTCGGCTGCTCCTGCGGAATCAATGTCGACACCGAGCAAGCGTGCGCTGCGTACAATGATCTTCTGCATTTCCTCGGCATTGTAATAATCGAGTCGCGCGGTCATGCCGAAGCGTGAACGGAGAGGCGCGCTCACCATCCCAGCGCGCGTGGTCGCGCCGACGAGCGTGAACTTCGGCAAATTAAGGCGGAGACTACGCGCCTGCGGCCCTTGATCGATGATGATGTCGAGCCGGTAATCTTCCATCGCCGGGTAAAGATACTCCTCGATTGTCGGTTGAAGCCGATGGATTTCGTCGATGAAAAGGACATCGCCTTTTTCAAGACTGGTGAGAAGTCCCGCGAGCTCGCCGGCTCTTTCAATTACGGGCCCGCTGGTATTTTTGATATTCACGCTCATCGCGTTCGCAATGATGTAGGCGAGCGTGGTCTTGCCCAGACCGGACGGACCGCTCAGCAGAATGTGCTCGAGCACATCGCCCCGTTTTTTCGCCGCTTCCACCATCAATTCCAAGCGTTCGCGCACCTTCACCTGACCGGTGAATTCGCTGAACATCGGCGGCCGCAGTGAGATTTCGAAAGCGACATCTGGTTCAGGTGGTTTCATCAGTTCTTCGGAGAGTTCATAGCATTTGAGCTAAGAAAGACGAAGAAGTTTTCAGCCACAGATCAGCACAGGTTGAACGCAAAGTTACAGAAGATCGAGGCCACCGAAATAAGCCGATCGACAGCAGCGGTGCCAAAGACCAGAGGGAATATCTTCAAGGTTTCCTTGGACTAGGGGCAAGGCGGTTGTGCCTACCAATTAAAATCAGATCCCTCCGACGAGGATCATTTTTGTTCTTGCAGTACGGTGACGCATTTTGCGGGGTTCGCGATATTCCTCGCAATTTAGCCATTCTTTAGCGCGCTGCACCGAGTCGAATCGCAACACGACAATGCGTTTCGGTTTCCAATCGCCTTCGAGCGTCTCGGCTGCTCCGCCGCGCACAATATATTTGCCGCCATATTTTTCCACGGTCGCGCCGGCGAGTTTCTTGTATTCCTCATAGCCGGCCGGATCGATAATGTCGATTTCGACGATCACGTAAGCGGACATGCTTGGAAGTAAGAAAGTGAGAAATCAGCGTCCGTTGCCGGCGTCTTTCGCCGCCAATTCTGGAATTTTTTTCCGGCGTCGCAGTCGCAGCCAATTGTTCCAGGTTTTGCGGAGGCTATCGCGCGGGGTGAGATATTTTTGGTTGAGCTCATTGCTCTTGACGATCTGCGCGAGAATTCCTTTCACAGAAAAATCATCCGTGTTCAGAATCGTGTAGGCGGTTCCGACGGTCGCGGCATGATGCGCATCGCTCGCAGCGGTCATGGGCAAACCGCGAATCTGCGCGTACTTGAACGCGTAACGATTGTAGCGGCGCAATGTGGTCGCAGCGTTGAAAACCTCAATCGCGTCGATCGGGAGTGCTTCCAATGTGGAGAGACGGATCCCGGCCCGAAACAAATCGTATGGGTGCGGCGGAATCGCTAGGCCGCCACGTTCATGGATCATTTCGCAAACTTCGCGTGCGGGTTTCCCTTTGAGATAGGGGAGAGTCTCTCCGATACAGAGAAGATGACCATCTGCTGTGGTTACTTCGACGCCGGGCAACACTAAAAAATCATCCACTGGCAAACCATCGAGCCGCATCAAACCTCGCTCGAGCAGGTAATTAACGGCATCACACGTGTTGTGATCGGTGATGGCGATGCCATGCAAGCCTTTGGCGCGCGCCGACGCGATCAAATCTTCCGGGCTGGAGACTCCGTCACCGGAAAAGAAGGAATGGGTGTGCAGGTCGATATTGAACGGCATTTTCCAGAGATTAATTCGGAGGAGGCGAAATGAAAAGCGTTGGAAGGGCTGTTGCCACTGCCTTGTACGCCGTAAATAAACGGACGCTAAAACCGGCCCCAGGTAGGTGGCTGGAGCGAATCGTTAAACAAGTTCCTCCACGAGAATGGCCTGTTCAGCCAGGCTTTCTCTTTGAGGCCGATTGAACTGGTGATCGTAAAGCCGGCGATAGTACCCGGACTTCTCCAGCAGCTCGGCATGTGTGCCGATCTCCTTAATCCGGCCATAATCCATCACCACGATTTGATCGGCCGACAAAACCGTGGATAGCCGATGGGCAATTGCGATTACGGTTCGCCCAGCGGTGAGCTTTTCGAGCGCCTTTTGAATCTGCTTTTCCGATTCGGAATCGAGCGACGATGTCGCCTCGTCGAGTAGTAGAATCGGCGCGTTTTTCAGGACGGCGCGTGCAATCGCAAGACGCTGCTGTTGGCCGCCGGAGAGGAGACAGCCTTTGTCACCGATGATTGTCTCATAGCCTTTCGGTTGCGCCATGATGAAATCGTGGGCAAATGCGGTGTGCGCCGCTTCATACACTTCCTCCGGCGTGGCATCGAGTCTTCCGAACTGAATATTTTTGAAAATGGTGTCGTGAAATAAAAATGTTTCCTGAGTCACGAGACCGATCTGTTGGCGCAGGGATTTTTGCGTGATCGTGCGCAAATCGCGGCCGTCAATTTTCACGCTCCCGGAAGTCGGATCGTATAAACGCAGGATGAGGGAAAGAATCGTACTTTTGCCCGCGCCGCTTGCGCCGACGAGCGCATAAGTTTTGCCTGGTTCGATATGCAAATTCAAATCTTTTACCGCGTCGGTGACAGTGTTTGCGTAACGGAAAATTACATTTTCAAAATCGAGCCGGCCTCGCGACGAGGTCATCGCAATGGCATCAGGAGTGTCATTGACGGCCGGTTCCAAATCTAAAATCCTGAAAATCTCGGTGGTGGCAGAGACCGATCTCTGCATTACGATGTGGATTTTGCTGAGTGTTTTAATCGGCTCGTACAGGATAAAAATCCCCGAGATCAGTCCAAAGAAACGCCCAGCGCTCAGATTTACGGCGTAAACATAAAGCAACGCCAGACCCACGCCCACGGCCGCGATCGTTTCCACTAGCGGCCCGACCGCTTCCATGGATTTGATCATTCGCATCATGTTCGAGAACTGAAGCTGATTGCTCCGGACGAACGATTTCTCCTGATGCTCTTCCCGACTGAACGATTTGATGACCCGAATGCCGGCGAATGTTTCCTGCATGGTCACGACCATCTGGCCCATGTCTTCCTGCTCGTTTCGCACCGCCTTGCGCGCGCTGCGCCCATAAATTCGGATCGGCAGTAGACAAATCGGAAAAAGAACCAGGGTCACAACTGTAAACCTCCAGTCCATTAGAAGGAGAACAGTAATTCCGCCAACGATGGTGATTGGCTGCTTAAACAGATCGCTGCTTACGGTGGTTAGCGCCATCTGCATCCCACGCGTGTCGTTGGTGATCCGCGATATGAGAAATCCAGCCTGCATTTTATTAAAGAACTCCATCGAGTGGCGCACAATCTTGCCGAAAAGCTGGTTCCGGATGTCGGTCACGACTTTGTTGCTTACCCAGTTCATGCAATAAGAGTTGCCGTAGGAACAGAGGCTGCGCACCGTCATGATCGCGGGAATGGCGAGGCAGATAAGAAGGAGTGAATTGATTTTAGGACCGGTGTTTAAGATTTCGAGATTTGAGCGCAATGCCATCGGATTCGGAGCGGCTCCGTGGAAGATGACGCTTGTCACCCGGGCGACGACCAGCGGGAAGAGCGAATTGACCATGCCGAAGGCGAAGCCCAACGAAAGGCCAAGGATAAAGCGCGCCTTGTACGGCTTGACGTAGCCGTAGAGCCGCCGGTACGGACCCGAGGCGGCCTTAAGAGTTTGCCAAAAAGAGGGCTTTTTCTTGCCGGTTTTCCCGTTCTTCATGAAGTTTGAGGCGACAGCAGCGAATCCATAGCATCGATCACCGCTTCCGTCGAGATTTGGCTCATCGGAAGGCGCGCCCGTAGAGGTGAAAATTCCGTTAAAGGAGTTCTCGATTCTCCCTGCAAGATCAGTGCAGGGCTCTCCCGCGGTCGCCAGTGAAATGGATTCGTCGGACCGAAAAGAGCCACTTGCGGCGTCTGCACCGCTGCCGCGAGGTGCATCGGAGCGGAGTCCACTGTCACTAGAAGACGTGCCTGCGCGATGAGCGCCGCCAGGGTAAGCAGATCCGTCCTTCCAGAAAGGTCAACGATCCGCGGCCCTGTTTTCGACTTGATATGGGTAACGTGGGCCTGTTCGAGGCGCGAAGCTCCACTCGTCAGAACAAGATCGACATCGTTATTTTGGCCAGCGTGGTTGATGACTTCTGCCCACCGCGCCGCATCCCAGAACTTCTCGATGCGCGCCGAACCGGGATGAAAAATGATGAAGTGTCCACCGATTTTTGAATCGCGCCGAAGCTTATTCGCTTTTTCCCGGGCTGCCTCCGGCAACTCCAGATGCACCGCGCGGGAAGCGTTGCCACCTCCGAGCGGCTCCAGTAACGCGAGGTTATAATCGACCGTGTGCATGTCCCGCATGCGATTGTCCACGAATTGATTGTAGATTCGTGCCCGGATTTTTGATTGATCGCGGACACGGTGAGACACGATCCGTTTCCGCGCGCGGGATAAAAAGGCAAGAAAGGCGGAGCGATCGTTTCGCGTGAAGTCGATGCAGTAAGTAAATCTTTCGCGCGCTAGGGCAATCACTATGGCGATGTCGCTCAGATTACGCCGCGCAACCAAGATCCGGTCCGCGCCCGGGATAGCTGGAAGCAAATCGGCGCATTCGTTGGAAACGATAAGTGTCACCCGTGAATCAGGAAAATTCTCGCGCAAAGCCAGGATGGCCGGCATCGTCAAAATTAGATCACCGATGCGTTTGAGCTGGAGGAGCAGAATGTTCACGAGCTAAGCGATTGCGGCCGCGCTCTATCAGCGTCGCGTTCTTTTCTGTTTCCATCGCCGGTCATAGACTGCCGGAAACGGTGGTGGTTACGTCGCTTTCCGCATCGCGATTTCGTAAGCGTCCAGCAATCGCGTTCGGAAATGATCCCATGTAAAATTTTCAACGACTCGTCGCCGCGCCGCGCTGCCCATGCGTTCGACGACTTCAGGATGTCGATATAAATGATCGAGTGCTGCCGTGATCGCGTCGACGTCCCGTGGTCGCACGATAATTCCTTCCACGCCATCGCGCACGACATCGCCTGCTTCCCGGGTAGTGATTTGCGGTAACGCGCAGGCGGCCGCTTCATAAGTGACTTTGGCGCTGCCCTCCCATTGTGATGGAAAAATATGAACCGTGCTTTGGCTAAGATAATTCTCCGGATCGCGCACAAATCCTACAATCCGAATATTATCGCGCCAGAATTGCTTGAGATATGGCTTCGCTTCGTCGTGCACAGAACCGACAAGCCATAATTCGGCATCTGGCAGATTGAGGCGATGCCATGCCTCGAGCACATGGTGGATACCCTTGCGCTTGATCAATGCGCCGGAAAAAACAGCGCGGAATCTCGCCGGGCGCTGACCCGGCTTGAAGCGTTCTACATCCACTCCACGCGGCAGGTAAAACAGCTTTTCCTCCGGGAAACCGCGCGCGCGAAAGGTGTTGGCTGCCGTCTCCGATAAAACGAGCAGCAGATCGGCGAGTTTGTATTCTTCGACGAAACGGTTGCGCTCGAGCAGCAATCCGGCTTTCCATTTTTGAAACCCCGGGGCATTGCTTGTCGATTCCTGCCGGAGGATTTTCGCTTTCCCGCCGTCGCGATGCCAGGTTGGAATCTCGACAATCGATGGGATGTAGCGCTGTTTCGCGACCCGGAGCGAGCGCAGACAGTCACCTGACCAGCTGTGAAACAAGTCATAGCGCCCGGTCGTTAGATGCCGCGAGGCGATCCAATCAAGGTATTTTTTTTTAGCGCCGTAATAGTAAGGCCGATCGAAAAACGAGATGAGGCGCACAGGATGCCAGCGCAGCGAGTGGATCAGCGACGCGGGAATCTCTTTTTGCCGGTTGTCATAGGCAATTGCTTTTCCGAGAAATCCGCCCCGATACGACGCGCGCAAGGTTTCAAATGCATCCGTGTCAAGACCTGAGCCGCCGATGCGAGCAAAGATCGAGTAGAGCAAATGCCTCGGTACCATTCGTGCTGCTGGCGAGGCGGAGCGTACTGGAGGAGGGGCGTTTAAGATTTCACCCGGCATCGGGTTACAACTATTCTGGCGAACGTGGAGCAAGTAAAGTTGTAAACTCACTCAAGATGTCTCCTGGCAAAAGACTGACGATCGCTTTTGTTCGCCGCGGCTATTCCCAGACCGGCGGTGCGGAAGCGTATTTGAAAAGGCTCGGACGCGGAGTGCTCGACGCAGGACATGACGCACAGCTTATTACAACGGGCGATTGGCCTGAGACCGAGTGGCCGTTTGGATCACTCAATCGTTTGCATTGCCAATCGGCAATTGCATTTGCGGACGAGTTGAAACAAATGCGATCGCGCATTCCCTGTGATGTCCTGATGAGCCTTGAGCGGGTTTGGGATTGTCACGTTTATCGCGCCGGCGATGGCGTCCATCGCGCGTGGCTCAATCGCAGAAGAAAATTTGAAGTCCCGCTGCAACGATTTATTCGAGGCCTTAATCGCAAACATCACGACATTTTGCAGCTCGAAGAAGCTCTCTTTACAAATCGCGGAGCAGATCGCGTCATCGTCAATTCGCACATGGTGAAAAGTGAGATTGTCGACCTGTATCACTATCCCGCGGATAAGATCGACATCGTGCAAAACGGTGTTCCACTCGAAAAATTTCGGTTCGATCCAGAGCTACGAGAAAAGTCGCGTACCGAATTGAAATTAAAGCCGGAGCAAATTGCGCTTCTTTTCGCCGGGTCCGGCTGGGAACGCAAGGGATTACTTTTTACGATCGAAGCAATGCAAATGTGCAAGAACCGGAAGATGGGCCTACTCGTAGCTGGTCGCGGAAACAAGCGCTTCTACAAATCAAAGCGCGTCCAGTTCCTCGGCGAGGTGTCCGATCTTGTGCGGCTTTACGCAGCCGCGGACATTTTTATTCTGCCAACAATCTACGATCCGTTTTCCAATGCCTGTCTGGAAGCGCTTGCTTGCGGCTTGCCGGTGATCACCACACGCGCAAACGGATTCAGCGAAATAATCGAAAACCGCGTGCACGGATCAATTGTTGATCGCGCAAACGACCTGGTCGGTTTGCGTGACGCCTTGAGGTTTTGGTCGGATGCGGCACGTCGCGCTGCGGTGAGATCTACCAATGTACAATGCGCGTCGCGGTTCGATATCTCAGGAAATGTTGCGCGGACTTTGGAAATTCTGATTCAGGCCGCGGCCAGCGCCGCGTCTACGTCTGAGAAAATCTGAAATACCTGATCAAGCCGCGAGATCTCAAAGATCGAGCGCACCGTTTCCTGCAAGCCGGCCAGTGCGAACTTGCCACCATAGGCCTCGACCTTTTGCATTCCTTGAATGAATGCCGCCAGACCAGCGCTATCAATATAAGTTACGTCGGAAAGATCCACAATCAACTGTTTCGGCTTTTTCTCGATCATCATATTGAGTGATGCCACAACGGTGGGCGAGACGTGCAGATCGAGTTCGCCTTCGAGCGGCAGCACATTAGGACGATCTTTACGGGGCATTGGAAACGCGGGAGACGCGGATTTTTTCATTCACATCTCCAATCGTCAATCGATCACCATCCGAGCGTATCGATAACACCGTCCACATTCGAAAGATCATCGATCAGAAAATCCGGCTGATATTTTGCCAGCTGCTCGTGACTCCATGTGCCGGTCGCGACGGCGATAGTACGCGCGCCAAGCGCTTTGCCACAGGCGATATCGCGAGGGGTATCGCCGATCACATCAATCTCGGATGCCGCGAATTCGCGCCCATGCTTTTCCTTTGCGCGACTGCGAGCGAATATTCCGAGCCGGTTTCGATCTTGATGATCGTCGGCAAACGCGCCGAATTCAAAGAAATGCCAGACGCCGTAATGCTCGAGCTTTAATTGGGCTCCGCGCGAGACATTCCCGGTAAGAAGCGCGAGCACGAGCTGCGGCCTTGATTTCAGTCTCTCGAGCAACTCGAGCACGCCAGGAAGCAGTTTGCCCTCGCGACGCGGCAATTCGAGCGAAAGAAAATGCACGTAGCTGTCGAGAAACGCACTAATGTTTTCGTTCGTCACAGGAATCTTATGCTTTTTCAGGATGCTGACGACGATGCCCGAATCGGTCATGCCCGCGATTTCGATGTCGTGCAAGTCATCTGCGATACCGAACCGCTCGGCGAGGGTCGATTTAAGCGCATGCACACCTGCGCCGCCCGAATGGACAAGCGTGCCATCGATGTCGAAAAGAAGCAGGCGTTTGTGCGGTTCTGTCATGTCGAGCAATTTGTCACTCTGAGCCCAGATACGAACTTCTCCGTTGCGCGGACCCGCTCGGCAAGAAGAGACGTCCGCTGCCATGTGACATGGTAGGGCGTCTTAAGTCCATTTGGCAGATGAAGGGTCCCTCAGTCGCCCAGTGACCTCAGATGACAACTACGGCGTCGGGGCGTGCATCATGAGAACGGCGATCATACTCCCGAGAAATACGAGCAGCACGATTGCCGAGCCGACAAAGATTGCAGTGCGACTTGGGTCCTTCTGATCTTTCTGGCGTAGGAAGGGGGATGCGTTAGCAAAATCGGCTGGGGCTGCACTTAATTCTGCGGGATTTGCTTCAATTTCACCGAGTTGAGGCAAGGGTCGCGACCCGCTCGCGTCCGGTTCGTATAGCGCTTCGACTGCTCCAAATCGAATTCTATCGCCGAAGCGCAGCATCGTCTCCATGGTCGGAATGCCGTTGACGCGCATGCCGTTAGTCGAATCGAGATCTTTGAGCCGATACGTTTCACCGACAACCTGCAACTGCGCGTGATGACTCGAAACCGACGGATCATGAATAACGATCATGTTATCCGATGCGCGCCCGATGGTGATCAGGTCTCCGACGAGTTCATACGCGCTTCCGCTGATAACTAGCTTGGGCATGTTGCTATCTTGAACATAGTAAAGGATCTCAAGGTAGCGCAAGCCTCTGGCCTGCGGGTCGCTTAAGACACCAGCGGACAGCTTGTGCTACTTCTGCTCTGCCCGCATAGTGCGGCTCTGATGGCCATTGAGCTGACGCGCAATTTTTGCATCATCGCACATATCGATCACGGCAAGACGACATTGTCCGATCGATTGCTCGAGCGCACGGGCACGATCCACGAACGCGAGAAGCAGGACCAATTGCTCGATTCGATGGACTTGGAGCGTGAGCGGGGGATCACAATCAAGGCGCACCCGGTGACGATGCGATACACGAGTAAGTCGGGTGAAACGTATCGGCTCAACCTGCTCGACACTCCGGGACATGTTGATTTTGCCTACGAGGTTTCGCGCAGTCTGGCGGCGTGCGAAGGCGCGCTGTTGATTGTTGACGCGGCGCAGGGGGTTGAGGCACAAACAGTGGCGAATGTTCATCTAGCACACAAACAGGGGCTGACGATTGTCCCGATCATCAATAAAATCGATCTGCCAAACGCCGATGTGTCTGCCGTCCATCGACAATTGGAAGAAATTCTAGCGATTCCCTCCGAGGAAGCGATTGAGGCGAGCGCGAAGATGGGAATCGGTATCGAGGAAATTCTTGAGGGGATTGTCAAGCGAATCCCGCCACCGCAAAAACCGGCGGATGAAACCTTGCGCGCGTTCGTGTTCGATTCGGTATTCGACGTTTACCGCGGCGTTGTTGGTTACGTCCGCGTCGTGTCCGGAACGATGGAAGCGAATCACGCGATCACATTGATGAGCAACAACGCCCGTTATGAGATCAAGGAGGTCGGCGTGTTTACTCCGAAGATGCTTATGCAGCCGAAGCTCAGTCCAGGGGACGTCGGTTATTTCATTGCCAACATCAAAACGACTGCCGATATAAAAATCGGCGACACCATCACCGACCAACGTCATCCCGCGCGCGAACCGTTGCCAGGCTTTCAGGAAATTCACCCGATGGTGTTCAGCGGGATCTATCCGATCAACACCGGCGACTTCGAACATCTGAAGGCTGCGATCGGGAAGTTGCGGCTGAACGATGCCGCGTTCATTTATACGCCGGAAAGTTCTGTCGCGCTCGGATTTGGGTTTCGCTGCGGATTCCTCGGCTTGCTCCACATGGAGATCATCCAGGAACGGCTCCGGCGTGAGTACGACATGGATATCATCGCGACGAGTCCAAGCGTGGTGTATGAGGTGCTGACAACGCGTGGCGAAAAACTTTTGATAGATAATCCGGCGCACTTGCCCAATCCGAGCGTGATCGAGGAGATCCGGGAGCCTATCGTGAAAGCTTACGTGCTCTGCCCCAATGAAAATATCGGCGATATCTTGCAGTTAATTCTTGAGAAACGGGGCCAAATGGACCACACCGAGTCGCTCGACACACGTCGCGTGATGTTGCATTGCGAACTGCCCCTCAATGAAATTCTTGTCGATTTTAACGACAAGATCAAAAGCATTACGCGCGGCTATGGCTCAATGGATTACGAGCTCGCCGGCTATCGCGCGGCCAAGTTGGTGAAACTCGATCTACTCGTGAATGGCGAGCCGGTCGATGCCTTTTCGACGATTGTTCACAAAGATCGCGCAGAGGCGCGGGGACGCCAACTCGCGGCCAAATTGAAAGAAGTGATTCCGCGCCAGCTTTATCAAGTCGCGATCCAAGCGGCAATTGGTGGGAAAATTATTGCGCGCGAGAGTGTTTCGGCATTACGAAAAAACGTGACTGCGAAATGCTATGGCGGCGATATCACGCGGAAGCGGAAATTGCTTGAGAAGCAAAAAGAAGGAAAAAAAAGAATGAAGAGCATCGGCAAGATCAATATTCCGCAGGAAGCGTTCATCGAGGTGCTAAAGGCGCAATGACGATACCGGGCGAAAACGTCCAGCCGACACCGAACATCTAGCTTCCAGGAGCACGCATCAATGTTTACGACCCGTTACGTCAAGCACAGCAGATTGCTCTTGCGGCATGCTCAAAAATATCTCCGCTACAAGAACGACCTGCTCAGTGCCCCAAGCCGGGAAGAGATCGTTACTGGAATAGAGAACCTCCGGACCGCGTTGCGTGAGCGCGACCACGAGAAGATACAAAACGGAGCAGAAGCGCTCGATAAAACATTACACAAACTGACGCCGGTAACCTGGGAATCTCACTGGCGAGAAAATTGTGAGGTAATCTTGGTCGCGATTGTCGTGGCGGTCGGCATTCGCTCTTATTTTTTGCAGCCGTTCAAGATTCCCACCGGCTCGATGCAGCCGACCCTCAACGGAATTATTGGTCGTCCCAGTACGGCCCCGGTGCCGAACATTCTGCGTCAGATCGCGGACTTCGTTATTCTCGGCCGCAATTACATCGACGTTGTCTCACGTCAGGATGACCAGATTTTGCAGATCGAGCAGAAAAAAGTTCTCTTCTTCTTCACATTTTCGCGACTGATCTGCCAGCAGCAGAATTTTCTGGTTTACGCGTCGCCCGAGACGCTTACTCATGATTTCAATGTTTTCCCTGGCCGGATTTATCACCGTGATGAGATTATTGCTAGGGGCGCAGTGGACACAGGCGATCAGGTCTTCGTCGACAAGTTTAGCTACAATTTTGTTAAGCCGCACCGCAGCGACGTTTTCGTTTTCCGAACAAATCATATCTTCGGCATTCGGGAGGATCCACAAACCGGGTCGCCTTTTTACATTAAACGGCTGGCCGGCCTGCCGGGAGATGAGTTGCGGATCGACCCGCCATTTCTTTACGTGAACGACAAAATCGCAGAAGGTTTTGGTTTCGCGCGGGTGATGGCGGCGAAGCCACCATATCGCGGTTATGCGTTAGGCCGCGATTATCTGGCGGAGCCAAATCGCTCCTTTGTCGTGCCGGAAAATGGCTATTTCGCTCTTGGCGACAACAGCTACAACAGCTACGACAGTCGTTACTGGGGACCTGTGCCGGAAGAAAACCTCGTCGGACGCGGGTTGTTTGTTTATTGGCCGTTCAACCCTTGGTTCGGCTTATCTGGGCGGTCGGGGCACTGGGGCTTAATTCGTTAAGCCGATATTTCTTCGGCATGGTATCGAGCCTCCCGCGAGTATGCGCTCTGCTTGGGCTCTGCGGTGGATATGCATTGCTGATGCTTTTTAATCCGGTGCGGCAATCGCTCGGTGATGGGTTTCGCTGCATCGGACGCTTCAAGCGCATCTGGCTTACCTTTGCCCTTCTTGGGTTCGGGTACTTCATTTTTCAATTTGCCACGTTTACGCCCATCCGAAAATCGGCCGATCTCGATCTAAACCAGATCATCTCGTTGCCGAGTTGGCATTGGCCGAGATTTGTAGAGATATGGAGAGAAACGCCGTTGCCTGCGCTCGAAGGGGTGGCCGGAATTTTCGACAACGCGACCACCACTTATCCGCTCTCCGTCCTGGCCGCTGTGTTCATAATCATCAACTGGCGTGGCCTGCACGGCGCGCTGCTTCGTGCTTTGTGGAAGAGGTATCGTTTCTGGAGCTATTTCATCTACTTCATTCTGCTGCTGAGCGGGTTAGCATCGCTCTTCAAGCCGATTGTATTCTGGCGATTGCCGGAGTGGGGCAGCCTAGTTCCGGCCGCCGGACTATTGCAAATTTCGGCTACGGTGGATGCGGTTGCATTTATTTTCGAATATCTATTTGGCGTCTATATCCAGGTGTATTTGATCACTGTGTGCCTGGCGTGGGTAAAAGGAGTCAGCTTTGAAGAAGGGGAGCTGTTCCGCTTCGCTATGCGCCGCTTCAGTTATGTTTTAAAATGGGCTGGCATTGTCGTGTTGGTCAGCACTTTGATGGTGCGGCTGCCACTCCTGCTCGCCTACTTCATGAATATCCCGGGTGTGCTCGACTACCTGCCGATTGAGCGCAGTGTGATAAGCGGCTTGATCATTGTTTTCTGCTCCGTCCAAATCTCACTGGCTCTGCATAATGAAAGCCTGGGCGATGCAATCCGCGCGCATCGTCGCTTCATTCGGCAAAATGCGGGCTGCCTCGCCTGGTTTTTGCTCATCTGCGGACTCCACTTTTTCTGTATCATGGTTTGCGATGCCATTGTGCGTGGCGCAATTGCCGATCGGCTGGGCGCGCTCTTTTTTTGGAAATTCGTCTTTGCCTGTCTTCGCGGAATTATCACGGGCTGGCTCCTAGCTTCGTGGGTCTGTCTGTTTCGCCAATGCG
>Ga0209474_10003323_pt1 | contig 14167 bp, 17 predicted proteins | sample GraSoiAngelo_145_FD_185902 | JGI IMG/M metagenome (GOLD analysis project Ga0209474, IMG submission 185902) | Grasslands soil microbial communities from the Angelo Coastal Reserve, California, USA - 14_1009_05_20cm (SPAdes) (version 2) | ecosystem: Environmental > Terrestrial > Soil > Grasslands...
GCGAGCGCCGGGGTCGCGATTGGGTTGAGGGTCACGCGGCCGTCCGGAGCCGCGATGACCGTGCCCGCGCCCTTGAGCACGACGACCTTGTTCCACACCTTGGCAAAGCGCGAGGCGATCCCCCGCCGGTCCTGCTGCACCGCCGACGTCTCCAGTCCGGAGAGGCGAGCGAACTCCGCCGGGTGCGGGGTGAGCACGATCTGGGGCGATAGGCGTGGCAGGATGGTGCGGTGCTCGGATAACAGGTTAAGCGCGTCTGCATCGAGCACCAGGGGCGCCGCGACTCGGGGGATCAGATCCTCGATCAAGCGCCGCGTCGACGTGTCCCGCCCGACCCCCGGCCCGATCACACCAGCGTCGGCACCCGCGAAGCCACGCAGGATACCGCTCAGCGACGCGTGCCCAACGACCCCCGGCGAGATCTCCGGCACGGGGCCGACGATGACTTCGGTGCACTTCTCGGCGAGGATTGGATAGATCGATTGCGCGACCAGCAGGCGGACGATGCCTGCGCCCGAGCGCGCTGCCCCCATGCTCGCCAGGTAAGCGGCGCCGGTAAAGCCCTGCGATCCCGCCAGCACCACGACGGTTCCGAATGTGCCTTTGTGCCCATCGCGCGGGCGCGCGGGAAGCCGGAATCCATCCGGGAGGCCCCCACCCTGACCCTCCCCCGCAAGCGGGGGAGGGAAATGGGCTGGTGATGGTAGTAGATCCGGGATGACCGCGACGGCGACGGCGAAATGCCCGTCGTGCGCGATGCTGACGTCGATGTCGCGCCCGGTCAGCGTGGTGGCCGGGGCGACCCGGACATGCGGGCGGCCGTCGTCACTGGGGAGGATCTCGACGTCGCGCATCCGCGGCCGCGGGACGCCGGTCGGCATCGCCTTGCCGATCGCTTCCTTCGCCGCCCAGCGGCCCGCCCAACGCTCCGCACTGCCGCCGCAATAGTCGATCTCCCGGTCGCTGAGGAACTTGTGCAGGAACCGATCGCCAAAGCGCTTCTGGGCCTCCGCAATGCGCGGGATCGCCGCCACATCCACGCCGACCCGAGGCGTCACGGTGCTTACTCTACGGTGACGCTCTTTGCCAGGTTCCGGGGTTGGTCGACACTGCAGCCGCGCTCGCTCGCGACGAAATAGGCGAAGAGTTGCAACGCGACGACGTTGGGGATGGGCGAGAGGAACTCGGACACCGCCGGCACTTCCATACGGTCGAGCTCGACGTCGGCGAGGGTGCGATCACCGTCGCTGATCAGTGCCAGCACCGGTGCGTCCCTGGCGATGACTTCCTGGATGTTGCTCACCATCTTCTCCAGGGTCGCGGCCTGGGTGGCGATCGCGAACACGGGGAAATTCTTGTCGAGCAGGGCGATCGGCCCGTGCTTCAGCTCGCCCGCGGCGTAGCCCTCAGCATGCAAGTACGAAATCTCCTTCAGCTTCAGCGCGCCTTCGAGGGCAATCGGGTAATTGATCCCACGGCCCATGTACATGAAGTTGCGATAGCCGGAGTACTTGCGTGCGAGCGCCTGGAACGCCTCCGCGCGATCCAGGACTTGCTGGACGGCGGCGGGCAGGGCTTTGAGATCGGCCGTCAGCTCGCGCAGCCGCTCGGGCGCGAGGCGGTGCCGAACCGCGGCCAGCCGGATGCCGAGCAAGTACAGGCAGGTCAGATGCGCGATGAAGGTCTTGGTCGAGGCCACCCCAATCTCCGGCCCGGCGTGTAGATAAATGACACCGTCGCTTTCCAACGCCATCGAGCTGCCGACGACATTGGTAATAGAGAGGACCCTCGCCTTGCGCTCCCGTGCCTCGCGGATGGCGGCGAGCGTGTCGGCGGTCTCACCAGACTGCGAGACGCCGATCACGAGGGTATCCTGGTCGATGATCGGCTGGCGGTAACGGAACTCCGAGGCAGGCTCGACTTCGACCGGGATGCGTGCCAGGTCCTCGATGATGTACTTGCCGAGAAGGGCGGCATAGTATGACGTACCGGCCGCCACCATCTTGATGTCGTGGATCTTGAGCAGCTGGCGATCGGTCAGCCCGAATTCCTCGAACGTGACTTCGCCCTCGTCGCTGAGCCGGCCACGAAGCGCGTTGGAGACCGCCTCCGGCGCTTCGTTGATTTCCTTGGCCATGAAGTGCGGGAAACCGCCCTTCTGGGCCTGGCTGATATCCCACTTGACCTCGATCACCTTGGGCTTGACGGCGGCGCCGCCGATCGTGCTTACCTCGGGTCCCAGCTTGGTGACCGACACCATCTCGCCCTCACCGAGCAGCAGCACCTTCTTCGTGTACGGGATCACGGCGGTGATATCGGAGGCGACGAACCATTCCTTGTCGCCGATGCCGACCACGAGTGGGGCGTTGAGCCGGGCACCGATCAAGAGGTCAGGGTCGCGCTGCGAGAAGATCACCATTGCGTAGGCGCCTCGCAGTTTTACAAGTGCCTCGCGAACGGCCGCCACGAGGTCACCCTTGTCGAATTCCTCGATCAGGTGCGGCACCACCTCGGTGTCCGTCTCGGAGATGAACACGTGGCCCTTCGCCTGCAGGTCCTTCCGCAGCTCGGCGAAGTTCTCGATGATGCCGTTGTGGATCACCATGATCTGCTTGTGGCAGTCGGTGTGGGGATGGGCATTGATGACGGTGGGACGCCCGTGCGTGGCCCAGCGGGTATGGCCGATGCCGAGCCTGCCAGCGGGCATCTCCTCGGTGAGTCGTTCGACCAGGGTGTCGACCTTGGCGGCGCTCTTCACGACGGAGGTCTGGCCATCCGCCTCGTTGAAGATGGCGACCCCGGCAGAATCATAGCCGCGGTACTCGAGCCGCTTGAGGCTCTCCATGATGATGGGCGCCGCCGAGCGCTCGCCCAGGTAGCCAATAATCCCGCACATATCCCGCGGCCTCCTATGTTCCCACTCTGGACACGGTCAAACGAGCGAACTCAGTTCGTTGTTTTAGGGGAACGGGCCCTAGAGGCAAAAGTTACGGGCTGGCCGACGGAGTAACTCCCGGGATGGCTGAGATGAAGACGTGCACCTGGGCGGTCTTCTGGTTCGTCGTGACCCCGTCCGGGGGACGGATGGTCACGGTCTTGACCACGTCGACCTTGGCGCCGGTGATGTCGATCGGGTCGGTCGCGAGCAGCACCAGGCCGGTCAGGGTGTTCTGGAGCCCGGTCGCCTGGACCTCGAGCGGGGCGATCTGGACGTTGCTCACCCGGTAGCCGGCGGCCGGCTGGCCAGTGAGGGTGAACCCGACCGGCTTGGCGACGGTGATGGCGTCCGCCTGGATCACCATCTTGACCGACACCTGGGCCGGCGTGGCCACCAGCGACTTCAGCGTCTTCTTGTTCTTGTCCCAGACGACCACCGAGTAGGGCTGGTTGAAGCCGGGGGCCACGAGCGCGTCGAGGTCGACCAGGACCACGGCCTGGACGCCGGTGAGCTGGCTCTTGGGGCCGTCGATCCGGACGCTCGCGGGCGTGACGGTGGTCGCGCTCGCCAGCTCGTGGAACCCGGGGGGCAGCGCTTTCACCCGTTCGATCGAAACCGGCTGGGTCGTCGTCCCCAGCTCATCAATCGCGACCGTCACGGTGTTGGGAGCGACGATCGTGATCGTCGGATCGGGGTTGTTGACGTGAATCGGGACATCGTTCCTGCCGACGTGGGCGCCGGAAAAGCTTCCCGAGATGTGCAGCATGTTCGGATTGGCGCGCAGCTGGGCGTCGAACGCGCGCATGTGGTCGGAGGTCCCGATCGCGGTGACGGTCACCTGCGGCACGTCGCCGACCAGGACCAGGCCCGCCGGGAGCACCGGGGTATCCATCCTGAGGCCGTAGGGGTGGCTCTGGGTCGGGTTTTGCGCGTACGCGACCACGCTCCAGAGCGCGACGGCAAACGCGATCGCCAGCAGCTTGAGTCGAAGGTTCGCGAGCAGGAACGTAATCTTACCGGGCCTGGCCCTACCGACGCCAGACTGGGAGCGGTGGCCGATGTAGCTCGGTGCGGGGCTGCAGCAAGGATGTCAACACCTGCCGCAGCCGGTCCGGGTCGAGGTTGCGGAGCAGCTTTCCCTCGTGCGCCACGGCGATCTGACCCAGTTCTTCGCTGAGGATCAGGACAACGGCGTCCGTTTGCATCGAGAGGCCGAGCCCGGCGCGGTGGCGGGTCCCCATCCGCTCCCGGACGGTCCCTTCCTCCGCCAGAGGAAGGACGCACCCCGCCGCCAGGATCTGGTTCCCCCGGACGATGACGGCGCCGTCGTGGAGGGGCGAGTTCGGGAAGAAGATCGCCTCCAGGAATTCCGCCGTGAGCTCGCCATTGATCCGGATGCCGCTGTTGGCGTAGTTCTCCAACCCGGTCTCCTTCTCGAAGACGATCAGGGCGCCCGTGAAACGCTGGGTCAGCTTGGTGGTGGCCCGGATCACCTCATCGATCATCCGGTTGAAGATCTGCAGGTTGTAGTGCGCCATCGGCCGGCCGATGAAGCCGATCCGGCCGAACTGGTCGAGGGCGCGACGGATCTCGGGCTGGAAGAGCACGATGATGCCGATCAGGACCGCCGGGGCGGCATTGCGGAAGATCCACGAGAGCAGCCGCAGGTCGAGCAGGTTCGCCAGCAGGCCGATCAGGGCGAGCAGCAAAACGCCGAACATGAGCTGGACGGCCTGGGTTCCCCGCACCAGCAGGAATAAGCGGTACAGAAAGAACGCCACCAGGGTGACGTCGATGAGATCGAGGACATGTCGCCAGATGTTCCCGCTCTGGAGGAACACCAGGATGTCGCGCAGGATCACGTCCACTAGCGGTGACTAGTATCGTCTAACCTTGGCTGAACAGCCACCGGATTTCCGTCCCCTGCGGGTCGTGCATTCCGTTCCCGGGATGGAACGGACCGATCGGCTGCGTGACGTCCCCTACAAGTCCTTGCCGTCCGGGACGCTGCTCATGGATATCTACCGGCCTGCGGGCCGCGCGGGAAGCGCTCTCCCTGCCGTGATCCTTGTCCACGGGGACGGGCCGCCCGACTGGCTCAAGGACATCAAGGACTGGGGCCAGTATGTGTCCTGGGGAGAATTGCTCGCCGCCTCCGGTTTCGTCGCGATCACCTTCAATCACCGGTCGACCGAGGGGTGGACGCGCATTCCCGAAGCAGCATCGGACGTCGAGGATCTCGTCGCGCTGGTTCGTACTCGGGCGAGCACATGGAGCATCGATCCGAACCGACTCGCCGTCTGGGTCGCGTCCGCAGGAGGCTTCCTAGGTGGGCACGTGGCGCTCACGAACCGACCGGCCGCGCGATGCCTGGTCGTCTACTACGGATTGATGGCACCGGCGCCCGTACCCAACAGCGACCTCGCGCGGTTCGCGGTCGCTGACCGGCTCGATAAGGAGGGGCCCTCGATCTTCGTCGCCCGCGCAGGACTCGACCGGCCGCGACTCAATGAAACGCTCGACCGTTTCGCCGACGCCGCCTTGAAGGCCGGTCTGGATCTGGAGCTTCACAACCACGCCGGCGGGCGGCATGCGTTCGACGTGCTCGATCCCGGCCCGCGGTCCACCGAGATCATCGGCCGCAGCCTCGAGTTCCTGAAAGGGCAGCTGTTCTCGTAGCCTCGTCCTGTCCGGGACAACCGTCTAGACTCGAGATATGGACGTCAGCATGGCATTCGTCCTCATCGTGCCCCTGATCAGCACGGCGATTACTACGAACAAGATCATCGCCGGGGTCGTCGTCCTGATCATCATCGTCGCTGGGCTGGCCTGGTACATGTCGCGGAGACGCGGCCCAGGTTAGTCGAGCGAGCGGAACCTCGGCCTGCTCCCGGGGTCCCGTCGCCCAGGAGCCCTATAGGCATGTTCCCTGTCGGCGGTGATTCATGGGGGATCACGATCTCGACCGATCCAAACATCGACTTCACCGTCTGGTTGCTGCGACGCGATGGGCTTCGCGCTCGGGGCTTTGACTCGCATCCCGATGGGGATGGCTCTCTCCGGACGGCCGGATTGACAGAGGCTCACTGGCTGAACTGGTTCGAGCACGTTGTCCGGACTGAGTCCGAAGGGTCGGACGACCTGTCCAGGCTGGCCAAAATCGGTCGACACCATGAGAGCCGCCCAGCACCGACGGCGCCGGAACTCTTCGCTGGGCCCGATGCCACTCAGCGACTGCTGGTCGAACTGTGGCCAGGGTTCAGCCTTCGCTATTGGGACATGCGCGAGCGCGACTTCGATCGAAAGGTGCGGCAGACCGAGCTGAGCGACGATCAGGAAGAACGGATCGTCGCGCAGGAACGTCGCCAGTGGGACGACATGCAGCGCTATCGACCTCTACCGCCTCTTCACGTCTACCTGGTCGAATACGTCCACCCGGTTGTGACCGTGTGCCCGCCGGCCTCAGTAGTCGTCGGGCTCGTCGATCCCCGCGAAGAGGATTCCGAAGACTACTGGGCTCTGGTTGTTGAAGGGGCCCGACGGCTCAACGCGACGTCTTAAACGTGACGTCTGTCGTCTTCTAGCGCTTGGTGTACTGGGGAGCTTTGCGAGCGCGCTTGAGGCCCGGCTTCTTCCGTTCCTTCATGCGCGGGTCACGGGTGAGCATGCCGTGCTTCTTGAGCACCGGCCGCATCGCGAGGTCGGCAACGCACAGGGCTCGCGCGATGCCGTGCTGCACCGCGCCGGCCTGCCCGGACATGCCGCCGCCATCGACCATCGCGCTGATGTTGAAGCGCTTGCTGCTCTCGGTCAGCTTGAGCGGCTCGACCACGACCATTTCGAGCATCCGCCGGCCGAAGTACTGCAGCGGGGGCTTGTTGTTGACCATGATGGTGCCCTCGCCGGGATAGAGGCGGACCCGCGCGACTGCGTTCTTGCGCCGTCCGGTGCCGTAGTAGTAGGTGGCGTTATCGGCCAATGACTTCGATGTCTCCTTTGCTTCCAAAGCGGATTGGTACCGGCTGCTGCGCTTTATGCGGATGCGCGTCTCCGGCGTAGACCTTGAGGTGGCGCAGCTGCTCCTTGCCGAGCGTCCCGTGCTGCAACATGCCGGACACGGCGTGCCGGAACGGATAGGTTGGGTGCTTGACGACCATGTCCTCGTAGGCACGCTTGCGAAGACCACCCGGGTAGCCGGTATAGCGTGTGTACACCTTGTCAGTCGGCTTCTTCCCGGTCACCCGGATGCCCTTGACGTTGATGACGATCACATGATCGCCCGTGTTCAGATGCGGCGTGTACATCGGCTTGTGCTTGCCGCGCAGTACCTTTGCGACGTTGGCCGCGAGCCGGCCCAGCGTCTGCCCACTGGCATCGACGATGAACCAGCCGGCCTTGATCTCTGACGGCTTCGCGCTGTACGTCTTTCCCGGTTGGGGCATCGTCTAGTACTCCACCGCGACCTGCACCAGCCCCTGGGGTGGTGCGAGGCGCAATCCGGTTGTGGATCCGCCGAGCAGGGAGTCGATCCATTCGACCGGCTGGCGGCGGCGCCCCACCTCGACCAGCGCGCCAGCGATCCGCCGCACCATGCCATACAGAAACGCGTCGGCCGCGACCGCGATCGTGACCCAGTCGCCGGTGCCGCTCACGGTGACCTCGCGGACCTGGCGGATGGTGTGGCCACCAGGTCGCGGGCTTCGGCCGAACGCGCGGAAGTCGTGCCGGCCGGCGAGCCGGTCTCCGGCCGCCTGCATGGCCGCGACGTCGAGCGTGTCGTGGAGGCCCCATGCGTACTGGCGCTGATAGGCGCCCCGGGGGAGCGCCTGGCGGATCCGGTACGCGTAGAGGCGCGCCCGCGCCGAGTAGCGGGCGTTGAAGCTGTCGTCGACAACCTCAGCGCGGCGGACCGCGATGTCCGGAGCGAGGCGGGCATTCAAGGCGCCGGGCAACTGCGCAATCGGGAAGTCGTGCTCCAGGCGGAAATTCACCACCTGGCCGAGCGCATGCACGCCGGCGTCGGTCCGCCCGGCGGCCGTCAGCGCCGGTGACTCCCCGGTGAGGGAGTGGATGGCATCGCGCAACGCCGCTTCCACGGTCGCTGCGCCTGACTGCGCCTGCCAGCCGTGATAGCGGGTTCCCTCGTACTCGATGACCAGCTTGACGTTCATCGGTCGACGAGCTCTACCAGGACCATCGGCGCGGCGTCGCCCTGCCGTGGGCCGATCTTCAACACTCGGGTATAGCCTCCCGTGCGCTCCTTCATGCGCGGCATCAGCTTGGTGAAGAGCCGCTCGGTAACCTCACGGTCTTCCACGATCGCATCAACCGCCCGGCGGGCGGCCACGTTGTCGTTCTTCGCGGTCGTGATGACCTTCTCGACCCAGCGGCGGAGCTCCTTGCCTTTGGCCTCGGTCGTTTCGATTCGACCGTGGTCGAGCAAGGACGTGACCAGGTTGCGGCTCATCGCCTTGCGATGCGCCGTGCTTCGGCTGAACTTGCGTCCCGCCTTCTGGTGTCGCACCCGGCCGGCCTGTCCTAGACCAGGACTTTGGTCAGCTCGTCCGGCGTGAGGAAGCCGCGCTGCACCAGTTTTTCTTTGATCTCGTCCAGGGACTTCCGGCCGAAGTTGCGCAGGCTCAGAAGGTCCTCCTCGCGCAGCGCCACCAGCTGGCCGACCTTGGTGATTTCGTTGGCCTTGAGGCAGTTCAGCGCGCGAACGGAGAGGTCGAGGTCCTCGATCGGCACGTCCGCCAGCCGCGAGGAGAGATCGTTCCCCTTCTGCTGCGGCACGTCGGCGTCCTTGATCCGCTCGGTGAAGCGGGTGAAGAGGCCCAGGTGCGAGGTGAACTGCTTGGCCGCCTCGCTGATCGCCTGGTCGGGCACGATCGTCCCGTCGGTCCAGACCTCGAGGATGAGCTTGTCCCAGTCGGTCTCCTGGCCGACGCGGGTCTTCTCGATCAGGAAGTTCGCCTTCACGACCGGGCTGAAGATGGCGTCGATCGGAATCACGCCGATGGGCTGGCCTTCCTTCTTGTTCCGCTCGGCGGGCACATAGCCCTTACCGCGCTCGACCGTCAGCTCCATGCGGAGCCGGCCCTTGTTGCTGTCGAGCGTGCAGATGTAGAGCTCCGGGTTGACGATTTCGACGTCACTGGGCGCCTGGATGTCGGACGCCTTGACCTCGCGGGGGCCGGTCACGTCCAGCGTGAGGCGAACGGGATCGTCACTGTAGGAGATCAGGTTCAGCCCCTTGAGGTTGAGGATGATCTCGGTGACGTCTTCCTTGACGTACGGGATCGAGGAAAACTCGTGCGCCACGCCCTCGATCGAGACCGAGGTCACGGCGGCGCCCTTCAGCGTGCTCAGCAGCACGCGGCGAAGCGCATTGCCCAGCGTGGTGCCAAAGCCGGGCTCCAGCGGCTCGATTTCGAACTTTCCATAGGTGGCGGAGTTCTCGATGCTTTTGACTTGGGGTTGGGCGATATCGATCATGGTGCTCCTTGAATGAATGGAATTAGCGCGAATAAAACTCGACGATCAGTTGCTCCTGAATGGTCTGGTCCATGTCGTCGCGTCCGGGTTGCGCGGTGACTTTCGCGGTCATGTTGTCTTTGTCCAGGCTGAGCCAGGGAACGACCGGCCGCTGCTCGCCGGCGTCGAGAGCATTCTTGATCCGGTCGACGTCCTTGCTCTTTTCCTTGATCGCGATCACATCGCCGACGCGCACGGCATACGAGGGGATGTTGACAAGACGGCCGTTGACGGTGACGTGCCGGTGGGAGACGAGCTGGCGCGCGTCACGCCGCGAGGCGGCGAAGCCGACCCGGTAGACGACGTTGTCGAGCCGCGTCTCCAACAGGCGGAGCAGGTTGAGGCCGGTGACGCCGGCCATCTTCGCGGCCCGGTCGAAGTAGAGCCGGAACTGGCCCTCGAGCAGGAAGTAGATGCGGCGCGCGCGCTGCTTGGCGCGCAGCTGGATCCCGTAGTCGGACACCTTGCGGCGGCGGACCTGGGTGTGCATGCCGGGCGGCATCGCGCGACGGTCGAGGGTGCACTTCGTGAAGCACTTCTCCCCCTTGAGGAAGAGCTTGACGCCCTCGCGGCGGCAGTGCCGGCAGACCGGGCCTTCGTAGCGGGCCACTTAGACGCGCCTCCGCTTGGGCGGGCGGCAGCCGTTGTGCGGAATCGGCGTCACGTCGGTGATCGCCGTGACCTCGAGACCCGCCGCCTGCAGGGATCGGATGGCGGCCTCGCGACCGGCTCCCGGGCCCTTGACGAAGATCTCGATCTGCTTGAGGCCGTGTTCCATGGCGCGACGCGCCGTCGCCTCCGCGGTGATCTGGGCGGCAAATGGCGTGCTCTTGCGCGAGCCCTTGAAGCCCTGGCTGCCGGCGCTCCCCCAGGCGAGCACGTTGCCCTGGGCGTCGGTCAGCGACACCACGGTGTTGTTGAAGGTGGACTGGATGTGCGCCTGGCCCACGATGACGTGTTTCTTCTCGCGCCGGCGGGTGCGGACGACTTTCTTCTTTGCCATTACTTCTTCTCGGCCGCCTTCTTCCGTACGCCGACGGTCTTGCGTGGACCTCGCCGCGTGCGCGCGTTGGTCCGGGTGCGCTGGCCGCGGACGGGAAGGCCGCGACGGTGGCGCAGCCCACGGTAGGTCCCGATCTCCATCAGGCGCTTGATGTTGAGCGCGATCTCGCGGCGCAACTCGCCTTCGACCTTGGCTTCCTTGTCGAGGACGTCGCGGAGGCGACCGACCTGCTCGTCGTTGAGGTTCTTGACGCGCAGGTTCGGATCGACGTTCGCGATCGTCAGGACACGCCGCGCGGTGTGGGGACCAACCCCGAAGATGTAGGTGAGAGCGACCTCAACGCGCTTCTCCCGGGGAATGTCAACGCCGGCAATTCGAGCCATCTACCCTCTTACCCCTGCCTCTGGTTGTGTTTCGGCGTCACGCAGATGACCCGCACCTGGCCGCCGCGCTTGATGACCTTGCACTTCGGACATATTTTCTTGACCGACGACCGAACTTTCATTGCTCACTCTGCCTTTCTCACGATTCGTCCGCGCCCGGGATCGAGCTTTGACACCTCGACGCGGACGCGGTCACCCGGGATCACCCGGAGAAACCGAAGCCGCGCGGCCGGCGCCACGTGAGCCACGATCCTGTGGCCGGTCTCGAGCTCGACACGGTAGAGCGCGTTGGGCATCGGCTCCACCACTCGTCCGACGACAATCCCCGTCACGGGCAAATACCCATGACAGGATCGCCGGATTTCCGGCGCACGAACGAATAGCTTACCACAAGATCACCATGTTCAATCATGGGCGCGCTGGAAGGGCTTTCTTTGAGACCGTCAGGGTCTCGGGCCCGTCCAGGGTGATCGCCACGGAGTGTTCAAAATAGGCGGACAGGCTGTGGTCCGCCGTGACCACCGTCCAGCCGTCGCCGAGCAGCGCCACGTCCGGCCCGCCAGCGTTGACCATCGGCTCGATCGCCAGCACCATCCCCGGCTTGAGCAGCGGCCCGGTGCCTGCGATGCCGAAGTTGGGGACCTGGGGATCCTCGTGCATGTCGCGGCCGATGCCGTGCCCAACGAACGAGCGGACGACCGAGAAGCCGGCCTGCTCGACGTGCTGCTGCACGGCGGCGCTGATGTCACCGATCCGGTTGCCAACGCGGGCCTGCTCGATCCCGATGCTCAGCGACTCGCGGGTGACGTCCATCAGACGCTGGGCCAGGGGCGAAATCTTGCCGACGCCGACGGTGAGCCCGGCGTCGGCCCAGAAGCCGCGGTGGATCAGGCCGGCGTCGAGGCTCAGCAGATCGCCCTCCCGGAGCTTGCGATTGGTCGGAATGCCATGGACAACCTGGTCGTTGACCGAGGTGCAGATGGCGTTCTGGTAGCCCTGGTAGCCAACGAACCCGGGGATGCAGTCACGCGCCCGGATGAAGCGGTCCGCTTCGCGGTCGAGCTCGAGCAGGGTCACGCCGGGCCGGGCCAGCGGCTGCAGGTGCGCGAGGGCCTCACCGAGGATGGCGCCCGCCTCCCGCATCAGGTCGATCTCGGCCGGCGACTTGTAAATGATCATCGCGACCCGGCCCCCTTGCGAAGCGCGCTGAGCCGCCGGGTGATGTCGGCGCGCACATCGTCGACCGACATCTGGCCGTCGATGTTCTCGAGCTTGTGCTGGGCGGTGTAGTAATCGATCAGCGGCGCGGTGTGCGTGAGAAAGACGTCGATGCGGTGCGCCACGATCTCTGGCCGGTCGTCGGGACGCTGATAGAGCTCACCGCCGTCGGTCGTGCACCGCGGGAGGTCGCGGGCCTGCTGCGGCGTAAAGGTATAGACCGCCCCGCACGTGCGGCAGCAGTAACGATGCGACAGCCGGTCGATCAGCACCTGGCGGCTAACCCGAAGATAGATGACTGCGTCAACGCGGCGGCCGAGCTGGTCGAGCATGGCGTCCAACGCCTCGGCCTGGGCAACGGTCCGCGGGAAGCCATCGAGGATGAAGCCGCTCCTGGCGTCGGGCTCTTGCAACCGCGTCTTGATGATGTCGATCATCAGCGTGTCTGGCACCAGCTCGCCGCGGTCCATGTAGCCCTTGACCTGCTCGCCGAGCGCGGATCCCGCCCGCCGCTGGGCGCGGAGCATATCGCCGGTCGCAATCGCCGGGATGTGATAGGTCTCGATGAGGGACCCGGTCTGGGTGCCCTTGCCCGCGCCAGGCGCGCCGAAAAGAATCAAATTCATAGGAACAGCTCGCGACCTGCGGTCGCTACTTTATGAACCCCTTGTATTGACGCATGATCAGCTGCGTCTCGATCTGTTTCATGGTGTCGAGGGCGACGCCGACCACGATCAGGATCGCCGTGCCGCCAAGGTACATGTTCTGCGTCGGTATTCGAGTCAGGGCGGTGGCGAGCAGCGGGATCAGGACCGTCACCCCACCGAGGAAGAGCGCGCCGGCAAAGGTGATGCGCGTCATGGTGCGATCCAGGTATTGGGCCGTCGCCACGCCCGGCCGGATGCCGGGGATGAAGGCGGCGTGCTTCTTCAGGTAGTCAGCGGTGTCGACCGGGTCGAAGGTGACCGCGGTATAGAAGTAGGTGAAGCCGAAGATGAGGACGAAGTAGACGAAGTTATAGAGGATGTCGGTCGGGATGTTGGGTCCGGTCGGCACCCAGTAGGTGCGCAGCACTCGCGAGATGGTCCCCCACGGGTCCGGAGCCGTTGCCAGGAAGTTTCCGATGATCACGGGGAAGAACATGATCGAGATCGCGAAGATGATCGGAATGACGCCCGCCTGGTTGACCCGCAGCGGTAGGTGTGAGCTGCGGCCCTGATAGATCTTGCGGCCCACCACCCGCTGCGCCGATTGGATGGGGATCTTCCGTTGGGCCTGCTGCACCTCGATGATGAACGCGGTCACGACGATCGCCAGCGCGGCGAAGAGCAGCATGGGCGCGAGGTTCGACTGGCCGCCGCCGGTCAGCAGGTTGTAGATGGTGTTGGGGATCCGTCCCACGATCCCGGCAAAGATCACGAGCGAGATGCCGTTGCCGATCCCGTATTCGGTGATGAGCTCGCCGAACCACATGAGCATCACGGTGCCGGCGGTCAGCGTAATCATGATTTCGACGATGCCCAGCCAGCTGAGGTTGGAGAGGACGCCCTGCCGGCTGAAGACCAACGTCAGGCCCCAGGCCTGGAGCAGCCCGAGGGCGACGGTTAGCCAGCGGGTCCAGCGGGTGATCTTCCGGCGGCCGAACTCACCCTCCTTGCTCAGCTCTTTCATCCGGGTGGAGACGACCGTCATCAGCTGCATGATGATCGAGGCGTTGATGTAAGGGTTGACGCCCATGGCGATGATGGAGAAGGTCGACAGCCCGCCTCCTGAGAACAGGTCGAGCAGACCGAGGAAAGCATTGGTGTTGAAGAGCTTGTCGAGGGCGGCCTTGTCGGCGCCGGGCACGGCGATGTGCGCCAGGATCCGGAATACCAGGAAGAGCCCCAGCGTGAAGAGGATCTTGCGGCGCAGCTCGGGAATTCGGAGCGCGTTACCGATCGCTTCTAACATGGCCTAGCTCTTCTTCTTACCCTTATCGGGTTTTCCGGAATCCTCCGTACCGGACGCGCGGACCGCCTCGCCCTTTGCGCCCTTCTCGCCTTTCTCGCCTTTCTCGCCTTTCTCGGCTTTCTCGGCTTTCTCGTCCTT
>Ga0209474_10003324_pt1 | contig 14167 bp, 14 predicted proteins | sample GraSoiAngelo_145_FD_185902 | JGI IMG/M metagenome (GOLD analysis project Ga0209474, IMG submission 185902) | Grasslands soil microbial communities from the Angelo Coastal Reserve, California, USA - 14_1009_05_20cm (SPAdes) (version 2) | ecosystem: Environmental > Terrestrial > Soil > Grasslands...
ACCGTGACCGCGTTGTCCTGCAACGTGTCGAAGTCGACGGTGACGCAGAACGGGGTACCGATCTCGTCCTGGCGGCGGTACCGCCGGCCGATCGCCTGCGCGTCGTCGAACTCGACGATCCAGCGCCTGCGCAGATCGGCGGCGAGGGAACGCGCCTTCGGCGACAGTTCCGGGTTGCGCGACAGCGGCAGCACCGCCACCTTCACCGGGGCCAGCCGCGGATCGAACCGCATGACGGTGCGCTTGTCGACGCCGCCCTTGGTGTTCGGCGCCTCGTCCTCGTCGTAGGCCTCCAACAGGAACGCGAGTACCGCACGGGTCAGGCCGGCCGCCGGTTCGACGACGTACGGTACCCAGCGCTCGCCCTTGTCCGGGTCGAAGTACGACAGGTCGACGCCGGAGTGCTTGGTGTGCGTCGTCAGATCGAAATTGGTCCGGTTGGCGATGCCCTCAAGTTCGGCAAACTCGGTGCCGCCGAACTGGAAGCGGTACTCGATGTCGACGGTCCGCTTCGAGTAGTGCGAGAGCTTCTCCTTGGGGTGCTCGTAGTACCGCAGGTTCGCCTCGGACAGGCCCAGGCCGGTGTACCAGTTCCAGCGCTCGGCGAGCCAGTACTCGTGCCACTTCTCGTCGGTGCCCGGCTCGACGAAGTACTCCATCTCCATCTGCTCGAACTCGCGGGTGCGGAAGATGAAGTTGCCCGGGGTGATCTCGTTGCGGAAGCTCTTGCCGGTCTGCGCGATGCCGAACGGCGGCTTCTTGCGCGCGGAGGTCATCACGTTGGCGAAGTTGACGAAGATGCCCTGTGCGGTCTCCGGCCGCAGGTAGTGCAGGCCCTCGTCGCTCTCCACCGGGCCGAGGTACGTCTTCATCAGGCCGTTGAACATCCGCGGCTCGGTGAAGCTGCCCTTGTTGCCGCAGTTGGGGCAGTTGACCTCGGCGAGGGAGGTCGGCGGCCGGCCGTGCTTGGCCTCGAACGCCTCCTCCAGGTGGTCAGCGCGGAACCGCTTGTGACACGACTGGCACTCGGTGAGCGGGTCGACGAACTCGGCGAGGTGGCCGGACGCCTTCCACACATCGGTCGCCAGGATCACCGCGGAGTCGATGCCGATGATGTCGTCGCGCTGCTGGACCATCGACTTCCACCACTGCCGGCGGACGTTCTCCTTCAGCTCCACACCCAGGGGGCCGTAGTCCCAGGCCGAGCGGGTTCCGCCGTAGATCTCGCTGGAGGGGTACACGAAGCCCCGCCGCTTGGCGAGGGATACGACGGAGTCGATGCGGTCAGCGGCCATGGGATCCTCCTGGGGTACGCCGCCGGCTGGCTGTCGGCGGTGGTCCGCACCGTCGCGGACAGACGTACGGGTCAACGCTCACCCCGAGGCTACGGTTACCGCCCCGGGGCCGGCACCAGATTACTCGCCGCCGCAGATCCGCAGCGCCGCCGGTTGGCCCTCCTCGACCAGGGCCAGCGTGGGGTGGCGGAGGCCACCGTCGTCCCCCTCGACCTCGGCCGGTACCAGCAGCTCGCTGCCCCGGATCGACGGCGACCCGACGGAGAACCGGGTGATCCGCGGCCGGGCGCGCTCCCGCGCGGTGTATTCGCTGAGACTCATGGTGCCCCGCAGCGAGTCGCACAGCAGGCGGTATGCGCTGCCGTACGCCTGGGCCTGCAGGTTGCCCAGGTACTGCCGGGTGACCGCGACCGCCTCGGTCTGCAGCGCGTTGCTCCGGTTGACCACCAGCGCGCCGATGCCGACCGCCGCGCCGCCGCAGCACAGCACGAGCAGCGCCGCGCCGACGCCGAGCCCGATCCACAGCCGCTTGCGGTCGCGCTCCGTGGGCGGTGCGGCGAACGGCGCCTGCACGCCGGGACCGGGCGGGGGTGGCGGAACGGGGGTCGTCACGCCAGGTCGCTTCCGGTCGTCTTGACCGCGCCGCCCGGCTCGGCCTGGGCCAGCACCTCGAACGCCGACGGCTCGTCCAGCGACCCGGCCAGCCACCGCGTCGCGTGCACCTTCACCTCGTACGCCGACAGGGCCCGGCGGTATGCACCGACCGACTCCCACTCGGTGACCAGCGTCCACCGGGTCGGGTCGTCGTACCCGCGGCCGAGCTGCCCCCGCAGGTATCCCGGCCGGGCACCGAGGGCCGCGAGGGCCGCGGCCGCGCCGGCCCGGAACTGCGCGTCGTCACCCTCGACGAGGAACCGGTTCACGACGAGCACGACGACTCCTGTTAGATGGGCACATGGAACGGCTGGCCAGAGTTAACCGTACCCAGGCGTTTCTCAGCGTGCTCGCCCTGGTGCTGGTCGGGCTGTTCGCGCCCGGGTGGTACGGCGCGGTGCTGCTGTTCGCCCTGGTCGCCGCGCTGCTGGTGGTGCTGGTTCGGACGGCCCCGGTCACCCGGCCGGGTGTCATCGCGGTCCGCCTGCTGATCCTCGCCGGTGTCGCACTGATCGCGGTATACAAGATCCTCTGACACTGTACGAGCATGAAGCTCTATGCCGACACCCCGGGCCGGCGGACGTGGCAGCTCGTCACGGACCTGTTCGTCGTCGCCTGGCTCTGGTTCTGGATCTGGCTCGCGGTCAAGCTCTACCACCTGGTCGGCACCCTGGCGGTGCCCGGACAGAAGCTCACCGGTGCCGGCGACGGCATGGCCAACGGGCTCGCCGACGCGGGTTCGAAGGTGCACCGGGTACCCGTCGCCGGCGACTCGCTGGCCGAACCGTTCACGAGGGCCGCCGACGCCGCCCGGTCCATCGCCGACGCGGGCCGGGCGGAACAGCACACGGTGCACCAGCTGGCGTGGGTACTGGCGCTGCTTCTGCTGTCGGTACCCCTGGCGGTTGTGTTGTTGGGCTGGCTGCCACTACGGGTGCGCTGGGTGCGGCGCGCAAGTGCCGCGGCGCTGGCCACCGACGACCTGCTCGCGCTGCGCGCGCTGGCGCACCAGCCGCTGCGGCGCCTGTCCACAGTGGACAGTGACCCGGTCGGCGCATGGCGCCAGGGCGACCCGGAGACCGTGGCCGCCCTGGCTGCCCTGGAACTGCGCCGGTTGGGCGTGCGAGGTCAGAGGCGGCGCCGCACATCCTCCACAGTGGACGGTCCGGCGGCGTAGTGGGCGACCCATTCGCCGGGCAGGTCGGCGGTCGGCAGGATGCCCTCCTCCAGGAAGGTGTACCGGCCCTCGGTGACCCGCTTGGCGACCCGCGCGTCGAGCGCGTCGGTGTTGTCCCACAACGCGGTGAACAGCGCCTCGATCCGGCGGCGGGACTGCTGGCAGAACAGCTCCGCCAGCTCCCGGCCGGCCGGGTCGGCTTCGCTGCGCGCCCGTACGCAGGTGGCCGCCATCGCGAACAGCTCCGCCCCGATGTCCACCACGCGGCCGAGGAACCCCTGCTTGCGTTCCATCTTTCCGCGCCAGCGGGCCATCGCGTAGAAGGTCTCGCGGGACAGCTTGCGGGAGGCCCGCTCGATGTAGCGCACGTGCCGGGCCAGCGGCCCGAACTCGGCATAGGCGCCCGGCACCTGCCCGCGACCCACGGTCAGCGTGGGCAGCCAGCGGGCGTAGAACCCACCGGCCTTCGCGCCCGCGCGAGCCTTGCGCCCGAACGAGGCGTCCGGGTCGATGATGTCGCCGGCCACCGACAGGTGCGCGTCGACCGCCTCGCGCGCGATGAACAGGTGCATGATCTCGGTCGAGCCCTCGAAGATCCGGTTGATCCGCAGGTCGCGCAGGATCTGCTCGGCCGCGATCCCCTTCTCGCCACGGGCGGCCAGCGACTCGGCCGTCTCGAACCCGCGACCGCCGCGGACCTGGATCAGCTCGTCGGCCACCAGCCAGGCCATCTCCGAGCCGAACAGCTTGACCAGTGCCGCCTCGATCCGGATGTCGTTGCGGTCGTCGTCGGCGAGCAGGCAGCACAGGTCGAGCATGGACTCCAGGCCGTACGTGGTCGCCGCGATGAAGGCGATCTTCTTGGCCACCGCCTCGTGCCGGGCGACCGGCAGGCCCCACTGCACGCGCTCGGTACCCCACTGGCGGGCGATCGACAGGCACCACTTGGCGGCACTGACGCACATGGCGGGCAGCGACAGGCGGCCGGTGTTCAGCGTGGTGAGCGCGATCTTGAGTCCCTGGCCCTCGCGACCGATGACGTTCTCGGCCGGTACGAACACGTCGTGGAACCGGGTGACGCTGTTCTCCAGCCCGCGCAGGCCCAGGAAGGCGTTGCGCCGCTCGACGGTCACGCCGGGCGCGTCGCCCTCGACGACGAAGGCGGTGATCCCGCCGCGGTGCCCCTCCGACGGCGGTACCTGGGCCATGACCACGAGCAGCGTGGCCATCGTGCCGTTGGTGGCCCACAGCTTGACGCCGTTGAGCCGGTACCCGCCCTCGACCGGCTCCGCCGTCGTGGACAGCCGGGCCGGGTCGGACCCCACGTCGGACTCGGTGAGCAGGAAAGCGGACACCTCGCCACCGGCCAGCCGGGGCAGGTACTTCTTCTTCTGCTCCTCGGTGCCGAAGATCTTCAGCGGCTGCGGTACCCCGATCGACTGGTGCGCGGACAGCAGCGCGCCCAGCGACGGGTTGGCCGAGCCGACCAGGGTCAGCGCCTTGGTGTAGTACAGGTTGCTCAGGCCCAGGCCGCCGTACTTCTCGTCGATCTTCATGCCGAACGCGCCGAGCCCGGCGAGCCCGCGGAACACCTCGTCGGGGATGCGCGCGTCGCGCTCGATCTGCGCGCCGTCGATCGTCTTGGCGAAGTCGCCGAGCTTGGCGAGGAAGTCGTCGGCCTTGGCGGTGGCCGCGGCGTCCGGCGTGGGCCACGGGTCGATCAGCTCCATCCGCAGCCGGCCCAGGAACAGCTCCTTGCCGAAGCTCGGCTTGCGCCACTCGGCCTCGCGGGCGGCCTCGGCAACCTGCCGGGCCTGCTTCTCGTCGACGCTCGCGCCGGCGGGAACATGGGTGGTGTCGGGCGGCGGAACGTCGGTCGTCGTCATGGCGCCAAGGCTACCCGGCGTTGTTACCCGAAGGTAGCTCCGAGTGGAGATGCTAGCTTGGATCACACAAGTACACATCCGACAGGGGAGCGCACAGCGCTGAGAGTGCGGCTCCCGCGCCGGAGATCTTGGACGTTCGTCCCCCCGCGAAGGGGCACCGGCGTCCAAGATCCGGGGCGGGGCGGCGGCCGCTGACCCTCGAACCTGATCTGGGTAATGCCAGCGCAGGGAGCTCGGGACCTCCAGCCGCGCCATGTCCGATTCCGGGCGTGGCGTGCGTCTTCTCCTGGTACCCACCGGGAGGCCCAGCCATGAACAGCAACCGCTGGCGGACCGTTGACATCGTTGTCGCCGCCATCCTCGCCATCGCCTTCGGGCGTCGTCTTCTACGCATGGGACCGGCTCTGGGCCGGTACCGACAACCTCTTCGCCGGGTTCGGGCCGGCCCGCGCGGCCATCGCGGGCGTCTGGTTCCTGCCGGCCATCCTCGGGCCGCTGGTCATCCGCAAGCCGGGCGCCGGCGTGTTCACCGAGACCGTGGCCGCCGCCGTCTCCGCGCTCCTCGGTGCGCAGTGGGGCCTGGTCACCATCCTCTACGGGCTGCTGCAGGGGGTCGGTGGCGAGGCGCCGTTCGCGGCGACCGGGTACCGCAACAGCCGGCTGGCCACCGCGCTGGTCGGCGGCGCGCTGGCCGGTGCCGCGGCCGGGTACCTGGACATCGTGCTCTACTACCCGACCTGGTCGGCCGGCTGGAAGACCGCGCAGGTGCTGATCTCCGCGGGCAGCGGGCTGGTCATCGCGGGCGGCGGCGGCTGGCTGCTCACCCGCGCCCTGGCCCGCACCGGCGTCCTCGACCGCTTCCCGTCCGGCCGGGAGCGGGTCGCGGTCTGAGCGGACGCGGGGCGCGGCGTCGCCTGGACTGACGAGCGCAGCGAGGACGGAAGGCGGCGCACCAAGGCCTGGACTGACGAGCGCAGCGAGGACGGAAGGCGGCGCACCAAGGCGCCCCGGGGGAGCGAGCGAAAGCGGACACAGTCTGAGCGGACGCGGGGCGCGGCGTCGCCTGGACTGACGAGCGCAGCGAGGAGGGAAGGCGGCGCACCAAGGCGCCCCGCGGGAGCGAGCGAAAGCGGACACAGTTTGATCGAGCTGACCGGCTTCGGCTGGCGGTACGCGGGCCGGCGGGCCTGGGCGGTCCGCGACGTCGACCTGCGGATCGAGCGCGGCGAGCGGGTGCTCCTGCTGGGCCTGTCCGGGGCCGGCAAGAGCACCCTGCTCGCCGCGCTGGCCGGGCTGCTCACCGACGAGTCCGGCGAGCGGGCGGGCACGATCGCGGTCGACGGCCGGGCCGGGGTCCTGTTCCAGGACCCGCAGACCCAACTGGTCATGGCCCGGTGCGGCGACGACGTGGCCTTCGGCCCGGAGAATCTGGGGGTACCGGCAGCCGCGATCTGGCCCCGCGTCCGCGCGGCGGTCGACGCGGTCGGGTTCGGGTACCCGCTCGACCGGTCCACCCATGCCCTGTCCGGAGGCGAGCAGCAACGGCTGGCGTTGGCCGGAGTGCTGGCGGTGCAGCCGTCGGTACTGCTGCTCGACGAGCCGACCGCCAACCTCGACCCGCCCGGCGCGGCCCTGGTACGGCAGGTGCTCGCCCGGCTCGACACGACCGTGGTGCTGGTCGAGCACCGGGTCGCCGAGGCGCTACCGCTGGTGGACCGGGTCGTGGTGCTGACCCCGGACGGCATCCGCGCCGACGGTACCGCGGCGGACGTCTTCGCCCGGTACGGCGACGAACTGGCCGACGGCGGCGTGTGGGTACCCGACCATCCGGTACTGCCACGGCGCGCGGCGGCGCCGGCCGGTGCACCGCTGCTGACCGCCCGCTCCGTCGCGGTACCGGGCCGGCTCGCGCCGACCGACCTCGATGTCTGTGCCGGCGCGGCGGTCGCGGTGACCGGACCCAACGGTGCCGGCAAGTCGACCCTCGCGCTGGCCCTCGGCGGCCTGCTCCGGCCGGGTTCCGGAACCGTCCGCGCCACCCCCGCGCTGGCCGGCGCCGACGCCGCCGCCCGCCCGCCCCACGCCTGGCGGGCCGCCGCGCTCGCGACCCGGATCGGTTCGGTGTTCCAGAACCCGGAGCACCAGTTCGTCACCGGCCGGGTACGCGACGAGCTGGCCCTCGGGCCGCGAAGGGCCGGTGCCGCACCGGAATCGGTACGGTCCACTGTGGACGATCTGCTCACCCGGCTGCGGCTGGACCGGCTCGCCGAGGCGAACCCGTACACGCTGTCCGGTGGCGAGCAGCGCCGGCTCTCGGTGGCCACCGCGCTCGCCACAGCGCCGCGGGTACTGGTCCTCGACGAGCCCACCTTCGGCCAGGACCGCCGCACCTGGACCGAACTGGTCGACCTGCTCGCGAAGCTGCGTGACGACGGGGCCGGCGTGGTGGCCGCGACGCACGACGAGGACTTCGTGGACGCCCTCGCGGACCGGACGGTCCGGCTGTGACCGCGCCGCTGGCCGCCCGCAACCCGGTCGCGAAGCTGGTCGCCGCGCTGGTACCCACACTCGCGCTGCTCACCACGCTCGACCCGGTGACCCCGGCGCTGTTCCTCGCCGTGGAACTGGCGGTGCTGCCGCTGTTCGGGATCAGCCTCACGACCCTCGTGAAGCGCGGCTGGCCGCTGCTGGTCAGCGCGGCCGGGGTCGCGGTCGCCCAGCAACTGTTCGGTACCGGCGGCTGGCCGGCCTCGATCGGGCTGGCGCTGCGGATCCTCGCCGTCGCGGTACCCGGGATCGTCGTCTTCGCCACCACCGACCCGACCGACCTGGCCGACGCCCTGGTGCAGAACGCCCGCCTGCCGGCCCGCTTCGCCATCGGCGCGCTGGCCGCCTTCCGGCTGGTACCCCTGCTGGGCGAGGAGTGGCGGCTGCTGACCCTGGCCCGGCGCGCCCGCGGACTGGACGCCGGCCGCAACCCGCTCGCGCACCTACGCGCGTTCGGCGCGCTCACCTTCGCCCTGCTGGTCGGGGCGATCCGGCGGGGTACCCGCCTGGCCACCGCCATGGACGCGCGCGGCTTCGCCGCGGGCGTCCCGCGTACCTTCGCGCGCCAGCAACTCATCCGGCCCGCCGACGTGGCGCTGATGCTCGCAAGCGTTGCGCTCGCCGTCGGGCTGCCCCTGCTCACCGTCGCGCTCGGCGTGTTCCGGCCGGCGTTGGGATAACTCCGCGAGCACGGCCAGCTCGCCGCTACAGCGCCGGCGCGACCGGGTTCGGCACCGCGCCGCCGTAGCGGCGGTCCCGCTTGGCGTACAGCTCGCAGCCGTACCACAGGTGCCGCCGGTCGAAGTCCGGCCAGAGCGTGTCCAGCGCGACGAACTCCGCGTACGCCGCCTGCCAGATCAGGTAGTTGGACAGCCGCTGCTCGCCCGACGAGCGCAGCACCAGGTCGACGTCGGGCACGTCCGGGCAGTAGAGGTACCGGTGCACCGTGCGCTCACTGATCTTGTCCGGCGACAGCCGCCCCGCGGCCACGTCCCGGCCCATCGCGGCGAACGCGTCGGCCAGCTCCGCCCGCCCGCCGTAGTTCACGCAGAACTGCAGCGTGATGAGGTCGTTGTGCCGGCTCATCCGCTCGGCGATCTCCAGCTCGTGGATGACCGAGCGCCACAGCCGCGGCCGCCGCCCGGCCCACCGCACCCGTACCCCCATCGCCACGAACTGGTCGCGCCGCCGGTGGATGACGTCCCGGTTGAACCCCATCAGCCAGCGCACCTCGTCCGGCGAGCGCTTCCAGTTCTCCGTCGAGAACGCGTACGCCGACAGGTGTCTGATGCCCAGCTCGATCGCGCCCTCGATGACGTCGAACAGCGCGCCCTCACCGCGCTTGTGCCCCTCGATGCGGGGCAGCCCGCGCTCCTTGGCCCAGCGGCCGTTGCCGTCCATGATGATCGCGACGTGGTTCGGGACCACCTCGCGCGGCAGGTCCGGCGGCCGGGCTCCGGACGGGTGCGGCGACGGCGGCTGGTAGCGACTCATGACCGGTCCACCAGTGGCAGCGAGCGCAGCGCGCGCTCCAGGTGCCACTGCAGGTGCGCGGCGACCAGTCCGGAGGCCTCGCGCCGGGCGCTGTGGTCGGACGCGTCCGCGACGCGCCAGTCCCCCTCCGCGAGGGCGGCCATCAGGTCGAGGGTGGCCGGCGCCGGATGGGCCGCGCCGGGTGGCCGGCAGTCCGGGCACACACAACCCCCCGCCGGTACCGAGAAAGCCCGGTGCCTACCGTCCGTCCCGCACACCGCACAGGCCGACAGTGCCGGCGCCCACCCCGCGTAGCCCATCGCCCGCAGCAGATACGAATCCAGTACCAACGTCCCCGGGTGCTCGCCACCGGCCAGTGCCCGCAACGCGCCCAGGGTCAGCAGGTACAGCCGCAGCGACGGCTCCTCCTCCACCGGAGTCAGCCGCTCGGCGGTCTCCGCGATCGCGCTCGCCGCCGTGTACCGCGGATAGTCCTCGATGAACCGCTTGCCGAACAGGTCGATCCCCTCCACCTGACCGATCACGTGCAGCGTGCGCCCCTCCACGATCTGCACGTCGACGTGCCCGAACGGTTCCAGCCGCGCACCGAACTTCGACGTGGTGCGGCGTACCCCCTTGGCCACCGCGCGTACCCGACCGTGCCGCCGGGTGAACAGCGTGATGATCCGGTCGGACTCGCCGAGCTTCTGGCAGCGCAGCACGACCGCGTCGTCGCGGTACAGCTTCGTGCGGAACCCGGTCACCGGTCGATTGTGCCTTGCCTAGCCGCAGATCATCAGAAGCCGAGCTTGCGCAGTTGCTTCGGGTCGCGCTGCCAGTCCTTGGCGACCCGGACGTGCAGGTCGAGGTACACCTTGGTACCGAGCAGTTCCTCGATCGCCTGGCGTGCCTTCGTCCCGACCTCCTTCAGCCGCGAGCCCCGGGCCCCGATCACGATCGCCTTCTGGCTCTGCCGCTCCACGTAGACATCCGCGTAGATCTTGGTCAGCGCGCCCTCGACGAACATCTCCTCGACCAGTACCGCGATCGAGTGCGGCAGCTCGTCGCGTACCCCTTCCAGCGCCGCCTCCCGGACCAGCTCGCCGATGAGTACCTGTTCGGGCTCGTCGGTGAGCATGTCGTCCGGGTACAACCGGGGCGACTCGGGCAGGTGGGACACCAGCACATCGGTCAGCGTGTCGAGCCCGTCGCCGGTGACCGCGCTGGCCGGTACCACGTCGGCGAACGCGGCCAGCTCGCTGACCGCGACCAGTTGCGCGGCGAGGTCGGCGCGCGACACCAGGTCGGTCTTGGTCACCACGGCCACCACGCGCGCCTTCAACCCGCCCAGCTCGCCGGCGATGAACCGGTCGCCACGACCGACCTGCTCGTCGGCGGGGATGCACAGGCCGATCACGTCGACCTCGCTCCAGGTGTCCCGTACCAGGTCGTTGAGCCGCTGCCCGAGCAGCGTACGGGGACGGTGCAGGCCGGGCGTGTCGACGAGCACGAGCTGGGCGTCGGGCCGGTGCAGCACCCCGCGGATCACGTGCCGGGTGGTCTGCGGCCGGGTCGAGGTGATCGCGATCTTCTGCCCGACCAGCGCGTTGGTCAGCGTCGACTTGCCCGCGTTCGGGCGGCCGACGAAGCAGGCGAACCCGGCCCGCACCAGGTGATCGTCGGCGCTCACCCGGTGACCGTACCGAGCAGCGTGCCGTCCGGCGCGGCGAGGTGGATCGGCGCGTCGGCGGAGAGGTCGCGGAAGGCGGCCTGCCCGGCACCGTCCACTGTGGACCCTTCGGTGACCACGCCGGCCGCCTCCAGTACCGTCGCACCGGCCGCGGCCGCGGACGCCACCGCGTACTGCAGCGCGGTCAGCGTGAGCGACGGCAGCGCCACGCTGGCGCCCGCGTAGGTACGCCCGTCGCCGTCGCGCACCGCCGCCCCCTCCACCGCACCGGCCCGGGCGCGCGCGGCCCGGGCCAGGGTAACCAGCTTCTGGTCCTCGGCGCTCAGCTCAGGCATCCGCGGGCTGCCTCTCCTCGGTCTCGGCCGGCTCGGGCTCGTCCTCCACCCGGCTCACCAGTACGGTATCGATCCGGTTCCGGCGGCCGGTGGTGCCCTCGGCGACCAGGCGCAGCCCGTCGACGCGGGCCTGCGCACCCGGGATCGGTACCCGGCCCAGCGCCTGGGCGAGTAATCCTGCCACGGTCTCCACCTCGTCGTCGGGCAGCTCGACGCCGAACAGCTCCTCCAGGTCCTCCACGGAGTACCGCGCGCTGATCCGTACCGACCCGTCGGCCAGCTGCTCGACCGGCGGCCGCTCGACGTCGTACTCGTCGGTGATCTCGCCGACGATCTCCTCCAGGATGTCCTCGATGGTGACCAGGCCCGCGGTGCCGCCGTACTCGTCGACCACGATCGCGATGTGGGTGCGCGCGGCCTGCATCTCGCGCAGCAGGTCGTCGACGGGCTTGAACTCCGGCACGAAGGTGGCCGAGCGCATCAGTGCGCTGACCGGTACCTCCTGGCCGGCGCGTACCGCGTCCTTGAGGTAGATGATGCCGAGCACGTCGTCGACGTTCTCGCCGATGACCGGGATACGGGAGAAGCCGGAGCGCATGAACAGCGCCAGCGCCTGCCGTACCGTCTTGTCCGCTTCGATCCACACCATCTCGGTGCGCGGCACCATGACCTCGCGCACGATCGTGTCGCCGAGCGAGAACACCGAATGGATCATCTCCCGCTCGCCGTGCTCGACCACCCCGCGCTGCTCGGCGAGGTCGACCAGCTCCCGCAGCTCCACCGTGGTGGCGAACGGCCCGTCCCGGAAGCCGCGCCCGGGGGTCACCGCGTTGCCGATGAGGATGAGCAGCCGGGCCAGCGGACCGAGTACCCGGCCGAGCCAGAGCACGAACGGCGCCGCGAACCGGCCGACCGTGTACGCGTGCTGCCGGCCGATGGTGCGCGGCGCCACGCCGACGGCCACGAAGCTGACCAGGGTCATCGATCCCGCCGTGACCACCCCGGCGCGCCAGCCGGCGCCCCACACCCCGCTGGTGTAGATCGCCACCAGCGTGGTGGCGCTCAGCTCGCAGAGCAGGCGCAGCAGGAGCAGCAGGTTGAGGTGCCGCGCGACGTCGGAGGCGGCGGCGTGCAGCGCTCCCGCACCGCGTACCCCTTCCCGGGCCATCTCCAGCGCCCGCGCCGCGGAGACCCGCGACAGCGCCGAGTCCGTCATCGCGAACAGCCCGGCGAGAACGGTCAACCCGGCAGCCCAGACCAGCAACATGGCCATGCTCCGGTCAGGACGACCGGCGCGCCTGCGCCTGCCATCCGGACAGCAGCCGCGCCTGGAGCCCGAACATCTCGCGCTCCTCCTCCGGCTCGGCATGGTCGTACCCGAGCAGGTGCAGTACCCCGTGCACGGTCAGCAGGTGCAGCTCCTCGGCGGCGGAGTGCCCGGCGCCGGCCGCCTGCTTGGCCGCCACGCCCGGCGCGAGCACGATGTCGCCGAGCAGCGTCGGTTCCCCGCCCGGCGGCTCGCCCGGCCCGTGGTCGATGCTGCCCTCGTCCATCGGGAAGGCGAGCACGTCGGTCGGCCCGTCGCCGCCCATCCAGCGGTGGTTCAGCTCGGCCATGTACTCGGTGTCGACGAGCAGCACGGACAGCTCGGCGAGCGGGTTGACGCCCATCTCGTCGAGGGCGTACCGGGCGACGGCGAGGATCGAGTCGGTGTCGACCTCGGTACCCGACTCGTTGGCGATCTCGATGGACACGGCCTCTCCCTAGCGGCGCCGACCGGAGCGACCGTGCGCCGCCCGGTTGGTACCGGCGGCGCCTGCTGGGCCGCGTCCCACCGGGCGTATGCGTCGACGATGTCGCTGACCAGCCGGTGCCGTACCACATCGGCACTGCTCAACCGGGCGAAGTGTACGTCCTCCACCCCTTCGAGGATCTCCTGGACGACCCGCAGCCCGCTGCGTGTCCCGGTCGGCAGGTCGACCTGGGTGATGTCGCCGGTGACCACGATCTTCGAGCCGAACCCGAGCCGGGTCAGGAACATCTTCATCTGCTCCGGCGTGGTGTTCTGCGCCTCGTCGAGAATGATGAACGCGTCGTTGAGGGTGTTGTGCGTGACGATCAGGTCGTCGGTGACGTAGAGGGAGTCCGCCGCCGCCACCTGGATGCAGACGGTCTCCGTCTCCCCCGCCGGCTCGATCGCCTCGATGAAGCGCATCGGTCGCCGGCCACCGTGCTGCTCGTACGCGGCTCGCTTGCGGCCCTGCCGGAACGGCTGGAGCCCTTCGGGCAGCCGGATGTCGAGCGCGTACGCGTCATGCCGGTACGCGACGCCGCCGAGCGAGCGGACGAGGAACACCACGTCGTCGCGCAGCCGAGCCGAGCAGGTCGTGTACTGGATACGGCAGGTTCGGCCACGGGGGACGACCGGCCCGCCGTCACTGTCGAGCAGTCCCTGCAGCACCGCGAGCCGGACCGCCGCACTGTTCAGCCGGTAGCTTTCCGGCACGAACGCCGTCTCGGACCGCGTTCCGGCCAGCCCCAGCTCACGCAGGGCGACCGTGACCGGGTTGGCGATGAGCAGGCCGCCGCGGCCGCCATTGCCCGGCGGAGCCGCATCGAGCGCCTCGACCAACTCCGGGTCCGCCGTCGTGAAGGACGGCGTGGTGGAGGTGGTCAGGCAACCGTCACCGAGCAGCAGCCCCAGCGCGTACGGGTCGATCGGCACCTCGCGCGGCACGAACTCCACCGGGTCGACCAGTGGCAGCTCGTACCGGTGCAGGTGACCGCGGCGCAGTTGGCCGATCATCTCCTGCGTCTGAACGACGCGCGACGGGCGGCCGTGGCTGCGGTCGTCGGGCGTTCGAACGGTCCAGAGATGCTCGCCGCAGGCCAGCGTCGACGCACCGTCCTGGGTCGTCACCCGGTAGACCGGCCGGCGGCCCTGCGGGTACCCGCCCAGCACCGGGGTGGGCAGGCCGTTCGAGCCGACGACCAGGTCACCGACGGCCAGGTCGCCGATCTGCCGCCAGCCGTCCGGGGTGAGCACCTTGGCCGTGAGCGGTTGTGCCCGGCCGCGCATGTAGGCCAGCGGCGCGACCTCGATCGTGCCA
>Ga0209474_10003325_pt1 | contig 14162 bp, 13 predicted proteins | sample GraSoiAngelo_145_FD_185902 | JGI IMG/M metagenome (GOLD analysis project Ga0209474, IMG submission 185902) | Grasslands soil microbial communities from the Angelo Coastal Reserve, California, USA - 14_1009_05_20cm (SPAdes) (version 2) | ecosystem: Environmental > Terrestrial > Soil > Grasslands...
ATGGAAAAGTCTTTCGTTCCGACGTGCACGTGAACGGCGGGCAATCGACTAGGAAAATGCGAGCCTTTTAGCTTGATCTTTGCTGAAGAATTTTCTCGCCGCACTCGTCGAGTGCGTCGCAGCGGCAGGTCTCCACGCGCTTGAGCAATGTCTCCATTAGCTTAAGCCGCTTCATCCGTTCCTGAAGTTCCGCGATTTTACGTTGCGAGAGTTGGTGCCAGCGTTTCGGTGGAGGCGTCCCGGGCGGGAACCCGAAAAAAAGCTCGCGTATTTCCTCCAACGTGAACCCCGTCTCTCGGGCGCGCTGCACCACAGCGAGACGAAAAAGCGCACTGTTGTCGTAGCGGCGTTGGCCATTCTTGCGCATCGGCTGCGGAAGAATCCCGATCTGCTCGTAGTAGCGAATCGCGGAGGTGCGCAAACCAAACACGCGCGCGACGTCAGAAATCGCCAGGTCTTCTGCCACTCCAAAATCTAACAACGAGCCGTGCTGAACGCCATGAAAATTCCTCACAGTTTTCTTAGAACCTATCTCATAAATGTTGTAGCCGCCTCGCTGTGTCGAGGCGCGTCGGTGACGTTGCTGCCCGGGGGGCACGGCGACACAGCACCGTGGCTACAACAGCACACATTTATGAGATGGCTCCTAAAAAATTTCCTTTGACTTAAAGTCGACTTCAACTCGTAGCGTCGAAAACTATGAGAAAAATATTCCAATTCATAACTGCGATCGCCATCGTTGCGCCGGTCGCCATCTGGGCAACATCAGAATCTTCGTCGTCGCAAACCGAGCACGTGTCGCCTTTCGCCTGCAACGCACTGGCGTTGTCATCGGAGGTAAGAAAACGCCACTTCGAGGAGCTCGGACCGGCGTTACTAAAACTCAAAAAGAGCACGCGCGAACTGCCAGACGGCTACGAGTTCGAGTTACCGGCGGATAACAGAACGTATCAGATGTTAACGGAATGGGCTTTCCAGGAGCGGTTATGCTGCCCGTTCTTCGATATCGACCTGCGCTTCGACAGAGAAGACGGACCGCTTTGGTTACGTCTCACTGGCCGACCCGGGACCAAAGAATTCATCAAGATGGAGTTTGACCTCGCCCAGTCTCGTTAGAATTCATTCCATAAACGGCTCTGTCATGTTGAGCCCTTCGGCTTCGCTCAGGACAGGCTTCGCGAAACATCTCTGTTTATCTCCGTTAGTGGATCGATCCAGATTTGATCCGAGATTCTTCTCCCGCGGCTGCGGGATCAGAATGAAACTATGAGATGGCTTTGGAAGCACTATGCCACAGGTCTCAACTCAAGAGTTCGAACGACTCCCGCTGCGAGTTCATACGTTTCTGGCTGGCGTGCAGCTTCACGACGTATGGTCCGTCGATCTGCCGCGTTGGCGTGCGGGAGTGACGCTCGATGATTTCTTACGGACGGGAAGAAACGGTAAGCTTGATACGTGTGGTTGTTCGAAATCGTCGTCGCTATTCACGCCCTCGCGCCTCCATGCTTCCTTCCATCGCCCAGCTGACGCGCGCTGCGGAAGGCGTTTTCATTGTTGAAGACGTCAAGAACATCGGGCCGAATTACGACCCGACACTGCTCGCCTGGGAGGAAAACTTCCGTCGCGCCTGGCCCCGCTTTGCAGATCGTTACGGCGAACGTTTCCGGCGAATGTGGCGGTTTTATCTGCTCAGTTGCGCGGGCGCATTTCGGGCGCGCAGCCTGCAGGTCTTTTCGATTCTCTTTTCCAAAGAGGGCAACGCTATTGGGAATAGTGTCCGCGACGAGAGACAGACTGCGTCTTCAACGCGCACGGCAGTTCTCGAGGCGAGCGCACTCCGAGTTTAGATACGACCGCATTTTCACTTCGCGACCCCATTTTCACTCCGCTCATCATCAGAATAATGCAGTCGAAACAGCTGTGGCTTATCACCAAGTGTAACGATTAACAACTCCGAGTAATCCGCGTCAGGAATGTTGACCGAGCTATTGATTCCAAGCGCTTTGACGATGTTCGGAATTGTGTCGCCATGCCCAACAACCAGTGCGTTGCCGTTTAGCTGATGCAATTTTCCGACTAGCGCCGCCGTGTCTTTCCCTGCGACCACAGTGGGCGTCACGTGAGTTGATGTCGCTGTGGGTGCCGCCGTTTCCTGAGTCCGTTTGAATTCGGTGCTGAAAATTGCCGTGATGCCTGAGTCCTTCAGAATCCGTGCAAGCTCGTTAGCCCGCGCACGACCAGCCGAAGACAAATCTGGATCATTACCACCGTTGGCCTTCTCCGCGTGACGAACAATAACGACAACCGGCTGTGCCGATACGATCGGTACTGATACGAAAAGTAGTATGAACAGAGCGAGAGCTTTCATGCGAAAAAGTTACAGAAAAATCATTCCGATGCGATTGAAGTTCGCGGCCGCGTCCGCCACAGGACGGACTCGCTGCGGCGAGTTCGTCGATCAGAAAGATGAGCACAAGCCTATTGGTCGTGATCAGCGACCAGAAACTTCTGGCCGAAAAATGGAAGAGCGAAAGTTTCCTACTTCTTCCTTCGTCTTCCTTGGCGCGCCGTAGCCTCGTGCGAAGGCGGCTGACTCCCATTGCCGCCGCATTTCACGCCGCGCTCAAATAGATTTAACCTTCGCAAGCTCGCGGCAGAAAATGTCAAATGCCCTGCTCGCGAAGTCTTTCGGAGTTTAGACGCGACCCCATTTCTGCCTGGCTCGCTCTTTTGCTCTCCCATCATGATGGGAACAGTCCTTTACCAGGTCGCTCCGCCTTTGGGTACTATTTTTTAACGAAATTGCGATTTGGGCAACACGCCCTTTAGATTTGACCCCATCTCCACCATCTCCAAATCTCCGAGAGGTCAACCCAGCCTGGGAAGAGGCTGGGCTGATTCTGGGCGGATGCTAGGGGATCAGTAGTCTAGAGATCTTGTTGCCATCGATCTGTGTGATCCAAAGGTTGCGGGCTGCGTCTCTGGCGATACCCCATGGGCTGCCGGCAGGCTTTATTGCCTGCACATTCGTGAAGACACCATTGGGTGTGATCTTCACGATCTCATTGATGGGCGGTTCTGTGAAATACAAGTTCCCGTCCGGGCCTGCCGTAATATCCTGTGGCTGGGCGTTGGCTGTGGGAACTGTAAACTCGGTGATCACACCGGTGGTGGTGACCCGGCCAATGATGTTTTCGAACTTGTTAACGAACCACAGGTTGCCATCCGGACCTGTGGTGATATCAATGGGATCGTTTGGACCGGTCACCGGGCCAAACATGTTGAAGTTTCCGGCCTCATCCATCCGGCCGATTTGGTCGGCGATGCCTTCGCAGAACCAGAGCGCGCCATCCGGACCGAGCGTGATGTCCGTTGGACGGCCATTGGATGGGATCGAAAAGAAGGTCATGATCGCAGTAGCGGGGTCCAGCTTGACGATGGAGTTGCTGTTCGAATCGGTGAACCAAATCAGCCCGTCCGCCGTCGCCGCAATTCCCCTGGGAGTCAAGCTACACGGCTGGCCGCCCCCGCAGTCGGGAGCAAATCCGGTGAACACACCGCCGGTCGTTACCCTGCCGATGCCTTCGGGAAAGCCTGATTCTTCAGTGAACCACAGTGCACCGTCTGCTCCTGAAACGATATCCACCGGCGATGAAAGTGGCTGCGGAACGACAAACTCCGTGATGTTGCCCTTCAGATCAATGCGGCCAATCTGGTTGGCGGCTGCCTCTGTGAACCACATGTTGCCGTCGGATCCGAGGGTGATGCCCTCCGGCTCGCTGTTAGCGGTAGGGATGCGGAACGATTTGAAGGAGGGGGCTGCGCCTGCCAGTGGCGCAAGGGCACCCAGCGCAAGGAGAGTGCCATTAAGCACCATTTTATTTAATAGTATTCGCATTTTCATGGTGATTTTCCTTTCTGCGGTTTGAATGTGAAGGGCTACCAGAAGGTCCGCGAATTGCGCGGCCCCTTCAGAAACGGACAATCCTCCGTCGATCTCTGTAAAGCGAAATAGCGTAACAGAGTTGTTACTCTTTGATGGCCATTTGTGGCGCTTGCGCACGCGAGGAGTTCCGAAACTTCCGGTAAAAAATGGCAGAGCGAAGATTTCCTACTTCTTCCTTCTAACTTCTAACTTTCCGCGCCGCCGCATTTCACGCTACGCTCAAATAGATTTAATCTTCGCAGGTTCGCCGCGCGTGAAATGTTTAAATGTAGTCTGACTCCATCCTTATACCCCCTTTTCTCGCGATCAAACTAATCGCCGCAGCGGACGCGATTCTCTAGGCGGGACGAAGCGCTCCCGCCATCAGCCAAATCATATGTCCAGAGCTCAAGATGTGATGACCAATCTTCTCGCGTTCGCGGACATTCGCGTCAACGGCGCTCGCCCATGGGACATTCAGGTACATGACCAGCGCTTCTTTAACCGAGTGCTGGCTTCCGGGACGCTCGGTTTCGGGGAATCCTACATGGACGGCTGGTGGGACTGCGACGCCCTGGATGAGATGTCTTGCCGCGCCATTCGTGCCGAGCTAGAGAAGCGTTTCGAATTTCGACTTCCCAATATCTGGGCTTTGCTCACCGCGCTTCTCGCGAACCAGCAAACTGCCCGGCGTTCCCGAAAAGTCGGACGGGTGCATTACGATCTGAGCAACGATTTTTTCGAAGCGATGCTCGATCCGAATATGCAATATTCCTGTGCGCTCTTCGCCGAAGGTGACGATTTAGCCTCGGCGCAACTGCGGAAGCTGGATTGGATTTGCGAAAGGCTGCGTCTGCAACCCGGTCTCCGCCTCCTGGACATTGGTTGCGGTTGGGGCGGATTGGCCCGTTATGCCGCTCGCCACTACGGTTGCCAGGTAGTCGGGATAACAATTTCACAGGAGCAATTCCGTTACGCGCAACGTTGGTGTCGCGGGTTGGACGTGGAAATCCAGCTGCGCGACTACCGCGACGTCACCGGGCAATTTGATCGGGTGGTGAGCGTGGGCATGGTCGAGCATGTCGGTTACAAAAATTATCGCACCTATATGCGAGCGGTCGCTCGTTCGTTAGGCGAAGATGGATTGTTTCTTTGCCAGGGAATTTGCGGAAACGTTTCGCGCTTCCACACTGATCCCTGGATCAAGCACTACATTTTCCCAAACTCAGTGCTTCCTTCCATCGCTCAACTGACGCGTGCTGCGGAAGGCGTTTTCATTGTTGAAGACGTCAAGAACATCGGGCCGAATTACGACCCGACACTGCTCGCCTGGGAAGAAAACTTCCGCCGCGCCTGGCTTCGCTTTGCAGATCGCTACGGCGAACGTTTCTGGCGAATGTGGCGGTTTTATCTGCTCAGTTGCGCGGGCGCATTTCGGGCGCGCAGCCTGCAGGTCTTTTCGATTCTCTTTTCGAAAGAAGGTAAGGCCATTGAGAGTGGTGTCCGCGACCAGAGACAAGCTGCGTCCTCATCGCGCGAGGCAATTCTCGAGCCGAGCGCACTCCTCTGACCTCCTTGGCACCCCGTAACGGAGTGAAGGAGGCACCGCTCGGTTAGTATTTGTCCCCGTTGTCTCATTAGCGTTCGATATATTCTAGAGGCGGCTAATGTCTTGGAAATTGATCACGGTTTTACCCAATCTGCCATTGGCGGCGACGTGGGAATTCGAACCATTCGCCTTTGTGCCAAGCTCTGATGCACGTCTCGGACCGATTCGCGCAAGCACAAACGCAGCTCGCGCGCTCCTGGACAACTACAAAGATGCGTTTGGGCGAAAACGTGATCCCGCCGCTTTGATCGTTCGTAGCGATGCCGGCAGATCGCTGCTGCAGTGGAACCACATTGTTGATCTTCGAAACGCTTTTGCGATCGCGTGTATCTGCAATGCATGGCAGAAAACAATTGGCAGCAAAAACGTTTGGTCACTACTTTATTCCGATTGCTTCGACTTCTGCCCATTTCAAATACACCGAGACGTCATTGGTTTGGTTCATCTTGGATTTGGTCTGAGTTCTTACGATAATGCAGACGAATTCGAAGGACAGCCGCATCCGGACTTACCCGGCGCAGCGTGGAATTTTTACGCCAAGCCTGACGAGCAACTCCTTAGTATTAATCCAACGGTGGAGAAGAAGCATCCAGCTAAAGCGACGAAGTTGGCAAAGCGATGCACTCTTTCGTTCGCTGGCGGTAGCGTTTCGCGCAGCTCGCCTCCCTAAAGGTTCTGACAATGAATTATTCGACTTGGGGATTCAATTGTCGCTATGGGTATCAGCTCACGAATGCCTCGCTCATCCCGGGCGAAAAGGAAAAGCAGACCTGCAGCAAGTGCTAACGCTTCTGGCACGACGTTATTGGCTATTCCCAAGCTTGCGACGCAAAAGCAGACTGCGACGCGTATCAATGCGATTGAATCAGGTGCAGAAGATGTATGTGCGAATGTACCGCTCGCGAAACGCATTCGTCCATGGCAATCCCGTAGAGGCTGACCAAATCTTTATGGGAAAGACACATACTGATTCGTTATTTGTGAAGGTTGCGCCGCTAGTGTATCAAGCTGCGCTCGAGTCGACGTTGATCAGGCAACGACGACCGAAATTTACAAGTCGCCGGCAGCGGCTGGTATACGTATTTCAACATGCCCATCTTGAGCGCGCGCTGCAGATAACAAAGCAGAGGCGTTTGTAATTTGTGGCGTCGAATTCGGCCCGTTGCGTAAACTTCAGCGCCTTTTTTGACGGATTTACTCGAATGAGGACCGCATTCTTGCCCTCTCGGGCCGCCGGTCGCCCAAACCAATTGACTCCATCGTTAGGAGATTCGTGACCATTCGTGTAATTCGTGTCTCAAATCCAAGCCACCCGCCTTCGGTCGCCGCGGCGACCTTCGCACGCCGCAAGCAGCATTATTTTTTGGAATTTTTGGGTGGCAGCTCACGAATGAACGACCAGGAGACTTCTGCTGTCTGGCCATTGTCGTAGTGGATGAAGAAACCGTGTTTTAGTTCGTCTTCTAACTCAACGCGGCGAACAGTCGCTCTCGGCGAAATCTTGTTTGCCTTGCGAATGGTCGCGTGCGGCTCAAGGAATGTCAGGCCATCTTCAAAGTCCACCTCGAAGGCGTCCTCCCATTGCAAATAGCGGACGCCGCGTAGCGCGACTCCCTTTGCAGTCCCGAATGGAACTTTCAGCGGATTCAATGTCTTCATAATCTGCCTTCTCGCTGCAACTCTTTGATAATCTCGATTACCTTACGTGAAGGTTGCCATTCATCCACTGGTTCGATTGGATCGAGCCGAATACGACCGAGAATCTTTCCGTTGTCGTCGGAAACATGAATATGCCGCGGCGGATGATCGCCAATCCACCATTCAAAAATATAACCGTCGCGACGAATCCGACCCATTCATCAACATTGTTGGAAGCGACAAACTTCTCTCGATCTCAAAAAGTCCGTTTCATCGAGGGCGCCGAAACCAAGTCGCGGCAGGCACCTTCATTCTTCAAGCAAGAACTTCCGCATTTCTCGAACGACCAACGCTTCGTCCACTATTAACACGTAATGGTTAGTGTCATGCAGTTCGATGACTCGCGAGTTCTTCACGCCTGAGCGGAAACGCTGGATTGCGCCTTCTATCCACTTAGCGAGCGACTTGATGTTGCGATTGAATTCCTTGAATTGTTACAAGGCAACAGTCCTGCCTTGTAGGATTAGGTCGTTGGAGAATAGAAAGCCTGACCCCTTACTTTGACGACTTAACCCTCGTTGGGCGATCCGCCTGGTGCCCAGTTCGATTGGATCGCCCGAGCAATCACGAGGAGTGCTCATTGCGTTTCGAGACGCCCGACAATACCGGTAACGAGCAGCGCTGCGTTCTGGGCAGCGCTCTTCTCGAAGAGAAGTACGTTATCCTGCGCCTTAGCGCCCGCGCTATCACTGAGACTGCGCAGGATCAGGCACGGCACGCAGAAGGAATTCCGTATGAACTCGAGACTTTCACGCAGCTTGGGGTGGTAACTGACTTATCAGAAGTGCTCGATCCACGTGGGAAAGGATGGCAGCCAAAGATTGAAGGCAAGCCTGTTGTTCACCGACAGGAGTTCCCCGAGGAGAATGCCGTCGTGAGCTTCCGCGTCGGCGAATCGCCACATCGTCGTCGCTGACAGCAGCCACTACATCCAAGTCGAACGACCGCAGGTGGTGGTCGACGCAGTCGAGCAGGTCGGCGACGCGGTGCGGAACTCGGAGTAGCCGAGACGATCCTTCACTGCTCTGCACGCTTCACAACGGTTTAGTGGAAGCTCCGCGGTAATTACGCCAGAGGAGCGATGCTGAACTACTGCACCGTCAGCATTATGGTCTGCCCTGGCTCTCCGAAGAGTGTCATGTAAGCGAGTCCGCTCCCGGCAGGCAGGGAAGTCACAGCGCTTCCTTTTCCGTTCGCCAGGCTCGTGAATGCCGGGTCGTAGAGGTGCCACGCGCCGGTCGTGGTAATGGTGACCTGGACCGGGGTCACGTCACTTGCCACGGCGCGCCACTCGGCGTAGCCCTCGGGGCCGATGGTGACCACGTCCGTCGCACCCCTGGGCAGCACCGGCAACGATGCGAGCGGTTGGTGCATATAGCTCCCGAAGCGGACCCACTCCGCGCCGTCGCGCTCCACGATGTCGAGGTCGTCGAGATCGCGCCCGTTGAGCTGCGGGATGATGAGCATCATCGTCGCGACGGTGTCGCTTGCCGAGGCGTCGACGATATGGAACCGGGTATCGATGTGCCCCGCAGCCGGCGCCGGAGCGTCGGAGGGAGGCCGCACGGCGATGAGCCCGTCCAGGTTCGGCACGGCGGCCAGACGCAGGCGCGGGTCCATGCCATTCCACGCGAGCTCATCCGGGTTCTCGTTCACGACGAGCCAGGTCGAGGAGAGCCTGGCCTGCCAGGCCGCCGAGAGGTTGCCGGGCCTGCGACGCACTCGCTGAGCGAACACACCGAAGTTGAGGTAATGCCCGTAGCCGGCAGGAGCGCGATTGAGGAAGTACTGGGTAGGCACGCCCAGGAGGTCGGCGTCGACGACCTTGAATGCCTTCAGGGGATCCTGGTCGCTCGCGAACCATCCGTCATCGCGGTACTTCAGCGGTGGTCCGGACTGCGTCCAGCCGGCGTCAGAGCGCACCGAGGCCTGCAGTGAGCCGTCGGGCTGAGCCTGGAGCTGCACGATGAGACTACCCTGGGCGTATTCTCCGGCGATGGCCGCAAGCAGGCCGTCGGGAACCGGCGCCACAGGGGGTACGACGGGTGGAAGCGGCGATGGAAAGGCCGCGATCCGCCCATTCTCATAGAGCGCGCGGAGCAACACCCGCTCCGCTATGGCAATCGCTCGTGCCGAGCCGTTGCCTAAGGCGGCGATCACCACGATGCCGAGCTGTGCCTGCGGGGAAACAATGATCGCCGCGCCGTAGTCATTGCTGTCGCCGCCCTTGGCCCGTCCGTCGAAGCCGACAGCCGCAAGGCCCGGCTGCGAGACGCTGTCCCACCCTAGGCCGAAAGCAAAGGAGTTGTTATGGATTGGGTCGAAGCTGCCGATGGTCTGATCCGCGGCCATGTCAGCCACCGAAGCGCTGGAAAGAATGCGCGTCGTCCCGACTCTTCCACCGCCCAGTAACATCATGGCGATGCGAGCCATATCGTCTGCGGTGCTGTAGACCGCGCCCGAGGCGAGGGTATTCACGAACTCCTGCGGCTTCGCCGCGCCGTTCACGTAGGCCTTGGCGTATGATCCGGCCGAGAATGCGCTGAGCGGGTAGCGGGTGTTCGCCATGCCGAGGGGTGTCAGAATCTCGTCCTGCACGAGCTGGACGTAGCTCTTGCCGGTCATCGCCTCGACGAGGGCCGCGGTAATGGTGAAGCCGTCATTACAATAGACGCTCATATAGCCCGGCGGATCCTTGAGCCGCGACATGGAAAGCGTCTGGAGGACCTGATCCACATATCCCGGCACGGGCGAGCGGATGTCGGCGTTGCGATAATCGGTTCCCGGAAAGCCCGAAGAGTGGTTGAGGAGCATCCGGACGGTGATGTTCTCATATCCTGAAGACGCCATCCGGAAAGCCGGCAGGTAGGTGACCAGCGGTGTGTCGAGGTCGACGACGCCCCGATCCACGAGCTTCATCACGGCAATGGTTGCAAACATCTTGCTCACCGAGCCGACGCCGAACATCGTGGAGTGGGTTGGCATCTGGCCCGTGTCGCGATCGGCAAGGCCGAAGCCCTGGCTCCAAATGATGCGCTTGTCATCCACGAGGGCGATCGCGACCGCGGAGGCGCCCTGATTGATGAGCTCTTGGGCAGCCGTCTTCCCTTCCTGAATCGCAGCATCGTAGGTAGGCTGCGACGACCTCGAACCGCAGGAGGCAAGGAAGAATGTCGTCACGGTGCCAAGGAAGAATGTCGTCACGGTGGCAGCGGCTGTGACACGTCGCAGAATCTCACTCACCTTCGCCCTCGCCTCGTAGATTGGGTAGGCACGTGCCATTCGCGTGATGGATTAGAACTTGGGGAACGGGTGTTTTCGCATTCGGGGAGTTAGGGAGAAATCTCGGCTGCTTGTCGAGACAATTCGCCGCAAGCGCAGATCGCCCGAGCAATCGCGACGAGTGCTCATTGGCCTTCGAGACGCCCGACAATACCGGTAACGAGCAGCGCGGCATTCTGGGCAGCGCTCTTCTCGAAGAGGAGTACGTTCTTCTGTGCCTTAGCGCCCGCGCTATCACTGAGGCTGCGTAGGATCAGACACGGCACGCGCCGCTGCCAGCAGATCTGCGCCACCGCTGCGCCTTCCATCTCGGTGGCGTCGGCTTTGAATTCTTTGCGCAGCGCGTCCTTCTTCGCGAGTGAGGCCACAAACGCATCTCCTGTCACGATCACCCCCGTGACGACCCGCGGGGTTCTCTGGCCCGAGGTCGTCTTCACCGGCGCGAGCTTGAGGTCCAATGCAGCCTTTTCAGCCACGGCCAGCAGGCCCGCGTCGGCGGGAAAGAAGAGGGGGTTCGGCTTGCCGGTGAACGGGTCCACCGTCCGGCCGACGCGAAACCCTTCCGGGGTCCACTCTCCATAATCATGGTATGCAGTCTTGGCGCCGATCACGACATCGCCGGGGCGGAGGTCCGGGTTGAGGCCTCCGGCGATCCCGGTGAAGAGGACGTGGGTTGGCTGGAACTGCTCGACAAGTAGAGTAGCCGCCATGGCTGCATTCACTTTCCCCATTCCCGAGTGGGTCAGCACAACCTTTCTGTCTTTCAAGCTCCCGGTCGTAAACCGGATCCCCTGGACGGTCATTTCCGTCTTGTCCGTGAGTTCCTGGCCCAGTGTCTCGATTTCCAGCGTCATTGCACTGAGGACGGCGATGACGCGCGTGGTGCGAGCTGGCCGAGGGGTATTGCCCACCTGGGCAAGGCTTGCCGCCGAGATTAGCAGGAGGAGGAAGGAGAGAACGCAAAGCGATCTGCGCATCGGTCTCATAGTTGCTCTTATTTCCTAGCGCCTTTTGTTCGGCGAATTTATTTCCGATGCCCCCTTTTTTCTGCCCAAGCCGTACACATCACAGGTATTTTTAAACGAGCGAATCGTCGCCACATCAGTAACCTTCATTCTTCAAGCAAGAACTTGCGCATTTCCCGAACGACTAACGCTTCGTCTACTATGAACACGTAGTGGTTAGTGTCATGCAGTTCGATGACCCGCGAGTTTTTCACTTCTGAGCGGAAGCGCTGGATTGCGCCTTCTATCCACTTGGCCAATCGCAGAGTCGGAAAGTGATCGAAACCGAGGTAAGCTATCAAGAATGAGCACCCGCGAACCTCTCGTCCGCAACATCTCGGACACCGCGCTCCTCGCGGCCATTTACCGCGCCCGCGAAACGGAACGGCCCGATGCCGTTTTCCGCGATCTGTTCGCGCGGCGCCTCGCAGGCGAGCGCGGCGACCAGATCGCGAAATCCATGCCTTTCAGCGAGCGCGCAACGTGGGCCTGGATCACACGCACTTATGCATACGACGAATTCATCATTCAGCAGGTCAGGGAGGGCGTGGATATGGTCGTCAACTTGGCTGCCGGCCTCGACGCGCGTCCCTATCGAATGAATTTGCCAGCATCGCTTCATTGGATCGAAGTCGATCTGCCGGGAATCCTCGATTACAAAGAGGAGATTCTTCGTGGCGAGAAGCCGGCCTGTATTCTCGATCGCGCGCGCCTCGATTTGTCCGATGTCGCTGCGCGCCGCCAGCTTTTCGCCGCGCTCGGTGGTACCGCGAAGAACGTCCTCATCATCACGGAAGGATTGCTGATTTACTTCTCGCGCGACGAGGCTGCGTCTCTGGCGCAGGACCTCGCGGCCGTACCCTCCTTCCATCACTGGATCATCGATATTGTGTCGCCTGGCTTGCTGAAGATGCTGCAGAAGGGCATGGGTGAGCAAATCAGGGGAGGTAAGGCCGAGTTCAAGTTTGCGCCGGAGGAGGGTCCCACGTTCTTCACGGCGCATGGATGGGACGTCGTTGACGTTCGCTCAACGTTAAAGACTGCTGCGCGACTGAAGCGCCTCACTCTTTGGATGCGCCTTCTCTCTTTCTTGCCAGATTCGCAGGGCAAGCAAGGCTCCCGTCCGTGGTCCGGCATCTGCTTGCTCCGCATCAATCCGCTGCGCAGACCAGCGTCTAGTGGCCGGGTTCGCGTACAACTTCTGCGCCGCGCAACGATTCTTCTGCCAATTCTTGGTTCGCCTGTAACACCGTTGCGACCGCTGCTTTGAGATTCTCACGCGCTTCTTCCAGTGTGGCGCCTTGCGTATTCGCACCGGGCAATTCTTCCACGAATGCGGCGTAGCCATCGGGAAATTTTCCAAACACAGCGGCGTGTTTGATCTCCATATCGATTTTATAGCATGGGTCGGGATAAGTTCGCGATGGCGACGGCGCCATCGCCAGGTCGCCGCAGCGACCGCTCCTCGACCTGCAGCCGACACGGCTGCCACTACAGCAGAATGCGTTCGCTTATCACTCGTCACTGGTCACTTCACTGTTTTGCCGCAGAGGCGGCAACGAGTTTCTGGAAGCGCGGATCTTTGCGCAGTGGCTCGAACATTGGGTCCAGCCGGAGCAACGCAGGAGTGAGCGGCGGGTTCGCGGCAAGCGGCGCTTCGTATGGGATCGAAAGCAGCTTTTCTAATGTGGAGATGGAGCGGTCCCGCAGCTGCGGGGTGCGAGCTGCCACCCGCGCGAGGATGTCGAGCGGCCTGGGACCTGTCAGCGCGTCTTTCTCTATCGAAATCATCGCGATCGCGCGCTCGGCCAGAGCCAGTGCAGCGGCGTTGTCACCAAGACCCATGTTAGTAAGCGCGAGGTCTCCCAGCAGAACAAAATTTTCAGGCTGTTCTTTGAGGAAAGGTTCCAGTTCACGGCGAGCCTGACTCCAACTCTCGCGCGCGCCGGCATGGTCACCTGCAACTTCCTGTGCCCAACCTAACCAAAAGCGCAGTTCGCCATTGTAATAACCCAATGCTTGATCGGGCGAGGCCAATATCGCCTTTAGCTGAGCAATGACCGCTGCTGGGCGGGACTCCAGGATTGCCTGGTAAACTTGTGTTTCCAACGCGTTAGCGTAGTCGGCTCCCAGCCGGAGAGGAGCCAGGAGCGCAGAAGCACGCGGGAGGTCGCCCTCAGCCTGTGCAATTCGCGCCTTTAACACAACAGTATCTATGTCGTCGGGTGTGATGTTGAGGATCTGCTCAAGCTTGGTTAGCGCTTCTGGGAAACGCCGAAGGCAGACGTAGGAACGCGCATGTTGAGATAGGAGGCTAACATTGCGCGGGTCGAGTTTCTCGGCTTCGTTGAAATACGCCTCGCTCTTGTCCCAATTGCCTCGCCTTCGTTCGACATAGGCCAGAGCCTGAGGAATCCGACTGTTATTCGGTATGAGGCGATATGCTTGCTCGAAATAAGTCACCGCAGTGTCGTAGTCCTTCAAGCAGGCGTAGTGATAAAAACCCTGAGCCAAGAGAGCCTCGCCAAGATTGGGCTGTAGAGTAAGAGCTGTTTCGGCCGCCTTCCGCGCTTCATTGCGGAGAGCGACGGTCGGTTGAAGACTCTGTGTGAGATAGCCACTCGCATCGACGTAAGAGAGCAGC
>Ga0209474_10003327_pt1 | contig 14160 bp, 11 predicted proteins | sample GraSoiAngelo_145_FD_185902 | JGI IMG/M metagenome (GOLD analysis project Ga0209474, IMG submission 185902) | Grasslands soil microbial communities from the Angelo Coastal Reserve, California, USA - 14_1009_05_20cm (SPAdes) (version 2) | ecosystem: Environmental > Terrestrial > Soil > Grasslands...
GCGGCGATCGGGATTCGCCTTCAGATCGAGCAGCTCGGCCTGCAGCAGGATCTGATCGAGCAGCACGTCCACGTTCTGGCCGGTCTTGGCCGAGATCGGCGTCGCGAGCGTCGTGCCGCCGAACTCCTCCAGCACGACCTGATGCGACAGCAGATCCTGCTTCACTTTCTGCACGTTGGCGGCGGGCAGGTCGATCTTGTTGATCGCGACGACCAGCGGCACGCCGGCGTTCTTGGCATGGGAGATGGCCTCGATCGTCTGCGGCATGATCGCGTCATCGGCGGCGACGACCAGCACGACGAGGTCCGTGACCTGGGCGCCGCGCGCGCGCATCGCCGTGAACGCTTCGTGGCCCGGCGTATCGAGGAAGGTGATCGAGCGGCCGTCTTTGAGAGTCACCTGATAGGCGCCGATGTGCTGCGTGATGCCGCCGGCCTCGCCGGCCACGACGTTGGTCTTGCGGACGTAGTCGAGCAGCGACGTCTTGCCGTGGTCGACGTGCCCCATGACCGTGACGACCGGCGGGCGCGGCTTGAGGGTCGCCTGTGCGTCGTCGGGCGCCTGCTCGCCCTCCCCCACGACGTACTCGGCTTCGCGCACCGCCTGGAAGTTGAATGCGGACGCGATCAGCTCGATCATGTCGAAGTCGAGTCGCTGGTTGATCGTCACCATCTGCCCGAGCTCCTTGAACGTGAACGCGACGATCTCCTTCGCGGGCACCTTCAGGATGCTGGCGAGCTCGGTCACGGTGATGAACTCGGTGACGCGCACCAGCGTCTTCTCGCGCTCTTTTTCCTCACGCCGTTTTTCTTCCTGGATGTCGCGGAAGCTCGGGCCCTCGTCGCGGCGGTGCACGCCTTTGCGCGCCACCGGCCCTTTGATCGAGGCGAGCGTGCGGGAGATGTTCTGCGCCACCGCCTCCTGGTCCACCAGGGACTTCTTGCCTTTCTTGCGCTTCTTTCCCTTGTCGCGGCGCCGCTCCTCGAGCGGTCCCACGCCGGGCGCCGCCGAGGCCACGGGGCGCGGGGGCGCGGGCGGGCCGCCGCCCGGCGCCGCGCTGGCGACGGGCTTGGGACGCACCGGCGTGGGAATCACCGGCCGCGGGGGCGCGCCGAACGAGGCGGCGGAGGGCGGCGGCGGCGGGGAGGCCGCCGGCGCGGCGGTCGCGGCCGGCGCGGTCGCGAACGTCGGCTGCTCGCCGCGCGGCTCCTCGGCGGCGGGGAGATCCCTGAACAGAGCGGCCGCGCGCTCTTCGAGCGACGGTTTCTCCTCGGCGTCCACAGCCTTGGCCGCCTCGAGGGCTTCGCGGGCCTTGAGCTCACGCTCCGCTTCGACCGCCGCCTCGGCCTGGGCCTCGGCGTCGGCCGCGGCCACCTCAGCCGCCGTGCGGCGGCGTCGCATGGGCCGCGCCTCCGGCACCGCCGCGACGGGCTCGGCGGCGGCGGTCTTCGCCACGCGGCGCCGCTTGGGCGGGGCGGGCGCTTCCTTCAGCTTGCGCTTCTCGCGCTCCCAGCGCGCGCGCATCAGCGCCACCTGCTCGGGCTTGAGCGGCGACAGGTGACTGCGCACGAAGATGTCCTGCTCCTTGAGCATGCCGAGCAGCTGCTCCGAGGAGATGCCGAACTCCGCCGCCAAATCGTGTATCCGCGTCGTCGTCACTTACGCCTCCAAAGACGCCAAGCCGCGGGCCAGTCCCGCGTCTGCGACTCCGACCGCCTGCACCGGCGGCCGGCCGAGCCCCGCGCCCAACAGCCCGGCGCCCGGTCCCCGCACTATCGGCACCCCGCGCGCGCGCGCGAGGCGCTCCACCTTGTCCCGCGTGCGCGCGCTCGCATCCGCCGCCAGCACGACGCACCGCAGCCCGTCCCGCTGCAGCTTCGCCCGCACCCCCGCGACCCCCACGACCACCCGCCCGGCCCTGAGGCCGAGGCCCAGCAACCGGACGAGCCGGTCGGTCACGCCGGCTGGGCGGACGTGTCGCCCCCGGCCGGCGGCTCGACTGCCGGCCCCGGCTCGTCCTCGCCCCCCTCTTCCATCATCTCGTTCAAGAAGGTCATCAGTTTGTCGGCGAGCTCCGGGGTCATGGCGGCGATCTTGTCCACGTCCTCGCGCTCCAAGTCGAGGATGTCCTGGAGCGTCTTCTTGCCGGCCCGCTCGAGCAGGTCGACCAGCTCGACGGGCAAGCCCTTGAGCTCGCGCAGCGACACCTTGGTCGCGGCCTCTTCCTCGGGGGGCAGCGGCGCGAACAGCGGGCCCTCGCCGCCCCGCTCGAGCCACTCGCGGCTCGAGTACAGGTCGATCTTCCAGCCCGTGAGCTCGGACGCAAGGCGCACGTTCTGGCCGTTGCGGCCGATGGCGAGCGACAGCTGGTCCTCGTCCACGATCGCCTGGATCGTCTTGGTCTCGGGATCGGAGAACACGCGGGCCACACGCGCTGGCGCGAGCGACAGCTTCGCGAAGCGCTCGGGATCGGGCGACCACGGCACGATGTCGATGCGCTCGCCGCCCAGCTCGTTCACCACGGCCTGGACGCGCGAGCCCTTGAGCCCGACGGATCGATCGAATCGTCGCGGGACGAGACGGCGATCTTGGTGCGGCTCCCCGCCTCGCGCGCCGTCGCGCGGATCTCGACGATCTGCTGCTGAATCTCCGGCACCTCGAGCTTGAACAGCGCCTTCACGAACAGCGGGTCGGCCCGCGACAGGATCAGCCGCGGCCCCTTGGGCGTCTCCTCGATCCGCTTCAAGACCGCCCGGATCGTGTCGCCCTGATGGAAGTGCTCGCGGTGGTTCTGCTCGCGGTAGGGGATGATCGCCTCCGCCTCGCGAAACTTCGCCAGCATCACCACGATCTTGCCGCGCTCGATCTGCTGCACCTCTCCCGACAGGAGCTCGCCGACTTTGTCGGTGAACTCCTCGCGGATCCGCGCGCGCTCGCCCTCGCGCACCCGCTGGATGATGCGCTGCTTCGCCGCCTGCACCGCGGTGCGGCCGAATGCCTCGAAGGGGACTTCCTCTTCGAGCACGTCGCCGACCTGGAAGTCCGCGTCCTCGAAGCGCGCTTCCTCGAGCGCCACCTGGGAGCCCGGGTCCTCCACGGTCTCGACCACGGTGCGCAGCACGACGACCCGGATCGTACCCTTCAGCTCGTCGATGCCGATCTCGGACCGCACGTTGGGGCCGTAGCGCTTCACCAGCGCTGCGTGCAGCCCGTCCTTCAGCAGGTCGAGCAGCTCCGAGCGCTCGAGCTGCTTGGTGTTCGTCAGCTCACGGATCGCGGAAACGACGTCCGTCGTATTGGTCGTCATATAAGTCCTCAGACATCAGACGTCAGCTATCAGCCATCAGGAATCAGCCGCTAGTCGTCAGCTACCAATCGACCGCCAGGCGCGCGTCGCGAATTCCGGTCAACGGCACCGGCCGCGGCGCCGCGCCCGCCGGCTCGAGCACGACCGTCGTCTCGTCGGGCACCGCCACGATGCGGGCGCGCACCCGGCCCAGGCCCGCGACCGTGGCCTGCACGTCACGCCCCACGAAGCGCAACCAGTGGCGATGCCAGCGCAGCGGCCGATCGAGTCCCGGGCTCGAGACCTCGAGCACGTAGCGCGGCCCCAAGGGCCCGCCCGCGTCGAGCCAGGCTTCCAGTGCCCGGCTCGCCATTGCGCAGTCGTCCACCGTCACGCGCCGCGACTCCTCGGGCGGCGGCCATTCGATGCGCACTTGAACGAGCGGCCGAGCCTGCGTGCCGCCGATACGGAGGTCGGCCAGTTCGAGGCCCAAGTCCCCGAGGCGGGCCCGAAATGATGCGACGAGACTGTCGGAGAGCATAAAAAAAAGCGCGGGCCGAACTTCGCCCGCTTCACCGGCCCGGAATCTATTCCGGGGACCGCGCGTGTCAAGCTGGGACGCCCAGGTACGCGATCATCCGTCCGTCTCGTCCACCCGACGCGCGATGCGAAAAAAAGTGCTCCCGATCGTGGGCGCTGCACCAGGGGGAGACGGACACCCCGGTGATGCCCAGCTCGGCCGCCTGCCGGACGAGGACCCCCCGCAGATCCACGTGGTCGGCGGGGTCCCCGGGTCGGCTGACCCCGGGGCGGTGCCCCGGGGTCCCCGGCGGGGTCTCCAGACCCTCTTCGAGTCGATTGACCCCGGGGCTCCGCCCCGGGGTCAGCCGCTCCAAGACTTCAGAACCCACTTCATAGCACGACCCACAAATGCCAACGCCACAATGCATTACAAGTTCCGGCGCTGTGACGAACGCCTCGCGCCGCAGCAGCTCCACTCCCTGCTGCAGCATGCCGCCCGCCGTACCGCGCCAGCCCGCGTGCAGCAGAGCCACGACGCGCTGCGTGGGGGCGACGAGATACACCGGGATGCAGTCGGCAACGGTCACCGTGAGCAACACGCCGGGGCTGCCGGTGGCGTGACCGTCCACGCCGTCGAGGATCAGCCAGCCCTCCTGTCCCGCCCGGTGCCACTGCACGGTGGTGCCGTGGATCTGGTGGCTCAGCAACAGCCCTGAGAAGGCGGGGCGGAACGCGGCGCGCAGCGCCCGCCAGCGCGTCATGACCTGGCCGACGTTCTCCTCGCTCCACAACCCGAGCGAGAACCCGCGCCCGGCTCCACGCGTGGTGACGCCCGCCACGACGCCGTAGCGGTCGGCCCAGTCGCGTAGCTCCATGCGGGGAACGGCCGGGTCGGCGACGGGCTGCTCGCGCAAGGTCGGACAGTCGGACAGTCGGACGGTCGGACTGAGTTCACCGCTCGGATTCGGTTCGGACAGTCTTCCGGGATCCGCCGTCACGGTCCGCCCGTCCGACGGTCCGGCTGTCCCTCGAGCCGTTCGATCTGCGCCCCCAGCGCCCGCAGTCGTTCGTCGATCCGCTCGTAGCCGCGCTCGATCTGGCCGATGTTATGGATGACGGAATCCCCCTGGGCCGCGAGGGCCGCCAGGAGCATGGCCATCCCGGCCCGGATGTCGGGGCTCTCGACGACCCCGCCGCGCAGCGGGGACGGCCCGGAGATCACGGCGCGGTGCGGGTCGCACAGCACGATGCGCGCGCCCATGCCGATCAACTTGTCCACGAAGAACAGGCGCGACTCGAACAGCTTCTCGAACACGAGCAGCAGGCCTTCGCACTGCGAGGCGACGACGATCGCGATCGACATCAGGTCCGCCGGGAACGCGGGCCAGGGCCCGTCCTCCAGTTTCGGGACGTGGCCCCCCAGGTCCGGGCGGATACGCCGCTCCTGGTCGGCGTCCACGATGAGCCTGGCGCGATCGAGGCGGGGCCGGACGCCGAGCCGCTCGAACGCCATCAGCGTGGCGCGCAGATCGTCGGGGCGCACGCCGTCGATTGTGACGGCGCCGTTCGTCACGGCCGCGAGCCCGAGGAACGATCCGATCTCGATGTGATCGGGGCCGAGCGTGAACGGCGCCGGACCCAGCGGCGCGCCCCCCTCGACGGTGAGGGTATTGCTGCCGATCCCGTCGATCCGCCCGCCCAGGCCGACCAGATAGCGCGCCAGATCCTGCACGTGCGGCTCGGAGGCGGCATTGCGGAGCACAGTCGTCCCCGCCGCCGCCACGGCGGCCATGAGGGCGTTCTCGGTGGCCGTGACGCTCGGCTCATCCAAGAAGATGTCCGCACCGCGCAGCGTCTTCGCCTCGAGCTGGTACGTCGCGCCGACCGTGATCTCGGCGCCCAGTCGCTCGAGCGCGAGGAAGTGGGTGTCCACCCTCCGGCGGCCGATCACGTCGCCCCCGGGCGGCGGCAAGTTCACCCGCCCGAACCGCGCCAGCATGGGCCCCGCCAGCAGAATGGACGCGCGGATCCGGGCGGAGAGCTTGGGGTCGAGCTCCCGCGGCTCGGCCGCGGCGGTGTTCACCTCGACCGAGTTCGGCGCCGTCCACGCGACCGCCGCCCCCAAATGGGCCAGCAGCTCGAGCATGGTCTCGACGTCGCGGATGTGGGGAACATTGTCGATGCGGCAGGGCCCGTCGGCGAGGAGAGTGGCCGCCAGGATGGGAAGCGCTGCGTTCTTGTTCCCCGCCGGGCGGATCGTCCCCTTCAGCGGGCGGCCGCCCGAGACGCGGAACGACGGAGGCATAGGTGACCGCAAGCTACGGCGCGGCTTGCGCACGCGTCAAGCGTACGCGAACGTTCGCCCTCGTGAATCCGGTTCTCGCGCTCGGGCTCCTCGCCGTCGCCGGGCTGCTCGCCGCGCGCCTGCCCCGTCCGTCGTCGCGCCGCCCGCCCTCGCTCGACCTCGCGATCACCGCCGGTGTTCCGCTCATCCTCCTCGGACTGGTGCTCGGACCCGGGATCGAGCTGCTCGCTCGGCCGCTGGTGCGCGCGCTCGACCCGCTGACCGCAGGCGCGATCGGGTGGATCGGGGCGGTGCTGGGCGCGCGGTTCGAGTGGCGCTACGCGCGCCGCATCCCGCGCGGCGCCTGGCTGCTCGCGGCCGCGGGAGCGGGGGCCGCCTTCCTCGCCGTAGCGCTGGGCGCCTGGCTGCTCGCCCGGCTCGTGCCGGGCCTCGCGGCCGGCTGGGCGCCGCGGCTCCCTGCCGTGCTCGCCATCGCGGCGGTGGCCGCGGCGTCAGGGCCCGCGGCGGTGACCGCAGTGGCCCAGGCCGTCGGCGTGGAGCGTCGTCTGACACGCGCCCTCGGCCGCGCCGCGACACTCGAGACGGCCTGCGCCGCCCTCGCGATGGGCGCCCCGCTGGCGCTGCGTCATCCCTTGTCCTGGGCCGTCTTCGCCGTGGGCGGCGGGGCCCTCGTCGGGGTCGTGTGCGCGAGCGCGGCGCGCCTCATCCCGGCGAACCAGGATGTCACTCCGGCGGTCGTGGGTAGCGTGCTGTTCGGCGCGGGAATCGGATACGCGACCGACGTGTCGCCCTTCATGGTGTGCGCGCTCGCGGGCCTAGTCGCGGTGAATGCCTCACCTCGGCGGCGCGACGTGCGGGCCGCACTGCGCGCGTCGCAGCGCCCGATCTACGCGCTCGTCCTGATCATCAGCGGCGCGCTGCTCGCACTGCCCACGCTCTGGATCCTCGCCGCGGTGCCGCTGTTGCAGGCACTCCGCATCGGCGCGCGCTGGCTGAGCGGGCGCTACGCACGGGTGGCGCTCAGGCCGCGCGACCTGCCGCCGCACCTGGGGCTCGGCACGGTGGCCCAGAGCGGAGCGGCGCTGGCGCTCGCGCTCAACTATTTCCTCATGTACAGCGGCCAGGCCGAGAGTACGGACGCAGGTGTCGCGGTGCTGACGACGCTGGTGCTCGGCGTCGTGCTGGCGCAATTCGCGGCGCCGCCCCTGATGCGGCTTGCGGTGCGCGCCGGCCCGGCGCCGTTGACACCTGCACCCGCCCGCCCCGAGCTTACGACCAATGCGCCGGCGGACTGACCGAGCATGATTCCGTCCTGGGTGGCGGTGGTGACGGGGATCTCGCTGGCGATCCTGGCACTGGCGGCCATCGCGATCGCCTTGTCGTCCGTCATCGCGGTACTCGCCTTGCGGACCTTTCTGCGGATCCTCGAGCACCTGGCCGGACCCGCGGTGAGCGATGTCCGCCAGCTCGTGGCGACGATCCGGACCGAAGCGGACAGTCTGGTGGGGACGTCGCGCGAGCTGCGCGGCCGGATCGTGAAGGCGGCGGACGCAGCCGAGACTCGTCTCGCCGATCTGGATGCCCTGTTCGAGGTCGTCCAGGAGGAGGTCGAAACGACGACGCTCGACGTAGCGGCCACACTCCGGAACGTGCGGCGCGGCCTGGCGGTGCTCGATTGGGGACGGCGCGCCATCAAGCGCCGGAGGAAGCACTGAGGGCGGGGCGCCTGGTGGCGGCGACGGCGGCGGCGCTCGCGGGCATCGCGCTGCTCCCAGCCGTGGCCCACGCGTGGACACCGGGCACGCACGTCTACCTCGGCGAGTCGGTGCTGGCGAACCTGCACCAGCTGCCGGCCGCCCTCGCCGACCTGCTGCGGGCCTTCCCCTACGACTACCTGTACGGCAACATCGCGGCCGACACCTCCCTGGCGAAGAAGTACGCCCCCGTCGGGCGGCACTGTCACGCATGGCACGTGGGCCAGGAGATCTTCGACCTCGCGCCGACCGACCCGCTGCGCTCGTTCGGGCTCGGGTATCTCTCGCACCTGGCCGCCGACGCCGTGGCCCACAATTTCTTCGTGCCGCGGCAGCTGGTGCTCACGTCGAGCACGGCCGCCCTGGGCCACAGCTACTGGGAGAGCCGCTTCGAGACCCACTTGGGCGAGGCCTACGCGAAAGAGGCGAAGGAGCTGATTCTCCAGGATCACACCCCCAGCGACACGCATCTCGACACCATCATTTCGCCGACCTTGTTCAGCGTGCGGACCAGTCGCCGGCTGTTCCGCGGGATGGTGCACTTGACGGAGAGCGAGAGCTGGCGCTGGGCGTTCCAGCTGATTCTCGAGAATACCCGGTGGGACCTTCCCGACGACGACGTCGAGCGCCACATGGCGGTGGCGTTCGAGTACGTGATGGAGATGCTGGGCGAGGAGGACGCGGCGGCGCGGCGCCTCGATCCGGCGGGCGACAAGGCGTTACGGCTCGCCAAGCAGATGCGCCGCCAGGCGCTGCACGAAGGCGGTCGCGAAGATCCGGAGCGGATGGAGCAGACGGCCGAGGAGCACTTCGGGCTGCCCGCGCCCGCGCTCGCCTATTGGCGGGCCTCCCAGGCGCAGCGACCCTGGCGCGACCGCTCAGGCGGGTAGCTTCTCCTCCAGGATCCGCTGCGCGAGCTTGGGGTCGGCCTTGCCGCGCGACACCTTCATCACCTGGCCGACGAAGAACGGCATCAGCTTCGTTTCTCCCTGCTTGTAGCGCACCACCTCCTGGGGGTGGGCCCCGAGCACCTCGGTCACCCAGCCCGATACGACGCCCGAGTCGGCGACCTGGACCACTCCGAGCGCCTCGGCGACGTTGCGCGGCTCCCCCCCTCGCTCCGCCACTTCGGCGAACACGCGCTTGGCCGCCTGCTGGCTGAGCGTGCCACCGCGCACCAGCCCGATGAGCTGCGCCAGGGCGCCGGGCGGCACGCGCAGCTGCTCCTCGTGAGTCTTCGCGTCGGCGAGGACCTCGTTGATGACCCAGTTCGCCCCGAGCTTGGCGTCCGCTCCGGCGTGGACCACGGCCTCGTAGTAGTCGGCCACGGCGCGATCGCCGGTGAGCACGTCCGCGTCGGTCACGCTCAGGGCATACTGGGTCATGAAGCGCTCGCGCTTCATCGCGGGCAGCTCCGGGAGCTGCGCCTGTTGCTGGGCGATAAACTCCTCCGTGAGCGCGAGCGGCGGCAGGTCGGGGTCCGGGAAGTAGCGGTAGTCGTGGCTCTGCTCTTTGCTGCGCTGCGGGCGCACGCCGTTCGTCTTCGAGTCATACAGCAGGGTCTGCTGCGCGACGACGCCCCCGCCCTCGAGCAACGCGATCTGGCGGTCGCGCTCCACGGTCAGCGCCTTCTCGACGTACGCGAACGAGTTGATGTTCTTCACCTCGGTCTTCGTGCCCAGCGCCGTCTCGCCGGCCCGCCGCACCGAGACGTTGGCATCCACGCGCAGGCTCCCCTTTTCCATATCGCAGTCGGAGATCCCCGCGTACTCGAGCACCTGCTTCAGCGTCTGGAGGTAGCGCCGGGCTTCCGGCGGTGAGCGGAAGTCGGGGCCAGTGACGATCTCGATCAGCGGCACGCCGCAGCGGTTCAGGTCGATCGCGGTTTCCTTCGGGAAGCGGTCGTGCAGCGACTTCCCGGCGTCCTCTTCCACGTGCAGCCGCACGATGGACGCGGTGGTGAGCCCGCGGTCCGGCGACACGTACGACAACGCCCCCTGGGTGGCGAGCGGCTGCTCGAACTGAGAGATCTGGTAGCCCTTGGGAAGATCGGGATAGAAGTAGTTCTTGCGGGCGAACACGCTCTTGGGGTGCAGCGTGCAGCCGAGCGCGAGCGCGGCCCGCACGGCGAGCTTCAGCGCCTGCTCGTTCGGCACGGGGAGCGCGCCCGGGAGCCCGAGGCACACCGGGCACACGTTGGTGTTGGGCGGCGCGCCGAACGCCGCCGAGCAGCCACAGAACATCTTGGACGCGGTGCGCAGCTGCACGTGCGTCTCGAGACCGATCACGGTCTCCCAGCCGCCCGCAGGGGTCACGTGTCTTCGGCCGCGGGCACCACGCGCTCGAGCGCGTACGCCGCCTCGATCATCTCATCTTCCAGGAAGGCCTGGCCGATGAGTTGCCCGCCGATCGGGAGTCCCTTGACGCGGCCGATGGGGAGCGACATCGCGGGCAGACCGGCGAGGTTCGCGGTCACGACGAAGATGTCCGACAGGTACATGGCGACCGGATCGTCGAGCTTCTCCCCCGCCTTGAAGGCCGGGGTGGGAGTGGTGGGTGTGAACAGCAGGTCGACCCCGCGGTCGAACACGTTCCGGAAGTCCTGGGCGATCAACGCCCGCATCTGCTGCGCCCGGCGATAATAGGCGTCGTAATAGCCCGACGACAACACGTACGTCCCGACGAGGACGCGCCGGCGCACTTCGGGCCCGAACCCTTCGCCCCGCGTGGTGCGATACAGCGCGCCCACGTCCACCGCGCCGTCGAAGCGCGGCCCGTAGCGGGCGCCGTCGTAGCGCGCCAGGTTGGACGACGCCTCCGCCGGGGCGATGATGTAATAGGCCGGTACGGCGTACTGGGTGTGCGGCAACGACACCTCCCGCACGGCCGCGCCCAGCTCCTTCAAGAGCCGGATCGCCCGATCGCAGGCGCGCCGCACCGCGGGTGCCAGATCCGGCGGAAAGTACTCTTTCGGGACGCCGATCACGAATCCCTGGAGCGATTCCGGGACCGTGGGGAGCCGGAGCGAGTCGCGCGCCTCGCACGTCGAGTCTCTGGGGTCCCGCCCGCTGATCACCGACAACACGCGCGCCGCGTCGTGCACGCTGCGGCCGAACACCCCGATCTGATCGAGCGACGAGCCGAACGCCACGAGCCCGGAACGGGACACGCGGCCATACGTCGGCTTGATGCCGACGATCCCGCAGAACGAGGCGGGCTGGCGCACCGAGCCCCCGGTTTCCGAGCCGAGACCGGCGGGCACGGCGCCCGCGGCCACGAGCGCCGCCGAGCCGCCCGACGAGCCGCCCGGCACACGCGTCTTGTCGAAGGGGTGGAGCGCCCGGCCGTACGCCGAGTGCTCGGTGGACGATCCCATCCCGAACTCGTCGCAGTTGGTCTTCCCCGCGATGAGCGCCCCGGCCGCCTTGAGCTTCGCCACCGCAGTGGCCTCGTACGGCGAGCGGTAGCCCTCGAGGATCTTCGAGCCGCACGTGGTCGTGAACTCGAGCGTGCAAATGTTGTCCTTGACCGCGACCGGCATGCCGTACAGCACGCCGGAGGGGTGCGCGGCTTGCGCCTGCCTCGTGAGCGACTGGCGCAGCTCTTTCGACGGCGTGAGGGAGGCGTTGAGGCGCTTCGCTCGGACGATCCGATCGGCCGCCGCCTTGGCGCTCGCGAGCGCCTCGCCCGGGTCGCTCATCCTTCTTGCTCGAACTGACCCAACTTCGGCACCAGGAAGAACCCGCTGCGGAACGCGGGCGCAAGCTCGCTGGGCCCGAACGCGAGCGGCCACGGCCTGACCTCGTCGGGGCGGAACCGCACCGCATCCGGGCCCGGCACGAACGGCTTGGCGGTCTCGGTCGCCGGCACGGCGCCGATCTGAGCGACGAACTCGAGGATGCGCGACATCTGCTCCGTGAGCACCGGCAGCGTCTCCTCGTCCACGTCGAGCTCCGCCAACCGCGCGATCTTCCGCACCTCCTCACGTGTGACGCTCATGCGCTCTCCCACTCGCGCTCGAGGCCCGCGTAGGCGACGAGCAGCTGCTTGGTTCCGATCTCAGAGTCGTCGAATTCCACTATGACCTTCAACTCGCGCCCGGCGCCGGAGACGGCGCGAACGACGCCGCTGCCGAACTTGCGGTGCCGCACGCGCTCGCCGGCGATGTAGCGGGGCGCGTCCTGCGACGCTTCCTCTTCCCACTCGATCGCCGCGGGCGCCGGGCGCCGCGTTCGTCCCGCGCCGCTTCCGCCCGAGCGTCGCGCCCGGTCCCACTGTGGCGCTGTGCCCCGCTCCTCCACCACCGACGGCGGGAGCGCCTCGAGGAACCGGGACGACTCCGACAGCTCGAGCCGGCCGTTACGATAGCGGGTACGCGCCCATGAGAGATACAGTTTTTCGCGGGCGCGCGTGAGCCCCACGTAACACAGCCGGCGCTCCTCCTCCAGCCCGCCGGGCTCCCCCGCCGCGCGCGCCAGGGGAAACAGTCCGTCCTCGAGCCCGGCGAGCGTCACTACCGGCCACTCGAGCCCCTTGGCCATGTGCACCGTCATGAGCGTCACGCCCGTCGGGTCGCCCGTGCCCTGATCCGCGGACGTCACGAGAGCAGCTTGGGTGAGATACCGCTCGATCAGCGTCGCCCCCTTCACCCTTCCCCCTTCCCCGGCCTCATCCCCGGCTTCATTCCCGGCCTCCTCCCCCTCTTCCACCGCCGTCTCGGCCCAGGCCGCGGCGCCGGCGATCAGCTCCTGCACGTTCTCCAGACGCTCGATCCCCTCCGGTCCTTCGTCGGCGAGGTACTGGCCGTAGCCCACGGCGGCGATCACCTGCTCGAGCGCGGTGGCCGGATCCGCGGCCCCCAAGCGCCCCCGCAGCTCATCGAGCAGGCGGGCCAGCGCCTGGAACGCCTCCCGCACGTTGGGCCGGAGATCGGAGATCCGCTCGGCGGCGCGAGCGGTCTCGAGCAGCGGCCGCCCCCACTGGGCCGCCGCCCGGAGCAGCTGGGAGAGCGAGGCGTCCCCGATGCCGCGGCGCGGCACATTCACAATTCGTACGAACGCCTCGTCGTCGGCGGGGTTCGCGATGAGTCGCAGATAGGCGAGCACGTCTTTCACCTCACGCCGCTCGTAGAAGCTCACCGCCCCGACGAGCCGGTAGGGGATCCCCCGGAAGCGGAACGCCTCCTCGAGCGGGCGGGACTGGGCGTTGGTGCGGTACAGGATCGCCATCCCTTCATACGGGACGTCGGCCCCGGCGGCGCGCCGCGCCAGCTCCGCGGCGAGCCATTCGGCCTCGTCGCGCTCGTCCGCCGCCGCGAGCAGGGTCACGGGCTCACCGCCCGGCCTCGCCGTGAAGAGCGTCTTCCCGAGCCGGCGCGCATTCTCGGCGATCACCCCGTTCGCGGCGTCGAGGATCACCTGGGTGGAGCGATAATTCTGCTCCAGCTTGATGAGCGAGGCGCCGGGGAAGTCCTGCTGGAACGACAGCATGTGTCGCACGTCGGCGCCGCGCCAGCCGTAGATCGCCTGATCGTCATCCCCCACGACGCACAGGTTCGTATGCTGGGCCGCCAGCAGTTTCACCAGACGATACTGGGCGGAGTTCGTATCCTGGAACTCGTCGACCAGCACGTGCTCGAACCGGCGCTGCCAGTAGGCGAGGCGCTCGGGGTGTTCGCGGAACAGGGTGAGCGGATGCAACAGCAGGTCGTCGAAGTCCATGGCGTTCGCCTGCCGCAGGGCCGGACCGAGCGTCGCGTAGATCTCCGCGGCGACGCGCTGCAGGGGACTCTCGGCCTGGGCCCCCAGCTCCTCGGGCAGCAGCATGCGGTTCTTCGCGCCGGAGATCACGGCGTGGATCGCGCGCGGCGGGTTGGCCTTGGGCGAAAGCCCGCGCTGCTCGAGCAGGCGTTTGATGAACGACTCGGAGTCGTCCTGATCGTAGATCGTGAAGTTCGGCCCGAATCCGAGGAGCGCCGCCTCGCGCCGCAGCAGCCGGGCCGAGAGCGAGTGGAAGGTGCCGATCCACAGCCCCTTCGGATCGGCGCCGAGCAACGCGGCGACGCGGGCGCGCATCTCGCCGGCGGCTTTGTTCGTGAACGTGACGGCGAAGATTCGCTGGGGCGCGACGCCCCGCTCCTGGATCAGGTAGGCGATCCGGGCGGTGAGGACACGGGTCTTGCCGGAGCCCGCGCCTGCGAGCACGAGCAGCGGACCGCCGGGGTATCGGACGGCGGCGGCCTGGGCGGGATTGAGGGGCAGGCTCACGTTATTCACTCGGCGCTGCCCAGGGGG
>Ga0209474_10003330_pt1 | contig 14159 bp, 14 predicted proteins | sample GraSoiAngelo_145_FD_185902 | JGI IMG/M metagenome (GOLD analysis project Ga0209474, IMG submission 185902) | Grasslands soil microbial communities from the Angelo Coastal Reserve, California, USA - 14_1009_05_20cm (SPAdes) (version 2) | ecosystem: Environmental > Terrestrial > Soil > Grasslands...
GCCGGAAAGCGGACGCGGTTGAGGCCGTAGTTAAGCGCCATGCCGTCAGCCTCCTCCTCGTGCGGGACGACCTCGTAGGACATCGCCGGCAGCAGCGAGAGGGTCAGATAGCCATGCGCGACCGTGCCGCCGAACGGGGTCTGCGCCGCCCGCTCGGGATCGACGTGGATGAACTGGTAGTCCCCGGTCGCGTCGGCGAACGCCTGGATCCGTTCCTGCGGGACGTCGATCCACGAAGAGGGACCGAACTCCGCCCCCACCTCGATCGCGCTCATGAGCCGAACGCTACGCGACCCCGCCTCGACCGTGCTCGAGCTTCTACGCTCCGTGGCGTGAGTGCCCGCTGCGTCCTCGTCTACGCGCTCGCACCCGAGGGAACCACAGCCCGGCAGGCGAACGACCGTCTGAACGAATACGTCGCCGACCGGCGACGCGGCCTCGCCGTCTGGCACGACCACTTCGTGGGCTTGCACGGGGGCGCGATCGTGCTCGACGTGCGGTCCGACGAGGAGCTCGCGCTGCTCGACGACCCCGGCCCGCTTGAGGGCTGGCGGCTGTCCGTACACCCGCTCACGTTCTCCCTCTCCGCAGTCGGCTTCGCCGCGCAGACGTCCTTTACGCTCGAGGAGTACCGCGGCGTCTCACTCGGGGAGCTCGCTGCGGCCGAGCCCGCCGATCCGCGCTTCTGGTGGCAAAGGAGAGGTGTGGACTGAGCCGCCTCAGCCGGCCACGCGGACGAGCGAGAGCGTCTCGTGGCCGCCGGAGAGCTGGCGCTCGGAAATGGCCCCTATCCCACGGCCGTAGACCTTGCGGTCGACGATCGCCGGCTCCAGCCGCGAGAACTCCAGTGACCGAAGCACCCGGTGAAACCTCCCGTACGGAACGGTCTGGGAGCCGCCACGACCGACCACCCAGGCCAGGTCTTCAGCCTCGCCCGAGCGGCACTCCTGACGGTAGGCGTCGGGCACGCGTGGATGGGCCTCCATGATCAGGCCCGGCTTCGCGCCGCTCCTGCCGGCGAGCCAGGAGCCCGAGGTGTCGACCTTGCCGCCGGGCAGGAATTCCCTCGTGTCCTCCCCGAGGTACCAGACGTTCCCCCGCTCGTCCTGCGCGTAGTAGTCGAAGGTCTTCTCCTTGAGCTTCCCCACCGGCTCGTACACCTCGTCGCTCACGACAGTCGCGGCGATCCCTTCGATGTTCCTGGCCCGTCCGGTGACGTGGACTCGATCGAGCTCCTTCCGGCCGTTCTCGACGCCGCGGTACAGGAGCGTCCGTCCTGCCGGGAGCGGGAAGTACGCGTTGTCGATCACCTTGGCGAACCGCGAGGGTGACGGGATCTTCGGGTCGTAGGTCGCGCATTCGCCTCCGCCGAAGCCCAGGCCGGCCTGCGCCGCGTAGGCGGCAACCGCCGCCGCGATGGCGAGGCAAAGGAGCGCCGCCGTCGCCTTTCTCCTCAAGGAGCTACGCCGTCTGCTCGACCGGCTCGTCGGGCTCGTCGCCCGCCTGCGCCCCGCCGCTCGTGACGAGCGTCGGGCGGATGCCCTGCGCGATGCACTCCTTCGTGATCACGCACTTCGTGACGTCCCGCCGCGATGGCAGCTCGAACATCACGTCGAGCAGCGCTCCCTCGATGATGGAGCGGAGCCCACGCGCGCCGGTCTCGCGCTCGAGCGCGCGGTCGGCGATCTCCCACATCGCGTCCTCGGTGAAGACGAGCTCGATCCCGTCGTAGCCGAAGAAGCGCTGGTACTGCTTGATGAGCGCGTTCTTCGGCTCCTCGAGGATCTGGACGAGATCCTCGCGCCGGAGCTGGTGCACGGCGGACACGACCGGCAGCCGGCCGATGAACTCCGGGATCAGGCCGAAGTTGAGGAGATCCTCCGGCATCACCTCGGCGAGCAGCTCCGAGGCTTCGACGTCGTGCTTCGAGCGGATGTCGGCGCCGAACCCGAGGGCGTTCTTGCCGATGCGGCGCGCGATGATCTTGTCCACCCCGGCGAACGCGCCGCCGCAGATGAAGAGGATGTTCGTCGTGTCGATCGAGAGGAACTCCTGGTGCGGGTGCTTGCGCCCGCCCTGCGGAGGCACCGAGGCGACCGTCCCCTCGAGGATCTTCAGCAGCGCCTGCTGGACGCCTTCGCCCGAGACGTCGCGCGTGATCGACGGGTTGTCCGCCTTCCGCGCGATCTTGTCCACCTCGTCGATGTAGATGATCCCCGTCTCGGCCTTCTTGATGTCGAAGTCCGCGGCCTGGATCAGCTTGAGGAGGATGTTCTCGACGTCCTCGCCGACATAGCCGGCCTCGGTCAGCGCGGTCGCGTCGGCGATCGCGAACGGGACGTTGAGGATCCGCGCGAGCGTCTGCGCGAGAAGGGTCTTGCCGCAGCCCGTCGGGCCGAGCAGGAGGATATTCGACTTCTGGAGCTCGACTTCGTCGTCGTCCTGCCCCATCTGTACGCGCTTGTAGTGGTTGTAGACGGCGACCGAGAGGGTCCGCTTCGCCTCTTCCTGCGAGACGACGTAGTCGTTGAGGACGGCGTAGATGTCGCGCGGGCGCGGCAGGTTGTCGAGGTCCAGCTGGGCCGGGCTCGTCAGCTCCTCGTCGATGATCTCGTTGCAGAGATCGATGCACTCGTCGCAGATGTAGACCCCTGGGCCGGCGATCAGCTTCTTCACCTGCCGCTGGCTCTTGCCGCAGAAGCTGCAGAGGAGCTGCTCGTTGCCGTCGGTTGCGCGCGCCATATCTCTCTTCTACCTCGGTTCGGCCGTTTCGTCTACGCCCTAGCGGTGGGCGATCACCTGGTCGACGATGCCGTACTGCTCAGCTTCCTCGGATGTCATGTAGTAGTCGCGCTCCATGTCCTTCGAGACCTTTTCGATGGGCTGGTTCGTGTGCCGGCCGATGATCTCCTCCAGGCTCCGCTTGAGATTGATCGTCTCGCGCGCCTGGATCTCGATATCGGTGCCCTGGCCCTGGAACCCGCCGGAGACCTGGTGAATGAGGATCTTGGCATTCGGCAGCGCAGTGCGCTTTCCCTCCGTGCCCGCCGCGAGAAGCAGCGCGCCCATCGACATCGCGATCCCGACGCACGTCGTCGCGATGTCGGGCTTGATGAACTGCATCGTGTCGTAGATCGCGAGCCCCGAGTAGACGGAGCCGCCGGGCGAGTTGATGTAGAGATTGATGTCCTTGTCGGGGTCCTCGGACTCGAGGTGGATCATCTGCGCGACGACGAGGTTCGCGACCTGGTCGTCGATCGGGGTGCCGAGGAAGATGATCCGCTCGTTGAGCAGCCGCGAGTAGATGTCGAAGAAGCGCTCCCCGCGCGAGGTCTGCTCGATGACGGACGGGATGACGAGATTCGAGGGCGGGTTCATGATCGGGCTCCTTCGCTCTGCTGCTGGTCGGGGGTCCAAAGTTTCGTCTCGGTCGGTGGTTTCTCCTTGTCGGGCGTCCAGATCGCCTCGCGCGCCTCGGCCTGCGCGAGCGGGATGCGCTTGACCTCCTCGGCGACGCGGTCGAGCGCCTGGCGGAGCCGCAGGTCCTCGCGGAGCGCCTCGAAGCGGCCGCTCTCGCGCAGGGCGACGAGCATCTCCTCGGGATCGTCGCCAAGGGCCTCGGCCTGCTCGCGCACGAGCTCCTCGACCTCGGCGTCCGGCACGTCGAGCCCGAGCTGCTCGGCGACGGTGTCGAGCACAAGCTCGCGCGCCACGGAGCGCTGCGCCTCGTCGCGAAGCCTCGCCACGAGCTCCTCCGGCTGCTGGCCGGTCATCGCGAGAAACGTCTCGAGCTCGACTCCGCGCGCCTCGACCTGCCGGGCGAAGGCGCGCAACAGCTCTCGCGTGCGCGACTCGACGAGCGGCCCGGCGGCGTCCACCTTTGACGCGGCGACGAGGGCGTCGGCGGCATCGGCGCGGAACCGCGTCTCGACCTCCTCCTCGATCTGCTCGCGCAGCCGTGACTCGACGTCGTCCCGCAGCTCGGCAAACGTCTCGAACTCGCTCGCCGCGCGGGCGAGGTCGTCGTCGAGCGGCGGCAAGACCTTCTCCTTGATCTCCTTGACCGTCGCGGCGAGCGACTGCGTCGACCCGTCGGCGAGCTCGAACGACATCTCTTTCGTTTCGCCGGCGCTCATCCCGACGAGGCCCAGCTCGACCTCCTCCACGACGGCGCCGCGGCCGAGCTCGACGACGTAGTCGCGGCGCGTCTCGTCGTCGGCGACGAGGTCGACCACGACTGTGTCATCGGGGGCGACGGGCCGTCCGTCGACCGGGACGAGCTCAGCGATCGTCGAGCGCAGCGCGTCGAGCTCGTGCTGGACGAGCTCCTCGGGCACCTCGACCTCGGCGGCGCCGACCTCGAGCTCCCTCCAGTCCGGCAGCTCCGGCTTGGCCTGCACCGCGACCGTCGCGGTGAATTTCCAGTCCTCGTCGTCGGAGGCGGGGAGCTCGAAGTCGTACTCCGGCTGCTCGACCGGCCGGACGCGCGTGCGCGCCGCCGCGTTCCAGAACCAGCCGCCGATGTGGCTCTCGACGGCTTCGGTCATCAGCCGTTCGCGGCCGACGCGCTGCAGCAGCACCTGGCGCGGCACCTTCCCCTTGCGGAAGCCCGGCACCTTGACGCTCTGCGCGAGGTCCTCGGCGGCGTGCTCGACGGCGTGGTGGACGTCGTGCGACGGCACCTGCACCGTCATCCGCACCCGGTTCTCGGGCAGCTCCTCGACCTCGGTCTGCACCCGGCCATTCAAGCAGGGAGCGGGTGGGCGAGGTCGAACGTCGGACGCGTGAGCGGCTGGACGCTGACCCTCCTCGGCGGCGCCGGAGCGATCTGGACCGTGATCCTGTCGGCGATGGTCTACGCCGTTCGAATCCGCGCCTAGCGGACCGGCGATGCGGGCGAGAGGACTCGAACCTCCAAGGGCCTCGCGGCCCAGCGGGACCTAAACCCGCCGCGTATCCCAATTCCGCCACGCCCGCGCCCGAACAGAATAGGTGGCCAGGATGGGCGGCGCCGGACAACGAAAGCCGCCTGCGCGTACTAAAGTCGCGCCCGGCGTGACGGGAATGCGGCCCGAGGATGTGTATGCGCTCACGAGCGTCGGCGATCCACGCCTCTCGCCCGACGGCCGGCGCGTCGCCTACGTCGTCAACCGGATCGACCGCGAGTCAAACAGCTACCGCTCGGCGATCTGGGTCGCGCCGCTCGACGGCTCCGATGATCCGAGGCAGTTCACGTCCGGCGAGCGGAGCGACCACTCTCCCCGCTGGTCTCCCGACGGGCGCTGGCTCGCGTTCGTCTCCAACCGCGACGGCGAGGAGAAGAAGGCGCATGGCGAGCTGTACGTGCTGCTGGCGGACGGGGGCGAGCCGCGCCGGCTGACCGAGGGCCAGGAGGGTGTCGAGTCGACCGCGTGGTCGCCCGACTCCCAGCGGATCGCCTTCGCACGGCGCGTCCGCGACGACGCCTACGGGGAGGAGGACGAGCAGCGCCGGCCGCCGCGGCGCTTCACCCGCGTCTACTACAAGCTCGACAGCGTCGGCTGGACCGGCGACCGCCGCCGGCACCTCTTCGTCGTGGGCCTCGACGGCGGCGACGAGCGGCAGCTCACCGACGGCGACTGCGAGAACGACGAGCCTGCGTGGTCGCCCGCCGGCAGCCGCATCGTCTTCACCTCGATGCGCGGCGAGCGCTGGGACGTCGACCTCGCCGAGGCGTTGTACGAGCTGGACGTCGACGCGGAGGGCTCCGAGCCGAGGCGGCTGACGCAGCCGGACGAGTCGGGCACCATGGCCTCCTTCTCTCCCGACGGCGCGTTCATCGCCTACCGGCACGAGCCCGAGGACGGCACCAAACCGCACCACGGCCAGATCGCCGTCATGCGCGCCGACGGAAGCGACCGCCGCATCCTCACGGCCTCACTCGACCGGCAGTGCACTCCGTTCCCGCTCGTACGCGAGCCGTGCTGGGACGGCGACCGCGTCGCGTTCCGGGTCGAGGACGGCGGCAACGTGCACATCTACACGGTCGACGCGGACGGCTCGGGCGAGCCGGAGCTCCTCGTCGGGGGCGAGCAGTCGGTCGGGCTGTACGACCTGCTCGACGGAGTGCTCGTCTACACCGCGAGCACGTCGACGCGCCCGCACGAACTGTTCGGTGGATCCGGAAAGCGCATCACCTCCGTCTGCGACGACTTCGTCGCGGGCCGCGAGATCGCCGAGGCGGAACGGTTCACCGCCGTCTCGGCCGACGGAACCGAGGTCGACGCGTGGCTCGTGCGACCGCCGAGCTTCGACGAGGGTCGCCGGTACCCGGTCCTGCTCACGATCCACGGCGGCCCGTTCACCCAATACGAGACGGGGTTCTTCGACGAGGTCCAGGTCTACGCGGGCGCCGGCTACTGCGTTCTCTACTCGAACCCGCGCGGCGGCTCCGGCCGCTCGGAGGCGTGGGGGCGGGCGATCCGCGGGCCGGGAGGAGGTGCCGGCCCCGGCTGGGGCAGCGTCGACTACGAGGACCTGATGGGCGTCGTCGACACCGCGCTCCAGCGGTTCACCTTCCTCGACGGGGACAGGCTCGGCGTCCTCGGCGGCTCGTACGGCGGCTACATGACGTCGTGGATGGTCGGCCACACGAAGCGGTTCAAGGCGGCGCTGTCGGAGCGGGCGGTCAACCACCTGGTGAGCGCCTTCGGCTCGAGCGACGTGTTCTGGATCTTCGAGCGGCAGTTCGGCGGGCCGATGTGGGAGCACGTCGACGAGTGGCTGCAGATGTCGCCGGCGACCTACGCGCGGGAGATCGAGACGCCGCTCCTCATCGTCCACTCCGAGAGCGACCTCCGCTGCAACGTCGAGCAGGGCGAGCACCTCTTCACATTGCTCCGCCTGCTCGGCAAGGAGGTCGAGATGCTGCGCTTCCCCGGCGAGGGCCACGAGCTCTCGCGCTCGGGCTCGCCCGTGCACCGCGTACAGCGGTTCGAGGCGATCCTCGAGTGGTTCGGCCGCTATCTCGAGCCCGGCGAGAGCTGATGCGCGCGTTCGCGACCGCGGCCGGGATGTTCGCTCTCGTGCTCGCCGTCCTGCTGGCCGCCGTCGGCCAGCTGGGCAAGATCGACCGGCAGACGCTCGTCGTGGTGCTCTCCGGTGCCGCGGTCGCCGCCCTGGTCGCCGCCCTCCGTTCCCGCCGCCGCGAGCCCTGAGCCGCGGCGATCCCGGCGAGGCTGCGGTCTTCTCAGTAGCGATGATTTCCGCTGCGACCGGCGGTCACACCAGCGACCCGCTCCAGCGAACGAAGGAGGAACCAGGATGGGCAGATTGGTGGTGACGGAGTTCGTCTCGGTCGACAGCGTGTTCGAGGATCCCGGCGGTACCGAGGGCTACGAGCACGGCGGTTGGACGTTCGAGTACGACCGCGGTGAGGACGGGAACCAGTTCAAGCTCGACGAGCTGCTGGAGGCCCGGGTGCAGTTGCTCGGGCGCATCACCTACGAGGGCTTCGCCGCGGCCTGGCCGTCGCGCGAAGGGCCGTTCGCCGACAAGCTGAACAGCGATCCGAAGGTCGTCGTCTCGTCCACGCTCACCAACCCGGAATGGCAGAACACCGCCGTCATCTCCGGCGACGTGATCGGCGAGATCTCGAGCCTCAAGGAGGAGACCGACGGTGTCATCCTCGTCGCCGGCAGCGGCACCCTGGTCGGGACGCTGCTCGGGGCGGACCTGGTCGATGAGCTGCGGCTGATGGTCTTCCCGACGATCCTCGGCCGCGGCAGGCGCCTCTTCCCCGACGGGATCGACCGGCTCAAGCTGAGTCTCGCCGAGAGCAGGAACGTTGGCCCCGACGGCGTCCAGATTCACATCTACCAGAGGAGCGAGTGACCATGCCGAAGGTGCTCGCGGGCATCACGATCTCGCTGGACGGGTACATCACGGGCCCGAACGACGGGCCTGGCGCAGGACTCGGCGAGGGCGGTGAGCGGCTCCATTACTGGGTCTTCGGCGGCCCCTGGAACTACGACGGCGAGCGTGGCTCGCCGTTGCCGGTCGACCAGCGCTACCTGGATGAGGTTTTCAGTTCCGGCGGCGCCTGGATCGTCGGCCGCACGATGCACGACGTCGTCAACGGCTGGGGCGACGACCCCGGCTTCGGCGTCCCCGTCTTTGTCGTCACCCACCGCCCCCACGAGACGGTCGTCAAGGGCGACACGAGCTTCGAGTTCGTGACGGGCGGCATCGACGACGCGCTCGCGCGCGCCCGGGCGGCCGCCGGCGACAAGAACGTGATCGTCATGGGCGGCGGCGAACTGCTCAGGCAGTTCCTCGCCGCGGGGCTCGTGGACGAGCTCACCCTGACGATCGCGCCGGTCCTGCTCGGAGCGGGCAAGCGCCTCTTCGACGGTCTCAACCGCACCGACATCGGCTTGGAGCGCATCGGGGTGATCGAATCACCGTTCGCGACCCACCTCCGTTTCCGAACTTTTCTCAATACCGAACAAGCATCCATGAGTCAACCCACGAGGTGACGGTGCACTGTCATGGCCCCGGGAGGAATCCAGGGCCCCCTGCAAATCAGGCCCTTCGACGGGGCGCCCGGCTCGTGAACGCCGGCTGCGGCTCCTTCGAGTTCGCCGCCGCAAGCTCGGGCGATGACTTTCGGCCCGGTCGTCGAGTCCTACGAAGTCGGCACCCACGAGACTGGAGGATCTCAATGAGCAAGCTCAAGCTGAACATCACCATGTCGCTCGATGGCTATGTCGCCGGTCCCGACCAGAGCCTGCAGCATCCGCTCGGGATTGGCAGTGATCAGCTCCACGAGTGGCTGATGCCGCTCAAGGCGTTCCGCGAGAGCCACGGCGGAGAAGGCGGCGAGGTCAACGCGAGCACACCGTTCGCCGAGGACATCCTCGGCGGCGCGGGCGCGACGATCATGGGCCGGAACATGTTCGGCGGCGGTCCCGGGCCGTGGGAGAACGATTCGTGGAAGGGCTGGTGGGGCGACGATCCGCCGTTCCACCATCCGGTCTTCGTCCTCACACACCATCCCCGCGAGCCGCTCGAGATGGATGGTGGGACGACGTTCCACTTCGTCACGGACGGGATCGAGTCGGCGCTCGAGCAAGCGCGCGCCGCAGCTGGCGACAAGGGCGTCTCGCTCGGCGGCGGTGCCTCGGTGGCGCAGCAGTACCTGAGCGGCGGCCTGCTCGACGAGATCGTGGTCTCGATAGTGCCGATCCTCCTCGGGGACGGAGCACGACTCTTCGACAACCTGGGCGACGCCGCGACAAAGCTCGAGCAGGTCGAAGCGGTCGGCGCGCCGGGAGTCACCCACATCAGGTACGTGCAGACGGGTTGAGGAGACGGCCCGCTACGCCGGCTTCGATCGTCTCGTCTTCAAGCCGCACCGTTCGCGCCACCGAGTGCCGTGCGGACCGGTTACCAGGACTGTCGACCGAGTCGCGCGAGCACAACCGGCACCTCGCATGGTGAATCTCGCGCAGACCACCTCGCTCAATCCGAGCGAGCCGCGGACGGGGCTCGTTTGCATTGCACCCGGACGGACCGCGCTGCTCCTCGCGGAATGCTGCAGTACCTTGCGCACCGCATTTGTAGTGGATCCGCTGCCTGATCAAAGCACGGCAGCCTGCTCGATCCGTTCCACGAAGACGCTCGGAAGTAGCGGCCTCATCGGGGCCGCTCCCGGTCGTTCGTCGCTCTGGTGCGGATCGCGACACAGCAGGCACCTTCCTCTGGTGCCAGGAGGGCGTTTTCCGGGTTGTCGCCGAGCCCGGCGAGCAGGCCTTCGATCAAAGCGAGGTTGAGTCCGCATACGAGTTCGGGGTAGGACGCGGCGACGCTGTGGAAGGGGCAGTTGCGCAGCCGCAGCAGGCCCGGCTCGGCCTGATAGGGCTGATAGCCGCGGCCGCGGAGGATTTGGTGCAGCGTCTGCTCGCGTCCAGGGGGATCGGCGTTCGCGCTGCTGCCGAGGCTGTATCCCACCTCGCGTGCGGCGCGAGTGATCGCCGCCTTCACCTCACCGTCGGCTTCGTCGGCGGCGCGAACGAGCAGCTCCGCTAGCAGCCGGTAGTCGCGTGCGGGCGCCCAAACGACAAACTCGCGGCGAGCGTTCTGGTAGCGCTTGGCCGGGCGCCCGGCTCCAGGCCCGTTCCTTCCCGCTGGACGCGCGTAGCTCGCCTCCAGCAGCCCGTGCTCGACCAGCTTGTCGAGGTGGTAGGCAACGAGCGGGCGCGCGATCCCGGTCGCTGCCGCGCACTCGTCGCGGCTCAGCGGCGCGGCATTTTCTGCGACCAGCTCGTACAGACGTCTCCGTGTCGGGTCGCCGAGTGCGCTGAGCGCCTGAACGTCGGCGAGCCCGGCTGCCCGGCCCTGCTCCATACCCCGTTTCTATCGCCAATCCCGTTTAGTGAAACTTGCGCAGGGAAGGCCCCGCTCGATTGCGAGAAGGAGGCATCGAATGGCCACAACTCAGCTCCACGAACGGGCCGCGCCGCTCGAGACCGCGCCTGTACGCGGGATGCCGGCGACGGCTGCAAAAGACCTGAGCGACCCCCGCTACCAGGCGTTCTGGCTGCTACGGATCGCCTACACCGCGATCCCCTTGACGATGGGGATCGACAAGTACTTCAACGGGCTCGTCTACTGGCCCAAGTACCTGGCCGACTGGATCAACAACATCGCGCCGGGTACTGCCCAGCAGTTCATGTACTTCGTTGGCGGGGTCGAGATCGCAGCCGGGATTCTCGTCCTACTCAAGCCACGCTACGCCGCCTACCTAGTCGCCGCTTGGCTGGCGGGCATCGTGATCAACCTGTTCAGCTACGGCGAGTGGTACGACGTCGGCGTCCGCGACCTCGGCCTCATGGGCGGCGCACTCGTGCTCGGCCGGCTCGCCTCGGTCTACGACCCGCCCCTGCGGAGACGCCACTGACCGATCGATCGGAGCAGGTCGCCGCGCGGCGACGGCGACCTGCTCACACCGAACACGCACGCAGCGACGCGATGGCAGGATCCGGGGAGGGCGACGCACCGCTGCGCGACTACGCAGCAATCGGCGACGGGCGCACGCTCGCGCTCGTCCGCCGCGACGGCTCAATCGACTGGCTGCCCCTACCCGAGCTCGACTCGCCGACGGTGTTCGCGGCGATCCTCGATCGCGAGCGCGGTGGCCTCTTCACCGTCGCGCCCGAACCGCCGTACCGCGGCGAGCGCCGCTACTTGCCAGGCACGAACGTGCTCGAGACGATCTTCCTCACAGGGGGCGGGACGGTCCGAGTCACTGACGCCCTCACGCTTCCCGACACAGGACTCACCCCGTACCGTGAACTGCAACGGAAGATTGAGGGCCTGTCCGGGAGCGTGCCGATGCGGTGGAGTGTCGAGGCTCGCTTCGGCTACGCCGGCTGGCCGACAACGCTGTCGCGCCGGGACGGCATCTGCGTCGCATGCGCAGGCAGCGACGCGCTCGCAGTACGCGTGTTCGGCGCCGGCGAAGCCACCATCGCCGGAACGTCGATCGGTGGCCGCTTCGAGGCGCAGCCAGGATCGTCGGCGCTCATCACGCTCTCGTTCGCCCATCAGGAGCCGCTCGTCTTCCCAACCCGCGACGAACTGACGGCCCGCCTCGAGGCCAGCTGCGCGAGCTGGCGGCGCTGGACCGACGCCCGCAGCTATGACGGCCCCTGGCGCGAGGCCGTTCTGCGCAGCGCGCTCGCCCTCAAGCTCTTGATCTACGCCCCTGCCGGCGCGATCGCCGCCGCCGGAAGCGCCGCGCTGCCGGAGGAGATCGGCGGCGAGCGCAACTGGGACTACCGCTACTCCTGGATCCGCGACAGCGCCTTCACGATCGACGCCCTGCTGCAACTCGGTTGTCCCGCCGAGGCGCACTCCTACTTCTGGTGGCTGATGCACGCCACCCAGCTCACCCACCCGCGTCTCCACGTCCTGTACCGACTGAACGGCGGCACCCGCGTGCGCGAGCGGACCCTGCCTCTCGCCGGCTACCGCAACTCACGGCCGGTCAACATTGGCAACGCCGCCGCCGATCAGTTGCAGCTCGACACCTACGGCGAATTGATGCAGACCGCCTGGCTGTTTGCGCGCGCCGGCAACCGGCTCGACCGTGACATCGCCCACCGCTTCTCGCGCATCGCCGACTTCGTGTGCTCCAACTGGCGGCGCGCCGACTCGGGCATCTGGGAAGTGCGCAGCGGGCCGGCCCAGTTCGCGCAGTCGAAGATGCTCTGCGCGGTTGCCCTCGACCGCGCACTCCAACTCGCACAGGAGCGCATCCTGCCCGGCAAGAATGCAACCCGCTGGCAAACGGAAAGCAAGGCGATCCGCGATTACGTCGATGCGCACTGCTGGTCGGCCGGCAAACAGAGCTACACACGCTCCGCTGACAGCGACGAACTCGACGCCAGCCTTCTGCTCGGCGTCCTGCACCGGTACAGCGAGCCCGGAGACGAGCGAATGCGAACAACCGTCGAGGCGATCGCGCGCGAACTCGCAGACGGCCCGCTCGTTCGCCGCTACACCAGTGGCGACGGCCTCTCGGGAACAGAGGGCGCGTTTGTCGCCTGTTCCTTCTGGCTCGCCGAAGCGCTGGCGCGGACCGGGAAGACCGACGAAGCAGCCACGCTCCTGGAGCAACTGCTCCCGCTCGCAAACGACGTCGGCCTCTACAGCGAAGAGATCGACCCAGAGACAGGCCAGTTCCTCGGGAACATGCCTCAAGGACTCAGCCATCTCGCACTGATCAACGCCGCGAGCGCAATCGCCGAGGCACGACAATGAGTATCTGGGGCGCACTTGCCGGCGGCTTTGCCGGCACCCTCGTCCTCACCACCGTCCTGCGCGGCGCAAGCGAGCTGCGACTCACACGAACGGACCTCCCTTTCCTCCTCGGCACCGCCTTCACCGCGGACAGACTGCGCGCCAAAGCGCTCGGCTACGCGCTCCACTTCATCGCCGGTCTCCTCTTCGCGCTCGTTTACTACGCAATCTTCGTCGCCATCGACCAAAGCGGCTGGTGGCTGGGCGCCGTCTTCGGACTCGTGCACGCGCTGTTCGCCTCCACAGCGCTCGTCAACATTTTGCTCCCACTCGTCCATCCCCGCATGGGCTCACCCCTCACAGGCGCTCCCTCGACCGCGCTTCTTGAGCCACCCGGTTTCCTGATGCTCAACTACGGCTCGCAAACCCCGTTCGTGAACATCCTCGCTCACGTCGCCTACGGGGCACTCGTCGGCGGCTTCACTCAACTCGCCAGCTAACGGCGCCCGAACGAACGGACCAGCGGCGCAGCGCGAGCTCGACCGTCTTCGCAGCCGTTAGCTGGTCGTATCGCCTGCCACCGTGTCCGGTCGGATGAGTGCCTGCACGGCACGTTGCGATTCGAGCCCGGTAAGAAGATCGGCAAGCCAGGGCTGGACTGCGGCCGACACTGCCGCCAGATCAGCTTTGAGGCCGTGGTCGCCGGTCACCTCGATCACTGTTCGCTTTCTGCTCGCGGGCGGGATCCCGAATGGGTCGCGCCGTCCTTGCACGACCAGGGTCGGCACCGCCACCGCGTCCAGTTCGGCAAGACGGCTCCGCGCCGCGGCCGCCCCCGAGCGCCGCGGCGGCTGCAACGGGAAGGCCAGACACAGCACCGCCACCGCTTCCGTTAGGGCGGCGGTGCGACAGGCAACCCGGGCGCCCAGGGAACGCCCACCGGCCAGCAACGGCAAGGTGCGCAGCTCCCGCTCGCGCAACCGGGCAACCACCGCCAGCCAGGCGGCGTCAAGCTGGCCCGCCGGAGCAGGCGAGCGTCGACCGGCCACCCGGTAAGGCTGCTCCACCAAGCCGACACTGACACCCTCCGCCAGCGCGACCTCGCTCACCGCTACCAGGTCAGGCGCCGCCACCCCTCCCCCCGCACCATGACCTAGCAGCAGCGCGGCCCGCGGCCGATTGGCGGCATGCAGATAGACCCGCGCCAACCCAGACTGCGACTTCACCTCGAGCACTCGCATCCCAGTGATGCTGACAGCCTCGATCGATGCGACGCCACTTCAGGACAACCCGGGCGAACAGAGGCACTCGCTGTTAGCGTCGCCCCGGTGACGAAGGAGATCGAGCTGCGGCGACACACCGACGCCGACGACGAC
>Ga0209474_10003332_pt1 | contig 14154 bp, 12 predicted proteins | sample GraSoiAngelo_145_FD_185902 | JGI IMG/M metagenome (GOLD analysis project Ga0209474, IMG submission 185902) | Grasslands soil microbial communities from the Angelo Coastal Reserve, California, USA - 14_1009_05_20cm (SPAdes) (version 2) | ecosystem: Environmental > Terrestrial > Soil > Grasslands...
GAGCGATCAGCTTACCTATGTAAGTGAGCGAAGCAAACAACGTCAGCAGCAGTACCGATCCCGTTTCGACCAGCACATACCAGCCGAGAATGAGAGTCTCCATCTCGAACGCGCACGATGTGAGCAGATCGGCAGGCCACTGGAAACGGTAGTTCCGGATAGCGAAGGGTGCGAGCGCGGAAGGCCGCGCCAAACCGCTCAAGCTTCAACGCCGCGTTTCATCGCGTTCTACCCTGCCCTGTTTCTTGTTCTCTTGGCGGATGTCATACCGACAGAAATGATTTCCCCGTGTTGACTACAAGCTAACGTCGATATTCGGTGTGTCAATTACGGCGAGGTGTTCGCAATCGGCTCCCGCGACTTACGCCGCGCGCACCGTCTTAATAAAATGATCTACCTGAGCCTGTAGCGCCTGCGACTGTTCGGCGAGTTTCCGCGCCGCCCCGAGCACCTGGGTGGATACAGATCCGGTCTCGCTCGCCGCCATGGTGACACCACTGATATTTGCTGAAACTTCCTCGGTGCCGGCCGAAGCCTGCTGGACGTTGCGCGAGATATCCTGGGTCGCCGCCGCCTGCTCCTCCACCGCGGAGGCCACAGACGTGGTTATCTCGCTGATCCGGCCGATCGTACCTGTGATGCCTTCAATATCCTTTACTGCGTCCGCGGTGGCGCCCTGGATCGACTGTATCTGCAACGCGATTTCCTGGGTTGCTTTTGCAGTCTGGCTAGCGAGACTTTTGACTTCCGAAGCGACGACACCAAAGCCTCTGCCGGCCTCTCCCGCGCGGGCCGCCTCGATGGTGGCATTCAGCGCAAGCAAGTTCGTCTGCGCGGCGATGTCGTTGATCAGCGTCACGACCTCCCCGATTTTGCGCGCCGCATCAGCTAGTCCCTGCACATTCACATTCGTCTTTCCGACGTCCCCCACGGCCTGGGCAGCAACACGGGCCGCCTCAGCCACTTGTCGGCTGATCTCGGAGATAGAGGAAGAAAGCTCCTCGGATGCGTCAGCTACGGACTGCACATTACTGGACGCTTGGTCCGATGCCATAGCCACCGCAGCCGCTTTCCTGCTCGTCTCTTCGGCTGTGCCCGACATTGATTGCGCCGCCGCCTGCATCTCCCTCGAGGCCAACGAGACCGTCTGCACGATACCCCTGACGCTTGCCTCGAACTCGTTGGCTAGCTTATTGGTTGCCGCTTTCTTCTCGGCATCAGCGGTCGCCTTGGTCTGCTCCTGTTCAGAGCGCAGGCGCTCAGCGTCAATCATGTTATTCTTAAACACCTGAACGGCTGCGGCCATTTGACCTACTTCATCCGAGCGGTCGAGACTCGGAACCTCTACATTGTTTTCGCCTCCGGCCAGCTTTTCCATCGCCATGCTCATGGTTCTTAACGGCCGGATGACAGATCGGACGAGAACACCGAAGCTCACTATCGACGCGCCAATCCCAAAAATCATGAGCGCGAGATAAAACACCGCGTAACGAAAACTAGTGACGAATAGGTCATGAGCAGCTAGATGCGCGGATGCGCTGATGGCTTCCACCAATTTCACGATTGTAGCAATTGCGGCCCCCGATTTATCGACCCATTCTCGTCCCGTGAGCGGGTATTCTCCAGTACTCGCAGCGCCAAGCACGGCTTTTCTGGTCGCGAAAAGGCTTTCCATGTAGGCCTCTTGCATCCGAGAGATTGCGCCCCCCACCGTGGTCGGCAGATTCGGCAGCAACCGAAAAGCCTGAAGATTTGCCCAAACCAGATCGATGTGGCCGCGGTTTTCGGAAAGCCTGCGAATATCGTCCTGCGTGAATGGCTTCTTCTGAGCGATGTTGCCGCCGAAGACCGCGCGCTCGCGACCAGCCTCTTCGGCCATCTCCGCAACGAGGCTGCGCATCTGGACCAACTGCACCATGTCAGAGTCAGGTGAAGTGACCAGTGCTTCCATGATCAGGCGGACCTTATTGACTCGGTTGATCACGTTGGTAACGGTTGGCGCGAACTTATCCACCACTTCGGCCGATCGATCCTTGTCCGGCTTGACGAGATTTTCGTCGACTTTGCGGCGGAAGCCCATGTAGTCAAGATAAGCACTCTCGGCCTCGTCCACTGCGCCTCGCGACGCGGTCAGGGCGACGACTTGACGTAGTTGGGCCACGATCCCTGGCACGGCGCTGTCCGCCGATGCTCTAATCGTTGCTATCTCCGCGCGTCGATCGGAAGATAGAGGATCAGGCGAGTGGAGCGGTGCGTTGCTCAGCCCTCGCTCGATTGCGAGATCGGCGGCGATTCTGAGCAATCTCTCTGAAATCCGATCGCTCTCCAGGAAGCCGGCGTGGGCCTGATATTGCCGGTACATCTGGTAGCTGTTGACGCCGGAGAAGCAGACCACCAGAGTTCCAAGCGTTCCCACGATCGAGAATAGCGTGGTGCGAAGGGTCCTCATGGACATGGCTTCCTTGGTTTCCGCGTCAGGACATTTGTCCATCGAGCTTAATTTCACGTTAAGGTTGTAAACAGCAGGGATTAGCCCTCGCTGCATGAATGCTGATGTCCTGACGCCTCATGCCCGACGCAAGTCGTCATGACTGGTGATTTAGCGAATATTGCTCCGGTGCGCTCCTTGCCTGACGGGCAAATCGGTTGTTCGCCTGTCCAGCCCTTCTCGCAAAAATATATCTGTTCTCGATTTACCCAAATCACTTTTACAACCGCTCCGTCTCGTCCCACTGAGGGGCGGCTCGCGATCGTCACGAACGCGGGACGAGATGCGGTGGACGCGAAGGCAGCGCTGACGAACGGTGCTAACGCGGACGGCGAAGTCGTGTGGTCCTGACGCCTCGACGCCGGCGTCAAGTTGGCGGAAGAAGTTTCCGCCGATGACGGTGACAAAAAAGCCCGATCACCGGGGAGAGCCCGAAGGAAACCGTTAAAACCATTGCGCGGGGAATGCCGGGTAAATCCGGTGTGACCGTGGTGACTATGCTCGTATGCTTTTTTATTTTGCATGCGAGGCTGCGGGTGCATCGAGCGCCCGGCATTCCCTGCTCCCTCTATTCTCGAGGGTAGCTGCTGGCAAAGCTCGGGCGTTTTCACGCCGCGAGAATGCGGAACTGTGTGTTCTCGTGCCGTCGGGGCGGATTTTGTTGTGTCAAAAACCTCGGCATTCGTAAACCAAACGTTAAAGGGGGCACCGGCGAGCGCGCGGAAAAGCTGGGTTCTCCGGCAAAACGGCTGCCTCGACTGGCTGGATGTTTCAGTAAAGCCAAAAAGCCGATCGAGATGCCGCTGATTTGAGCAATCGGCAACAGCCGCCGTTTAACCGTTTCTCCAGCCAGAGCCCGCATAGTGAGTTTCTGACCTAACTTCTGAGGTTCAACAACTGTGACATCCTTTGGACGTGTGATTTCGGTGCGGGGATCCTTGGCCCGGTTTGGGCTTCTGCCGACGACCCAAATCGACCCCTCGGAAGTGCGGGCCACCGTCGGCCGGTTCGTCAGCATCCGATGCGCAAATTCCGCCATCGTCGCAATGGTGACGGAGGTGTCTTGCGAGAATTTGCCGAAGTCCGACAGCTATATTGCCATCGCCTCGGTCGATCTGCTCGGCGAAATCCTTGGGGGAGCGGAACGACCCAGATTCCAGCGCGGGGTCACCAATTATCCGGCCATTGGCGATGCGGTCGACCTCATCACCAATCAGGAGCTTCGGACGGTGTACGCGCCGATGGGTTCGGACCAGATCGACGTTGGCACGCTGCAGCAGGACCAGTCCGTCACCGCCTATGTCGACGTCGAGGAGATGCTGTCGAAGCACTTCGCCGTGCTCGGCTCTACCGGCGTCGGCAAGTCGACCGGCGTGTCGCTGCTGCTGAACGAAATTCTCAAGTCACGGCCTAACTTGCGGATTTTCCTGCTCGACGTTCACAACGAATACGGCCGCTGCTTCGGCGACCGCTCGCTCGTTCTCAACCCGCGCAATTTGAAGCTGCCGTTCTGGCTTTTCAATTTCGAAGAGATCGTCGATGTGCTGTTCGCGGGGCGGCCCGGCGTTCCGGACGAACTCGATGTTCTCGCCGAGGTCATTCCGGCCGCAAAGGGCATGTATACCCAGCACCAAAGCGGCGATCGCGGGATAAAGCGCATCGATGCCAAGGCAATCGGTTATACGGCCGCTACGCCGGTTCCGTACCGCCTGGTCGACCTGATTGCGTTGATTGACGAACGGATGGGCAAGCTCGAGAACCGCTCGTCGCGCATTATCTATCACAAACTAATTTCGCGCATTGAGGCCGTGCGCAATGACCCGCGTTATGGATTCATGTTCGACAATGCCAATGTGGGCGGCGACACCATGGCTGAAGTCATCAGTTATCTCTTCCGGCTACCGGCCAATGGCAAACCGATGACCGTGATGCAACTGGCCGGCTTCCCCGCTGAAGTCGTGGATTCGGTGGTCTCCGTTTTGTGCCGCATGGCGTTCGAGTTCGGGCTGTGGAGCGATGGCGCTTCGCCAATGCTGTTTGTCTGTGAGGAGGCGCATCGCTACGCTTCGGCTGACCGCAGCCTCGGTTTCGGACCGACCCGCAAGGCGGTCTCGCGCATCGCCAAGGAAGGGCGCAAATACGGCGTCTATCTCGGGCTGGTCACGCAGCGCCCGGCCGAACTCGATGCCACGATCATTTCCCAGTGCAACACCCTTTTCGCGATGCGTCTTGCGAACGACCGCGACCAGGCGCTGTTGCGCGCCGCGGTTTCAGACGCGGCGGCCAATCTGTTGTCGTTCGTGCCTTCGCTCGGCAGCCGTGAGGTGCTCGCCTTCGGCGAAGGGGTAGCGCTTCCGACCCGGCTGCGTTTCAAGGAAGTGCCCATGCATCAACTGCCGCGCAGCGAGGCCAGCATTTCAACGGTGCCGTCGGCCACCTCGGGTCAGGACATGCACTTTGTGGGCGCCGTACTGGAGCGCTGGCGCGGGGCGACGTCAAATCGCGAGGCTCCCAACGATCCCGCCGCGAACGAACGCCCAGCGACACGTGCCCCGGCCGTGGAAGCACCGTTGCTGCAGCCCTCGATGGGCTTCGACTCCGACCGTTTCTCTCTCCTCAAAAAGCCGCTGCGCTGAGGCTTGCAGGTTCCGGTGCTGGTCCGAGCAAGCAAGCTTTGCAGTGCTGCGAGCATCGAGTACCTTTTCCGCCAAACCGCATGACGCGGCCTGAGCCGGAAAACCTTCCATGACCAAGTCCGATTCAAAGCGCTTCCCGAATCCCTCCATCGAGAGCTTGCCCGATGACATCCGGGCCCGGCTGATGGCGGTGCAGGAGAAATCTGGATTCATTCCCAACGTGTTTCTGACGTTCGCACGCCGGCCCGACGAGTTTCGAGCATTCTTTGCCTATCACGACGCTTTGATGGAAAAGGACAGCGGGCTGAGCAAAGCCGAACGCGAGATGATTGTGGTTGCGACTTCCAGCGCCAACCAATGCCACTATTGCGTGATCGCGCACGGCGCCATCCTGCGCATTCGGGCCAAAAATCCTTTGATAGCGGACCAGATCGCGGTCAACTACCGCAAGGCCGATATCACGCCGCGCCAGCGGGCGATGCTCGATTTCGCGATGAAGGTGAGTTCCGAGGCCCACACGATTTCGGAAGCGGATTTTGTCGAGATCGCCGGGCATGGCTTCAGTGAAGAGGACATCTGGGATATAGCCGCGATCTCGGCCTTCTTCGCGCTATCGAACCGGATGGCGAACGTCACCGCCATGCGTCCGAACGACGAGTTCTACATGATGGGGCGCTTACCGAAATAGCATGGTCAGAGATTGAAATCCTGACAGTCCCACGATGACGCCGCCCATAAATAACCTCCGAGTGCCCGAAGAGATTCAAACAAGATGGCCATCAGCCTGAGCGAGCAAAAATCTAAATCGCGGATCGTCCGGATCGGTGGACGGGAAGTTATCGCGGAGGGCCTTCGTCTCAATTTCTGGGCGGACATCAGCCATCGGTGCATGACCGCGTCATGGCCGGCTTTTATCGCCGGGGCTGCACTGGTATTCGTCGCCTTCAACGCGGTTTTCGCGTTCTTTTACTGGATCGGAAATCAGCCGATATCGGATGTACCGGACGGTGCTTACATTCACTATCTCTACTTCAGTATCGAGACGCTTTCGACCGCCGGTTACGGCGACATGCATCCGCAGACCCATTACGGACACTTCGTCGCCGCGATCGAACTGTTCACGGGTATTTTTTCGATGTCGCTGATGACCGGATTGATCTTTGCACGGTTTGCACGGCCGAATGCCCGATTGCTGTTTGCCGATCACCCCGTTATTTCAAGCCATGACGGCAAGCCGACCCTGATGATCAGGTTCGCCAACGAGCGTCACAACATCATCGGCAATGCCAGCGCCAGACTATGGCTGCTCAGGAACGAAACAAGTCTCGAAGGTCAGTCCTTCCGGCGCTTCCATGAGCTGCGGCTGCTGCGAAACGAGCATCCCGCGCTTGCCTTGAGCTGGACGCTCTATCACGTGCTCGACGAGGAAAGTCCGCTTTACGGGCTAGATGCTGAAGGACTCGAGCAAGCTGCCGTTTCGATGGTAGTGGTGGTGTCGGGATATGACGTGGTTGCGGCCCAAACAGTCCACGCCCGCAAATCCTATGATCATTCCGACATTCGCTTCGGGCAACGCTACGCGGATATTCTCGACACATCGGAAGAAGGCCGTCTCAGGATTGACTACGGCAGGTTCCATGAGACTTTGGAGGCCTAGATCGTGGTATCGCCGGCATGCAGATTTTCTATCTGCCACGCGACTTGCCGTGCTAAATTAAATCAGGATCTCCCGGAGCTGGCAGTGTGAAGAACCAGCAGACCATCGTGTCGGAACAAGAGCACCGCGTGCTCAAATTCCGGCCGCGCACGATGGCTCACCCGCCCCCACGGCATTTGGGCGAGCAGGATGCGAGCGAGGACGCGGGGCGCGGCGTACCGAATGATCTGGCGCGCTTTGAGCAAGCGCGGGATGATCCGGACGATTTTCGCCATCGCATGCTGGCCAACGTCGCCGGATTTGCTTTTACCGCTGCCTTGACCGCGGTCGGAATATGGCTCGCCATGAGCATCGCGGATCTTCGCAACACCCAGGATTGCGTGCTGATGGGCCGGCGGGATTGCGCGCGTATCTCCACGCCGCATTTCTAGGTTTTCAAGCCCGCGCTGGGCCGTTTGGCGCTAAAATGCGACCCGCGCCGTTTCGGCCGGCTCCATTGAACTCAGGGCGGCGCTCCGATATACGGGCACTCAACTTCGGGCGGGGGATCGGGCATTCCGGTACGCTGCGTCTGCGTAGGGTGCCTTTCTGAGGTTTATCTCCAATTATCAAAGGCTTAGCGATGTCTTCAACATTCGATCAGGTCGCCACGATTATCGCCGAAACCTGCGACATCCCGCGCGACACGATCACGCCTGAAAGCCACGCAATCGACGATCTGGGGATCGACAGCCTGGATTTTCTGGACATTGCGTTCGCGATCGACAAGGCGTTCGGGATCAAACTGCCGCTTGAAAAATGGACGCAGGAAGTCAATGACGGCAAGGCGACCACCGAGCAATACTTTGTTCTGAAAAACCTCAGCGCGCGCATCGACGAATTGGTCGCCGCCAAGAGCGCGTAATCGCGCATCATGCAACTCGAATATTTCCAGCTGATCGACCGCATCACCGACCTCAACCTGGTTAAGCAAACCATCACGGTCGAGGCGCAGGTTCCCCAGCACAACACCATCTTCGAGGGGCATTTCCCAGGCTATCCAATCATGCCCGGCGTCTTGCTGATCGAGTCGATGGCGCAGACCTCGGGATGGCTATTGCTCGCCCTGATGAAATTCGAGCGCATGCCATTTCTGGCGGCCGTCAAGGAAGCCAAGATGCGCGGCTTCGTGTCGCCGGGCGAATTGCTGACGGTACAGGCCAGCATCCTTCACGAAGGCTCGGGTTATGCGATGACCGAAGCGAAAGTCAGCGTTGGCGGCAAGTTGCGGTCCAACGCGACGATCACCTTCAGTCATGTCCCCTTCCCCAATCAGGATTTGCGCGGACACATGGATGCCGTGGCTAGGCGCATCGGTCTTCCGCAGGCTGTTGTCCCATGAACCAGTTGAAGTCGAATTCGGCGGAAGTGTGGATCACCGGCATCGGTCTTGCGACCTCGCTCGGCGAAGGGCTGGAGGCGAACTGGGACGCGCTCAACGCGCGACGCATCAATGTCGACGAAAAGGGATTTGCTCCCTACATCGTGCATCCCTGGGCGCCGGTAAATCTTGACACCCAGATCCCGAAGAAAGGCGACCAACGCCAGATGGAAGCCTGGCAACGCATCGGCACTTATGCCGCGGGGCTGGCGCTCGAGTCCGCGGGCGTCAAGGACAACAAGGAAATTCTCGGTCGTATGGATATGATCGTCGCAGCGGGCGGCGGCGAACGCGATCTTAGGGTGGACTGCAACATTCTGAATCTGGAAGCAAAGGGCAACTCGGGTCCCGGCTTCCTCAACGAACGGCTGATGAACGACCTGCGCCCGACGCTGTTCTTGGCGCAGCTCTCGAACCTTTTGGCGGGCAACATTGCGATCGTGCACGGCGTTACCGGCTCATCGCGCACTTTCATGGGTGAGGAAGCTGCCGGCGTTGATGCCGCACGGATCGCGCTCGCTCGGATAGCCGCAGGTCAGAGCGATATCGCGCTGATCGGGGGCTCCCAGAACGGCGAACGCAAGGATCTCCTGGTTTTATACGAATTCGGCGGCTTCAATCTGAAGGGAAAATTTGCTCCGGTTTGGACGCGCGAGAACGATGCTGGCTTTGCGCTTGGGTCTGCGGGGGCATTCCTGGTGATCGAGTCCAAAGTTCACGCGCAAGCGCGCGGCGCCAAACCCTATGCGCGCCTCACCAGCGTGGTGGCCGACCTGGCTCATCGCAAGCATCCTGGCGAGGTTAGGGTGAGTTTAGAAAACTTGTGGTCGAAGCTTGGCAAGCTAGACAGCCCAGGCGCGATCATTACCGGAGCCACAGGCGCTGAACCGGTCACGTCAGAAGAAGTCGCCTTTCTGCGCGAACATCCCGACTTTGCGGTGCGCTCTACTGGCACCATGTTCGGTCACACCATGGAAACTCAGTTTCCTCTTGGAATAGGCCTGGCAGCGCTTTCGATCTCGCGCGGCTCACTGTTTCCACCTAACGATCCTACGGGGCTCGAGGTTGAAATGTCGAAGCCGCCGACGCAGATTGTGGTTGTTGGAGCCGGTCATTGGCGGGGCGAAGGCATGGCCCTGGTCGAAGCGGTCAAGTGAGCACGGCGCCAAGGGCGGGGGAAACATGACAGCACCACGCGATAAGTTCGGCAGGCCGATCGTCGTCGTTACCGGCATGGGTGTCGTGACCTCGCTTGGTGCCGGAAAAGCAGATAATTGGAAGAAGCTCTCGGCGGGCGAGTCCGGCATCCGGACAATTACCCGTTTTCCGACCGAGGGCCTCAAAACGACCATGGCTGGAACGGTGGACTTCGTTCCGGTCGAACCGTTTTCTTCTACCGACCTTTCCGAGCGACTTGCCGATATCGCCACAGAGGAAGCCGTCGCGCAGTCCGCGCTCGGGAGCAAAGGCGATTTTCCGGGACCGCTGTTCCTTGCCGTGGCTCCGGTCGAGGTCGAGTGGCCGCAACGGCTGGAACTTGGACGCGCGACCGGAGAAACTGATATCGATTATGACGCCATCCTGCGCGTCAGCGGCGGCGGACAATTCACCCAATACCACCGGCGTTTCCAGTTCGGTTCGGTGGCCGATCATCTCGCCGGAAAATTCGGCACCAAGGGTTCGCCCATTTCACTTTCCACGGCCTGCGCCTCTGGCGGTACCGCGATCCAGCTCGGCGTCGAAGCCATTCGGCGCGGCGAGGCGGATGCGGCGCTGTGTGTCGCGACCGACGGATCGGTGAATCCGGAAGCTTTGGTACGGTTCTCATTGCTCTCGGCGCTGTCGACCCATAACGATCCGCCGCAGGCAGCGGTGCGGCCGTTTGCGAAGAACCGCGACGGATTTGTGATGGCGGAAGGAGCCGGCGCGCTGGTGCTGGAAAGCCTTGAAGCCGCCACGGCTCGCGGAGCGAAGATTCTTGGCGTCCTTGCCGGCTGCGGCGAGCTGGCGGATTCGTTCCACCGAACCCGCTCCAGCCCCGACGGCAAGCCAATCATCGGATGCGTGCGCAACGCATTGTCCGATGCCGGCATTGGTCCGGAGGAGATCGATTACATTAACGCGCACGGCACCGGCACGCCGGAAAACGACAAGATGGAATACCTGGGCATCTCGACAGTGTTCGGCGAGCGCACCGGGCAGATTCCAGTCTCCTCCAATAAATCGATGGTCGGCCACACGCTCTCCGCGGCGGGCGCTGTGGAAGCGGTGTTTTCGCTTCTGACGCTTGAGCACCAGCGGATTCCCCCGACGATCAACTACGATGTTCCGGATCCGGCGATTCCGTTCGACGTGGTTCCCAACAAAGCGCGCGATGCACGCGTCACCGCCGTAATGTCGAACTCGTTCGGATTCGGTGGCCAGAATGCCTCGCTGATTTTGACGCGTGAACCGGTTTGAAAGCTCGTCTACGCGATGCGGCCAAGCCGCTCGGCGAAGCCGCGATTGGCGCGATGACGATCGCGATGCTGCGCACGACCCGCTATTTCGACCCGATCAAAACCGCCAACCTGTTCGGCCGGATCGCCCGTCTGATCGGGCCTGTCCTGCGCGAGCAAAAGATCGGCCGCGCCAACCTCACCGCCGCCTTTCCGGAAAAATCAGGCGAGGAAATTGAAGCCATTCTCGCGGGCGTCTGGGACAATCTGGGCCGTATCGGCGCCGAATTCGCCCATCTCGATCACATATGGGAGCATGATCCCGCAGATCCCGAGCACAGCCGCATCGAAATCGAGCCGCGCACCCATGAGCTGTTTGCTCAACTGCGGCTCGACGGCAAGCCTGCGCTGATTTTTGCAAGTCATCTCGGTAACTGGGAACTGCCGGCTTTGGCCGCCGTCGCGCATGGGCTGGACGCCGCGATCCTCTATCGTCGGCCCAACATCGCCTCCGCCGATCGCATCATCGAGCGCATCCGAGCGGTAAAAATGGGAACACTGATTCCCGCGGGCCGCGACGCACCGCTGAAGCTTGCGGAAGCCCTGCAAAACGGCCAGCACGTCGCCATGCTCGTCGATCAGTACCTTACTAACGGCGTTGAGGTTGACTTCTTCGGCCGCAAGACCAGAGCCAATCCTATGCTGGCGCGGCTCTTGCGCCAGGTCGAATGTCCGATCCACGGGGTGCGGATCATCCGTTTGCCCGGACATCGCTTTCGCGCCGAACTGTCAGAGGAAGTAAATCCGGTACGCGACAGCTCGGGCCAAATCGATGTGCGAGGGACGATGCAGGCGATTACCTCTGTGGTCGAGGGCTGGATTCGCGAATATCCGGATCAATGGCTGTGGCTGCACCGGCGCTGGCGCTAGCTGCATTAGCGTCCGGTCTTCACCTTGGTCCAGAGCCGGTTGATGACGCGCTGGGTGGCAGGATCGCGCGCGGTGATCACGAACAGCTTCTTCAGTGTCGCCTCGTCAGGATAGATGTTCTTGTCATTGAGAATTTTCGGGTCGATCAGCTTCTGGCTTGCCAGATTACCATTGGCGTAGGACAGAAAATCGGAATTCCTGGCCGCGACCTCGGGCCGGTAGAGATAGTTGATCAGCTCGTAGGCTTCGGAAACATTCTTCGCATCACCAGGAATGGCGAGATTGTCGAAAAACATCTGTGCGCCCTCCTTAGGAACGGCGTAGCCGATCTCGATATCGTTGTTTGCCTCAGCGGCTCGGCTGCGCGCCTGCATGATGTCTCCCGACCAGCCCACCACCAGGCAAATTTCTCCGGTGGCCAGCGCACTCAGATATTCGGCTGAATGAAACTTTCGGACGTAAGGCCTGATTTTCAAAATGAGATCGGCGGCATTTTGGAGGTCCGCCTGCTTCGTCGAATTGGGATCAAGCCCAAGATAGCTCAGCGCGGCCGGAAAGATATCGTCCGCCGAATCGAGCATGTGAATGCCGCAATCTTTGAATCTCGCGATGTTCTCCGGTTTGAAAACGGCGTCCCAACTGTCGATCCTGGCATCGGGACCGAGTACCTTCTGCGCCATCTTCACGTTGTAGCCGATGCCGGTCGTGCCCCACATGTAGTTGGCGCCGTATTGGTTGCCTGGGTCATAGATAGCGAGCTGTTTCGTCACGAACGGCCAAGCATTGGCGAGATTGGGCAGTTTCGACTTGTCGAGCTTCTGGAACACATTGGCCTTGATCTGGCGCTGCAGGAAATAGGCGGTCGGAACGACGAGGTCATAGCCCGATTTTCCCGCCAGCAAACGCGTCTCCAGCGTCTCGTTGGCGTCGAAAGTGTCGTAGACGACCTTGATCCCGGTTTGCTTGGTGAACTCCTCGAGCACCCCCGGCGCCATATAGTTCGACCAGTTATAGAAGTTGACAATCCGCTCATCAGCCCGCGCCGGCGGCACCACCACACTCAGCAGCACGGCAACCGCGAAAAGGAATCGTATTTTCTTGCAGCTCATCGGCGGTGCACCGCATCGGACAAACGCTCGAGTGCGGTGTCCAGTGTCGAATCTTTCTTGGCGAAGCAAAAACGCACCACCGAGGTAACGGCGGCCTTCTCGTAAAAAGCCGATACCGGGATCGCCGCCACCTTGTACTCGGTCACGATGCGCTTGCAGAACGCCTCGTCGGTCTCGTTGAGGCAAAGCGGCGACAGGTCGACCGTAAGGAAATAAGTGCCTTGGGAGCGAAGAACCGGAAAACCGATGCTCTCCAGTCCGGCCGTCAGACGATCGCGACTGCGGGCCAAACCCGTGCGCATTTTGTAAAAATAATCCGCTGGCTTGCCGAGCCCGTAGGCGACCGCCACCTGCAGATTGGGCGCGGTGGTGAAAGTGAGGAACTGGTGCACCTTGGCTGTGACACGCAGCAGTGGCGGCGCGGCGCAAACGAAGCCGATTTTCCACCCTGTCAACGAAAAGATCTTGCCCGCAGATCCGACCTTGATGGTGCGCTCGCGCATTCCCGGGATGGTAATCAAGGGAATATGTTCACGGCCGTCGAAGATCACATGTTCCCAAACTTCGTCGCAAATCGCTATGGTGTCGAACTCCTGACAGAACCGCGCCAGCAGTTCGAGGTCCTCGCGCGGATAGACAACCGCGGCGGGATTGAGGGGGTTATTAAAAAGAACGGCTTTGGTTTTCGCTGTGAAAACGTCTCGTAGCGCCTCCTCGGTCAGTCGCCAATGCGGCGGTTCGAGGCGCACCAGACGCGGTATCCCTCCCGCCTGGCGAATGATCGGGAGATAGGAATCGTAGACCGGCTGGAAAACCACCACCTCGTCGCCGGGTTCGACGACCGCGAGGATCGCGCTCGTTAGCGCCTCGGTCCCGCCTGAGGTCACCATCACCTCAGTCATTGGATCGAGGACAAGGCCGTGCCAGCGGCCGTAGTGTTCCGATATCGCCTGCCGCAATTCCGGAATGCCCATCATGGACGGGTATTGGTTGTAGCCGTCCATCACGGCATCGGCCGCCGCCCGTCGAATGTCCTCCGGACCGGGATCGTCCGGGAAGCCCTGGCCTAGATTGATGGCGTTGTTGTCGCGCGCGAGCTGCGACATGGCCTCGAAAACCGTGATCGGAAGATCGGCAAACACCTTGTTCATGGAATAGGCCGGTCAGCCGCCGGTCTTCGTCGGCAATCCGGCAGCCTTCCAGGCCAGCATTCCCCCCGCAAGATGATTGTCATAGGCAAAACCGGCGGCCTGCGCGGCCAGCGATGCCGTCACGGATCTCTTGCCCGACCGACAGGCGAAGACCACCTGCTTGCCGTTTGGATCGGGAATGCCGTGTGGGTCGAAGCTCGACAGCGGAACCACGACGGCGCTGGGATAGGCTTCCACAGCAATTTCGTTCAGCTCGCGGACGTCAACCAATAGGTAGCGTCCCTCGGCCATGCCCTTTGAAACATCTTCCGGTGTCAAATCGTGA
>Ga0209474_10003333_pt1 | contig 14152 bp, 14 predicted proteins | sample GraSoiAngelo_145_FD_185902 | JGI IMG/M metagenome (GOLD analysis project Ga0209474, IMG submission 185902) | Grasslands soil microbial communities from the Angelo Coastal Reserve, California, USA - 14_1009_05_20cm (SPAdes) (version 2) | ecosystem: Environmental > Terrestrial > Soil > Grasslands...
GGTCATCATCGTTCGCCAGCAAATCAAGAAGTGTTCGAGTCAGATCAGCCGGGCCGACGATGCGAACTGCATCCGGGCTTCGAAACAGTTCGACCATGTCACGGAAATTTTCCGTGTGCGGGCCGACAAGAATTGCGACGCCGTATTGCGCTGGCTCGAGAATGCTGTGCCCGCCGCGAGGCACGAGGCTGCCTCCGACGAAAGCGACATCGGCCAAGCTGTAAAGACTCGCCAGCTCGCCTATGGAATCAACGAGCAGGATGCCGCCGGCAAGGGGGTCGCCGTTCCAGATTGAGCGTTTCGAAAATTTAAGTCCCGATTGCCGAAGCTGGTCCGCTACTCGCTCAAACCGCTCAGGATGACGAGGAGCAAGGAGCATTACGGCCGAGGGGTGGCTAGTTCGCAAGATTTTGAAAGCGTCCAGGAGAAGAGCTTCTTCGCCATCGACGGTACTTCCGCAAACCAGGACTGGCCCGGCGCCGGAGGAGGTCAGGGCTGATTGCAATTGCTGGATAATCGGGGGCGTGGGCGGCGCGGAAATATCAAATTTAAGATTCCCTCCTACTTGGACGCGTTTTGTCTCGGCTCCGATTTCGATCAGGCGGCGCGCGTCTTCGGGACTTTGAGCTAGAAAAAGATCAACGTTGCGGAGGACACGAGACAGAAGCGGTTTCCATCGCCGGTACCCGGGCAGGGAGCGATTGGAGATTCGTGCGTTAGCGATGGCGACGCGGATTCCGCGCCGGTACGCGGTGCGCAGGAGGTTCGGCCAGAACTCGGTTTCGGCAATCACGATCAGTTCGGGCTGCAGCGCTGCGAAATAAGGCCGCACGCAGAATTCAAAATCAAATGGGAAGTAGAAAACACTTTCTGCTCCGAAGCGGGAGGCTGCCAATTTCTGGCCGGTGTCAGTCGTAGTTGAGATTACGACCCGGTGGTCACGGTATTCGGACCGCAGCTGGCGAACGAGTTCACTGACGGCCAGGACTTCGCCCACCGAAACGGCGTGCACCCAAATGGAATGACTCGTATCCTGACGAATTCTTTTTGGCACTCGCCCGAAACGCTCACCTAGTCCGCGGCGATATTTGCCGTGGCGCAGCATTTGAAAGAGCCAGTAGGGGCTCCCGAGCAGCAGGGCCGCAGCGAGCAAAGCGCTGTAAAGGAAATACATTTGCCTGAGTCATTCTAATGGTAAGGAAGTAGGCTTCCTACGGGGAGAGCGCCCGCAGTTCCACAGTCAACTCAGGGCTTAGTGTTCTACTTCCACTCGCCGGCTTTCACAAGCTTGCGGATCTTGCGTTTGATCAGATCGCGTTTAAGCGCGCTCAAATGGCTGATGTAGAGTCTTCCATTCAGGTGGTCGGTCTCATGGAGGAAGGCGCGGGCGAGGAGTTCTTCGCCAGTTTTTTCGTACCATTTGCCGTTCACGTCCTGGGCGCGGATGGTAACTTTGTTGGCCCGGGTCACGTTTTCGCGAAAATCCGGAATGCTGAGACAACCCTCGCTTTGAGTCTGTTTCCCCTCAGTGTCAATAATTTCCGGATTGGCAAGCACCAATTTTTCTCGTGGATTTTCTTTGAAGCTGACGTCAATGACGGCCAGCCTCTTCGAAATGCCAATCTGAGGCGCGGCCAGACCGACGCCTTTGGCTTCGTACATGGACTCAAACATATCGGCGACCAGTTTCTTCAACTCGTCGTCAAACTCGGTCACTGGCGCGGCAGGTTTTTCCAGGACAGGATTTCCATACTTCACGATGGGATAGATCATGTGCGGTGGTCAGCGAACAGAGATCAGTAATTTTTCACTTGCTCTAAATATCCACGAAAATTCCGCGAGGTCTCGGCCATCGAGTCGCCACCGAATTTCTCCAGCGCGCAGCGGGCCAGAGTCAGGGCAACCATTGCCTCGCCAGCTACTCCGGCTGCCGGGACCACGCAGACATCGGAACGTTCGTAGGCCGCCTTCACCGGCTCACGACTGGCGAAGTCTACCGATTGTAATGGACGCCGCAAGGTTGAGATGGGCTTGAGGTATCCGCGAACGCGAATTTCCTGGCCATTGGAAACTCCGCCCTCGATACCGCCAGCGTTATTGCGAGTGCGGGTAAAGCCAGAGGCTCGGTCATATCCGATCTCGTCATGAACAGCCGATCCGGGAGCGTAAGCCGAAGCCACCCCCGCGCCGATTTCGACCGCTTTGACGGCTTGCAGGGACATAACCGCCGCGGCGAGTTGGCCGTCCAGCCGTTCGTCCCACTGCGCATAGGTGCCTAATCCGGGGGGCACCCCATGTGCTACCACCTCGAAGACGCCGCCGACAGAGTCTCCGGTACGCAGAACCTTATCGACTTCGGCTTTCATCCGCTGTTCCGAATCCGGATCGGCGCAGTTGAGCAGCACTTCGTTGCGGCTGCAACTTACCTTGATCTCTTTCCAGGGGACCTCGCGCTCAACGTTGGCACCCCCAACCGCCACCACATGACTTAAGACCTCGATGCCGAGCTCCTGCAGAAATAACTTTGCCAGGGCTCCGACGGCGACCCGCGCGGCGGATTCTCTGGCCGAAGCCCGCTCCAGAACGTATCTGGCTTCCGAAAAGTTGTACTTCAGGGCACCTGCCAGGTCGGCATGGCCCGGGCGCGGCGATGCAACCCTCTTATGCAGGCTGGGATCGCCTTTTTCGACCGGAAGCTGTTCCTGCCAATTCTTCCAGTCACGGTTTTCGAGCAGCATGGAAATCGGCGAACCAATGGTTTTTCCATGGCGGATCCCCGAGAGTATTCGAGCGGTGTCACGCTCGATTTTCATCCGGCCGCCACGGCCATAGCCCTGTTGCCTGCGCCACAGCTCGTGATCTACGAACTCCTGAGAAATCTCCAGGCCGGCAGGAAGACCGGAAAGAAATGCCACCAGCGCCTCGCCATGAGACTCCCCTGAGGTGAAGAATTTGAGCATCTACTCGGATTGTATCCGATGAATAATGTAGCCGAAGGTGCGGGCAAACCCGCAACTCCGGTTTTCATCAAAGACTTGGCTACGCGTATTTCGTGTGGAAGGAAAGTACTGTAAAACGTATGGAAACTGTTCCAGTTCGTTTCCGCCTGGGCACGGAGTGTTTTCGGTTCTGAGGTGATGAGTGTCTCATAAAGCTGCGCCACGGCGGCAATCTCCTGATAAGACCAACTCCGATATCGGTGAGGTGTCGCGCCACTTGTTAAAGGGAGAAGAAGAGGAGCGTCGGCGCATCAGCCGGGAGTTACATGATGAGACCGGGCAGGCGTTGATGGTCTTGCGGTTTCAACTTGAGATGCTCGCGTCCGAAGCCAAGAATGCAGAACAGCAAGCCAGAGTTGAGGAATCGCTCGAAGTACTTGATCGCACCATCGAAGGCCTGCGGCGGATCATCGCCAGACTCTCACCCCGAGTTCTGGAAGAGCTGGGATTGCTTGCCGCAATTCGACGGCAAGCACAACTGCTCGCCAATCAGACCGGGATGAAAGCTCGTCTGGATTTGCCTGCAGAAATTGCTCCGATGAATCACGACATCGAAGTGGCGGTCTACCGGTCTACCCAGGAAGCCCTTCACAATATCTCGAAACACTCCCAAGCACGAAATTTCACAGTCAGACTGTACGTGGCCGGTGGCAAGGTCCAGCTTGAAATAGAAGACGACGGTGCCGGAATATCAACGAAAAGTGATCACGAGGACGGATTTGGGCTGACTGGAATGCGTGAACGCGTGGTAGCACTTTGCGGCACCATGACGATCCATTCGCGTCGTGGTCGAGGGACACAGCTTCGCATTGTTTTGCCCTTCATAGCAGACGAATCCTCTGCGCGACAAACAGCAATCGGCGCCCGGACAGCTCGGCGCGTTTCCACAGCAAAGGCGAGTTAAACGGGAAGTTATGCCCATCCGGTGCCTGATTGTTGATGATCACACGCTGTTTCGAGAGGGCCTGCGCCGCGTTCTCGAAAGCGAGCCTGATCTCCAGGTGGTAGGAGAGGCCCGGGACGGATCGGAAGCCATCGAGCAGGCGCAAGCGCTTAAACCGGACGTGGTCCTGCTGGATATTGGGATGCCGGGGCTTTCAAGCTTCGAGGCCTCGCGGCGGATCACCCGGGAATTGCCCGGCAGGCGCGTGATCTTCCTAACCATGTATGAGGACGAAGAGTATTTGCTGCAATGCCTGGACGCCGGCGCGTCAGGCTACATCCTGAAAGACGCGCCAGCTCCGCGACTGATTGGCGCCGTGCGGGACGTGAACGCCGGCAGAAAATATTTGAGCCCACAGGTCCTGGGAAAACTTGTCGATGATTTTCGATCTCGCTCGACCACGGGTATGGCGCGTGGATCGACCCTGACGCCGCGCGAACGCGAGGTAATCAAGATGCTTGCCGAAGGAAACTCTGTGCGGCAGATCGCCAGCATTCTAGGCTTGAGCGTGAAGACGGTCGAAGCGCACAAGTTCAATCTGATGCGGAAACTGAACATCCACAACAAAGCGCAACTCGTGACTTACGCAATCCAGAAAAAAATTGTGAAGATGCCGGCGGGCGCATAAGAAAAAGCTAGCCACGGATTTTCGCGGATCTTCGCGGATCACAATCTAGAAAAAACGATTGAAGTCATCGCTTGGAATGCCGATTTCATTTTGGTGATTTTTCACGCGCGATGTTCCCTGTTAATAACTCGTTCAAAATGCAAGAAATATGTTGACAACAGCATTCATACACAGCAATATCTGAAATCAGTGCTGCTGATAGCTGATTGTCGGCAGAGACCGTTCAGTAACGAGGGAAAATCGTTCAGGAGGGTAATGATGCCAGCAAAGAAAAAGGCAGCAAAAAAGAAGAAGCACTAAGGACGTGAGAAAATCTCACGAAAGAGTTTGTAAGCCTCTCGACGAAAATCCTCGAGAGGTTTTTTGTTGTACGCCCAAGTAGTAGTTGTCGCCAGCGCCAGATCGTGCTAGAAACGCAATAGCGGCGCGTCTTTTAGAGCCATGGACGGCCGATGGCGGATCTCATGAGCACTACAAAGCTGAAGGCCAAGCCCAACCGATCAACCGAAATTATTGTTCCTGACAAGCTTTACTTCCGTATCGGGGAAGTTTCCCGGCTGTGCCGCCTTCCCGCATACGTTCTTCGTTTTTGGGAAACCGAATTTCCCCAACTGAAGCCCATCAAGAGCAGTACCGGGCAACGAATGTATCGCCGCAAAGATGTGGACGCGGTGCTTCGCATTAAGAAACTGCTCTATGAAGAGGGCTTCACGATTGCCGGCGCGCGACAGCAACTCCGTTCGGAAAGCAAAACCGAAAAGAACCAGGTTCCACTGCCCTTCCCAGTGCAGTCATCGGCAGACTTGAAACGCATTCGTCATGGACTGCAAGAGATACTGGGAATGCTGGTGGCGCGGCACTGAGCCAATCCTTGGCTGAATAGTGCTCGACTTCGAGCGTGCGCCGAATGCCTGAACTATCCGTCACGTCAGCGACGGAGTTTGGTGACCACCGCCTGAATGTCGTTTTCCTGAAATAAGCGAATTCCTGCGATGCCCTGCGCACCCGCCTCAGTGCATAGATGCGCATTCTCCGGACTTACTCCACCTAAGGCGAGAACTGGGATATTGTGCCGGCAAGCCTGTTGCATCTGATTTATTCCTGCCGCAGGTATTTTTCCTGCGTTGCTCTTCTCGAACACCGGGCCAAAAACTACAAAATCCGCAGATTCGCGCTCGGCTGCGATGACCTCCGCTTCACTGTGACATGAGACCGCGATGATTGGCTTACCCGGAGCTTGCGCCTGATGCCAAATGTTTTTCACATCCACAGGGGAAACATCCCGCGATGTGAGGTGCACGCCATCGGCTCGCGTCGCGAGGGCGACATCAGTACGAGAGTTGATCAAAAGGCCGGTTTTACAGCGTGATCCGTGGATTAGTTGCGCGGCTTCTCGCGACAAAGCTTCCAGTTCACGTGGGGACAAGTCTTTCTCGCGGAGTTGGACGTAATCGATATCCGCGTGCGCCGCTTCCGCGATTTTTTTCAGTAAACGGTCCCGGCGTTGTGATTCCGTCCCCGAGAACTGTGCGCGATCGGTGATGTAGTAGAGGAGCAAGAGAAACCAGTGGTCAGTGATCAGTGGTCAGTGATCAGTGATCAGTGGACGTCCTAATGTCCAGCCCGTGACCGCTAGCCACTGATCACTGACTACTGACCCCTTCTTTATGGATTTGTTTTTGCGATTTCAGGCACTACTTCGCCCACCCGCTTCGGCCGATCCGGGCCAAGGTGGTACTTGGTCAGGCCTTCGCGGAGATACTCAAAGCCTTCTTCCGGGCTGTCGACCATTTTAAAAAGTTCCAGGTCCTTGGATGAGATGGCCGCAGCATCAACCATAGTTTGGAAGTTGATGAGCCTGTCCCAATACTCGCGACCGTAAATCACCACCAGAATTTTCTTCGCGAGCTTCTGGGTCTGTGCCAGGGTCAAAATTTCGAACAGCTCGTCGAGCGTCCCGAATCCCCCGGGGAAGATCACCAGCGCCTTTGCGAGGTAAGCAAACCAGAACTTGCGCATGAAGAAATAATGAAATTCAAAATTCAGCGATGGCGTGATGTAGGGGTTCGGGTATTGCTCGAACGGCAAACGGATATTCAGACCTATTGTCTTCGCGCCTGCTTCTTTCGCGCCGAGGTTTGCGGCCTCCATGATTCCGGGGCCTCCGCCGGTAGTGACCACGAAACGCCGTCTGCGCGCGGGAATATGGCTGGCCCAATCGCTCAATAAAAAAGCCATGCGGCGGGCGTCTTCGTAGTAGCGTGCCATTTCAATTCCGGCTTTCGCCAGCTTCTGTTCGGCTTCGGCAGATGCGCCTGCTTCTTGCATTGCCTTACGCGCAATTTCGTTACTAGGAAACCGGGCTGAGCCAAAGAAGACGACTGTGTCCTGAATTTGCTCACGGCGGAAGCGCGCCAGCGGTTCCACGTATTCGGACATGATGCGAAGAAGCCGGCCGTCCGGACTGTTGAGGAATTCGGGATTCTCATACGCCATCGGCGCGATTTTTGGAGGAGGATTGCTCATTGGTTCCTTCGTTTTGGACATTCGCCAGCGGTCAGTTTAAAGGATACAAGTCGTGTGAGTTGGAGATGGTGGGTTTTGCAGACATTGAGGTAATCACCGTTGAGGGGACTCATGATAGTGGATGGCTTCCCAGAATCCCACCCACAAGTCCAAAACACCTAGCCCGCTGGCTATGCCGCGCACGAAGCCGCTGGAGACGAAGTCGCGCAAACCGGACGAGCTCAGCAGGAGAGGATTATCGGTCCACTTGGGCGTCCAGGGCAGAATGATTAACAGCACGCCAAACGTGGCACACACGGTCACGAACAGCAACGACCGAATGCGTAGAAGCCATATTTCGGGATTTCGTGTCCTGCGGTGCGCAGTCCGCTGCCCACGCCCATTAACAGAATCACCAGCAATCGGGGGAGCCTCTCGAGATGCCGCAGCAGGAGGAATGGTCGGCTCAGCGGTCAATCTATACTCCCGCCCCGTGCCGCTGTAAAAATGAACTTCGGTTCAGACCCATCGGGCTATTTTACGGCCTGAGGGCCTTGATTCGCTCGGCTACATCCCGATAATCAATGTTGCTGCTGTAGACTTCGAGGAAATTGCTTAGAGCGGCTGGATTATTGCCGGCACTCTCGAAGGAAGCGGCAAGTTCGTAGTGCAAGGCTGTGCGGGTTTCCTGTTCCAGGCTGGGCAGCTTTAGCGCCTTCTCGTACCATCGGACTGCCACTTCGGGAAGTCCTTTTTCCAGGAAGCACTGGGCCAGCCAAGTATAAGCTTGCATGATATTCGGGAACGTGTGACCGCGGTCTACGTGCTGGCAAACTTTCTGCAATTCGCCGATAGCTTCGTCCAGCAGCCCCATTTCACGGAACGCAACTCCGAGGTTGTAGTGTGTTTCCGGATCTTCGTCGGCGGTGGCCGCATCATGTTCGAGCTCCTGCTTTAATTCGCCGAACATGCTTGATAGATCCACGCTTGAAGCGGGATCGAATCTTTGCGGCGGAGCTGAGGTATGAGCTGGCGGAACCGGGGCCGGAGTCGGTGGAGCTGCCACGCTGGAGTGTCCTGAAACAGATGGACTAGCCGAAGCAGCGGCTGCTCGCATCGCGGGAATTTGTCTTGGAGGCGTGACTTTCGGCGCAGGAATCGGCGCAATAGGTTCTGGCGCCCTATGCTGTGGGGCGGCGACTGAAGCCGGAGCAGGCGCTTCAGGAATGAAATCATTTCCCAGTGAAGCTTCCAGATCGGCGACGAATTCATCCAGCGTTCCTGGGCTGAATTTTTTGGCTGCTTGCGCCGACGTGGGGGCTGCAACTGGTTCAGTTTGCGCGGGCAATGGTTCTTCGAATACGGGCTCCTCGACAACGGGCCGCTCGCTGGGCCAGGGTTGCGGATTCGCCGGGAGATGCGAAGCTGGTTGCGGCTGCGCCGCATGCGGCGGAGGTTCCATGGTCTCCGATTCATCGAGCGAGACGGGTTGCTCCATAGCTGAAGAGCCGGGGCTTTGCTGCGCGGAGTCAATCCCTGCGCGCAATACCGCAAGCTCAGGCGCGCCAGGTGCAATGGCCTCAAGCTTAGTGAGTATGAGTTCTGCCTGCTCGGTCATGCCTTGGCCGAGATAAAAGCGAACTTCTTCAATGGATTCGTCTAAATTGGCAGGCGCTTCTGCTGTCACATTTCCTGCGGCATCAGGTGTTGCGTGCCCGTGAAGTGCAGCAGCATCGTGCGCGGCGTCAGAGGCCGCGTCACCACCAACCTGTGGCGTTTCGATAGAAAAATCTTGTTCCCAATCTTCTGCGCCGTTCTCGGCCGCTGCTTCAGGAGCGACTGAGAAATCCTGCGGCTCCGCTTGTGCGGCGGTCGGTTCCTGGAAAAACAATCCAGAGTGAGTTGATGAAGTGTCCGCATCGTGAGCGGCAGGCTGCGCAACCGGCTGTTCTGGGGCAGGTTCGGAGAAAGGATCTGAGACCGGAGCAGCAATTTCAAATTCCTGAACTGTGCCTGCGCGTGCGTGCTCGGCTTGGGTTGCAGTAGCCTTGGACCTGATTCCGGCTGGAGCGACGCGCTGCTCGTATTTCGCCGCCAGATCACTGTACTTCGAGGCTTCATCCGCATGGCCGGCATCGTGATAAATGCTCTCCAGTGTGCGACAGCAGACAGCGGCCTCAGCGAAGCGTCCCGCGCGTGTGTGCAATGCGGCAAGCCGTTGATTGAGACGCAAATCACGGGGTGCGCTGGGCAAAGCGGCAATCAGCGGATCAAGCGCTTTGACCGGCATGTTGTAGGACATGAAGAGTTCGGCATCGGTCAATGCGGCCTTCACTGACATCGCGACCTCATCGTCATAACGTTGTTCGATGAAGGGAGCATTGGCCTCAAGCTCATCCATCAAGCCCGCGCCTTCTTCAGCAGTTATGACGTGGCCCAAATTGGCCGACCCTAGTTGTTCCGTAACCTGCTGGAGATTGGTCGCATGCATCTGGTTCGCAGGTTCCAGCTCGGTCAATTTGCGGTAATATTCGCGCGCTTTTTCGGGATTGCCGGATTGCACATAGCTGTGCGCCAGCAATTCATATATGTCTGTGAACTGAGAGCTTTCCCCGCCCTTTTGAAATATCGCGAGGACCTTCTCCATGGTTTGCGGGTCGTCCTGAATGTAATGGAGGATCGCCCGCAGCGACTCAAACAGCTTGGCGGAATCTGTTCGCAGGAGCCGATCAGCAAATTGATCGTAAAGCTGCACCGCCTCGCGGGCCCGTTGTCCCTCAGCCAGGGCAGTTCCACATTCAAAAAGTGAGGAAACGTCATCGTGAACATTGGCCAGTTTGGCAGCGAGGCCGATTGCGTCATCGACGCGATTGGTATGGAGATACGCCTGGAACAGAGCCTTAAGCCCGTCGGCATTGTTGTCGAGATCAGAGACTTTAGCCAGAGCCTGGATCGTGGCGTTGTAGTCGCCCTTTTCGGCTGCGGCACGCCCGCGGAGAACGCGCGCATAATTGTTTTCCGGATCGAGCTTCAACATGCGCTGCAGGATCTCGTCCGCTGCGGCGAGCTGCCCCTTAGAACGCAGGCCCTCAGCGGCGGCCGTAAGCAACTGCCAGGCGTCATCCTTTTTACCCATGCGAATGTAGGCTTCTGCGAGCCTTACCCGCATGGGGACATTGTCCGGATCCATTTCCAGAGTTTTCTGGAAAATTCTGATTGCCTGTTCGGTTTGTCCCGACTTGAGAAAGTCTTCCGCGACCTGGAGATACTGCGCGCGCGCGTCGTTGAACAAGCCCTGCTGAGTGTAAAGTTCCGCAAGCCTTAACACACACTCGGTGGAAGGTTTCAGCTTGCTGAGTTTCTTGTACATGGCAATGGCTTTGACCGTGAAGCCTTGCCCGGCATAGGCATCGCCAACGTTCTTGAATGACTCGGCAGCTTTTTCGTGGTCGCCGCCACGGGAATAGAGGTCTCCGATCGTGTTCATCACGGTCAGGTCTTTGGGATCAGCTTTGAGGACCTTTTCGTACTCGGAGATGGCGTTCTGTAGTTTTCCCTGCTGGACGAATTTCTCCGCAGCGCTCAGAACTTTCTGTTTGTTGAAACCGAAACCAAACGCCATAAGATTTACCGACTCCAGTTCCGTGCGTCTCCGCCCCGTTGGGAACAATTGCACGACAGTCGCCGGGGCAAGGCTGGGACGGCCATTCGGACATGGTCATTGTACGGCTGGCCAATCCAATTCGTATGGTTACTAAGGGTTACCAGAGGGGGGTGTACAACCGGGTCAGGCGAGTTTCAGAGGGCAAATTTCTTATGCGGAGCATACATCGATTATTGTGCCCGCGCACAGCGGGTTCACAAGCATTCACAATCAAAATGCGCCCTTTTGTAACATGACGAATTGTTACTATGACTCCAACTTCCTCATCCACAAGCAAATCCCCACGATTGAAGACATTGCCTTGACTCGAAAAAACTGCGACTTATAGCATCGGCCTAACCAATATCACTGGTCTCGAGGGGAGAGAGAGGTCGTATGTGTGATGTATCTGGAGGAATGGAAGAGGACAGGTTCATCGAATTCCGTCGTAAGATTCGCACTGCCGAAGTGCTTTCCGGCGCGATACAACGTTTGATTTCCGACATTCACTTTAATGGCAAGATCAGCGTAATTATTCAGAACGGACGAGTTCTCAAATCGGGGTATGAGGAGGGCTATTTTAGACATCATCCGGAGATCTAAACGCTGCGCAAGTTTAACTAAATAACTGGACAGGTCGTCGTAACAGAAACGGGCCCTGTAACCGCCGCAAGCGGTTCAGGGCCTTTTTTTCAATCTCGTTGGGAGGCAGTTATGGAAACGCTCGATAGTAATGCTATTCAGTTGGAGCTCAAATATTGCGAGCGCTGTGGCGCGCTATGGTTGCGGGTAGCAAACTCGGACTTGATTTTTTGCGCACATTGCTCGGTAATCCTGGCCGGACTTGCTCGCGACCCTCGTTTTCGTGATCCGTCACGTGGCGCGAACGTTGGTGGCAAAACTCAGATTATGTTCTGGAGTGAAGGAGGCAACGCGTGAACACCGGCCTGCCAATTGTTGCCTCTAGAGCTGCGGACCATGGGATTCAGGATCCGGACCTGTTTCAGCCAACCGATGAGTGTATGGGCGAGGGCGCCCGTACACTCGTCGCCGAAGAAACTGCGGAGGATTTCATCTCCCTCCGTAATTTTCAGACGATCCAAGCAGAAGTGTCGGTGCGGGCGGTAGAACTCGGCCGCAATCCGGACCTCTGGCTGTATCGTGAGCGCACGATCGCGCTGCTGAGACGCTATCTGCGAATTTCGGTTGAAGTTGGGCGTTTGCCGTCACTGCTGGGACGCGAACTGTTTCGTTCCAAGGTGACTTCTTATCGCATGTCGAGTTTCGAGGACGCGGTGATCTTCGTGCATGATGTGGAGCGCGCCCTTGAGCAACTCGATGATTTCGGGAAAGATCTGGTCGCGGTGGTCATTTTTCAGGACTACTCACAGGACGAAGCGGCGGAGGTGCTGCAGTGTGCGCGCCGTACTTTGTGCCGGGAGTTTCCCGAAACCGTGGACAAAATCAGCGAGTTTTTTCTGGAAGGAGGTTTGCTCAATCGTCTGCCTCCGAGGCGACCTGTGGAAAATTCTTGTCAAGGGGGTAAAAACACCCAATTCCCCGCAAACGTATGTAAAGAAGCCGAATAAAAAGTTGTAAAGTATGGCACAATTTCCTTTTCAGAATGCTATTCTGAAAATAGAGAGTAAGAAAACAAGAGCGCGCTTGTCGCGCTCTTGTTATTTTTGCGACTTAGAGGTCTCATGGGAACACGCGCCAGACAAGCCGGTTCTCCAGAAGACCTTTCGGAGTTGCGCCGGAAAATCAGCGAGCTAGTTGCCCAGAACGCCGTGCCCATGGTGCAGCAAGCGATCGATGCGGTGCGGGAAGAAGGGCAGTACCAGGCAATCAAATATTTGTTTGAGATGGTCGGCTTATATCCCGCAGTCGCACAGGAAGACTCTGAGTCGCAGGATTCGCTGGCGCAGTTGTTGCTCGATCAGCTTGGGCTTCCTGCAATTCAGGCTGAGAAGGTCATCCCCGCGGGCCGGAAGGCATTCACGAAGTCCAATCCCGTAAAATGAGAAATATTAACCGCTGCAACGCCAGGCTCGAAGTCTAGCGTCCAAAGCAGTGTTGCGGGATCAATCCTGCACAGGAGAGTACGGACCTTGGGGATGGACATCACGTGGATCACCAGCCGGATTGGAGTCGGCGGCGGCATTTGGAACGAAGAGAACATGGCGGAGTTGGCGCGCATGGGCGTCACTCATGTCATCGATATGCAGATCGAATTTGACGACACGCCGTTGGCGGAGCCCCACGGGATTCAGGTCCTGTGGAACGCAACTGATGATGATTTTCAGCCTAAGCCTGCAGAATTATTCGAGCGCGGAGTCGAGTTTGCGGCCGAAGCGCTGGCGCAGGCGGAGAGCAAGTTGTTCATTCATTGTGCGGCGGGAGTGCATCGCGCTCCCCTGATGACGCTCGGCGTACTTTGTTCGATGGGCTGGGAATTAGGGACCGCGATGGAAACGATTTCCGCGCGGCGTCCGGTGGTGGACTTCGCGGACGTTTACGTCAGCAGCGTGGAAAATTTTTTGCAGCAGCAAGTGAGAAGCGGAGACTAACGCCTCTCTTGGGGATCTAAAAACTCGGAGGATTTATGTTGCACACGAGCCGCCAGCAATGGCGGCTTTCTTATTTGCGGCTAGGTTGCGCTTTACTGGCAATGACATGTGAAGCAATCGCCCAAGGACCGGCCCTTACCACTGTGGCGGACACCGTGTACAGGGCAGATGGTTCCGCGGCGGCGGGCACTATTTTGATTTCATGGCCGGCCTTTACCGCCGCCAGCGGCGCCACCGTCGCGGCGGGAAACAATCACGTGATGCTGGGCGCGAATGGCACTTTCACTGCGCAATTGGCTCCGAATGCCGGAGCAACGCCCGCGGGCACGGTTTACACCGTCACTTACCAGCTCACCGACGGAACTGTTAAAACCGAGAACTGGTCAGTCGGCGCCGCTACGCCGGAAACAATTTCTCAGGTCCGAACTCTGGCAGGAACTACAACGCAGCTTGCCCAGGCCGCAACTCAGCAATATGTGAACGCGCAACTGGCGACGGTTGTGCACCTGAGCGGAAGCGAGACGATCACTGGCACAAAGCAATTTTCTGTTCCGCCGATTCTGCCGACGCCATCGCAATCCGGCCAGGCAGTTAATAAGGCGTATGTGGATTCCGCGGTAACAAACTCCGGAAGTGGAAGCTTTGTAGCGAAGGCTGGAGACACAATGAGTGGCCCGTTGACCCTACCGGCGGATCCAACGGCGCCGCAACAAGCGACGGACAAGCATTACGTGGATTTAGTCGCGGCTTCAAAAGCCGACCTGGTGGGCGGCCGGGTTCCAACTGTGGAACTGGGAACTGGAACGGCCAACAACGCAGTCTGCCTGCACGGCGATTCGACGTGGGGCGGATGCGGCACTGGAA
>Ga0209474_10003334_pt1 | contig 14151 bp, 15 predicted proteins | sample GraSoiAngelo_145_FD_185902 | JGI IMG/M metagenome (GOLD analysis project Ga0209474, IMG submission 185902) | Grasslands soil microbial communities from the Angelo Coastal Reserve, California, USA - 14_1009_05_20cm (SPAdes) (version 2) | ecosystem: Environmental > Terrestrial > Soil > Grasslands...
CGGGCCGTTTGTCTCCGACGAGGAGGTCGAGCGCGTCGTGTCGTTCCTGAAGACGCATGGCGAGCCCGACTACATCGAGGAGATCACCGAGGACGATGCCGGCGGCGCGCTCGATCCGTTCGGCGGCGAGGACGGCGGCTCCGGCGACAATTTGTATGACCAGGCGGTGGCGCTGGTGTGCCGCGAGCGCAAGGCCTCGACCAGCTTTGTGCAGCGCTATCTGCAGATCGGCTACAACCGCGCCGCGCGGCTCATCGAACGCATGGAAGCCGAAGGCGTCGTCAGCCCCGCCAACCATGTCGGCAAGCGCGAAGTGCTGGCGCCGCCGGGGCGGTGAAGTCTTAGGGCACTCTTAATCAGAACGCGTCTGAATTCGAGTGCCATGCATGGGCTTATTGTCGGCTTCATTTCCTTCTCATTCTTAGTAGTACTGGAAATCGCAACTTATTGGCTTACCGGATTTAGTCTGGTTGAAGCGGGTATCTTGGCAGCCGTTCTGGGAGCCCTCGCCGGTCTTGTGTACGCTAAGGCTCAAAGCGCTGTCGGGAAGCGTGTCGCGATCAGTGGCGCGGCCGTAATAACGGCTCTGCCACTCGTTGCCCTTTTTATTTGGACCGTGACGGTGTGGCGAGGGGTGTCAAGAGTGGAGGCAGGAATGCAGTTCCTGCCCATTCCCGCCGGATGCTTTGCGATGGGGAATCCGAGCCCGCAGCGGACCGACTGGTTCGAGGTGCCAGTTCACGAGGTCTGCCTAAAGCCATTTGAGCTAGCCAAGTATGAGGTGACGCAGCAGGAATGGGCGCGGGTCATGATCTATCCCAACGACCCAAGCCCGAGAGACCCAACGGACTATCCGACTCACTATCCGCTCAAGGAAAATCGGTGCCGGTTGGAAACGTCAGCTGGGACGAAGCGAAGCATTTTGCGCGCCTAATGTCTTTTTTTGGCAGGGGATCTTATCGGCTACCCACCGAAGCTGAATGGGAATACGCCGCGAGGGCTGGAACAAAAACGCAATATTACTGGGGTGATCAGCCAGAAGAGGCCTGTACCTACGAGAATATTCTCGATCTGAGCTTCGACAAGCTGCGCCGGTCCGGCTCGCCGCGGCCCGAGCTCGTTCAATGTGATGACGGTTATGCCGGCCCCGCGCCTGTTGGCTCATTCAAACCGAACCCTTGGGGCCTTCACGACATGCTGGGCAATGTCCACGAATGGGTCGAAGATTGCTGGGAAATCAGCTACGGGGACGCGCCGAGAGACGGTAGCGCAGTTGAGAAGAAGGAACCTTGCTTTCGCGTCGTCCGTGGCGGGGATTGGTTCGGCGGAAGCGAACGCGCGGGATCTTTCAAGGTGACTAGACGGCAAACAACTACCCGATGCGAGTAATCACCCACACCGGGCCTAACTACGGAGTGCGCCTGGCAAAATCGGTCGCGGAGGCGCGCTGAGCCAGGGTGCTAAAAACCTTTTGGTGCGGCTCCAGCCCGAGCGAGCGTAGGGCCGGAAAGCGCCGCACCTTCTGCCAAACCTTGGTGGTATCGTGCAATTTGGCGGATTACGCTTCGCTCATCCGCCCTACGTCGTTTAAATACTCCGCGGGGCGGAAGGTCAGCTCCACAGTTTCTGGATCTTCTGGATCGTGTCGCTCTTCAGGAAGACCGGCGGCATATCCACAACGCGGTGGCCGATCCGGGGCGGCTCGTCCTTTTTGCCGGGGAAGGTGTATTCCTCCCCGAGTGTCCCGACGCGGTCCTCGCTCGCCTGGTTGCCCATGCGAAGTCCCGGCCAGCAGAAAACGTCATCGACGCTGTGCTCCTTATTGTCGACCAGACCGCAGGCGTGAACCAGCTCGTGCACCGCGATCACCAGCTTGACGGGATCGCCGACCGGCCGGAGCTTGCCGCCGCTGTCGCCCATCGGGTTGGCCGGCACATAGATCACGGCCTTCATCATCCGATACTCGGGCACCCGGCTCCGGCCGGTGAATTCGCCGATCAGCGGTTTGCACAGCCCATGCGCCCCTTTGCCGTCGAAGCGGATCGTCTGCTTCGGGATATCGGGCGGATATTGGAACTCGAAATCGCCGCTGGCGGCGCGCGCCTCGACATTGGCTTTCGCCGGGTCGTCCGCGGTGACAAAGGTGACGCCGAGCTTGTGGGTGTTCGACAGCTTGTTGAACTCGAAGATCGCGTCCCTGAACACGCGGTCCCATACCGCCTTGCCGATCGAAGCGTCGAGGCCGATCGTCAGCTCCCCCTTTCGCTTGATGTCGTCGGGCCAGGGTACCCTCGACGGCACCTTGTCATCGGCCATATCCCGCCTCCCGCAGGTAAGCGCTGGTGTGGTATTCCCGGGTTGGCAACAACTTTGCCGGATATGATCCGCCTTTGCGGCTGGCTCGGCAATGACACGCACTTGACGGAGCGGCCACGTGCCGCTCTTCCTTATAGGATTGAGGACGGCGGGCATGAGGGACCCCGCCGGCGGGTTCCGGTTAGGAATTTCTCAACCATAAACAGGCAGGCTGCGAAGCATCTTGATGACAGGCCGGGGGGCGATGCGTCATTCACTGATTTTCACGATTCCGCGTGTCTTGGCCGTTGCTGTGCCGGCGCTGATCGGTGGCTGCGCACCGGCACCGCCGCCCGCACCCGTGACACCTCCGCTGGCTGACCGGGTCGTCGTGCACAAGAGCACCCGCACGCTTGACCTGCTGCGCGACGGCAAACCGCTCGCGACGTTTCCCGTCGCACTCGGCCGGCAGCCCTACGGGCCGAAGCAGCAGGAAGGCGACGGGAAGACGCCGGAGGGCGTCTACCGCATCGACTACAAATCGATGCAATCGCGCTTCACGCGTGCCCTCCACATCTCCTATCCCGACGACAATGACCGCGCGCGGGCGCAGGCGATGGGGGTCGACCCGGGCGGCGCGATCTTTGTGCACGGCCTGCCGAACGAGTACGGCCCGGGCGATCCGCCGCTGTGGTATCGCGATTGGACCGAGGGGTGCATCTCCGTCGGCAACACCGCGATCGTCAAGATCTGGGACGCGGTTCCCGACGGCACGCCGATCGAAATCCGGCCCTGAACCAGCGGCGCCTGCCGTGGTTTGACATGTGGGGCACATGCGACCATGTTTAGCGCATGGGCGTGATGATCCAAATTCGCAATGTGCCGGAGAAGCTGCATCGGCAGCTCAAATCGCGCGCGGCGCTGGCGGGCATGTCGCTTTCGGATTACCTGCTCCGGGAAATCCGCCAGACCGCCGAACGACCGACCATGGAGGAGTTCCGAGCGCGTTTGAAGGAGCGACCGCCGGTTACCCTTTCCATATCGCCCGCCGAGGTGATCCGCGCCGAGCGGGACCGCGAGTGATCGTTGTCGATGCCTCCGCGGTGGTCGAGGTGCTACTGGGTACACCGGCTGCGCCAACCGTGGAACGCCGGTTGTTCGGCGGCAATGAAACACTGCACACCCCGCATTTGCTCGATATCGAGGTCGCGCACGTGATCCGTCGCTTCGCGGCACGGGGCGAAGTCGACGACCAACGCGGCCAGACAGCGCTCGCCGATCTCGCAGACTTCCCTTTGTATCGGTATCCGCACGACCCCCTGTTGCTCCGGGTCTGGGATCTGCGAAACAATTTGACGGCCTACGATGCCGTCTATGTTGCGCTTGCGGAAGAGCTCGAGGTTCCGCTGATCACTCGTGACCGGCGCCTCGCCGGCGCGGCTGGCCATCGCGCACGCATCGAGCTGGTGTGAACGGGCGTCGCGCGCTGAGTCCTCGTGACACATGGTTGCGGAGAGGCTGTAGGTATAAGCGTTATCAGCCGTCCGCAGCTTTGGATTTGACGACGATGATCGGCTCTCTCCTTTCCGTGGCGTTCATGTCTGCGTACGCAGAACCTCGAACGTCATCCCGGCGAAGGCCGGGATCCACCGTTCAGCCGATCGCGCCTCTGACGAGTGGGTCCCGGCCTTCGCCGGGACGACGATTTGGGTGCGGGTTTGTTGGGGCGATATTGCTACTGCTGATACCGGCCGTCACTCACGCGGCGGCGCCCGCGCCGGCGCCGCTGAGCCCGCAGGACAGCGCGCAGCTGCAGCGCATCGCGAGTTACCTGAACGGCATCCGCACGATGAGCGCGCGGTTTCAGCAGAGCGCCAACAATGGCGGCGTCAGCAGCGGCCGGGTGTGGGTGTCGCGGCCGGGGCGCATGCGCTTCGAATACGAGCGCCCGAACACGCTCGCGCTGTTGGCCGACGCCGGCTACGTCTATCAATGGGACAAGGAATTGCACCAGACCACGAAGATCGAACTGCGGTCGACGCCGGCCTGGTTCATCCTGCGCGACCCGATCAATTTCGGCCCGGACGTCGTCGTGACCCGGTTGGAGCAGGGTGGCGGGACGATCCGCGTCACGGTAGTCGAAGCGGCTCACCCCGATCTCGGGTCGCTGACGATGGCGTTTACCGAAAATCCACTAAGTTTGCGACAATGGACCGTCGTGGATCAGCAAGGAAGGCGCACAACCGTGAGCTTGTCCGACGTGCAATTGGGTGTAGCGCTTGATCCCAGGCTGTTTCAGTATCAATACCTGTTCAGTCCGCCGAGCCAATAGAAACAGAGCCAGCAGAGCCTGATGACCGGTCGCAACCTGCCGCTGATTGGCATTCCAAGCTGTCTGCGCTCGATCAACGAGCGCACCTTCCATACCGTCAACGAGCGGTACCCAAACGCGGTGATCGACGCTGTGGGCGGGCTGCCATTGCTGATCCCGGCACTCGGGCCGAAGATCGATTGCGGCGCGGTGCTCGGCGGCCTCGATGGCCTGCTGTTGACCGGCAGCCCGTCCAATGTCGAGCCGTTTCATTACGGCGGCCCGCCGAGCCGGGAAGGCACGCTGCACGATCCCGACCGCGACGCCACGACATTGCCGCTGATCCGCGAGGCGGTACGCCGAAACATGCCGGTGCTGGCGATCTGCCGCGGTATCCAGGAGCTGAACGTCGCGCTCGGCGGCACCTTGCATCAGCGGATCTTCGAAATGCCCGAGCGCTTCAACCACAAGCGGCGCCAGCGCCCGATGACGATCCCGGACAATGAGCGGTACGGCCCGGCGCACGCCGTCGCGCTGACGCCGGACGGCCTATTGGCGCGGCTGGCCGGCACCACCGAGATCATGGTCAACTCGCTGCATGGCCAGGGGATCGATCGCCCGGCGCCGGAGGTGATTGTCGAGGCGGTGGCACCCGACGGACAGATCGAGGCTATCAGCCTGCCCGGCGCGCGATTCGTCGTGGGCGTGCAATGGCACCCCGAATACAAGCCGCTGGAGAACCCGTTCTCGCGGGCGCTGTTTGCCGCGTTTTCGCAGGCCTGTCATGCAACCATTGCAGGAAATGCGGCAAAGCGTCGCGCGGCTTAATCCAAAAACGGTTTAGTTCCGCCGCGGCATATGCGTTTTTGCCGCGAATGTATGCGTGATTCGCATTTTCATATTGACAGGGTCGACCCCATCTTCCGCTTCCAGAAGCGGAGAGGGTGACATGCCCTCTTAAACCCGGCCCCGTTTCCCCTGCGGGCCCGGATTCCCCCAAGCGCTTCTGACAAGCAGGCGCCCGGTCCTCCCCCCCGACCGGGCGCCGTTTTGTTCTGCCCCCCAAAATTCGGCCCGCGGCATCTGTGACCCTTTGCTTGGCTTGTCATCGGCCGAGGAGCAACCCACTCTGCGTTCATACTTGGTTAGTGTTAAGAAAGTGCTATTCCGTTGCGACTGATCACCTGGAACATCAACTCGGTGCGGCTGCGCGTCGACCTCGTGCGCCGCTTGCTCGAGGAAGCCAAGCCGGACGTCCTGTGCCTGCAGGAGACCAAGAGCCCGGACGAGCTGTTTCCGCGCGAGATGTTCGAGGCGCTCGGCTATGGCCACATGCTGGTGCACGGCATGAAGGGCTACAACGGCGTCGCGATCCTGGGCCGCGAGCCCTTTGCCTCGACAACGACCCGGGCGTGGTGCGCCCGCACCGACTGCCGCCACGCGATCGTCGAGCTGCCCGGCGGCATCGAATTGCACAACATCTATGTTCCGGCCGGCGGCGACATTCCCGACCCGGACGAGAACCCGAAATTTGCCCACAAGCTGCAATTCCTCGATGAGCTGACCGCGTGGTTTGCCGCCGAGCGCACCGGGTCTAACGGGGGCCGGCCGATGATCGCGGTCGGCGACCTCAACATCGCGCCGCTCGAGATGGATGTGTGGTCGCACAAGCAATTGCTGACCGTGGTCAGCCATACGCCGGTCGAGGTCGAGCGCCTTGGCAAATTCCAGCGGGCCGGCGGCTTTGTCGACGCGGTCCGGCATTTCGTGCCGGCCGAGGAGCGGCTCTACACCTGGTGGAGCTACCGAGCGCGCGACTGGGCGGCGAGCGACCGCGGCCGGCGGCTCGACCATATCTGGGTGACGGAGCCATTGGTCGGCGCCCTGGCGCGGGCGCAGGTCTTCAAGGACAGCCGCGGCTGGAAGCAGGCTTCCGACCACGTCCCGGTGATGATCGAGCTTGGCGGCTGACCCCTTCTCCGGAGCGCCGGCCGCTGGCCGGCATGCCGGCGGGACGCCGGCGCTCCATTTCCTACACGCGGCGGTAGAGGTGATAGCGGCCGGGGGCGATGCCCTCAGGTGAGGGCAGCAATTCGAGATCGGCGCGATCGAAGGGCGGATCGCTGACCAAGATCGCGCCGGCGCAGAGCAGCGGCACGACCAGCGGGATCAGCGCCGCCGCCAGCACACGATTGGCCGCGGCATCGCCGGTGCCGGCATCGAGATGAGCCAGCACCACCCCGCCTTCGAGGCGGGCACGTGCCGCGGGCAGGGTCTCGCGCATATCCCCAAGAATCAGGCGCTCGGGCGGCGGCACGCAATCGGGATGGGCCGCGACCTGGCGCTCGCAGACGTAGATGTCGCGGCTCGGAAACAGCTCGCGGAGATGATCGTAGGTCCGGCCATTGCCGAGGCCGAGTTCGAGCACCGCCCCGTCCAAACCGGCTATCAGCGAAGCGGCATGATCGAGGCAGGCGCGCTGCGCTTCGAGCCGGCGGATGAAGCTGTCGAGCCGGCTCACGGCGTCAGCTTAAGGAGCGCCGGCTTAATGGGCCGTGGGCGCGCCGGCGCCGTTGCGCAGCCGCTGTACTTCCGAAAGGGCGGTACGCAGCTGGTTGTTGGTCGAGTCGAGGCGCTGCGCCAATTCGCGCATGATCGAGACCGCCATCGCCGGGAATTCGCGCACCATGCGCATGAACGGCTCCTTCGAGATGCGCAACGCAACGACCCGTCCCTTGGCCCGCACGCTGGCGTTACGCGGCGAGTCGCACAGGATCGCCATCTCGGCGACGATTTCGTTGGCGCCGATCGTCGCCACGGTCAGCGGCCCGGCCGGTCCTTCGAGAACAATATCGACCTCGCCCTCGATAATCAGATAGGCCGCATCGCCCGGATCGCCCTGCCGGCAGAGCAGCTTGCCATCATCGAAGCCGACCCGCTCGCTCATAAAGGCGAGCAGTTTGAGCTTGGCCGGCTCGATCTCGGCGAAAAACGGCACCCGGCGAAGCAACTCGTATTCCTGCGCCAGACTCACGGTTTCCTCCCGGTTCCAATTCGGGAACCCATCTCGTTCATTTTGCAGCGGCGGTCATTCCGCTGCCATTAACAACGCGGTCAACGAATCCTTACGGTCCAGCTCCTCGAACCGGCCCTGCTCCTGCAATTTGCCGGCACTCATGACCAGCACGCGATCGAAATTGCGGGCCAGGCTGGCGCGGTGCAATACCCAGATCAGCCCGCGCCCGGCCATCTCCTGGCGCAATCCCGCCATCGCCTTTGCTTGCGCCGGAGCATCGAGGGCTCCGGTGGCTTCGTTCAAGATCAGCAGATCCGGCCGCTTCAACAGGGCGCGGGCGATCGCGGCGCGCTGGCGCTGAGCCAGCGACAGGCGCGAGCCGGCGGTGCCGACGTGGTAATCGAGGCCAACATCGATTACCGCCGAACGCAACGACAAGGCGTCGAGCACCTGGCCCAGCACCTGCGGCACGCGCACCGTCGCATCGGCTTCGCCGTAGGCGATCTTGCCGAACAGGATATTGTCCTGCAGCGAGGCGGCGGCGTTGTAGCGAGCGGGATCGAAAAACTCGATCTGGCCGCGGGCTTCCTCCGGCAGCTCCTCGCGGAAGGCGCGGCGCGCCTCCAGCAGGCGCTGCTGCATGGCTTCATCGAGGACGCCGAGACGGTGGCGCGCGGCGACGAGCTTGAATGGCACCGAGAGCAGCTTGTCGCGCTGCTCACGGTCGAGCGCCTGGGTTCCGCCATTCTCAGCCGCGGTCAGGATGGCGGCGAATTCCGGCAGCGCGTTGGCATCGATGAAGCTGAACTGCTCGAAGAATTCGTGCTCGGGCGGCAGACCCGCGAACATCTCGGTCATCGTCGCGGCGACCTGCCGCCCGGCCTCGACGAGATCGTCGGTCAGCCCAAGCTTGTCGAGCACCCGCCGCACATGAATGTTGTCGGCCAGCGCATCGAGCTCGAAGGTCGGGCCGATCGGGGTACCGAACAGCAGGTTTTCCGCAACCGTCGCATTCGAGTTGTAGCGTTCGGGATCGTAAGTCTCGACCAAATTGGTAATGCCGTCGGCGACCAGCCGCTGCGCCAATGCCTGGCGGGCTTCCAGCAGATGCTCGGCAAGATCGGGGTGCGTCGCCGGGTCGAGCCGGCCGCGCAGGCCCAAGCCGTAGACGTCTTCCTCGAAATCGATCCGCGCCAGCACCTCCGCTATGCGGTCCATCAGCTGCGCCTGGTCGGAGACGCCGGCGCTTTGGTAATCGATCCAATCGGCGTGCAGATCGAATTCGATATTGCCTGAGCGCCTCGCTTCGTAAAGCTGGCGCTCGCGGCGGCGCGCCGTCGCCTCATCATATTCGGCCGGCCGCATCGGAAGATGCCGTAACCCGAGCAAGAGATTGTCGCGCAAGGTCCCGGCAAATAAATACGGCATGGCGCTGACATAGCCGATGCGCCGGCCGACCACCGCCACCGGCAATTCCGCGAGATCGGCGCCGCCGATCGTGATCCGGCCACTCGTCGGCCGCACGAGGCGTGCCAGCAACAGCGCAAGCTCGTTCTTGCCGCTGCCGCTCTGCCCGATGACGGCGGCATGCTCGTCGAGCTTGACCGTAAAGTTGACCGCATCGACGACGCGGGCACGGTCATCCTCGGCGAGCGACAGATTGGCGACGGACAATTCGCCGGTCAGCGGCATGATCCGCTCCGGCTCCTCGAGCAACAGCCGCGCGTCGGTCATGCCGGAGGGCTGGAATTGCTCGACGATCTGCTCGTAGGTGATCCGGGAATTTTCCTTGATCTGATAAAAGTCGAGCAGCTCCTTCCACGGCGAGGCCAAATCCTTGTAGGCCGCGATGACGGCGACTAGCGCACCGAACGACAAACTGCCCTTGATCACCAGGTACCCGCCCAACGAGTAGAAGAAAAACGGCGTCAGCTGGCCGATGAAGTTATTGAGAAATTTGGCGAAAAACTTGCGCCGGTAAATCTCGAACCGGATGTCGTAAATGATGCCGAGGATGTGGGCAAAATCCGTCAGCCGCAGTTTGACCGTGTCATTGGCCTGGATTTCGACAATGCCGGCCGCCGATTCCTGCACCCGATCGGCGACCTGGCGGACCGTGCGGATCCGCTGTTTGCCGAGCTGGTTCACCTTGAACTGCAGTTTCGGGATAACGTAGCCCTGCACCGGGTAGAGGGCGATCGCGGCGACCCCGAGGATCGGGTCCTGCATGAACATGAAGAAGATCATCGTCAGGAGCTGGCCGCCCTGAAACAGCGGCAGGTTGAAGGCGTCACCGATAAAGCCGCCCAACTGCTCGCATTCGACCGTGATCATCGGAATGATCTGGGCCGACGAGTTCTTGTGAAAATAAGACAGCGGAAAGCATAGCAGCCGCTGATACAACGAATAGCGGAAGCGCCGGAGCATCCGCTCGCCGATCTGGCCCTTATAGGTATTGATGAAGTATTTGAAGGCACCGTTGATGAACACGAGCGCGATGAAGAGCGCGCTGAGGATCATCAGATACGGCACCTGGTCGAATTCGAAGCCGAGGAATTCCGCCGGGAAATGCTTGCCGCCGATCGCTTGGTTGACAATCGTTTTCGGCAGGTCGAGCGAGTAGTAAAGGAACGGGAAGGACGACAAGGTCAGCAGCAAGAGCAGAATCTGCTGCCGCATGCTGTGCTTCAAAATAAACCGGTAAACCGAAGGTTCGAGGTCGTCGGCCTCCGGTTGCGGCGGCTTTTCCGCGGCGAAATCAGTCTGCGGCGCGGCACCGGGAATAAAGCCGGGGCGCAATGCTTCGGCCGAACTGGCCATCGCCGTCATCGACTTCATCGGCGCGGCCGCCGGGAATAAAAGACCATTTCGCGCGTCATACGGGCCCATGCCATAGTGCGACCGACGAGCAGGAGGCACCCCCCATGGCCGGCCGCCGTGATCATAAACGTGTGCTGATCTACAGCCACGACAGCTTCGGCCTCGGCCATCTGCGCCGGTGCCGGGCCATCGCCCATTCCCTCGTTGATGCCGATTCCTCCTTGTCGGTGCTGATCTTATCGGGATCGCCGATCATCGGCAGCTTCGATTTCCGCTCGCGGGTGGATTTTGTACGTATCCCGGGCGTGATCAAGCTGAGGAATGGCGAGTACGTCTCGCTCAACCTGCACATCGATATTGAAGAAACCTTGGCGATGCGGTCGTCGATCATGCGCCACACCGCCGATATCTTCGATCCCGACATCCTGATCGTCGACAAGGAGCCCTTGGGGCTGCGCGGCGAGATGCGCCCAACCCTCGACCTGTTGCGGGCGCGCGGCACCCCGATCGTGCTCGGCCTGCGCGACGTGATGGACGATCCGAGCGCCCTCGAAACCGAGTGGGAGCGCAAGAACGCGATCCCGGCCCTCAGCGACTATTACAACGAGATCTGGGTCTATGGCTTGCCGCAGATCTGCGATCCGCTCTCCGGCATCGACCTGCCGAAGAGCGTGCGGCGGCGGATGGTTTATACCGGCTATCTGCGGCGCAATGTCCCGACCGCCGCGGCCGCCGAGGCGCTCGGCCTCAATGACGGCGAGTTCCTGCTGGTGACGCCGGGCGGCGGCGGCGATGGCGAGGGCATGATCGATTGGGTGCTGGCGGCCTATGAACATAACGACAAGCTGCCGCCGGCGCTGATCGTGTTCGGGCCGTTCATGCTGCCCGAACTGCAGACGGCGTTTGCCGCACGGGCGGCGCGGCTTAAGAATGTCCACACGATCACCTTCGAGGCGCGGCTCGAACATTTGATGGCACGGGCCCGCGGCATCGTCGCGATGGGCGGCTACAACACGTTTTGCGAGATCTTGTCGTTCGATAAGCCGGCGCTGTTCGTGCCGCGCACGACGCCGCGGCTGGAACAGTTCATCCGCACCCAGCGCGCCGCCGAACTGGGCTTGGCGACAGTATTACCTGACGAGCATGACCGGAGCCCCGCCGTGATGGCCGCGGCGCTGTTGCAGCTGACGCAGCAGAAGCCGCCCTCGGCGGTGGTCATCCCGGGGCTCCTCGACGGCATGCCCAGCGTCAATCGCCTAGTCCAGAAATGGTTGCGCGAGAGCCGCGCCGAGCGGCCGAGATTGCGGGCCAGGAACGGATGATTGCTCGCGCTGGGGGCCGGGTCGCCTTTGTCCTCAAAGGCTATCCCCGGCTGTCCGAGACCTTCATCGCACAGGAGATCCTGGCGCTCGAGCAGCGCGGACTCGACATCCTGATCGTGTCGCTGCGTCACCCGACCGACCCCGCGATGCACCCCGTGCATGGGCAGATCCGCGCCCCGGTACTGTACGTCCCGGAATACCTCAAGGACGAGCCGCGCCGGGTGTTGCGGGGCTGGCAACAGGCCCGGCGGCTGCCCGGCTACCGGACGGCGTGGCGGACCTGGCTCAAGGATCTGATCCGCGACCCGACTCCGAACCGGATCCGCCGCTTTGGCCAGGCGCTCGTGCTGGCGGCCGAATTGCCGACCGAGATCGGCAATTGCACCGCGCATTTCCTGCACACCCCGGCCTCGGTGGCGCGCTATGCCGCGGCGATGCTCGGGATCGACTGGTCGGTCTCGGCGCATGCCAAGGACGTCTGGACGATCCCGGAATGGGAGAAGCGCGAGAAGCTCGGCTCGGTACGCTGGGCGGTGACCTGCACCGAGACCGGCCGCCGGCACCTGGCCGAATTGGCCCCCGCGCCCGACAAGGTGATGCTGTGCTATCACGGACTCGATCTCGAACGCTTTGGCGCGGCGCCGGCGCGGGCTGATCACGCGGACGGCAGCGATGAGGCACGCCCGGTGAGACTGCTGTCCGTCGGGCGCGCGGTGGCGAAGAAAGGGTATGACGATCTGCTAGCGGCATTGGCCTTACTGCCGGCAAGTCTGGCCTGGCGGCTGGTCCATATCGGCGGCGGCGTGCTGGCGGGCGATCTGAAGCGCGAAGCCGCGCGGCTGGGCTTGGACCGGCGTATCGAATGGCGCGGTGCCCAGCCGCAACCGGAGGTGCTGAAGGCATACCGCGAAGCCGATCTGTTCGTGCTCGCCGCCAAGGTGGCGCGGGACGGCGACCGCGACGGCCTGCCGAATGTTCTGCTCGAAGCCCAGAGCCAAGAACTCGCCTGCGTCGCGACCGCGCTGCCGGGCCTTGCCGAGCTGATCGAGGACGGAAAGAGCGGGGTTCTCGTCCCGCCGGCCGATCCTGCTGCCCTCGCGGCGGCGCTCGAGCGGATGATCCGCAGCCCGGAAATACGGCGGCGGCTCGGCAGAGATGGCGAGGCGCGAGTCCGACGCGACTTCGATATGCGCGCCGGAATCGAGGATTTGGCAGAGCAGTTCGGTCTGCCGCCCGCGCGCGCTGCGGCAGCCGATTGAGCGCATGCGGGTCGCGTTTTACGCGCCGCTGAAGCCGCCCGGCCATCCGATCCCGTCGGGCGACCGGCGCATCGCGCGGCTGTTCCTGGAAGCGCTGCGCCGGGCCGGGCATCAGCCGTTTGTCGCGTCGCGCTTTCGCAGCTTCGATGCCCTCGGAGAGGCACGGCGCCAGGCGCGGGTCGCCGCGCTGGGACAACGCACCGCGGAGCGGCTAATCCGGCAATGGCGCCAGAGGCCGGAAACGGCACCCGAGCTTTGGTTTACCTACCACCTCTACTACAAGGCGCCGGATTGGCTCGGCCCCGCCGTGAGTGCGGCGCTCGGCATTCCGTATGTGATCGCCGAGGCATCGTACGCGGCAAAGCGCGCGAGCGGAGCATGGGCGAGCGCCCACCGAGCCGTCGAACGGGCGCTGCGTCAGGCTGATGCGGTGATCGGCCTCAACTCGGCCGACCGCGAGGGCGTTGCGTCGCTGCTGAGAGATCCCCGCGGCTGGTTTGCGCTGCCGCCGTTCTTGGACGCAGCGGCGTACCCAGTTCGGCAGCCGTACTCGTCCGAATCGCCGCGGCTGATCGCGGTGGCGATGATGCGGCCCGGTGACAAGCTGGCCTCCTACCGGGTGCTCGGCGCGGCATTGGCGCAGTTGCTCGACCTGCCGTGGTCGCTCGAAATCGTCGGCGATGGGCCGGCCCGCGGCGAGATCGAGCAGGCTCTCGCGCCGATCGGCACGCGCATTACGTACCGGGGCGCGCTCGATGACGCTGCCGTCGCGGACGCCCTCGCAAATGCCGATCTCTGTGTTTGGCCGGCGATCAACGAGGCGTTCGGGATGGCGCTGCTCGAAGCGCAGGCAGCGGGCTTGCCGGTGATTGCCGGCGCCAGCGGCGGGGTCGGCGACATCGTCGTATCCGGCGTAACCGGGCTACTGGTGCCGGTGGGCGACGCCGATGCGTTCGCAGCCACCACGCGCCGTCTGATCATCGATCCTGCGGCGCGCACCGTTATGGGGATCGCGGCGCAGCAGAAGGTGCGGCGCGAGCACGATCTGCCGGTTGCCGCCGCCCGCCTTGCCGGGCTGATCGACAGCCTCGGCCGGAGGCGAGCCGCATGACGCTCCTCGCGCTGGTC
>Ga0209474_10003335_pt1 | contig 14149 bp, 7 predicted proteins | sample GraSoiAngelo_145_FD_185902 | JGI IMG/M metagenome (GOLD analysis project Ga0209474, IMG submission 185902) | Grasslands soil microbial communities from the Angelo Coastal Reserve, California, USA - 14_1009_05_20cm (SPAdes) (version 2) | ecosystem: Environmental > Terrestrial > Soil > Grasslands ...
CCAGGATGCGCAGACGTGTGAAAACGGCGGTGTCGTTCGCCAAAACTCCAACCGCGCCACGAATGCGTCGACGGTCACTCGTTCATGCGATCGAGGGTCGTCACGACGCGCGGCGTTCCGCCTGCTACAGCCACGCGAAACAACCCTCTTCTTCAGCCTTCCAGCGGCACGACGACCGCCGGCCTGGCCAAACACGTCGTTCGCGTTTTATCGAGAAGTCGATTGCATTCCCTTCGAATGTGTGGCTACATTCGTCCCCTCTCGGCGTCCCCTTCGCATCCAGTCGCCGGCTCACGATCGCGCTCACGTGTTCCCGGTTTGCGTCAGCGCCCGCACGGGCTGGCAAGGAGAGAACCGATGCGGCGCCTTACCGCCTCACCCGCCCTTCTGTGCGGTCTCGCCTGTCTGCTGCTCTCCACGAACGCGTTCGGCCAGACGTTCCAAGGCGGCCTGCGCGGCGCCGTCAGAGATGTGAACGGCGTCATCCCTGGCGTCGAGGTGCTGCTGGTGAACGACGCGACCAACAACACGCGCACGGCCGTCACCAACACCGCGGGCGAGTACGCATACGTCGCGGTAGAACCCGGCACGTACACCGTGCGCGCGGCGCTCTCGGGCTTCAAGACGTACGAGCGCAAAGGGCTGACCATCGGCACGCAGCAGTTCATCACGCTCGATTTGATTCTGGAGGTTGGAGCCCTCGAGGAGACGGTGATCGTCACCGGTGCCGCGCCGCTGATCGAAACGTCGAACGCGTCGACCGGTGAGGTCTTGGACCAGAAGACGCTCGAATCCCTCCCCGCCTTGAACCGGAACATCTTCATGATCGCGGCGTCGGTGCCCACCGTCATCCTCTACGGCGATCCGTATCAGAGCCGGATGGAAGACCAGAGCAACGGATCTTCGGTATCGCTCGGTGGCGGGATGCGCCGCGGCAACAGCTACACCCTCGACGGCGTGTCGCTGTCCGACTTGCAGAACCGCGCGGCGGCATTTCCGACGATGGAAGGCGTCGCCGATACGAAAGTGCAGGTGCACACCTACGACGCGGAGATGGGGCGGACCGGCGGAGGCGTGTTCAACACGACGGCAAAATCCGGAACCAACGTGTTTCACGGCACCGGGTTCTTCCAGGATCGTCCGAATTCACTGGCCACGGCGAGTTACTTCGACACGCTCGCGGGAAAACCCAAACCGTCCGGACCGTTTTATTACTACCACGGCGAGTCCTTCGGCGGGCCGATAAAAAAGAACAAGATCTTCTTCTGGTCGTCCCACGAAGGGTACGTGGAACAGCTGTCGGGAACCGCCACAGGCGTGGTGGCAACCGAGCTCGAAAAAGCCGGAAACTTCTCGCAGACCTTCGATCGCAACGGCAATCTGATTGTGATCTACGACCCGCTCACGACGCGTCAGCTGCCAAACGGCACCTACACGCGCGATCCGTTCCCGGGCAACATCATCCCGGCCAATCGCATGAGCACGGTCGCCCGCAACATGGTCAAGGATTGGCCGCGAGCGGACGCGCAGGTCAGCGGCGCCAACGGCCTGTCGAATTATCAATACACCTCACCCATTCCCACCTACGCCGATCAGTACATGAACAAAGGTGAGATGAAGATCACCGACAGCGTCTCGGTCACCGGTCTGTACCTGTTTCAGAACTCTTCCGAGCAGCACACGCATTTCTGGAAGGCCCCCACCGGCGACTACGTGGCCACCGCTGATCCACTGGCTGCGGTCGGGCCCGACCAGGGCGACGAACTGCGTCAGATCCACGTCGTCGCGCTCAATAACACGATGGTGCTCAATTCGTCGACGACGGCCAGCCTGCGCTATGGATACACGCGGTTCAACGACCATGTGCTGGGGCACACCTACGATGTGAGCCAGCTCGGGTTTCCTGCGAGCTACGTGAGCTCGATTCAGTACGGGCGATATCCGAACGGCACCATTCAGGGTTACAGCGTCGGGACCGGCGGGACGTTCGGCAACCGGGCCGAATCGGTCGTCGATTATCCGCAGTGGAACGTGAACGGCAGCATCTCGAAGCTCGTTGGCCGGCACACGACGAAGGTGGGCGCGGATTGGCGCACGATAGGCGCAATCGCCTCGAGACCCCAGGGCGCTTCGGGCGGGACGTTCAATTTCGACAAGGAGTGGACGCAGGCCAGCCCGCTCGTGCCGAGCGCCACTCAGGGGAATGCGCTCGCCAGCTTCCTGCTCGGTCTTCCATCGGCCAACGCCGGCAACCTGAGCTCGGTCCCGATCTCGACGCCTCTCGACGTCTCCTTGAACTCCTTTGCCGTCTACGTGCAGGACGATCTCCGGGCGAGCTCGAACATCACCGTGAACATGGGGCTGCGCTACGAGTACGAAACCGGAATGCGGGAAGCGGAGAACCGCATCACCGTCGCCTTCGATCGCGCGGCGGTGAACCCGCTCGCGGCGCTGACCGGACTCGACCTGCACGGCGGGCTCCGCTACGCCGGACAGGATGGCTTCCCGACCTACCAGGGCAAGCCGTCAAAGACGAAATTCTCGCCGCGCGTGGGCACCGCCTGGTCGATCAACGACAAGACCGTCGTGCGCGCAGGCTACGGCCTGTACTGGGCGCCGTGGCTGTATGCCGGCCCGGGCACGACCAACTACGGTCAGATCGGATACACGCAACAGACCTTCGTGACGCAGGCGAACAACCTGATCCCGACGGTGACCCTGGACAATCCGTTCCCGAACGGGCTCCAGCAGCCGATCGGCAACAGCCAGGGGCTGCTGACAGGCGTCGGCGGTCAGATCCAGTACGTGAATGAGAGCCGCCAGTCCCCACGCGTGCAGGAGTACTCGATCGATATCCAGCGCGAGCTGCCTGGCAAGATGGCGGTCTCGGTGACTTACATGGGCACGCGCGGTGACAATCTGAGCTCCGGCAGCGGCCTCAATATCAATCAGCTCGATCCGAAGTACCTCGAGCTGGGTGCGGCCTTGAACGCCCAGGTCGCGAATCCGTTCTACGGCATCCCGCAGGCGGGGGCGTTCTCGACATCGCCCACCATCGCGCGCGGTCAGCTCCTGCGGCCGTTCCCGCAGTTTGGCAACGTGCTCCAGCTTCAGGAAAGCAGCGCGCGATCCCGGTACAACGGCCTGATTGTCCAGTTGAACAGGCGGCGCGCCAACGGCATCGCGTGGCGGTTCAACTACACGTGGAGCCGGCTGTTCGACAACCAGGTCAGCGAGGCCGGAACCTTTGCGAGCGGCAACCAGGGTGGCCGGTTGTTGAACAACTACAATCTCGAGGGGGAGTACAGCATCAGCCAGCTGGACGTTCCTCATCGTATCCAGATCGCGCCAATCGTGGAGCTGCCGTTTGGTGAAGGCAAGCGGTGGGGAAGAGGGAGAATCGCTTCATGGATTGTGGGCGGGTGGTCGGTCTCAACCGTCATGAGCTATGAGAGCGGTCAGCCGGTCAACGTCGTCCAGAGCAGCGACAACACCGGGTCGTTCAGCGGGCAGCAGCGCCCGAACCTCGTGCCGGGCGTTTCGCCGACGACGCCGGGAGACACGCTCGATCGGCTGAACACCTACATCAACCCGGCGGCATTCGTGGCGGCACCGCCTTTCACGTTCGGGAATGGACCTCGGACATTGGACTCGCTTCGAAGCCCGTTCCGTCACAACTACGACCTGGTGCTCGCGAAGGCGATGCCGGTGACCAACGCGGTCAAGGCCCAGCTCAAGGTCGAAATCCTGAACCTCACCAACAGCCCGAAATTCCTGACCGGGCCGGCTGCGAGCTTCGGGACGGCGACCTTCGGGACCATCACACAGCAGGCCGGCTTCTCGCGCCTCGCGCAGCTGTTGCTGCGGTTCGACTTTTGACAAAGGAGTAACAATGCCTCGCAATGCGACACACGGTGTGAGCCGGCGCGATTTCGCCCGGCTGATCGGGTTGACCGGATGGATCCCGTTCGCGTTGCACGCGGACACGGCGTGGGCACAGGCCCCGGCGATCGGACCGGCCCCGGCTTCGGCTGACGAGAAATACTGGCTCACCGTTCGCGATCAGTTCCTGATGCCGCGCGACCTCGGCGTCATGAACGCGGCCAACCTCTGTCCGTCGAGCGCGCCGGTGCTGAAGGCGCTCTACGACATCACGAAGGACATGGACGCCAACCCCTCGGGGCAGAACCGCCGCAAGCTCACAGAAGGCAAGGAAGCGACACGCCGGGCGCTGGCTGAATTCCTCCGGGTCACGCCCGAGGAGATCGTCATCACGCGCAACACGAGTGAGGCCAACAACACGGTCTCGAACGGTCTCGACCTGAAGGCCGGTGACGAGGTGGTGATCTTCGCCGACAACCACCCGAGCAACAACGCGGCCTGGAAGAACAAGAGCGAGCGGTGGGGCTTCAAGGTGACGGAGCTCGCCGTGCCGAACCCGCATCCCGGCGCCGAGTATTACGTCGACGCGGTGACGAAAGCGATCACGCCGCGCACGAAGCTCATCGCGATCACGCACGTCACCAACGTGAACGGCGACCTCTTCCCCGCCAAGGAGATCTGCCGCGTCGCCCGCGAGCACGGCGTGCTGTGCCACCTGGACGGCGCGCAGTCGTTCGGGCTGCTCGACGTCGATCTGAGCGACATCAAACCGGACTTCTACAGCGGGAGCGGCCACAAGTGGCCGTGCGGGCCGAAAGAGGTCGGTGTCCTCTTCGTGAGCAAGAGCATGACGACCAAGCTGTGGGCCAGCACCATCAGCGCCGGCAGCGGCCCGATCGGCATCTCGAAAGTGATCGAGGGCTACGGGCAGCGCGATGAGCCCGCCATCATGGCGTTCGCCGAAGCGCTCCGGTTCCAGACGACGATCGGGAGAAAGGCGATCGAGAACCGCTCCCGCGATCTCGCCCAGAACCTCATGGAAGGCTTGAGCAAGATCGACAGCGTGAAGATCCTCACGCACCGGGATCGCGCGCGCTCGGTCGCCACGGTCAAGATCCAGCACTCGATGAACGGCCAGAAGCTGACGGCGGCGCTCTTCGAGAAAGACAAACTGGCGTTCCAGGGCGGCGGCAACAGCCTGCGGCTGTCGCCGCATTTCTTCAACACGCATGAAGAGATCGACCGGACCGTGGCGGCGATCACACGGTACGCCGCCGGCGGACTGGGCACGGCATAGCATCGGCTCGGGAAGGAAGGATGGACAAGAAATGAGCACACACACATCGAAGTCATCACGACGCATGTTCCTCTCCGGTGCTGCGGCGGCCTCTGCCTATGTATGGATTCCGAAGCCGGTGCGGGGGTACACCGCAGCCGAGATGCTGGCGACCATCACGATTGACAACAAGGTGAAGCCAGGCACCTCGAAATGGGAGCTCGACACGCCGGCGCTGTGCGTGGATCTGGACAAGATGGAGCAAAACATCGCCAAGATGCAGTCCACGCTGAAAGTGAACGGGCTCGCCAGCCGGCCGCACTCGAAGACCCACAAGTGCGCCGCGATCGCGAAGTATCAGCTCCAGACCGGCTCGATCGGGATCTGCTGCGCCAAGATCAGCGAGGCCGAGGCCATGATCGAGAACGGCGTCGACAAGATCTGCATGACGACGAGCAATCCTTCGAAGAGCAAGATCCGCCGCGCGATGGCGATCCGGAAAAAGAGCAGCAACTTCATCCAGGCTGTGGATCTGGAGGAGAACGCGCGGGATCTGTCGGCCGCGGCCAAGGAAGCGGGCGTGGTGGCGGACGTCGTCATCGACGTCGCCGTCGGGACCCGCAGCGGCATCCCGGCCGGAGACGATGTGCTGGCGCTGGCCAAAGTGATTGACAAGCTTCCGAATCTGAAGCTGCGCGGCATGCTCTCCTACGACGGCGGCGTGCAGCATGCAAAAGGATTCGCGGCGCGGAAAGAGCGCGCGCTGAAAACCATCCAGCCGAATGCCGAGGTGTTCGCGGGGATGAAGAAGGCCGGGCTGAATGCCGAGATTTTCAGCGGCGGCGGCAGCGGGACCTACAACATCATGCACCAGGCGCCAGGGTTCACCGACGTGCAGGTGGGCAGCTACCTGTTCATGGACATGCAATATCTCGCAATCGGTGGCCAGGACGACGCCAACGTCTACACCGATTTCCAACCGTCGTTGACCGTGCTCGTGACCGTGCTCAACAACAGGTTCCCGGGCCTGCTGACGACCGACGGCGGATCGAAGGCGTTCACGTTGAACAAGCCGAACGCGGGAGTGATTGGCGAGCCCGGCATGGACTACAACGCCGGGTCCGACGAGTTCGGGTCGATCAAGATTACGGGCACGCCGAGCAAGTCCTACAAGATCGGCGACAAGCTCGAATGCATCGTTCCGCACTGCGACCCGGCCGTCAACGAGTACGACTGGATCTACGGCACACGCAAGGACAAAGTCGAAGTGGTCTGGCCGATCACCGGTCGCGGCCGTTCGCAGTAGTTTCTGTGTTGATGGTCGTAGTCGCGCAGGCCCGACGGCGCCTGCGCGACGTGCGATCGCGTGTGTGCGTCACGCCGGGAGATGGCTATGAAACGGTTGCGCTGCGCATGTGTCGTCGTTGTCCTCGCGTCGGCCGGCGCCGCATTCGCGCAAGGCGCGAAGCGCCCGCTGTCGCTCGACGATCTCGGGAAGCTGAAGGACGTCCGCGATCCGCAGTGCGCGCCGGACGGCAAATCTGTCGCCTTCGTCGTCCATCAGATCGACGTCAAGGAGGACAAGCCCGGCGCAAGCCACATCTGGACCGTCGGAATCGACGGACAGAACGAGCGGCAGATCACGTCCAGTAACGACAGCGAGTCGTCGCCGCGCTTCAGTCCAAACGGCCGGTATCTTTCGTTCACATCGGAACGCCCCGGCAAAGCGAAGGGTGAACAGGTGTGGCTGCTCGATCGGACGGGCGGCGAGGCGTTTCAGCTGACCGAATTGAAAGGCCGGCTGCAGGGCTACGAGTGGGCCCCCGACTCAGAACGCCTGGCGCTGCTCGTTCGCGATCCCGATCCGGATGCGCCGGAAGAAGGCGCCGCCACGCCTGCGGCTCCGCGCAAGGCGCCCAAGCCGATCGTGATCGATCGCTACAAGTTCAAACAGGACGTGCAGGGCTATCTGCTCTCGGGCCGGCACTCGAACATCTATCTGTTCGACATCGCGTCGAAGAAATTCGAGCGACTGACGGCCGGCAAGGCCGACGAATCCTCCCCGTCGTGGTCGCCGGAAGGGACGCGCCTCGCGTTCATGAGCAACCGCAACGAGGATCCCGACCGTGAGCCGTCGAGCCAACTGTTCGTGATCGACGCGAAGGCCGGGTCGACCGAGAAGGCGCTCACGCCGGCGACGAGCCGCGGCGGCCGCGGCAAGCCGGAATGGAGTCCCGACGGGAAGCGGATCGCGTTCCTCGAAGGCGACGACAAGAAGTACGGCGCCTACGGGATGGAGCATCTCACGATCGTCGCAGCCGATGGTTCCTCAGCGCCGCAGCGCGTGGTGGCGAGCGAGGCGCTCGATCGAAGCGTGTCACAGCCCCGGTGGGGCGACGATGGCAGGAATATCTACGCCATCGTGACCGACGATATGTCCGCCTACGGCGCGCGCATTCCGGTCGGCTCGGGAAGCGCGGTTCGGATCACCGGGACGCCCATCGTCTTGGGGCAGCGTCACAGCGCCGCATCGTGCGCAGTGGTGATCTCGGGTGACGATAACCATTACAACGAGGTGTATTCCGCCAGTGTCGTCGGCGGCAGCATGAAGTTCGAACCGCTCACGCATCAGAACGACGCGCTGTTCGCAGAGCTCCGACTCGGCACCACCGAAGAAGTGACGGCGAAGAGCAAGGACGGCACGGAAGTGCACGGGCTGTTGACGAAGCCGGCAGGGTATGTCGCCGGTTCGAAGATCCCGATGCTGCTGCGGATTCACGGCGGCCCCAACTCGCAGGATCAGCACTCGTTTGCGTTCGAGCGGCAGTGGTTCGCCGCCAACGGCTACGCGGTGCTCGCGGTGAACTATCGCGGCAGCGCGGGGCGTGGATCGAAATTCTCGAAGGCGATCGCCGCCGACTGGGGGCACTACGAGGTGGACGATCTGCAGGCGATGGTCGATCAGGTCGTCAAGATGGGCGTTGCGGATCCCAACAAGCTCGGCGTCGGCGGCTGGAGCTATGGCGGCATCCTCACGGACTACATGATTGCGAGCGACACGCGCTTCAAGGCGGGCACGAGCGGCGCCGGGACGGCGTTCACCGTCTCCTTCTACGGCACCGATCAGTACATCATCCAGTACGACTACGAAATCGGCCCGCCGTGGGATCCGAAGGCGTGGGAGACCTACCAGAAACTGTCGTATCCGTTCCTGCACGCCGACCGCATCAAGACGCCGACGCTCTTCCTCGGCGGCGAGCGCGATTTCAATGTGCCGGTGCAGGGCGGGCAGCAGATGTATCAGGCGCTGCGCAGCCTCGGCGTCGACACACAGCTCGTGATTTACCCGAACGAGTTCCACGGCATCACGCGCCCGAGCTACGTCCGCGATCGCTACGAGCGGTACCTCGCGTGGTACGACAGGTACATCAACGGCAAGAAACCGTCGACCCCGACCACGGCGCAAGAGAACGAGTAGGGCGAATAGCGGCCCTTTTCGGCGCATCGTGTCCTCCAGTTCGAGACTGTCCGGTCTCAATTTGTCACACCCGGCGCGGCGGCTTCGGGGATAATCTTGCCCCTCGAAAGCGGCCACACCATGAGAGTGCACCGATCGCTGACGCCGGTCGCCGTTGCGTGTCTTGCCGCTGCCGCCTGGCTCGCAGCCGTTCGCGCAGCGCCGCCCGGGGCGGACGACTGCTTCGTCTACGTCGGCAGCTACACGGATCCGCCTTCGACCTCGAAAGGCATTTACGGCTGGCGGTTCTCGCCGGCGAGCGGCGCCGTCGCACCGCTGGGCCTCGTCGCGCCGACGGTGAACCCTGCATACGTGCACGCGACGCCAGACGGGAAGTTCCTGTTCGCCACGAACTGGCAGACAGCCGACGCGGCGAAGGCGGATACGGTGAGCGCGTACGCCGTCGACGCGAAGACCGGAGCGCTGACGCTGCTGAACAAGGCGAGCGCCGGTGGAGGCCTCCCGAATCAGGTCGTCGTCGATCCGCGCGGCACGTTCGCGGCGGTGACGAACTACGGGTTTCGTACCACGGATCTGGATCGCAACAACTCGTCGTTCGCCGCGCTGAAGATTCGGCCGGACGGCACGCTGGGCGATCCGGTGTACGTGGACCACCACGCCGGCCCGGCATCGAGTCCGCGTCAGACGACCGGCGCGCACACGCATGGCGTGGTGTTCACGAAAGACGACCGGTTCGCGTTCGTCGCCGAGCTCGGCCTCGATCGCATCTATACCTACCGCGTCGATCCAACGAAGCCTGCGCTCACACCCTCTACTCCGCCTTTTGTCGCGGTGAGCGCCGGCTCGGGGCCGCGTCGGCTGGTGTTGAGCCCGAACGACAGGTTTCTCTACGTGAACCATGAAACCGATTCACAGGTGAGCGTCTTCAGCGTCAACGACGGGCGGCTGAACGAGATTCAGCAGATTTCGACGCTGCCCGCCGGCTTCACCGGTCGGAATACGACCGCCGAAATCCGAATCGACAACGCCGGGCTCTTCCTCTACGTGTCGAACCGTGGCGCAGACACGATCGCCATGTTCGCGGTCGATCCGGCGAAAGGCACATTGACGCTGCGCGAGTTCTTTCCGGCGCTGGGCCGTACGCCTCGCAACCTCACGATCGATCCGAGCGGGCGATACCTGTTCGTCTCGAACCAGAGCTCGAACAACGTCGTCGTCTTCGCCATCGATGCCGCGACCGGCAGGCTGACGCCTACCGGGGCGGAGTTGAAGATCGATCAACCCGCGTCGGTGTTGTTCGTGAACGCAGCCACGGCGGCGTCCCGGCAGATCACCTGGACGTTCGATCGCCTGGATACGATCGGCGGCGCGAAGACCACGGTCGAAGGTCATCCCAGGCTCATCGACACTCCGGTCGGCAAGGCCATCGCATTCGACGGCGTTGGCGATTCACTCCTCATCGAGCAGCATCCGCTTGCCGGCGCAGACACGTTTACGTTCGAGGCGATTTTCAGACCCGATGGCGGCGCGACCCAGCAGCGGTGGTTCCACCTCGCGGAGATCGATCCGAAGACCGGCCTCGCGACGAGCGTCGAGAAGACGACGTCGGAGCCGAACGCGCGGTTGCTGTTCGAGATTCGCGTCGTCGACGGGAATCAGTGGTATCTGGACGCGTTCATGAACGGGCCTGGGTACAGCAAGGCGTTGATGTTCGCGGACAAGCTTCATCCGATCGGACGGTGGTATCACGTCGCGCAGGTCTACGACGGCAGGTGGTACCGCAGTTACGTGAACGGCGAACTGCAGGGTGAGGCCGAAGTCGCGTTCAAGCCGCAGGCGCCGGGACGCGCCTCGGTCGGCGTCCGGATGAACAAGGTCAACTACTTCCGCGGCGCGGTCGCGAAGGCGCGATTCACGCCTTCTGCGCTGCCGGCGGCCGAGTTCATGACGGTGTCAGGGAAGTAAGATTCGAATTCGCGACGTCTGGAGATATGTGTGCCTAAGAAGCCTCTCGTGCTGTTCGGGCTGATGTGTGTCGGCTTGTGCGGTTCACCCGCAGCACAAGTCCCGACGCCCGATCAGGCGTTGATCAGTCCGGATGCGAAGGACTGGGTCACCTACGGTGGCTCGTACACGTCTCAGCGCTATTCGCCGCTGAAACAGGTCACGACTGCCAACGCGTCGCGGCTCGAAGCGAAGTGGGTGTATCACGTCGACGGCACGACCGAGCTGGAGCCGACGCCGATCGTGGCGAACGGCGTCATGTACATCTCCGGATTCAATCGCATCGACGCGCTCGATGCGCGTACGGGCAATATCATCTGGAAGTACCAGCGCCAGCCGCCTGCCGCGGCGAGACAACGCGGCACGGCGATCTACGGCGACAAGGTCTATCTGGCGACGTCGGACAGTCATCTGGTCGCGCTCGACGCGCGCACCGGCGGCGTCCGTTGGGACGTGAAATCGGAAGGCGGGTTCACCATCAGCGGCGGCGCGCCGCTGGTCGCCGACGGAAAGGTGATCGTCTGCGGCAACCGGCCGCATGGCTTCATTCAGGCCTACGACGCGGAGAGCGGGAAATATGCCTGGACCTGGTCGGCCGTGCCGACCGCGCCGGAGGATCCGGCCTTCGCGACGTGGGGCGGCGGCACTCCGGCGGGCGCGCCCATCTGGGTGAGCGGTTCGTACGATCCCGAACTGAACCTGATCTACTACGGCACCGGCCAACCGGATCCGCAATGGACGGGAATCGCGCGGCCTGGCGACAACTTGTACAGCGACTCGATCGTCGCGCTCGACGTGAAGACGGGAAAGCTGACGTGGCATTTCCAGAACACGCCGCACGACGTCCATGATTGGGATTCGCTGGAGTCGCCGGTGCTCGTTGACGCCACGTACCGGGGCCGGCCGCGCAAGCTGCTGCTGCAGGCGAACCGCAACGGGTTCTACTACATCCTCGATCGTGTCACCGGCGAGTTCCTGCAGGGGACGCCGTTCGTCGACAAGTTGGACTGGGCGACCGGGCTCGACGGCAAGGGCCGCCCGGTCGTCGCACCCGGACACGAGCCGACCGTCAAGGGCGCCGTGACCTGTCCGTCGACTGCAGGCGCGACGAACTGGCCGCCTCCGACGTATAGCCGCGACACAGGCTATCTCTACGTGGTCGTCGCCGAAGGATGCGGTATCAATGTGATCACGTCGAGCACCGTGCCCGATTCGGGGACCGGTTATTACGAGAGCCCGCACGCGCCGTGGCAGGCGTATGTGCGCGCGATCGATGCGCTCACCGGCAAGCGCATGTGGGAGTACAAAGCCATCCGGTCGAACCATTACGGCCCCGGGTTGTTGTCGACCGCCGGTGGGATCGTCTTTGCTCCCGAGCAGATCAGCCAGGTCAGCGTCCTCGACGCGAAAACCGGGAAGTCACTGTGGCACTTCAACACGGGCGACGTGATTACCGCCGCGCCGGTCACCTACAGCGTCGACGGCGAACAGTTTTTCGCAATCGCGTCAGGAACAAACGTGTTCGCCTTTGGCTTGTTCGATGGCCGGTAGGAGACCGCGTATGAAAGCCGCTCGTTCGTTTGCCGGGTTACTCCTGTGCGCCGTCGCGCCGCTGCTCGCCCAGCGCGGCGCCCCGCCCGGCCCTGCCAATCCGTTTCTTGGCAAGACTGAGGCTGTGGCCGAAGGCGAGACCCTGTACAACCAGCATTGCACGAAGTGCCACGGCGCCGGCGGTGGCGGCGGAGACATCGGACCGGCGATCGTATCCGCCGACCGCCTCGACATCGGGGTATCGGACGCGCAGACGTTCAACATCATCAAGAACGGCGTCGCGGGCACGCCGATGTCGCCCCAGCGATTGCCAGAGACCGACATCTGGAAGGTGGTCACCTATATTCACGCCTTGCGCGGGACCGCGATCGACAACCCGCTTCCCGGCGACGTCGCGCACGGCGAACAGGTCTTCTGGGGCAAGGGTCAGTGCGGCACCTGCCACATGATGAGCGGTAGAGGCGGGCTGACGGCACCCGATCTGTCGAACATCGCCGGAACTCGAAAAGCCCGCTCCATCGCCGATGCGCTCACGAAGCAGCAGCATCGTGTGTATGGGAGCGGCGGCGCACATCTGCAGGCGCTGCCCGTGATGGACTCGTACTTGCCGGTGTACGTCACGACGGCGGACGGCAAGATCATCGAGGGCGTGCTCCTGAATGAAGACGGTTATTCGCTGCAGATGATCGGGAACGACAATCAACTGCATCTGTTCGATCGAGCCAAGCTCCGCCGCGTCGTCGTCGAGCCAAGAAGCCTGATGCCGACCGATTACGACAAGCGGCTTACGCCCGACGAGTTCAAAGACTTGCTGGCGTTCCTGACCCGGCAGGGCCGGCCCGCGCCGCCTCCAGCACGCCGCGGCGGGCCGCCAGAGCCGCAGGAGCCGTAACGATCGGACGGGAGTCATGATGCCGGTCTACTCGCGGCCGCCCGATGCGTTGTTGCTATCCAGGACGAACGAAAACAGCTTCGGTGAAGACACCGCCGTCGACGAGGGAGATGTCGCGGGACTCGATCCGCGACCCGCGGCAGTCGAAGTTGGAGGCTGGCCGACACCACCCATGAACGCCACGTATTGCTTGCCGTCGACCAGATACGTGATGGGTGGTCCCATACCAGTGTGCGTCTCGGTTTGAAGTTCGAAAAGCTTCTTGCCGTTCCCGGCGTCGTAGGCGATGAAGCGTCCATCCGGAACCACCTGAAACACCAGATTTCCAGCGGTCGTGAGGGTGCCGCCGAAGCGGGCGCCTCCTGCCGGGGCGCGCCATCGCTCGGTTTGCGTCACGGGGTCCCACGCCAGCAACACGGTTCGTTGCCCGTCCACCGCCGGCGGTCCGATTGCCGGCGGCTTGGGACGCGTCGAAGTTGCGCCGCGCGCGAGGCCCTCGTTGTGTCTGCCGGGTTGATAGGTGAAGTCGGGGCTCACGGCGTAGTTGGAGCCGCCGTCGATCGTGGCGGTAAAGTAGACGAGCCCGGTATTCGGATTGAAGGACATCGTGCTCGAGGCGTGGGCTCCTACCTGGTTCGGGAACAACTCGACGGCGTCGCGGCCGTATTCCGCTTCGGGATTGACAATCGGACGGCCGGTGCCAGGCTCCAGTCCTTTTGCCCACGTCACCCGTGCGAAGGGTTGACCTGAAATGAACGCGCCCGTCAGCCGATCGAGCACATAGAAGAAGCCGTTCTTGCTCGCCTGCATGATGACCTTGCGCGGCGTCCCGTTGATCGTCAGGTTCGCAAGCGTCAGTTGCTGCGTGCTGTCGAAGTCCCAGGAATCGCCGGGCACCGGCTGGAAGTACCACACCATCGCTCCGGTGTCGGGGCGAACCGCGAGAATCGAGCACACGTACAAGTTGTCCTTGTTTTCTCTTTCCGGTTTTGCTCCGGGCGAACGCAGCGATTGCGGCCAGGGTGCACCGTTGCCGGTGCCCACATAAATGAGATCCAGTTCCGGG
>Ga0209474_10003336_pt1 | contig 14147 bp, 12 predicted proteins | sample GraSoiAngelo_145_FD_185902 | JGI IMG/M metagenome (GOLD analysis project Ga0209474, IMG submission 185902) | Grasslands soil microbial communities from the Angelo Coastal Reserve, California, USA - 14_1009_05_20cm (SPAdes) (version 2) | ecosystem: Environmental > Terrestrial > Soil > Grasslands...
CGCGGCTGAGCGAGGTGCAGGGGATCCTCATCCTGCGCGCGCTGCGGTCTCGCGGCGTGCGCCTCCCCGCCCTGCTCTGCGCCGACCTCGACGACGCGGAGCGGACGGCGCGCCTGCAGAGCGATCTCGCGCCCCTCGAGATCGTTCCTGGTAGCGAGGGCGTATTCGCCATCGCGGAGCGCATGCGCCGGGCCGCGGGCGAGTAGCTACAAGTTGAGGGTGACTTTCCGGGGGATCACGTGGCAGCTGTCCTTGGTCACCTCGATCCCGGTCGCCCTGGTCTCGCGCCCTTCCGCGCTGGCGTCGATTGCATACGTCCCGGCACGCTCGAAGGCGCCCACATAGGCGCATGGCGGGCCGCCATCCTCAGGGGGTGGCAGCAATCCATTGAGCGTCTCCGAATAACTGCCGTCGGTGGCGGTGACGGTTGCAGCGCAGACGAGCGCACCCGTCACGCTGTCCACGACCGACACGGAAAGCCCGGGCCTCGCATCTGTAGTGCAGGCCCTTTCGCATGCGACGGGACCGGACAAGACGACCGTAGCGAGAATGAAGAATCTCATGCTGGTTCCTGGAGACGAGCACCCGGTCCTTCCGCCACGTTCGCGAAGAACCGTTTCAACGCATTGTTGACCGCCTCCGGATTTTCCAGCGACGAGCTGTGGCCGGCGCGCGGCACCGTCTCGAAGCGCGCGCCGCGGATCGCGTCGGCGGTCCTGCGCGAACGCGCCGGCGTGACCGCGACGTCCTCTTCTCCGGAGAGCACCAGCGTCGGGACCTCGATACGGGGAAGCAGCTCCTCGATCCCCTTGCGCCAGATGACGCCGGCGACTGCCCTCGACGTGCCCGTGCGGTCGTTGGCGAGCAGCTGACCGCGCAGATCCTTTCGCAGGGCCTCGCGGGCCGGGTCGGCCAGGAACGACTTCCCGAACATGATCTTCTCCACCGGGGGAACGAAGGGGCCGAATCCGACCAGGCGCGACATCGCCGCCATCGCCGCATATTTCGGCCGATTCAAGAGCGGCTCTGGATCCGCCGCCGTGTCCAGCAGAGAGAGCGAGCGCAACAGCTCCGGCCTGCGCGCCGCGAGGCGCATGCCGATGAACCCGCCCATGGAGAGTCCGACGAAGTGACATGGCGCCGCGCTGAGCTTCTCGATGAGTTGCTCGGCGTCGTGCGCGAGCGTGTCCATGTCGTAGCCGGTGGTGGTCACCTGGCTCTTGCCCTGCCCGCGGAAGTCGAAGGCGATGCAGCGGTACTCGCCGCGCAGCGCCTCGACCTGGAAGCGGAAGAGCGTCGTGCTCCAGAGGAGGCCATGGGCGAACACGACGGGCTCTCCCGGCCCGCCGCTGTCCTCGTACTGGAGTTCCGCCCCGTCGACCTGGATTCGCGGCATGCGCGGAGGGTTGCCGCCCGCCTTGCTGGCGTCCATACTGAACGGGCGTATGGGTCGCTCCGGCTCCGCCGATCTGCCGCTCCACGGAGGGCGCGTTCCCGAATGGCTCGCCTCGCGGATGGCGCGCCTCGGGACCATCATCGTCGAGGCCCTGCTCCTCGAAGAAGGGCCGCACGGCGTCCTGCGCCGGCTCGCGCATCCGTTCTGGTTCCAGGCCTTCGGTTGCGTGATGGGGATGGACTGGCACTCGAGTGGAATCACGACCAGCGTGCTGGGCGCCTTGAAGCGCGGTCTCGCGGGCCGCGAGAAAGAGCTCGGACTCGTCGTCTGCGGCGGCCGCGGGGCGCAGTCGCGCAAGACGCCGGGGGAGCTGATCGCCTTCGGAGAGCGGACGGGTCTCGACGGCGGCGCCCTCGCGCGCACGAGCCGCCTCGTCGCGAAGGTCGATTCCGCCGCCGTGCAGGACGGATTCGACCTCTACTTGCACGGCTTCGTCGCCGCGACCGACGGCGCATGGGTGGTCGTGCAGCAGGGCATGCGCGCGCGGACCGCGACCGCCCGCCGGTATCACTGGCTGTCGGAATCGGTGAAGAGCTTCGTGGAGGAACCGCACGCTGCCATCGAGGGAGAACCGATCGGAGCGATCGTCAATCTCACCGATCGCCGCGCGGCGCCCTCGCGCAACGCGCAGGTGGCGCTCTCGTACGACCCCGATCGGATCGTCCGCGAGCTGCGCAATCCGCACTTGCAGATGCCGGGCCATCACGACGTGCGCCCGACCGACGTGTTCCTGCGCCGCGTGCACGCGACCCTCGCCGCGGCCGCGGAAAACGGGCCGAAGGACTTCGCCGGCCTGCTCCTCCAACCGGGAGTGGGAGCGCGCACCGTCGAGGCGCTCGCCGCGGTGGCCGAGATCGTCCACGGCGCCCCCTGCCGGTTCGCCGATCCGGCCCGGTTCTCGCTGGCGCACGGTGGCAAGGACGGGCATCCCTTCCCCGTCCCGCTCCGCGTGTACGACCGGACCATCTCCGTCCTGAAGCACGCGGTCGAGCAGGCGAAGCTCGGCCGCGACGAGCGCCTTGCCGCGCTGCGGCGTCTCGACGAGCAGGCCCGACGCATCGAGCAGTCGGCGACCGGCCCCGACCTCGACACCTACCTCGAGGAGGAGCGGGAGAAGTCGCCTTCGTACGGGGGCCGCGACGTCTCTGGCCCTGCCCGGGCCCCTGCGCGCCGGGAGCAACTCGCCCTCCCCCTGGCAGCGCCGGAACCGCTAGGAGCCCGCCCGGCTGGCTCTGTATAATTACAGACACAGCTGGGGCCGCTACTGCCGGGGGTGTGATGCGGAGTACTGCGCGATGGGCATGGAAGTGGCGTTGGCTCTTGCTCATGAACGCCTTCCTCGTCTCGCCCGTGTTCCTCTACGAGCTGAGGCTCTTCGAGAGCGGTCCGGACAAGACCATCCTCTTCACGCTCGGCGCCTCGGTGCTGTGGCTGCTCACCGTGCAGCTCTTCGCGCGGCGGATCTGGATCGCGCACGCGGTCCTCTTCCCGCTCTACGTGGTCGTGGCCGTCGACCTCTACGTCATCACGCATTACCAGACGCGGCTCGCCTCGAGCATGATCCTCATCATCTTCGAGAACCTCGGGGACGCGCGCGCGTTCCTCGAGGCGCATCTCCAGAGCGTGTTCGCCACCGCGGTCTCGCTCGCCGCGGGCCACGCCCTGTGCCTGTGGAAGATCCGCGGGCTCCGCGTGACCGTTCCACGCGTCACCCTGCTCGCGCCTCTCGTCGCCGTCGCGCTCGTCTACGCGGGCGTGCACCACGTCGTGACGTGGTGGATGTTCGTCGCCGCCAACGATCGCAACAGTCCCTTCGGCATCGTCTCGCAATCGATCGTGACGCGCGCCCTCTACCAGGAGGCGCTGCGCGAGGGAGATCTGGCGCAGTCGTTCCACTTCGGCGCGACGCGCGCCGAAGCTCCGCAAGGCCCGGAGCTTTACGTTCTCGTCGTCGGCGAAAGCTCGCGCCGGCAAAACTGGGAGCTCTACGGGTACGGGCGCGACACCAATCCCGAGCTGTCCAAGGCTCAGAACCTGCTCGTCTTCCGGGACGTCATCACCCAGGCGGCGGTGACCCGGATGTCGGTGCCGCTCATCCTCACCCGCGGGAGCATCGAGGACGAGCAGCGCTCCTTGCGCGAGAAGTCGATCGTCTCCGTCTTTCACGAGGCGGGTTTCGGCACGCATTGGCTCTCGACGCAGCAACGGGATCCGTTCACCGGCGCCATCAACCGCTATCCGAAGGAAGCCGACTCGGCGCGCTTCTTCGAGCGCCGCCACGATGGCGTACTGGTCGACGCTCTCGAGGAGCTTCTCGCCAAGCAGGGGGGGCGCGAACAGAAGCTGTTCGTCGTCCTCCACACGCTCGGGAGCCATTTCACCCTGACCAGCCGCTATCCGCGCCGCTACGCCGCCTTCCCTGACGGGCTGGAATCGTCCTTCCTGCCGGACGGCAACTCGGGATGGACCGACCGGCAGCACCTCGTCAACGCATACGACAACACCATCGTCTATACCGATCACGTCCTCGCGCAGTTGATCGGCGTCTTGCAGAGGCGGCCCGGGATCAAAGGCCTCTTCTACGTCTCCGACCACGGCGACAACCTGCGCGACGATGCGCGCGATCTCTTCGGGCACTACCACAACAACGAGTACGACCTGCCCATCCCGATGCTCTTCTGGTACTCGGACGAGTACGCGCGCCGCTACCCGGAGAAGCTCGCCGCCGCGCGCGCCAATGCATCGCGCCCGCTCAACACCCGCGCCGTCTTCTACAGCATGACCGACATGGCCGGGATCGGACTCGACGACGGGAACGTGTCGAAGCTGAGCGTCTTCAGTCCCGATCTGGTCAACGTCCGCCGCATCACCCTCGGCGTACCGAAGAACTTCGACTTCGACGAGTGGGTGGCGCGGAACCGGATCAAGCTGCCGGGCTCGGTGCCCGCCGCATCGGCTCGAAACTGAGCCCACTGTCGCCCGCCCCGCTACAATGCGCGGCGACCGGAGGAGCGGGCTTTGCCCGCGACGGGAGGAGCGCCGGAAGGCGCGGAGCATCGATGACCGAGCGCCTGTATCTGACCGATCCCTATCTCGTCAGTTTCACTGCCCGTGTAGTCAGCGGCGCCGAGCAAGGCGGAAAGCCTTCGGCCTTGCTCGACCGAACCGCCTTCTATCCGGAAGGCGGCGGCCAGCCCGGGGATCGCGGCACCCTCGGAAGCGCGCAGGTCCTGGACGTGCAGGAGTCGGAAGGCAACGTGCTGCACCTCCTCGACCGGCCCCTCGAGCCCGGCACCGAAGTGGAAGGGCGCGTCGACTGGACCCGGCGCCTCGACCACATGCAGCAGCATCACGGGCAACACCTGCTCTCGGCGGCGTTCGAGCGGGTCCACGGCGCGCCGACGCGCTCGTTCCACCTCGGCGAGCGGACGTGCACCATCGATCTCGACATCTCGATCTCCAAGCTGGATGACGCCGCGCTGCGCAGTGCCGAGTCCACCGCCAACGAGAGCGTATGGCGCAACCTGCCCGTCGTGGCGCGCGACTTCGTCGGCGAGGAGCGCAACCGTTTGCCGCTGCGCAAGGAAGCGGTGAAAGGCGACCGCGTGATCCTCGTCGAGGGCGTCGACGCCTCGCCCTGCGGGGGTACCCATCCGGTACGCACCGGGGACGTCGGTGCCATCGCGGTGCTCGGCGTGCAGAAGTGGGGACAGGGACAGTCGCGGGTCGAGTTCGTCTGCGGCGGCCGCGTGGTGCGCCTCCTCGCCGAACAGGGCCGGTGGCTGAAGGAGGCGGCCGATGCGTTGAAGACGGCGCCCCGCGATCTGCCCGAGGCGGTGCGCCGGACCGCCGAGGAATCGAATGCGAGGCGCAAGCTGTCGGTCGAGCTGGAGCGGCAGCTCGCCCGTTCGGAAGCCAAGGCGATGGTGGTTGAAAGCGATCCCGACGCACCCATCGTGGCGACGGTCGATCGCGCGTCGTTCGCGCGCGCGTTCTCGGGTGCCCTGGCCGAGCAAGGCGCGATCGCGCTCATCGGCGCGGTCGAGGACGGCCGTGCGCACCTCTGCTTCGCCCGACCCAAGGGCAAGGGCCCGGCGATGAACGAGCTGCTCAAGGAGGTCCTGGTCGTGCTTTCCGGGAAGGGCGGGGGAAGCCCCGACTTCGCCCAGGGCAGCGGCGATCCGGCGCGGCTCGAGGAGGCGCTTTCCGCGGCGCGGGCGAAGCTGTTCCCGTAGCCGCATGGATCGGCGCGATCCGCTGTGGTACGCGGTAGCGCCCATGGAGATCCGCCACGACTGGTCGCTCGCAGAGGTGCGAGCGATCCACGACACGCCGCTCCTCGAGCTCGTCGATCGGGCTCGCGCGGTCCACCGCGAGTCGTTCGCCGCGAGCGAGGTCCAGCTCTGCTCGCTGCTTTCGGTGAAGACCGGCGGATGTCCCGAAGACTGCGCCTACTGCCCGCAGGCCGCTCGCTACCACACCGGTGTCGAAGCGGAGCCGCTGCTCTCGACGGAGACCGTGCTCGCCGCTGCCCGGAAGGCCCGCGAAGCGGGCGCCACCCGTTTCTGCATGGGCGCCGCCTGGCGCGAAGTGAAGGACGGCACCCAGTTCGACCGCGTCCTCGACATGGTCCGCGGCGTGCGGAACCTGGGCCTGGAGGCCTGCTGCACGCTGGGCATGCTCACGCCGGATCAAGCGCGCCGGCTCAAGCAGGCGGGTTGCACCGCCTACAACCACAACCTGGATACCAGCCGCGAGGCGTACGGCTCGATCATCACCACCCGCACCTACGACGAGCGCCTGCGGACGCTGCGCGCCGTACGCGAGGCGGGAATCACGGTCTGCTCCGGGGGCATCATCGGAATGGGCGAGTCGATCGACGACCGGTGCGATCTCTTGCGCGAGCTCGCCGCGCAGGACCCGCATCCCGAATCAGTCCCCGTGAACCTGCTCGTGCGCGTCGCCGGGACCCCGCTTTCGGAACGGCCTCCCGTTCCGGCGATGGAGATGGTGCGGATGATCGCGACCGCGCGCATCCTCATGCCGCGCGCCATGGTCCGACTCTCCGCGGGCAGGCTGCAGATGAGCGAGGAAGCCCAGCTCCTCTGCATGATGGCGGGCGCGAACTCGATCTTCTTCGGCGACAAGCTCCTCACCACCGGCAACCCCGGCTACGCCTCGGACATGGCGCTGCTCGAGGCCGCCGGCATGAGACCGCTAGTGCCTGCTCGGGACTAGAACCGCCCGCCGTACGAGAGGGCGAAGCCCGTCGGAGCGCGGCCCCCGCTGTCGCGGATGTCGGCCGCGGCGCGCGTCGTCGTGTGATCGCTGGCGTCGGAGACTGCCTCCACCACGCCGATCGCGCCGCCGACGAGAAGGCCGGCTCCCGCGCCGACGGTGAGATCGCGAGCCCAGTGGTTGCTGTCCTGGCCGATGAGCGCGACGCCCGCGCCGACCGCCAAGCCGGCGATTCCGCCGTAGAGCGCGTCGGTCGCGATGGTGGCCATGGCCGGGCGATGCGAATGCGTCTCGACGACGTCGGTCGTGTCGTACTTCGTCACGCGCGGCGGCGGCGCTGCGGGAGGCGGCGCGTTTTGCGGGGTCACCACCACCTGCGTGCCGGGCTGCGGCGCGGGTTGCGGCGCCTGTTGCACTTCGACGGTGGTCGAGGGCGGGGGCGGAGCTTGCTGGGGCTGCGATTGCACCGTCGTGGTGGTGCCGGGTGGAACGTCGACGGTGGTCTGGGCGAAAGCGGGAGCGGCGACGAGCGCGCACGCAAGCACTGCGAGCTTATTGGCAGTCATGGAGGTCTCCTCGGGATGTTCGGGTACGTGACCACGCTGACGATCCGGACGGCCACGAACAAGCGGGGACGAGCAGGACAGCGCACGGAGGGCGAGCGGGCGGCCGGGCCCTCGCGGAGGCGGACCCCGTGCAGGCGAGGTCCGCCCCGGATGGATCTAGAAGCCGAGCCGGTAGCCGAGCATCGGCGGGTGGCTCTGCGAGCGGCTCACCTCATCGCGCGCTGCCAGATCGGCGGCAGACATCCTGCGATCCGCTGCCGAGGCGGCGTCGACGGCTCCGAAGGCCGCACCGACGAGAAGACCCACGCCTGCGCCGACGGAGAGGTCGCGGCCCCAGTTGTGATCGTTCTCGAGCAATGCCACGCCCGCGCCGATGGCGAGGCCTGCGATGCCACCATAGATCGCGTCGGTAGCGATGATGGCGGCTGGGTTCCGGTGGGTCTGAACCTCGACGACTTCGGCGCGGAAGGCGTCGGTACGCTCGCGACGATCCTGCGTTCCGGCTGCGAGCGCCGGAGTGGCGAGCAGCGCGCAGAACATGGGGATGAGCAGTTTCTTCATTGTTTCTCCCTTGCGGATGAGGGCCATCCGCTGGAAAGTTGCGACGCGCCGGCACCCCCAGGCAACCGGACGTGCAAGGCAGACGGGGCTTGCTGGCTCGCTCGCTGAGCACCGCCGATCAATCGCGGAATCCGACCTGCGGTGCGTGGAAGATCCGCGGCAAAAAACGTGATCGCCCTCACCGCGCGGCAGGCGACATCCGTACGTGCTGCACCTAACTTGTCGCTCATGGCGGAAGCTGACGTCGCGATCGTAGGCGGCGGCGCCGGCGGTACGCTGGTCGCGATCCAGCTTCTCCGCCAGGCGCGCGCGCCGTCGTCGATCGTCCTCGTCGAGCGCGGCGAACGCGTCGCTCGCGGAATCGCGTACTCGACTGCCGATCCCGATCATCTCCTCAATGTCCCCGCCGGCAAGATGAGCGCGCTTCCGGACGTGCCGGACCATTTCGCCCGCTGGGCCTGCACGTCGGACGCGGCGTTCGTCGCCCGGGGCCGCTACGGGGAATACCTCGAGCAGACGTTGCGGGAATCGATCGCGCGCGCGCCTCGCGGTGTCTCCTTCCAGATCTTCCGGTCTACCGCGACGAGCGCGTGCCTCGTCGAACGAGGCGTCCGGTTGACCCTCGTCCCGCACGGCCATCTCGACGTTCGCGCGGCAGTCATCGCTCTCGGGAACTTCCCGACCGTCGACCCTGCGGTGGAGGACGGCGGTCTGTACGCGAGCGATCGCTATGCCCGCTCGCCCTTCCTTCCCGGCGCGCTCGACGGCATCGATCCCGATGCCGACGTCGTCTTCCTCGGATCGGGACTCACCATGGTGGACGCCGCGCTTGCGCTTCGTGAGCGCGGCCATCGCGGCCGGCTGCAGGCGATCTCGCGGCACGGGCTCGTCCCCCAGGTGCACGGCCCAGCGCGACCGTCCCGGACGCGCATCGGCGCAATCGGGGTGCGCGGACTGTTGCGCGCGCTCCGGACCGAGGTTGCGCGCGGAGGCGACTGGAGGGCCATCTTCGACGGCTTCCGCTCTTCGACGCAGCGGATCTGGCAACGGCTTCCACCCGCCGAGAGGGAGCGGTTCCTGCGTCATCTGCGCGCCTACTGGGACGTCCACCGCCACCGCATGGCGCCGCGGGTCGGCGAGGCGATCGCGGCGATGCGGGCGAGCGGACAGCTTTCCATCCGCGCAGGCCGCATCGCATCGTTCGCTCTGGAGCCCGATTCGGCCGTGGTGCGATTCTGGCCCCGGGGGTCGCGCGACCTCATCGAGATGTCCGCCGCCCGGGTGATCAACTGCACGGGCCCAGCCGCCAGCATCGAGGAGGCCTGCTCGAGCCTCGTCTCCTCGCTGCTCTCCGCCGGGCTAGCGCGGCCCGGCAGCCTCGGCATGGGCTTCGCCACCGACCGCGACGGCGCGCTTCTCGGCAGCTCGGGCGGCAGGCTCTTCACCTTGGGCTCGCTACGGCGCGGCGACCTGTGGGAGTCGACCGCGATCCCCGAGCTGCGCGAGCAAGCACGAGCGCTCGCTTCGCGAATCGTCGGCAGCTCGCTCCGCGAGATCGATCAGCTCCGCGTCCACGCGTCTTCCTGAGCTGCGGTATCGTCGGGCTCGATGAGTCTCAACCGGAAACCTGCGCCCTCCGAGGTGTACGTCGCGGCTTCCGCCACGGTGCTCGGCCTCTTGCGCGTCGGACCGGGTGGGATCATCGCGCAGGGCGCGGTGGTGCGATCGCCCGCGGGCACGGTGGAGATCGGCGCCTCCTCCGCGCTCCTGGAAAACTCGGTCGCGATCGGCACCACGGCATTTCCCGTGACCGTCGGGCAGAAGGCGGTCTTCGGCCATCGCAGCCTCGTAATCGGCGCTGCGGTCGGCGACCTGAGCGAAGTCGGGAACGGCTCGATCCTCATGCCGGGCGTCCGCGTCGGGCGGAGGTGCTTCCTCGGCGAGGGGACCGTCCTGCCGGCGGGAACCATCGTCCCCGACGAGGCGGTGGTGGTCGGCCGGCCCGGGCGGACGATCCGGCGCGCCAGCGAGGCCGACCTCCGGCGCCTCGCGGACCTGCGCGGCGGCGACCTGTCGCTTCCTTCCTATCTCTTGCAACCGCACGCGGGGACGCTTCCCGCCGGAGCCACGATGGGAAAGCTCTACTCCTTCCGGGACAAGCAACCGCGCATCGCGCCCTCGGCGGTGCTCTTCGATACGGCAGAGATCACCGGCGACGTGTGGATCGGCGCCGACTCGCTCGTCGCCGCCGGCGTGAAGATCATCGGCGACTCGCACGGGCCCGTTCGCGTCGGCGACCGGGTCCAGATCCTGGAGAACGCCGTCCTGCACTTGTTGCCCGACAACGAGCTGGTGATCGAGGACGACGTGGTGATCGGCCCCGGAGCGATGATCCACGGCTGCCGCATCGGCCGGGGGACGGTCGTCGAGCCCGGAGCGATCGTGTGCGACTTCAGCACGGTGGGAGAGGAGTCGATGGTGCTCGCCGGTTGCTGCGTGAAACAGAGATCCCGGTTCGAGGCCCGCGCCATCCTCGACGGCTTTCCTGCCCGGCAGGTAGGCGAGCTGACGGCTGCCCCTCAGCTGCCCGGCTGGGCGCTCAAGCGCTCGGACCTGGGCACGCTTTCCCGGCGTCGATAAGAAGGTGATTGTAGGAATTATCGCACATCCGATTACCAAATTGCACGCGGCAGCACTCCGGCGCACTGAAAATCAGTCCTAATTTTCAGGGTTTTACCTTACGACCGCGTAGAAATTGTTTGCTTTGACCGTATCTCACGGTAGACACTCCCCGTCTCATGTTAGCTACCGACTTGAAGAAGCTCGTCGCGCAATACGGCGCGGACGACGGGGGCCAGAGCTCCGTGCTCATCGTCGACGACGAGCTTCCGAACCTCATGGTCCTCCGCGGGTTCCTCGACGCCGACTACACGGTGTACGAGGCGCAGTCCGGTCCGGAGGCGTTGCGCATCGCCGCCGAACACCAACTGGCCGTCGTCATCGCCGACCAGCGCATGCCGGAGATGACGGGCATCGAGATGCTGGAGAAACTGCGCCAGACGCAGCCCGACGCCGTCGGCATCGTCCTTACCGGATATACCGACACGCCCGCGCTGATCTCCGCCATCAACCAGGCCCGCGTCTTCCGCTTCCTCAAGAAGCCCTGGCAGCCCGAAGAGCTCCTCGCCGCCGTCCAGCAGGGCTGCGACAGCGCTTTCCAGGCACGCGCGCTGCGCAACCTGGTCGGCCTGCTCGCCCACCGTACCGACGAGCTCCAGGCGTCGCTCGAGAAGGTGCAGACGGCCCACGAGCAGCTCCTCCATCTCGAGCGCCTTTCCACCATGGGCCGGCTCGCTTCCGGCCTCACGCACGATCTGCGCAACGTCATGGTCAGCGTGAACCACATCGAGCGCGAGCTGGAAACGCGCGCCGCCGAGCCGGACCTGCTGGAGAGCGTCCAGATCGGCACCCATATGATCGGGAACCTCCTCCAGACGCTCGAGGGGATGCAGCAGTTCGCCAAATCGGGCGCCTTGACGATGGCCAGCGAGCTTTTCGCACCGGCCCAGGTTGTACAGGCCGCCATCGCCATCTCGCGGATGGACATGACCTACCGCGCCCGGCGGGTAGAAGTGGAGATCGAGAAGGATCTCCCCGCAGTGCAGGGCGACCAGCAGAAGCTCATCCAGGTGCTCGTCAACCTGCTCCGTAACGCGATCCAGGCGACCGAGAAGTCGAAGCGCATCCTGGTGAGGGCCCAGCGGGACGCCGGGGAAGTCGTCTTCGCCGTGGAGGACGAGGGACCAGGCGTTCCCTCCGAATTGCGGGATAAAATCTTCGAGCCGTTTGTTAGCACCAAGGGCGACAAAGGGATGGGCATGGGCCTCTACATGGCCCGCCTCATCGTCGAGTCGCACCAAGGCCAGATCCGCTGCTCGAACCGGCCGGCCGGGGGGGCCCGGTTCGAAGTGCGGCTGAAGCCGGCGGCCTAGCGGCCGCTCGCTCGCAGTACCCCGGAATCGCCGCGCGCAGCTCCTCGCACGAACAAAAGGAACTCGATGGCCCCCGCCAAGCTCGTCGCCGCCACGCCGCTTCCCAAGACCTATGAGGATCTGGATGGAGCGCAGGGACGCGAAGTCTTCTTTCGTCCGCAGCGCTACCGGGCACAGGACCTTTCGCCGCTGAACTGCACCGTGGTCGTGCGCGCCGATGACCTCGCCGTCGAGTGTTCCCTCTACAATGTCTCGCAAAACGGCGTTGCGTTCGAGTTGCCGAATGGCTTGTCCTTCGATCTGGGAGACGTGGTCAACGATCTCGAGGTCCGATTCGACAGCCACGTTGCCTTCCGCGGAGAGGCCCGCGTCGGGTCGCTCCGCGAAATCGACGATGTGCGCATCGCGGGCGTGTCCTTCGTCGACTTCCTTCTCGACATGGACACGTTCATGCAGGTCCGCGACCTGCGCAAGTTCAGCGAGCAGCCGCACAACAGCCTGAGCCCCGACGGCCAGCCTTGGCGATTCGATGGGATGGACCGCTACAAGTCCTTGGTTTCCGAGTACGCGCTGTTTCTCGCAGATTCGGAACGAAAGATGGACGACCTCGAAGGGCGCCTCGCGTTCAACGTCGTCCACGGCGACTCCAACTCTCCTGCGCGCGAATCCCTCATCGGCTGGGTCCATCGCGAATTCGCCCCCGAGGTGATCCGCTATACGGAGTCGATCGATGCCGTTTCGCGCGGCGTCCCCGCGAGCCATCTGCCGGGCCTGCGGAACTTCACCGAGCGCCATCTCCAAGACTACTTCATGAAGGCGCCTTGGATGCACCGTGCGCGCTTCAAGCCGTTCGGTTACCCGGGCGACTACGAAGTCATGCGTTTCTTTTACGAGCGGAACTTCGAAGGTACCTCGCTTTTTGGAAAGGCATTCCATTACGCGACGATCCAGTGCAAGACCGCTCAGGCGGTCTGCAAGCGAAAGGATCTGGTCAAGCGCCAGCTCCAGCAGATCGTGGAGTCGCGTAGCGGCAGCGACAAGCCCGTGCGGATCCTCTCGGTTGCCGCCGGCCCGGCGCAGGAGCTCTTCGAGCTTCTCGGCGAGGTCAAGGATCTCGACGTTCCCCTAGATGTCGTGCTGTTCGATCAGGACAAGAGCGCGCTCACGTATGCTTACAGCCGCTTGAAGCCGCTCGTCGAGCGGCGTTTCCCGAAGCAGGTTCGGCTTCTATACCTGCACGAATCGATCAAGCGGCTCCTCCGGGATCGCCAGATCTTCGCTGAGTTCGGTCCCTTCGACGGCATCTTCTCCTCGGGGCTCTACGACTACCTGGCGCCGACAACGGCGACCGTGCTGACGAAGAGCCTCTTTGCCCGCCTCGCTCCGGGCGGTGCGCTGTATATCGCCAACATGGTCCCTGAGAGTCCGAATCGCTGGGTAATGGAGCACCTGCTCGATTGGCGCTTGACCCATCGCTCTCGCGGCGAACTGATGGAGATCGGCCGCCGCGCGGCTCCGAGCGCCCCGATCCGGATTCTCGAGGAAGAGACCGGCGTGAATCCCTTCATCGAGCTCGTTCGCGAATGACGCCGCCGCGGGAGCTCGAGGAGCGATGGAAGACCTGGCTCGCCGACCGCAATCGGCGCGGCATGATCATGGTTTTCTGGATTGTACTCGCGCTCTATCCGGCTTTTGGCATCCTCGATTACCAGCTCGCTCCGCGTGCGGCTTTGCCGCTCCTGTACGGAACGCGCACGCTAGTGGTGCTCGCTACCCTGGCAATGTTCACGGGCGTCCGAACCGCCATCTTCGAACGGCAGCACGCGATCATTTCCGCGACATACACGGTCCTGTGCGCCTCTGGAATCACCTTGATGACCGTCTTCCTGGGCGGCATGACGTCGCCCTACTATGCTGGACTCATCCTGGTGATCGTCGGCAGCGGCCTTCTCTTCGTATGGCCCGCTTCGGTAGTGCTTGCGACCCATGCCAGCATCATCGTCTGCTTCATCGGGGCAAATTCGTTTGTCAATCACTCTCAAGGCGTGATTCAGGCGCTTTCCAACCTTGCGTTCCTTATCTCCACCGCCGTCATCACCGGTACCGGCCAGATCGTCCTCCACCGCCTCCAGCGCGAGCAGATCAGCGGCCGCTTCGCCCTCGAGCAGACCAAGGCCAACCTCGAAGCCGCCAATACCCAGCTGAAAGAGCTCGACCGCTACAAGTCGCAGTTCTTCGCCAACATCACCCACGAGTTCAAGACCCCCCTCGCGATGATCCTCACCCCGCTGGAGATGCTCCTCGGCTTTGATTTTGGTAAGTACGGGGCCGCCG